>ENA-OSEO01004738-OSEO01004738.1-sediment-metagenome-genome-assembly--contig:-NODE-4738-length-13879-cov-3.534778_pt1 | contig 13879 bp, 10 predicted proteins | sample MGYA00237883_ERZ534232 | MGnify/ENA metagenome assembly ERZ534232 | reverse complement strand
GGGTGATGTCCCAGCCCATCGAGCGGTTCGGCGAACTCAACTCCATGATGTCCTGGGCCGAGGCAGCGGCGAAAAACGAATCGGTCAGCCGGGAGGCGGCGGACCGGTGGGCGCTGCGGAGCCACCAAAAGGCGTGTGCGGCCGTTTCATCCGGGAAATTCAAGGAAGAGATCGTTCCGGTCCCCCACCCCACCGAGCCCCAGGCCGTCATCGATGCCGATGAAACCCCCCGGCAGGATACGTCCCTTGAGAAGCTCGCGCGGCTCTCCGCGGTTTATCCCGGCGGGGTGTGCACGGCCGGGAACTCATCTTCGGAAAGCGACGGGGCGGCCGCGGTGGTGCTCATGCGGGAGCGCACCGCCACAGCGATGGGGATCGACCCGCTGGGGGCGCTGGTTTCCTTTGCCGTTGCGGCCTCGGACCCGACCCTGACCTATCCAGCGGTGCCGGCTTCGGTATCAAAGGCGTTGAACCGAGCGGATCTTACCATCCACCGGATGGATCTGATCGAAATTCAAGAGGCCTTTGCCGTACAGGTGCTGGCCGACGCCAAGCTGATGGGTATCGCCGAAGCCGAGATGGATATCAAGGTCAATGTGAACGGATCGGGGATCTCGCTGGGGCATCCCGTTTCCGCTACGGGGGTGATGCGAATGGTCACCCTGCTGCACGAGATGAAGCGACGAAGCGCCCGGTACGGTCTGGAGGCGATTTGCGGCGGCGGCGGCCAGGGGATTGCCGCCGTGGTTGAAAATATACGGTAAGGGTTCGCCCTCGGGATACCCCCCCGTGCACAAAGCCCGCGAAGGAGGGATTGTAGAAAAATACCCCACTGTGTTGATTTTTCCAAAAACCGATTAAACCATTGAATATTATGTGAATTTTTTGATACCGGGGTTCGACTTGTCGTTTTTTCCCACACAACCCATCCGGATCCGCTGATTTTTCATCCCCTCTTTTTCCCAAACATGAGGCTCGGGTAAAAATTCCCAAACCCGCCGGGCCGAACCCACTTCGGTATTCATAACCAATTGAAAATACGGAATTTAGGCATCTTCCGGGGTGACGCGGGGGAGGGATTTTGGGCAACTTGTGGAATCATGATACCCATGAATGTCCGGATCTCTCCGGTCGTTTTCCAGGGATGGCATGCGGCTTGCTAAATACATTTCCAGGCAACAGGTTCAGACCCCAAGCGCAAAGGAGCAGGCAGATGACTGAAACAGAAAAAAGAGGATTGAGAAGCCGGATCGGATACGGGTCTTCCTATCGGCGGGGTACCGGCCGGGAGATCGGAACCCCACAGGAGATCGGTGCGGTTCTCGGCGGTCAGGTCTGGAAGGTCAAACCGGATGCCGAGGCCAAGGCAGCCACCCCGTGTCTGTGGATGCAGGCGGGGGCCGTCCAGTTTAAAAACTGCAGCAACTTCTACGATTGCATCTCCTGCAAATACGACCAGGGAATGCAAAAGCAGGTGGAAAAGGGCAAGCAGATCAGCTGGCAGGACGCCATGCGAAACCGGCCCGAACTGGAGCGGATCTGCCGCCACAGCCTCACCCGGCGTATTGCCCGGCGGGCCTGTGCGTACGATTACCAGTGCGGTCGCTGCGACTTTGATCAGTTCTTTGAAGACGTCTGGAGCGCCAAGACCCAGAGCCGGCCTTTTGAAAGCCTTAAAGTCAAAGGATTTGAAGTTCCCGAAGGATATTATTTCCACACCGGACACGGCTGGGCACGGATTGAAAGCGGGGGATGCATTCGAATCGGTGTGGACGACTTCGCGCTGAAGCTGCTCGGAAGGCCGGATGCGTTCGATTTGCCGCTGATGGGAAAAGAACTCCACCGGGATACGGCGGGATGGGGGCTGAAACGCCGGGACAAGCTGGCCGATATGCTTTCGCCCGTGGATGGGGTGATCGTTGAGGTCAACACCACGGTGAGAAATACCCCGGACCTGGCCAACCGGGATCCTTACGGCAGGGGGTGGTTGTTTCTGGTCAGAACCCCGGACGTCAAGCATGCATTCACCCACCTGATGACCGGTACGGAAAGCCTTGCGTGGATCGACAGTGAGGTTCAGGCCCTGGAGGGGATGATTGAAGCGGTGGCCGGGCCCCTGGCGGCGGACGGCGGGTACTTGAGATCGGATATCTATGGAAATATTCCGGAACTCGGATGGGACCGGTTGACCCGGACCTTTTTGAGAACCTAATCGACCCGGTTTTCCAAAGGGGTTTGGCCAGGAGATGGCGATGATATCGAAACGGAGCGATCGGTCTGGAGCCCGTCCGAGCCGAAAGCCGCCCTGCGTCCACCATATCCGGGGGCGGATCGGATTTCGTCCCTGCACCCACGCGTATCGGTGCAGCCGGTGCGAGTTCGACCAATTCTTTCAAGATGCGTTTTCCGTGCATGCGGTCATCCAGCCGGTGGATCTTTATACCGTGGACGGGGTCAAAATTCCCCAGGGCTTTTACCTGCACCGGGGACATATGTGGGCCAAGGTTGAAGAAGATCGATCGGTCCGGATCGGTCTGGACGATTTTGCCTTTCGCCTTTTCGGCCCCCTGGAGGAGATTTGCCCGCCGTTGATCGGAAAAACCCTCCGGCAGGGGCAAGCGGACATCGGTATCCATCGCGGAGCGGAAAAGGCACGGCTTCTGTCGCCGGTATCGGGCATCGTCACGGCCGTCAACACCCCGCTGGGGGACCGTGCATCGGCTGCCGGGCGAAATCCGTATTCGGAAGCCTGGATCCTGTGCGTGCATGCGGATGGTCTGCGCGGGGAGTTGCGAAATCTGATGATCGGCGAGCAGGCGCGGGGGTTTCTCAAAGACGAAATCGATCGCCTCTGCGCGATGATCGAACAGAGCACCGGGCCCCTTGCAGCCGACGGCGGGTATATCGGCGAGGACATCTACGGAAAGCTGCCCCAGCTGGGATGGGAGCGCCTGGTGCGGCGGTTTCTGCAGAATCCCCCATAGATTCCGGTTTCCGCTTGCCGCACCTGCCTTACCCGGCTTAACCGGGCCGGGGCCGGGTTTGGGGGTGGGTGCCTTTGCGGCAACAGGTTTTCATCAGGTGTCTTTTTCGATCCGGCCGGCACCGGCGCCCCTAAACTAGTGATCGCACATATTCGCTCCGGTGGCCAGCGTTCCGGCCGCATACTGCTTGACGAGAATTTCCGGGGAATCGATCGGCGCCCCGGTGACCACCTGAATTCCGTTCTGTACGAAAAGCTGCTGGGCCCGCATCCCCATGCCGCCGGCGATGATGACATTCGCACCCATATCGTGGAGCCATTGGGGCAGGACCCCGGGTTCATGGGGAGGGGGGAGGTGAAATGCCTTTTCCTTGATTTCTCCGTTTTCCACATCGATGATCGCAAACTGTTCGCAATGACCGAAATGCGCACACAACTTTCCGTTTGCAACCGGTATGGCAATTTTGATCCTATCCATTCGATCCTCCTTTTTTGTACCGTTTTTTAAGCCGGCGGCAGATGCCGCGGGTCTGGTTTGCATTTCGCCGTCCGAACCGCACCCCCCTGCACCCCGGCATCAAAAATCGGGGATCGGTGAGGCTTCCGTGCACAAAGGCATCGAGGACCTCGTCCGGATGCCCTGAAATTCCCGGTATCACTTCGATGCCCGCGGCGGTGAGCATCTGTGCAAATTGACGGGTGATGGCACCGCATATCAGGATATCCACGTCCATTGCATGAATGCGGCAGCACCTTCCCGCAAGTTCCGATGGGTCCAGTTCGGTTTCGGATCGTTTTTTGATACCGTCTTCTGCGATTTCGGCGATCAACAGCCGGGATGCGGTATCGAAGACGGGGGATATCCGATTTTCCCAGATGGGGATGGCAACCTTCATCCTGCTTACCCCGCCCCGCGTCCTCCAATAAGACGGGCGGGGCCTGCCCTGTGCCGGATAAGGAGGTAAGGGGGCATTACACCCAGTGCCCGTCTTGATTGGCGGCGTCGGCCGGCCGGTATTTTCCGTCCAGGTATGCCCGGATGGCATCGGTAATCTTTCCCGTCACGCCCACCACCACCTGAACCCCCGCTGCCTGGAAGACCTGAAACGCCTTGGGTCCGCAATTTCCGGTCAACACGACATCCGGCTTGTGTTTGATCACGTTTTGTGCGGATTGTATTCCCGCGCCCTGGGCCAGCTGCAGGTTTTGAATGTTTTCGATCGTTTTAAACGACATGGTCTCGGTATCGACCAGAAGAAATTTTTCGGTCCTGCCGAATCGAGCATCCACCTCGGCCCCAAGATCGTCTCCGGTTGAAGGAACTGCAACACGCATCGCTCCGGTCCTTTCTTTTTCGACTTTTCATTTGCTTAAAGCAGTTTGCATGCCAAAAACCCGGCAACCCTCCCCTATGATCCGGAAAATATCGCGTGATCCCCCCAAAAACCCCCTCTATTCTCCTCCCCGTGTCAAAGATCCGTCTCGGGCGGAATGCGAGAGGGTCCGGGCGCTGGTGATAATCATTGCAATATTGAAAAATATTGTGCCCGAATTTTGCGTTTTTGCAATACTGCTGTCGCGTCTTTAATCTTTTTTGGCTGACCCGGGGGGGTGAATACCGAACCGCTTCATCTTCCGCCACAGGGTGGACAGGTGGATGCCCAAATCCGCGGCTGTGGCCGATCGGTTCCATTGGCGTCGCTGGAGGGCGGTTTCGATGTAACCCTTTTCGAGGTCTTCCAGAGAACCTGCCGAGCCGGGGGGGTCGATTCCCCCGGGGGTTTCAGGGCGAAGGTAATCCGGCAGGTGTTCGGCCCGGATGAGCGGATCTTTGCAGACCACCGAGGCATACTCGATGACGTTTTCCAGTTCCCGAATATTTCCCGGAAAATCGTGGGCCATGAGCGCCGGAAAAACATCCGGTGAAATCCCCTGAATCTCCTTGCCGTTGAGACGGTTGAATTTCCGGATAAAGTGCTCGATGAGCAGCGGGATGTCTTCCTTGCGGTTTCGCAGCGGGGGAAGCATCAGCCGGACCACATTGATGCGATAGTAGAGATCCTGGCGAAAGGTCCCCGCCTTGACCATGTCTTCCAGATTCTTGTGGGTGGCGGCCACCACCCGGACATCCGCCTTCTCGGGGGCCACACCCCCCAGCGGTTCGTAGGTCCTGTCCTGAAGGACCCGAAGCAGCCGGACCTGGAGCGCGGGTGAAATGTCTCCGATTTCGTCCAGAAAGACCGTTCCGCCCCGGGCGAGGGCCAGGCGCCCGGGTTTGTCTTTTTTCGCATCGGTAAAGGCACCGGCCTTGTATCCGAAAAGCTCGGATTCGAGCAGGGTGTCGGGCAGGGCGCCGCAGTTGATCACCACCAGGGGACCCTTCTTGCGAAGGCTCAGCGCATGAATCGCCCGGGCGAACAGCTCCTTTCCGGTTCCGCTTTCCCCGACCAGCAGAACGGTGGTGTCGCTTTCGGAGACCTGCTCGACCATTCCGAAAAGCCGCTGCATCTCTTTGTTTTTGCTTATAATATCAAGAAATGAGTGTTTCTTGTGGAGTTCCTTGCGAAGCGCCTCCACCACGCTCAGATCCCTGAAGGTTTCCACCCCGCCGATGACCCTGCCCCCGGGGTCCTTGAGCAGGGCCGTGGAGATGCTGACGGGAATTCGATCCCCCCTGGCATTGACGATATAGATGGCCTGGTTGACGCTGGAACGACCGGTTTCCATGGTTTGCCGCAGCGAGCAGACCTTCTCGCAGATGCTGGCTTTAAAGACTTCCCAGCAATACCGGCCCACGGCTTCTTCTCTGGGTATGCCGGTGATCTTCTCCGCAGCCCGGTTGAAAGAGGTTATCCGCCAGTGCAGGTCCGTGGTGAACACGCCGTCTGCGATGCTGTCGAGAATGATCCGGGTCTGGTCTTCGGTCGGATGCAACGATTGGCTCCTGAATCAAGAATCGGGGTGCACGGATCGCACCCATAAAGAATCAATATAATACAGCCGGCGCCGATTATCAGGGTTACCCTTCAAATTTTTTCCGTGCCCCCCGCGGGATCGTTTCCCGGTGTCTTCCCCATACGCTTGAGCGCATCGGACAGCAGCACCCGGCAGTACCGGCAGAGCCGGTCGGATCGGCGATCGACATCCCGAATGCTTCGCCCGTAGTTCATGATGCAGGAAGGATCCTTGCAATGGCGAAGATTGAAACAATGCCCCAATTCGTGAACCGCTTCCTTGACCACCCGGCAACGATAGACGGGATGATCCGCCACAAAGGCCAGGTCTTCACCGAGGCGGAACAACGAAATGATGCAGGCCGGTCCGCCGAGCTGGGCTTCCCCGAACACATGGGTGAGAATCGGAATGAACAGATCCACATCCGTTATGCCGATCACTTTGAGTGCCTCCCGGGGGGCCGACGCCGACAGCTTTTTAAGGATTTCCGTTGAGTTGTACTGGTTTCGATCGGCATCGAAGGCAAATTGCACATGGGTGAGCAGCGCTGTGACGATTACCGGAAAATCGAAGATCCGTGGGATCTCCTTTGCAATCCACGCGACGATGCCCGGATCGATATCTCCGATGGGGGAAAGGATGATGCTGTCTTCTGGAAGAGGACTCAAGCCGGTTTCTGTATCTTGTAGCGTTTGATTTTATTGTAGAGGGTCGACCGATCGATGCCGAGCACTTTTGCGCTGGTTGAAATATTCCAGTGGTTCTCATCCAGGACACGTAAGATGTGGGTCTTTTCGACGGATTCAAGCTTTTTGTCCGTCACCTGTGCCGTCCCCGGCGCACAGAAGATGGGCAGATCCTCCGGACCGATGATGCGCCCTTTGGCCACCACCACCGCACGCTCCACGGCGTTTTCCAGCTCCCGGACGTTGCCGGGCCACTCATAGAGCATCATCTCGTCGATGGCCTCCCGGCCGATCCGGTCAATGGCCTTGTTGGTTTCCTGGCGGAATCGATTCAGGAAATGCTCGCTGAGCAGGGGGATGTCTTCCTTGCGCTCTCTGAGCGCCGGCATGTTAAAGGAGAACACCTTGATCCGGTAATACAGATCTTCGCGGAAATTCCCCTCCCGGATGGCCGCTTCCAGATTGCGGTGGGTGGCGGCAATGACGCGGAAATCCACCTCCATGGGCTGGGTGCCGCCCACCCGATAGAAGATACCGTCCTCGAGCACCCGAAGCAGATCGATCTGCATCCGCATGCTGATTTCACCGATTTCGTCCAAAAAAAGGGTGCCCCCGTGGGCCAGTTCCAGGCGCCCCTTTTTGGTCTCCTTGGCATCGGTGAATGCACCCCGCTGGTGGCCGAACAGTTCGCTTTCCATCAGGTGTTCCGGAACCGACCCGCAGTTGACCACCACAAACGGCCCCCGGCAGCGGGGGCTGTTGGAGTGGATCGCCTTTGCGGCCAGTCCCTTTCCGGTACCGGTCTCCCCGGTGATCAACACCGTGGCGTCGGTGGGCGCCACGTCTTGGATGAGTTCAAACACCCGCTGCATCGAAGGGGACTGACCGATCATGCTCTCGAATCGGGTCCGTTGCTTGACGGTTTCCTTCAGGTAGAGATTTTCTTTGGCCTGCTGTTGATGCCGGATGATTTTATCGATGAGGATCCCGAGTTCTTCGGGATCAAAGGGTTTGAGCAGGTAGTCGTAAGCCCCGTTTTTCATCGCTTCGATGGCGGTGGACACCGAGCCGTATGCGGTGATCATGACCACCGAGACGTCCGGGTCGCTCTCTTTGACTTTTTTCAGCAGCTCCAGGCCGCTCATCCCCTCCATCTTGATATCCACCAGCAGGATGTCAAAGCGGGTATCCTTGAGCAGATCCAGGGCCATTTCGGCGCTGGCGGCTTTCTGCACATCATGGCCGTCCAGTTTCAACCAGTCGGCCAAGGACTCGCGCATGACCAGTTCGTCGTCAACGACGAGAATCTTGGTATTATCCATTGATCTTCTCCGGAGGATTCCGGCGATCCTCGGGCGGGGTGAGCGGAAGGCAAACCGTAAAGGCCGTACCTTTGCCGGGGGTCGAGTCCACCCGGATGGATCCGCCGTGATCCTGGATGATGCCGTAGGCCACCGAAAGCCCCAGGCCGACCCCCTTGCCCTTTTTTTTGGTGGTGTAAAACGGCTCGAACAGCCTGCCCAGATCACCGGGCCGGATCCCCACGCCCGTATCGGAAAGGCGGACCTCTAGGGTGCCGTTTTCCGCATCCGGGCGGGCGGCGATCTTAAGTGTGCCCCCGCCTTTCCCCTCCATGGCCTCTGTGGCATTGGAGATGATGTTCATGAAAACCTGCTGGAGCTGATCTTCGGATCCGATCACCTCGGGCAGGTCCGGTTCGATGCGCTGTTCAACCTTGATCCCCTGAAGGGAAAGCAGGTTGGCGTTGATCAAGAGGGTCTTGTCGATCAACCGGGGCAGATGGATGCGCCCCACCTCCATCTTGGACTGGCGCGAAAAGGCGAGCAGATTGGAAACGATCCGGCTGATCCGGCGGGTTTCGGTCTCCATCAGGGTCAGATATCGTCGGATCTGCTCGGCCTCTTGGGTCTTTGGGGGGCTTGTCCCCATGAGCCGCTGGATCAGCAGGTTCAGATTCAATATGCCGGCGATGGGATTGTTGATCTCATGAACCACCGAGGCCGATAGCTTGCCCAGGGATGCCATCTTGTCCTGATGCAGGAGCTTTGCGTGGGTCTCCTCCAGTTGCCTGGTGCGGCGTTCGACCATCTCGGCCAGGACCCTTCGGGTCTTTTCCTCCCGGGTGATCCGTTCCGTGATGTCCCGGCTGATTTCGATGAATTTGGAAATTTTTCCGTCGTTTTCCCAGATCGGAAACAGGGTGACCTCGATGTGGCGCTGTTGACCGTCATGATCCACCCGGGTGAGCACCTGCTGGCTGGGGGCCTTGTTCCGGATGGCCTGGTTCAAGGGGCAGACGATCTCGTTGCCGTTGCATTGCTGCTGGACCCGCTGGTGGACTTCGTGACACTTTCTGCCGAGCACTTCCTCCCGGGTGTAGCCCATTTGGGTTAAAAACGGTTGGTTGACCTCTACGATTTCCATGGAAGGATTGATGACCAGAATAAAATCCTGAATCCCGTTTAAAATGGTCTCGATCTCGTCGGTGCGCTCTTTGAGCTTGCGTTCATCCTGCCCCACGGCGCGGCAGAACCGGTGCAGCGCTTCGTAGGGGATGACCGGGATGCGGGCGGGTTTTTGCCTGCAGATCTCTTCAAGCGTGGTGTCGTTTGCATCCAGGGTGACGATCAGGTGGATGTCTTCCGCCGGGTCGAAGAGCCGGCGATACTCCGTAAAGGTCTTTAACCCCAGTTTTCGGGCGCATTTCATGCCCGGGGAATTCATGTTCGGGTCGACCACCGCAACGATACGCGCATCCGCCTGGGCATGGAAAGGGTTGCGCGCCTGCTTGGCGAGCAGCTTGGCGGACTGGCTGTTTCCGCCGATCAGCGCGATACGAAAGGTCGATTCCTCTTTGCGCTTCCGTTTGGCCATTGAACGGACCTCATTTCCCCGGGGGTTGGATGCAACTGCTTGAAAAAATGAATCTATCACGCCGGCAAGAGGGTTTCAAGGTTAAAATGGGATTGACATTTTCCATGATCCATCGGTATATTACATCTTTTGGTTTTTTAAAGATTGACCAAGGAGCATGTTATGAGCGAAAAAACTATCGGATCCGTTCTGGTTGTCGGCGGAGGCATTGCCGGAATGCAGGCATCTCTGGATCTGGCGGATTCCGGTTTTTCGGTCCACGTGGTGGAAAAATCCCCCGCCATCGGCGGGGTGATGAGTGAACTGGACAAGACCTTTCCCACCAACGACTGCGCCATGTGAATCATCTCCCCAAAACTGGTCGAGTTCGGCCGGCATCTCAACATCGATCTGATCACCTGCGCAGAGGTGGAAAAGATCGAGGGGACAAAGGGAGACTTTACGGTAACCGTCCGGAAAACCCCCCGCTACATCGATCCGGACAAGTGCACCGCCTGCGGCGACTGCGAAAAGGTCTGTCCGGTTGCACTCCCCAACGCCTATGATCAATCCTTAACCGATCGGAAGGCAACATACAAGAAATACCCCCAGGCCATCCCCGGGGCGTTTGCCATTCAGAAAGCCGACCCGGCCCCCTGCCGGATGGCGTGCCCCGCGGGGCTCAATGTCCAGGGGTATGTCCAGATGGTGGGGCAGGGAAAATACAAGGAAGCCCTTCAGATCATCATGGAAGAGCTTCCCTTGCCCGGGGTGCTGGGCCGGATCTGCCCCCATGGCTGCGAGGATGCCTGCCGGCGGTGCCAGGTGGATGAACCCATCGCGATCCGGGATCTGAAGCGATTGGCCGCCGACCAGTTTGATCCCAGGGACATCGACATTGCCTGTGAACCCCGCCGCGAGGAGCGGGTGGCCATTGTCGGTTCCGGACCTGCCGGGCTTTCGGCGGCCTTCCATCTGGCCCGCAAGGGGTTTCCGTCCACGATTTTTGAGGCGCTGCCGGAACCGGGGGGGATGCTTCGGGTGGGTATCCCCGGGCACCGGCTTCCCCGGGAAGTATTGGACAGAGAAATCGAGGTGATCACCCAACTGGGGGTCGAGATCAGAACCGGAACCCCCCTGGGTCCCGACCTGACCGTGGATGACCTTTTCGATCAGGGATATCGGGCGGTTTACCTTGCGCTGGGTGCGCACAAGGGGCTCGATCTGGGTATCCCCGGGGAAAAGGCCCGGGGGGTCTGCCAGGGGGTCGATTTTCTCAGGGCGCTGAATCTTGCCGGAAAGGCGGAAATCGGAAACCGGATCGCCGTCATCGGCGGGGGTAACGTCGCCATCGATGTCACCCGATCGGCGATCCGGCTGGGGGCCGAGCAGGTGACCCTGATCTATCGCAGGACCCGGGCCGAGATGCCCGCCTGGGAAGAGGAGATTCAGGCTGCCGAGGCCGAAGGCGTGAGCATCGCGTATCTGTCCGCACCCCAGGAGGTGATCGTCCAGGATGGCGCTGTGGTGGGGCTCCGCTGCATCCGGATGGAGCTGACCGAGCCCGATTCGTCCGGTCGCCGCCGTCCGATCCCGATTCCGGGAACCGAATATGAAATCGAGGTGGACCAGGTCATCCCGGCCATCGGCCAGGTGCCGGATCTTTCGGCCGTTGAAGACGTTGCCGGGCTGCAGTTCTCCCGGTGGGGAACCTGCGAGGTCGATGCGATCACCTACGCGACGGACCGTCAAGGCGTGTTCGCCGGGGGAGATCTGCAAACCGGGCCCTGGGTGGCCATCGGGGCCGTGGCCGCGGGCAGAGAGGCCGCAGAGTCCATCGCCCGGTTTATCGATGGACGCGATATGGCCCAGGGCCGCGAGCCCCTGGTCAACGACCATCCGGTTCACCGCCCCATCCCCGAGGGCATCGGCGTGGTGCCTCGGGCCAGGATGGCCGCGCTTCCGACAACGGAACGGCATCGAAACTTCAGAGAGGTGGAGTTGGGGCTGGATGCGGCCACGGGCCAGGCCGAGGCCGGCCGCTGCCTGAACTGTGCCTACTGTTGTGAATGCTACCAGTGCGTCGAGGCGTGCGGGGTGGGGGCGGTTACCCTGGACTCCCACAGGGCCGAACCCGAGACGATTCAGCTCCATGTGGGTTCGGTGATCCTGGCACCGGGCTTCGAGCCCTTCGATCCGTCCCGGTTCGACAGCTACGCCTACGCCCGGCACCCCAATGTAATGACCGCGCTGGAGTTCGAGCGGATTCTGTCCGCCTCCGGCCCCACCCAGGGGCACCTGGTCCGGATGTCCGATCACGCCGAGCCCAAGAAGATCGCCTGGTTTCAATGCGTGGGGTCCCGGGATCTGAACCGCTGCGACAATTCCTACTGTTCCGCGGTCTGTTGCATGTACGCCATCAAGGAGGCGGTCATCGCCAAGGAGCATGCGGGAGCCGATCTGGACTGCGCCATCTTCTTTATGGATATGCGCACCCACGGAAAGGAGTTCGAACGGTTCTACACCAGCGCCAGGGACCGGCACGGGGTGCGGTTTGTCCGCAGCCGGGTGCACACCGTCACGCCGGTGCCGGGAACCGACGATCTCGAGGTCCGGTATGTGACTGACACCGGAGAGCTCAAAACGGAGATCTTCAACCAGATCGTCCTGTCCGTCGGGTTGCAGACCTCCCGGGAGACCGTGGCGCTGGCCCAACGCCTGGGGATTGCGCTGACCGACGGCAACTTCAGCAAGACCGGCACGTTTGAACCGGTGGCCACCGCCGTGGAGGGCATCTTTGCCTGCGGCGCCTTTCAGGGCCCCAAGGATATCCCCCAGTCCGTGATCGATGCCAGTGCCGCGGCCGCCGCGGCGGGCGAACTGCTGAGCGCCGCCCGAAACACGCTCACCCGGGCCAAGCCCATCGTTGCCCAAACCGACGTCAAGGGCGAGCGGCCCCGGGTGGGGGTGTTTGTCTGCCGGTGCGGCATCAACATCGCCGGGGTGGTGGACGTGGGGGCGGTCAGGGAGTATGCCGCCACCCTGCCGTATGTGGAATACGCGGCGGATAACCTGTATTCCTGCTCCCAGGACACCCAGGATGCCATGGCCCGGATCATCCGGGAAAAGGGGCTAAACCGCATCGTCGTCGCCGCCTGCACCCCGAAAACCCACGAACCCCTGTTCCAAGAGACCCTGATCAACGCCGGATTGAATAAATACCTTTTCGAGATGGCCAACATCCGAAACCAGGACTCCTGGGTCCACAAGCACAACCCGGATCTGGCCACCGCCAAGGCAAAGGACCTGGTTCGGATGGCCGTCTCCAAGGTTACGCTGACCGCACCGCTGCCCGAGGCCGAACTGGATATCCACCCGGCGGCGATGGTGGTCGGGGGGGGGATTGCCGGTATGACTGCGGCCCGGAGTCTTGCCCGGCAAGGGTATGAAACCCACCTGGTGGAAAAAAGCGATACCCTCGGGGGCCAGGCCCGGCATCTGCACCAAACGGCCGACGGGGAAGGGATCGCAGAAAATCTCGATACGCTCATCGGCGCGGTCACCGCGGACCCGAAAATTTGCGTGCATCTGAACACCGAGCTGACCCGGGTGGAGGGGTTTGTGGGAAATTTCAAGACCACAATTTCCGCAAAGGGCGCCGATCGCACCGTGGAACACGGGGTTGCCATCCTGGCCACCGGCGCTCACGAGCTGATCCCCGAGGAATACGGCTACGGAAAGGATCCGCGGATCATCACCGGCCAGGAGCTGGACCGGAAGCTCAAGGCGGAGGATCCCTCGCTCAACGCGCTGGGCTCTGCGGTATTCATCCAGTGCGTCGGCTCCAGGGAACCGGTGCGACCCTACTGCTCCCGGGTATGCTGCACCCACACCATGGTTGGGGCCCTGGAACTGAAAAAGAGAAATCCGGATATGAACGTCTTTGTCCTCTACCGGGATATTCGAACCTACGGGGAGCGCGAATCGCTTTACCAGCAGGCCCGGGCCGCCGGGGTGCTTTTCATCCGCTACACCCGCGAAGACAAGCCGAGCGTGCGGCTTGCAGGCGGCCGGATTCTTGTCGTGGCCAAGGACCTCCTGCTGGACCGGGTTCTCGAAATCGACGCCGATCTTGTGACCCTTGCGGCTGCGGTGGTTCCGAATCGGGATGAGAAGCTGGCCAATTTTTTCAAGGTGCCCGTAAACGAGGACGGGTTTTTCGTGGAACGGCATGCCAAGCTGGGTCCCTCTGAATTTTCCACCGACGGGGTGTTTCTGTGCGGGCTTGCGCACTATCCCAAGCCCATCGATGAATCCATCGCCCAGGGAAAGGCGGCGGCCGGCCGGGCGGTGACCCTGCTGTCCCGAAAGAAAATCTTTG
>ENA-OSEO01004737-OSEO01004737.1-sediment-metagenome-genome-assembly--contig:-NODE-4737-length-13879-cov-3.863498_pt1 | contig 13879 bp, 8 predicted proteins | sample MGYA00237883_ERZ534232 | MGnify/ENA metagenome assembly ERZ534232 | reverse complement strand
GTCGTAGAGACGCGATATATCGCGTCTCTACAGGACCGCGCGGCGATGAAGTCGCCGCGCTACAGAACAGCGCCCGATGAATCGGGCTTTATGTTACGGTGTCTGTCACTGGTGGCGTCGTTGGGACAGCCCCCGTGGCTGCCCACGGTTGGCGGATGCGGACGTTCACCAGGCTTTCCGGCTGAAGCTTCCACTCCGGGCATCTGTGCGCGCGGCGGTCCGCCGTGCGAGGTGCGGTCCCCCGTTGCGCCTCTCCGCGATACGCACGGATCGACTGCAACCCCGGCCTCGCAGCTTGACGCAATCTGCGGGCTATGCTACACTTTTTTTCGGCTGGCTGGTCCCGACGAGAGAGTACATCCCGTAGAATGGCCTCCCCGGACCGTGAGGTTTTTTCGCGGAAGCGCCGTCTAATCACCGCCCTTCACTCATCGGCGATCAACTGCTTGTCTCACGTGGGAATCGGAGTATCGCCCAACACTCCGGAAGCGCTATATTGCTGCGAGAAAGAGGACATGCACACGAGAACGACGATCACCAACTGGGTCGTGGCCCTGGCAGCGATCGCCCTGGGTTTTATCGCCCAGGGTTACTTTTTGCGAGGCGAAGTCACCGACGCACTGATCGTATATGCCGTCGCTGTGGGATTGTTTCTGTGGGCTGTGCGTGGCTATGGCGTGTTGCTCACACCCGTGCCCGAACCCACCGACCCGGATGGTGCGGCGACCGACGCTGTTGACAGCGAAACGTATCGTTGGGTGGGCGTCGCACTCTTCAGCGCGGCAGTGCTGGTGACTTTCTTTGCACTGCGCGACTTCAGCCAAGCGGTACAGCCAGGCCGCGGCTGGACGCTCTATCTGCTGAGCATGGGGCTGCTGCTGGTCAGCGCCTACCTCGCCGACCGCGCCGCAGGCAGACGGCTCAGCCTGCGGGGGTGTGCGTCTTTCCTGACCTGGCAGGAGGGGCTGGCTGCACTCCTCATTCTGGGTATCGGCGCGTTTATGCGTTTCTACCGTTTCGGCGACTGGCCCTACGGCACCTGGTACGATGAGGCGGACAATGCGCTGCACGTGATCGCTATGTTGCAGGACCCCAGTTACCGTCCCGTGTTCGTGCCCTCCACCAACCTGCCCGCCCACTTCCTGTATCTGATCCTGTTTGCGTTCAAGATTTTTGGGCCGACGACGGAGGCCATCCGCAGCGTAACGGCTGTAATGGGTATGATGACCATCGTTGGCGCTTACCTGTTTGGGCGGGAGCTGCTCGGACGGCAGATGGCGCTCGTGCTGGCGTTCTTCCTGGCCGTGTCGCGCTGGGACGTCAACTTCAGCCGTATCGGGCTGCACGGCGTAAGTACGCCGCTGTTCGAGTTGTTCGTAGTGTACTTTGTGCTCCGCGGGTTGCGCACGACGCGACGCAGCGACTTCGCGTGGGCCGGCGTGTTGGCCGGCCTTGGACTGTGTTTCTACGCGCCTTTCCGGCTGTTCCCAATTGTAATCATTCTGTTCCTCGTGCATGAGATGCTCATTGAGGGCAAGGCCTTCTGGCGAAAGCACGCCATGAATCTGCTCGTGTTGGGGGCAGCCGGGTTGATCGCTTTTGCACCGGTAATCCAATATGCGCGGGAGCATTCCGAGAATTTCTGGGGACGCACGGAGAAGGTATCCGTTTTCAAGAGCGTACCTGCCGCTGATCTTTGGCCAGCCGTAGCCGGTAACGTCCAGAAGCATCTGCTGATGTTCAATTACCGGGGGGACCCGAATGGACGCCACAACCTGCCGGGTGAGCCGATGCTGGATTACTTCACCGCGTCGCTGGCTATCCTCGGCCTGGGGTATGCGTTGTCCCGGGCGCGCCATCCGCGCTACTTGTTGCTGGTCTGCTGGTTCGCGATCATGCTGTGTGGCGGAATCTTTTCGCTGCCTTTCGAGGCACCCCAATCGCTGCGCGCCATCGGCACGCTGCCCGTGGGGTACGTATTGGCCTGTCTACCGCTGGGATTGATCAGGCTGGAAACGTGGCGAGTTTTCCCGAAAGTGGGAGGCAAGCTCTTCCGTATCGCGGCTGCCGTGCTGCTGGCAGCAGTCGGCTGGAGCAATTATCACACCTATTTCGACGTGCAGACCCAAACTTACGCCTCGTGGATCGCCTATTCAACGGTGGAGACAGTCATGGCAGAACAAATCAATCGGCTGGATCCGGGCTACGACAGATACTATGCCGAAGTGCTCACGAACCATCTGACGACTCGCTATCTTGCTCCAGGTGCCGGAGAGCAGACACCGTTCGAACCGGCCCAACACCTGCCGTTCCGTGAATCGGGTGAGCAGGGTGTTGCTGTGTTTCTGGACAGGGACTCGCTGGACGCGATCGCACTGCTCCAGTACTATTATCCGCAGGCGATTGTGCAGCGCTTCACGCCGCCGTTTGGTGGTTTCGAATTCCTGGCATTGGTCCTCATCGATCGCGAGCAAATCGAAGCGCTCCAGGGGTTGCCTGCCCGCTATTTCCACGAAGGTGCAGAGAGCATGTCCAGTATCTACCGGCAGGACACGGAGATGCGCTTTGATTGGCAGCGGGATGCCCCATTGGAGCCACCGTTCAGCGTGGAATGGCGCGGTGTGTTGGCAGTGCCGGAGTATGGCTGTTACGGATTGCGGCTGGTTGGGACGGTGCCGGAAGATACCGACGTCCAACTCGATGGCGCGCGCTTGCTGGGCGGGACGGAACCGCTGTCACGCGATGTCTTGCTGGCCCGCGGACGCCACGAGCTGCGCATCCGCATGCGTGACGTCGGAGCCGGTTCGCTCGATCTGCAATGGCGTCCCCCGGAAGGCGTGCCGGAAGCAGGCCGCTGGCTCACGATTCCACAGAACATGTTGTTCGGGTCGCCGGTGACCGCCAACGGACTGGTCGGCACCTTCTACCCCAACGCCGCTTGGGAAGGCCCGCCCGAACTGGTTCGCATCGACGCGGAGATCGATTTCTACTTCCATCTCATTCCATTGTTACGACCCTATTCGGTGGAGTGGGCGGGACGGCTGGAAATCCCGGTCGCGGGGGACTATATCTTCGGTGTGGAAGTCCGTGACGCGGCCTATCTGTACATCGATGACAAACTCGTGTTGGCGAACGAGAAACCGGATGGCTATCTCGAGCAGACCGTATATCTGGAGGCAGGACAACACGATCTCCGGCTGCGCTACCTGGATCAAACGGACCACTCGCACGTGTATCTGTATTGGATTACACCCGGCGTCGGGCGGACCATCGTCCCGCACCAGCGGCTGACACCGCCCGTGGGTGGAGGTTGGGAACCGGGGAACTGTGCCAATCTCGCCGGACCTGGCGACATGCCTGCGCCGCAGCGGTGAAATAGTGTTGTCCGGTGGCATGAATTGAACCGTCGTTCGCTGCGCGAGGTGAGAACAACGGATACGCAGGATGGAGCGGATCAAAAATCCGTTCACTCCCGCCCATCCGTGTTACCTATCAGTGGTGTTGATGACAGGTGGGAAGAATTGCACCGCAGGATGCAGGGTGATGGCGAGTATGGGGAGGCGCGGGACTGGAAGTCCCGCACTAATAAGACGAAGCCTGCTGAAGCAGGCTGGCTGTATGGGAGATCAGTCCGCAGGACTTTGTATTGTTAGCCGGTGGGGTATGTGCCACCAACGCAAGGAGAAAAACAGTGACGACACAAACATCCTACACGCAGAAGGCTTGGACTTTGGACGATCTGTTTCGCGACCGGAAGCAGGCCGACGCGGCATTCGAGAGAATCGATGACCTGGTATCCGAGTTCGAGAGTCATCTGGGCGAGCTCTCGCCGGATATCAGTGCCAGCGCCTTTCTGTCTCTGGTCCGACAACTCGAAACGATCACCGCTGCCATGCACCGGCTATACAGCTACGCCGGGCTGTGGTTTTCCGCGGATACGCAGGGCCAGGCGGCACAGACATTTGTTGCCAGGGTAGATCAGTTTTCAGCGCAGACTGACAACCGTATCCTTCCGTTCGAGCTGTGGTGGAAAGAGATGGACGAGGCCAACGCGGTCCGCCTGCTGGATGTGGTTGGAGATTACCGTTATTGGCTGGAAACGCTGCGATTATTCAAGCCCCACACGCTGACCGAGGCGGAAGAGAAGATCATTAACATCAAGGACACGACGGGGGTCAGCGCACTCCAAACCCTGTACGATCTGATCACTAACCGCTACACGTTCACCATCGAGATCGATGGTGAGCCCAAGTCCCTCACGCGGGACGCGTTGATGACCTATGCGTACCATCCCGATGGCGACCTGCGTGCCAAGGCTTATCAGGAGTTGTATCGAGTATATGGAAATGACGGAGCGGTCCTTGGGCAGATGTACCAGACGCTGGTACGCGACTGGCGAAATGAACAGGTCGGGCTGCGCAGATTTGCGACGCCTATCGCGGCACGCAACCTGGGCAACGACATCCCCGACACGGTAGTCGATACGCTGCTGGACGTGTGCCGGTCGAATGCGGCCTTGTTCCAGCGCTTCTTCCGCTTGAAGGCGCAGCTCCTGGGGATGGACCGGCTGCGTCGCTACGACATCTACGCGCCGGTGGTGCACGCAGACAAGACTTATCCATTCGCACAGGCAACGCAGATGGTACTCGATTCGTTTGGGCGTTTCGACGGCACGCTGGTCGATCTGGCACAACGGGTATACCAGGTGGATCATCTGGACAGCGAGGTGCGCCACGGGAAACGGGGCGGTGCGTTCTGCTGGAGCGTCGTCCCGCAACTGACGCCCTGGGTACTGGTCAACTATCAGGGCAAAGCTCGCGATGTCTCAACGCTGGCGCACGAGCTCGGCCATGCCGTCCATTCGTTGCTGGCGGAACGGCACAGCGTTCTCACTTTTCACGCTTCGCTGCCCCTCGCGGAAACCGCGTCGACCTTCGGGGAAATGCTCTTGCTGGATGCCTGGCTGGAATGGGAGAGCGATGCCGACGTCAAACGTGATCTGCTGTTCAGCCAGATGGACGACAACTATGCCACTGTGCTGCGCCAGGCGTTCTTCGCTCTGTTCGAACGCGAGGCCCATGAGCTGGTACAGGCCGGGGCGACGGTCGACGAAGTGAGCGCGGCATACCTGGATAATCTGCGGACTCAGTTCGGAGATGCCGTGGTGCTGAGCGACGAGTTCGCGTGGGAGTGGGTGTCGATTCCGCATATCTATCACACGCCGTTCTATGTCTACGCGTATTCGTTCGGGCAGTTGTTGGTTTTGGCGCTCTACCGGCAATACAAAGCGGAGGGTGAGTCGTTCAAGACACGCTATCTGGACATTCTGCGCGCGGGCGGTTCTGCCTCGCCATCCGACATCCTATCGCGTGCAGGGCTTGACATCACTCGAATGGAATTTTGGCAGGGTGGGTTCGATGTACTGAGCGACATGCTCGCGCATCTGGAGGAGATGGCGTGATCTCGTGGGGTTCCCGGGATTTCTGGGCAGCCGGTGACTGCATCTGGGGCGCAAGCCATCCACCAATGTCGCACGGTACTCACCTGTGACGAGCCAGGTATACGAATGACGAACCCGCGCGGCTCACTGCTGATAAACCAGGAGGGCAAGAGAGGGGTTATGGGTGCTTCGGAAGACAACACTACGGCAGATGAGACCGGGCAATCGACCTGACGTAAGCGTGCAGTTGTGGATTCGTGCCTGGTTCGCACGAATATCTTCTTGCCGGTCAAGACTGTGCCAATCTTGGACGCGTTTCGCTTGCGAGGGACCCACGCGAACGGGCTGCCAGGTACCCACACAGCCTGTACGGAGATTGGCCCAGTCAGCCCTCACGCCCACGACTGGGCCAATCTCCGACGCCACTGTCGTTGGCCAAGGACTCCTGTGCCTGGGCGGACCGTGTGCCGGTCTGCACCGTAGTAGATTGGCACAGTCTGCTCCAGTGGGCGTGTTCTCTAGCGCATTGGTCGTGTCAAAGAAGCTACCCCTGTCACCCGAAAGCCTGAATGCATCCTGATACCGCTGCGTTTTTGACAGCCGCCGGATTTGGTGATATAATAGCCCCAGCAATTGGATAAGCCCCTGTGGCGGAATTGGCATACGCGGCAGGTTGAGGGCCTGTGCCCTTTCGGGCGTGGTGGTTCGAGTCCACTCAGGGGCATCTGCAAACAAGGGCAACCTGACATGGTGTAAGGGGGCCCTTGCGTTTTTCAGTCACCCGCATGATAATATGACTGGGCAGTGGAATGGAATCACTGCCCAGTTTCATTTCCCCCATCAATTAGCCGAATCGACCTGCAACGGCACTCAGGCGGAACGCCTGGTCGGAGTCGGTGTCTTGGTTTTCGTGGGCGTCGCTGTGTTGGTCGGCAGCGGTGTGGATGTCGGGGCCACGGTTGGTTTCAGCGTAGCTGTATCGGTCGGCTTGGGCACCGGCGTGTTCGTTGGCTTAGGCGTCACTGTGTTGGTCGGCACCGGCGTATTCGTCGGCTTGGGTGTCGGCGTGTTGGTCGGCACCGGCGTGTTCGTCGGCTTAGGCGTCGGCGTGTTGGTCGGCACCGGCGTGTTCGTTGGTTTAGGCGTCGGCGTGTTGGTCGGCACCGCTGTATTCGTCGGCTTGGGTGTCGGCGTATTGGTTGGCACTGGTGTTGGTGTGTCGGTTGGTGTTGCGGTATCGGTCGGTACTGCGGTGTTCGTCAGCGTTACGGTGGGAGTATCGGTCGGAATGGGGGTCGGCGTTGGCGTCGGTCCACATCCCGTCACCAGCGCAATTATGCAGAACAAGGCCACAACGATAGGAACGTAACGTCTCATTGAATCTCCTCCTTGCTTGGCACCGGACTTGAGCTGCTCACGAACCATCAATTGAGAGGGGAAAACCTATCCGCGGGGCAATCGCTGCACCACACGGTTATTGTATCACACGTCGATGGTGATGTCAACGTTTATTCGTCGAATGAGCGCATCCAGGACAATTAGTGGCAAGCGCATCACGTTCGACGTGACAAATCACAGGAGTTTGTGCGCGCGGTCCACCCAGGCGCATCAGCCCCGGCATAACGACGGTGGCGTCGGAGATTGCCGTAGTAGCAGGCGTGAGGTCTGACTCGGCCAATCTCCGCACTTGCCTGGCGGTCCGTTCACGTGACTGGTCGCACAAGCAGAGTACGCTAAGGGTGGCAGGCAAGAACAAACCTTGCGTCCGAATCTGCTGAGTCACGTCTCCAGCGTGGCAAGTCCGCTGATCGAGGGTATTTTGCCCCGCCGGTTACGTGCTTTTTTGTGGATTGTAGTATAATAATCAGCCGGGTGACCGATGCGACAAGCCGGCACAGTGACAACCGAGTTTACGGAGGGGAGCATGAAGAAAGGCGCAACGCCCGAGCTCCAATCGCACACGCTATTTCCCGGCCCCACCCAAAACGCAGTCCGAAACGCAGTGATCGTCTTCGTGGTGTTGGGGATCTGTCTGTGGTTCGGCGGACAATGGTTTGCCGGCTGGGAGATGGCGGGACACCGTACACAGACCTTATCCAATGCTATGTTGTATGGGACTGGGCTCTCGGAGGCGATCAACCGCCGGCTGGCGTTGCTGCGCGGCTTACACGCCGGTGTCAAGACTTCCTTGGAGACTGGAAGAGAGCAAACGGCAAGAGATTTCGAATTGTTCGCGAGCGGCCTGTACGCCGGCACACCCGGTATCCGCAATCTCGCTGTCGCCCCGAACGGTGTGATGCAGTACGTGTATCCCCTGCAAGGCAATGAGAACGTTCCAGGACACGACCTGATCCACGATGAGCGGCCCGACGTGCGTGCGGATGTCCAGCGCACTATCGATTCCGGGCGGACTGTGCTGAGCGGTCCGTACGAGCTGCGCCAGGGGGGCCTGGGGCTCGTCGCCCGAGAGGCCGTCTACCACAACGATGCGTTCTGGGGACTGGTCGCCATCGTCCTCGATCTCCCACCCCTGCTGCAGGAAGCTGGTATAGAGGGCACGTCCGCACCGCTGCAAATGGCGCTGCGTGACGGCAGCGGGACTGTTTTCTACGGTAATGCCAGCGTGTTCGACGATGCTCCCGTCATCGCCCACATCAGTCTACCGGACAGAGCCTGGGAGCTGGGGGCCATCCCGCGCGGAGGATGGGGCGAGGAATCACGTTCGCAAGCGTTGCGGATGTGGACATTCGTACTGGTGATTGCTGCCCTGCTCGCCGGTATGACCTACTTGATCTCCGACCGCCAGTTACGCCTGGCGCACGCCGTCCAGCAGAGAACGGAAGACCTCGCTCGGACCAACGCAGCACTGGAAAAAGAGTTAGCGGACCACCAGAGAACCGGCGAGGCACTCGGGCACGAGCAGCACTTGCTCCGCACGTTCATGGACAACACGCTCGATTTCATCTACTTCAAAGATACCGCAGGCCGTTTCGTCCGTGTGAACCGGGCGATGGCGAGACTGGTTGGGCTGTCAATTCCGGATGAGCTGATCGGCAAGACGGATCATGATTTCTTTCCCCGTGAGCACTGTGTTTCAGCTGCCGCCGACGAGGCACACATCATCGCGACAGGCGAACCGCTCATCAGTAAACGGGAAAGTGAAACGCGCAAAGACGGCAGTGTGTTGTGGCGGACGACGACGAAAGTGCCGATCATGGACGAACTCGGCAACGTCAGTGGAATTGCCGGCATCTCACGCGATGTGACCGAGCAGGTTCAGATGGAAACTGATCGCGAGGAGCAGCGCCGGATGCTCAAGACGTTGTTGGACACCTTGCCGGACATTATCGTGTTCAAGGATACCGCGTCCGTCTTCCGCGTCTGCAACCAGAAGGCGTGTGATCTGTACGGTCTGGCGGAGAGCGAGCTGATCGGCAAGACCGATTTCGATCTCTATCCGCCTGATCTCGCGCAAGCGTTCAGGGAGGAAGAAGTGCGCGTCATGACCGAAGGCACTGCGCTGATGACGGAGCGCCAACTGCACACCGCGCGCGCTTCCATCTGGGAAGAAGCCATCAAAGTGCCCATGTACGACGAGCGTGGACGGGTGGTCGGTATCCTCAGTGCCGCACGGGATATCTCGGACCGTAAGCGGATGGAGTACGAGCTGTTGCGTGCGCAGAAGCTCGAATCGGTCGGTATCCTCGCCGGGGGGATCGCACACGACTTCAACAACCTGTTGACCGCCATTCTGGGTAACCTGTCGCTCGTGCGGGAAGAGGCTCTGGAACAGGGGCACGAACAACTGGCCGGAACGCTGATGAGTGCAGAACGGGCGACACTCCGTGCCAAGGACCTGACCCATCAACTACTGACCTTTGCCAGAGGCGGCGTTCCCGTCAAGAAGGTGTTCTCGCTTGCTGAGCCGCTGCGGGAATGGACACAGTTCGCGTTACATGGTTCCAATGTGCGCTACCAGGTCTCGGTGGGTCCCGATCTGTGGCCGGTGAATGCGGACGAGGGTCAGATCAGCCAGGCCATCAACAACCTGGTCATCAATGCCCAGCAGGCCATGCCCAATGGTGGCACGGTCTATGTCAGTATCGTAAACTTCGCGGTTCCACACGATACCTCCGTTCTGAAGGCGGGGAAATACGTCGAGATCAGCGTTCGCGATCAGGGCATCGGCATTCCGGAAGAACACTTGCTCAAAGTGTTCGATCCGTACTTCACGACGAAACAGAAGGGGAGTGGTCTCGGACTGACGACGACATATTCCATCGTCAAGAACCACGGCGGTCACATCGGCGTAGAATCCGTGATGGGAGAAGGGACCACTTTCTACGTCTATTTGCCGGCATCCGAAGAGAAACCGGGCGTGGCCGGTCCGCCCGCGCAGCAGACAGCACACTGCGAATGTGCACGGATTCTGCTCATGGACGACGAGGAGGATATCCGCGTGCTCGGAAAGCGGATGTTGGTCCGTTCCGGCTATGTCGTCGAGCTTGCCGTAGATGGAAGCGAAGCGATTCGGCTATTCTGCGACGCCAGAGAGCGACGGGAGCCTTTCGATCTGGTCATTCTCGATCTGACGATACCGGGCGGTATGGGGGGCGAGGAGACCATCCGCGCACTCAGGACAATCGATCCCAACGTCAAGGCCATCGTCTCCAGCGGATACTCTACCGAGGCGCACATGGCTGACTATGCGCGGTATGGGTTCAACGCCGTCATTCCGAAGCCCTATCAGTTGGATGAGATCAGAAATACGGTCTTCCGCATATTGCACCCCGAAGACGAATCGGGATGGAGTGAGACGTGAAACGACCTGAGGGCATTACCTTGATCGCGATCTATTTCCTGGTTACCGGTGGACTAACCCTGCTCGGCGTGCTGTTCGGGGTGGTTTTCGGCGACCGGGGCCCCTGTTTCCTGCAGAATGTCTGCGGAATCGCGCAGTTGCTATCACTGCCATTAGCCTTCGCGGCGCTGGTGAGTTCCGGGCTGCTCTATGGGCTCGTCGCACTGGGCACCGCTTGGGGCCTGCTCGCGATGTACGGGTGGGCGCGGTGGAGCGCCATAGTGTTGGCGGCGCTGACCCTGCTCAGCTTCCCGATCGGGACCGTCATCGGCGCGCTCGTGATCTGGTACCTGTTGCGACGCGATGTGGTGCGTTTGTTCGAGTGAGCGGACGCCTGAAGCGGTCAACGAGCGGAATTGCTCGCCAAAAATCGACAAATCCTGGCAGAAATTACACAGGTTTCCCAATGCCATCCACGTTTTTGAAGCACACCTGGTGGGTATGGTGGCTCATCGGAGCGATCGTTACGATTTACGTCGTATTGATCGAACGGAGCAAGCTGCGCATCGACCGGCACCGCGTCTTCACCACGAAGCCGGCCGCGCCGGATTTCCGGTTGCGCGTTCTGCACGTCTCGGACTTGCACATGAACGGTCGAAGCCGGTTCCGGCGGTGGCGGTTACGCCGCTATGCGCGCCGGCTGAAGGAACTGGACTTCGATATCCTCGTCCACACCGGTGACATGCTCGACAACGGGCCCGGCATTGCGCCAGCGGTGGCGTTTCTGAGCGAGGTCGCCGGTGGGCGGCCCGCCTTTACCGTACTCGGCAATCACGATTATCACCATTACTCGACTCTGGAGAATCTGCTCAACGTCCACACACTACGCCGGATCGGCCTACCGATCCGGATTCCCCTCGCCGATTACCTCGACGAGTTGAAAGAAACGGCCCGCGAGGCGGGCATCGTCACGCTCAACAACGCGGGCCAGATCATCCACGCCGGTGAGCATGCGGTGTGGCTCGCGGGGGTGGATGACCTGATGCTGGGCAACCCCGACTTGAACCGCGCACTGGCTGGCGTGCCGTCTGGGATGCCGGTCTTGCTGCTGGCACACAATCCGGACATCCAACCGTGGGCCCACCTGGCTGGTATTGACCTGACGTTGGCTGGACACACACACGGAGGACAGATCAGCTTACCGGGCATCGGTCCGCTGTTGACACGGTGCCAGATCGGCCGCGACCGTGCCACCGGGCTCTCATCGGATTCGTTGGACGGGTCCCTCAGCACCCTGCACGTGAGCCGTGGACTGGGCGAAACACTGCCCTTACGCTGGAATTGCCCGCACCACGCGACGATCATCGAGCTGATGAGCGTGGATCACAACGATCAGACAATACAAACGTCGGTGTCGCTTGCGGACAGTGTGTCGCGTCCGGCGTTAAGCATCGATCTGTAGCTTATGTATGCCGCCTTCAGCGGCGATCCCTGCAATGGCGAGCGGGCTGAAATCTCACGTCCACAGGATTACGAGCGCATCGCCGCACGGATTTGGATGCTTTCGCGAAACGGGAGTAGAATAGGGCCAGTTGCGACCGCGATCGCCACGCTAATTGCCGAAAGGAGAGGTGACATGTTCGACCCATCGACTCCACAGAAATCGCTCAGCAGCCCACCAGCGCGGGACGAACTGCGCAGCGAGGTCCTGCCAGCCGGCGATGACGGGACCCTGTCGGGGGCATCCACGCGCAAGGTGAAGCCGCTGAAGATCGTTGCTATCGGAGCTGGCGTAGCGTTGTTGCTGTGCGTTGTCGCCTGCCTCGGCATGCAGTTCTACCCATTGCTCATGGAGAAGCTGTCTGCGTCACAACTCATGGGCCAGGCGGCGCCCGATTTCACGCTGAGTACGCTGGACGGGCAGCAGATCACCTTGAGTGCACTGCGCGGCAAGCCGGTCGCGCTCAACTTCTGGGCAACGTGGTGCCCGTCCTGCGTCACCGAGTTGCCCGATCTGCAGCAGGCATATCAGACCCACCAGGGCGAGGCCCATTTCTACGCCATCAGCCTCGATGCGGATCCGGCGGAAGTCCCGCCATTTCTCACCACGCACGGTGTGGACTTGCCGGTGCTGCTCGACACAGAAGGGGACGCCGCCGCGAAGTACCGCGTGCGTGGGATTCCCGTCACTGTGTTTATCGATGCGCAGGGCATGATCGCCGCGCGGCACATCGGCTCCCTGTCGGCAGGCAAATTCAGCGACTATCTGCGGCAAATCACCGCTGGCAGCCAGTAATTCGATCCTAAGTTTGGCAAGCACACAGGAGGTTAGAGATGACTTACCAGAGAGATCCCAATTCGCTGTCCTACCCGGTATCCCCCACCCAGCTCGACCAGGTATTCCCGACGATTATGCGCACGGTATACGCATGGATGTTCGTCGGCCTGCTCATGACCACCGCAGTGGCCCTGTTCGTCGTACGCACACCGGCACTGCTGAACTTCATCTTCGGCACACCGCTGCTGCTGTTCGGGATCATCATCGCCGAGCTTGCGCTGGTCGTCGCGATCTCAGCGGCCATCAACCGGCTTTCACCGGGAGAATCGTCGTCGCCAAAGGTGGTGAATGCAGAAAGGAAAAAGTCCTTGTGCGGATTGAGGGTGCCGTCAAGGCGGTAGTTCCACCCGTTATAGTCCCGCCCGGACAGCCGGTCCTCGGTCCATCCCCGCCGGGCCTCAGCCCGATAGCCAAACCGGTCTCCGGTGCGGCCGACGCCCAGGGTAATGCCGTGTTCCTGAAACCGGTAGGAGGGAACGGGCAGGCTGTCTTCGCGGTTGTAATAGTCGTAATCGATTGATGTGTACCAGCGGGCCGGCAGCTGAGCGTCCAGTCCGGCCCGGTAAAGATTTTCCCTGGGCGCGGTGATTTGCAGCGGGTCTTTATCCAGGTTGCGCTCATAACGGCCGTAGTAGGTGTTGGCCCGAAGCCCGGGCAAAAGGGGCATGGAAACGGATCCCGTGTACGAGGCCGAATCCGGGTAGCGGCCCGCATAGTCCGGTTCGGCCCGCCGGCCCGACAGATCGTAGCGCACACGGCTGCCGGTGGGGCTTCGAAGTTCAAGGCGCCAGGCGCTGTCGTCGCTGCCGGTATTCTGTCTGTCGGTATCGCTGAATGCCACTTCCGCCTCCAGGTGGTGGGAAAACAACAGTTCCGTGTCGGCCTGAAGGCTGAAAATCGTGTCCCGTGCCGCGGGCTCGCTCTGCCAGGCATCATAATCCATAGCCAGGTAGTTGACCCGGACCGAGGTGTCGGGAAGCGGATCAACGGAAACATAGGTTCCGGTGTCGTTTCGCTGCTGGGCGGCCCACCGGTCCTCCACGTAATAGACCCCGGCCCCCACCGGGATGCCCGTGGGGTGAATGTCCGCTTCAGCGCCCCGGCCGTAACGGTACCAGGAGGTAAGTTCGGAAAGCGTGTAGGCCTGATCCCCGGCCTTGACGCTGTAATGGGGCTCTTTGTACCGCAGCCAGTACTCGTCGCGCCGGCCCAGTACACCGCTGTCGTTCCGGTCCGGTGCCTGAACCAGAAATTCCAGGTGGCGTCTGCGGCCCTCATCCACAAAGCCGTTACCCTGAAG
>ENA-OSEO01004735-OSEO01004735.1-sediment-metagenome-genome-assembly--contig:-NODE-4735-length-13882-cov-7.569721_pt1 | contig 13882 bp, 14 predicted proteins | sample MGYA00237883_ERZ534232 | MGnify/ENA metagenome assembly ERZ534232 | reverse complement strand
TCTTTTTCGTGTTTTTAATATTTCGTGGTTTCGTGATAAAGGTTTTTTTTGTATAGGTTTATCCGGGTTGGGATTTGTGATGGGACACGACCTCTCTGCTGAAACCGGATAAAAATATCATCATGTGCAGCGCTTACGCAACGGATTAGTGCGACATCTATATTGATAAATTAAAATAATTTAATACCACTATTAACATTTTTAATGACATTTTTTGACGATCCTCCCTTAAATTCAAAACTGAATATTCAGTCCTGACATGATAAATAGCACCGCTTAACTGCGGCAAAAAGAAGTTAAATATAATAATTACAAATTATTAAAGCAAATTGTATTTGTTATTGGAGTGGTTTGTCTGAAAATTCCTTTTTAAAAGAAATGTTCTGGCATGAAATTTGAATCAATCCAAAAAACAGGAATCAAAAAATGCAGAAAAGATCAGGATTCACGGTTACAGAACTGATCGTGATTATTGCGCTACTGTCACTGTTGACGGCGGTGGCTGTTCCCAATTTTTTGAGCTGGCTGCCCAAATATCGATTGAGAAGTGCGGCACGCGATCTTTTTTCAAACCTGCAGCTGGCGAAAATGGAAGCCATTAAGACCAACAGGAATTGCAGTATCGGGTATCAAAAAAATCCGGATCGATACGCGATTACGCTTTTAAACAAAACCGTAACACTTTCTGATTATAAAAGCGGTATCCGGTTCCAAGGCCCGAACGACCAAACATTTGCGGTGGCCAATATAACGTTTAATTCCAGGGGAACCAGCAATGCAGGATATGCGTATCTGACCAATTCCGGAAATACCGCGTATTATCGAGTGGGACCCCTGACCTCGGGGGTGATTAAATTACAAAAATGGAGCGGGGGGAGTGTATGGAAATAAATCTGAAACCCAAACGGATTCCACCCGGACTTTCGAATCGGGGATTTACCATGGTGGAGCTTCTGGTTGCCCTGGTTGTGTCCCTTCTGGCCCTTGGCGCAATCTATTCGACGTTTTTGAACCAGCAAAAATCGTATCATATTCAGGACGAGACCGCCGCCATGCATCAGAATATACGGGCCGCCATGTTTTACATGGAAAGGGAAATCCGGATGGCCGGGTGTGACCCCTTGGGGAGTGCCAATGCAGGGATCCTGGATGCAAACTCGACTTCAATCAGATTTACAGAGGATATCGTAGGAAACAATCCCGGAGACGATCCGGATGGGAGCATCGACGATCCCAATGAAAATATCATCTACAGTTTGGATGCATACAACAATCTGGTGAGAAATGTTGGGGGCGGGGGTCAGATGGTGGCCCAAAATATTGATGCCATCGATTTTGTTTACCTGGATGGAAATTCGCCGCCCAATGTTCTCAACGACTACTCCGGAACCGGCAGCGTTCCTGTCGCAAATCTTAATCAAATTAGGTCCGTGGAAGTGACCATCGTAGCCCGAACACAAAGGCCGCTTTTGGCTTCCCAAAACAGCCGGTCATACGTAAACCAGCGGGGCAGGGAGATTCTGCCGCCACAGGATGACCACGTCAGCCGGCGGCGTTTGACCGCCGTGATTCACTGCCGAAATTTAGGATTATAGGAAATATCATGAGACCGGATAACAGACATAAGCAACGCTCGGAGACGCGGATGAAACAATTGAAAAAAGAAGACGGGTTCACCCTTATCGAGGTGCTCATCGCCCTGACCATTTTTGCCGTGGGCCTGTTGGCCGTGGCCGCCATGCAGAACTCGGCCATCCTTATGAATTCGAATGCCGGAAAACTGACCCATATCAGTACATGGGGCATGGACAAGATCGAAGAGCTGTCGTCGTTGCCGTATCTTGATGCGGAGCTCGATCCAGCCGGTAATCCGCATTCGGACTCACCGGTTGATGGCTATACCGTTTCCTGGACCGTAATTGACGACGACCCGGTGCCAAACGTCAAAAGAATTACGGTAAGTGTTACCGGAAAAGGTAAAAGCACCAGTATCAGTTTTCTTAAACCCAATGTTTAGGGGGAATCATTATTCGCGGATTTCGTATTCGTATTGAGGAAAAGCCTTATGAAATTTAGAATTCAGTTTGAAAATGAAAAAGGATCGGTAACGGTATTGGCCGTGCTCTTGCTGGGGTTGCTCACGCTGTTGGGAATGGCGGCGCTGAGTACATCCAGTATTGAAGCACAGATCGCAGGAAATGAGCTGCGACACAAACTGGCGTTTTACGCAGCCGAATCCGCAGCAGCGTATGTGGCATACCATCCCGATTTATACGGTCCCGATAATATAGCCAGTGGTACGCCGCATTATTTCCCATACGATACATCACAGCCTTCCTACGTACCCGTTACAGCCGGATTTCCCGCGGTGGAATATTTATTCCCAAATTCAACTCAATCATTCAACGGACAAGTCCAATATACCAGCTCGGCAATGCCTCCCAGGGGAACAGGGTATTCGGTGGGTAAATACAAGGCCCATCAGTATCAGATGGTATGCAATGGATTCGGCCCTGGCAATTCCGGACCCGGCAATCCCAACGAAACCATCCTTATCGGATTTTACCGTATCGGGTTTTAGGTGAGCCGTTCGCTAAAATAATAATGGAAACAAAGGAATGAACATGAAAATAAAAAGATATTACGGGTTCACAGCGTTATTTGTCCTGATATGTTTTGTTTCAAGCGCATATTCGGCTTTTGCCGATGACACCTGTGTTTTTTCGGTGACCGCCGATGATCTGCCCCCCAATATCGTCCTGTTGCTGGACAACGGGGCCGAGATGGAGCAGATCGTCTGGCATTCGGGATTTAATAACAGCATCGATTACACTCCTGATGTTACAGTGGAGGATGAGGCGTTAGACGGTACGCCGGACGCGAATGGGTTTTTTAGCGATGCCGGTTACGCGATTAAATATTCAGGTAATAAATATTATTTGGTTGAGATCCCGCCCAGCCTGGATATTTCAAAAGCGATTAAGGAGCTGGTGGCGGATGTTCATGATACTGTTAACAAGAAGGGGACCTGGATCATCAACGGGAAAACCTTGACCCTGCCTGCCATTCCATCCACTGTTGCGAAGGATGGGGTCATGGACAAGGCAGTTTATTTCAGGTATTCCAAAAATTACCTGAACTGGCTGTTCTTTTCCAGCGGCAGTGGTTCCTATGAAGAAATATCGGATGTTGACGATGGCACGGATCTGCCGGATGTGAGCCGTTTTTATTATGCCAAAAAGGCCATCATGACGGTGGCCAAAGGCACCGGTTTCAAGGCAAATTTCGGTATCTACTATTTTGCCAATACTACAGGCGCATCCCAGGCCCAGCCCCTTAAAACTGTTGTTAAGGTCGAAGAAAACGGTCTGGACGATGACGGGGACAAAATCCCGGACGATTTTGATGAAATTTTAACGTCCGAGTTTATGAACAATATCAATAACATGATAACGGTTACCTATTCTCCGCTGGCTGAGGGGCTTTCAACCATCGGTTATTATTATTCCTCCCCCTCTTCAGGTGCTTCCGGCGGATATTGCCAATCCAATTTTACCATTGTCATATCACCGGGTGTCTCTTCAGAAGATCAGGGTACACCATCCCAGCATGTTCCACCCAACCTGGACGACTATGACGGAGACGGTGGAGACGGTGGCGTCGGTGAAGGGTATGTTATGGAGGATAAAACTGGCGAAGGTGGTGAAGCGGTAATTTATGAAATCCCCAAAAACCAGAACGGCTCAACGTATCTGGATGATGTTGCCTATTATCTCTATTCTCATGATATCGTGGGGGATGCGCCGTCCACCGGGTCCCTTTGTTTTGATAATTTATCCGGGAGCTTTTCCGTGGGTTCCACCGTAACCGGGGGGTCTTCCGGAGCCACCGGGTCCGTTTCTGCCGTGAATATGGATGCCGGAGGTACATCCGGTTGCCTGGAGCTTTCTAATTTGGCCGGTTATTTTACAGATAATGAAAAATTGATCGGTGGTACTGCTTCCGCTATGGTGAACGGGACGCTCTATGCCGAGGGAGAAGGGTTCCAGAATATTTTAACCTATACCATCGGGTTTATGGGCGATAAAGAAGGAGAGCTCTTTTTGATAAACACCTCCAACAACGGCAACGGCCACAAAAACCTTTACGACACCAGTGATGAGGAATACTACGGAAAGTACCACTTTACCGCAGATTCTCCGGAGGCACTGTCGGAAAAACTCCTGGCGGCCGTTAGCGATATTCTTTCGAGAACCAGCACATTTATGGCACCGGTTGTGCCGGTGACCCGAACCACCAGCGGCGACAAAATTTACATGGCCTTCTTTAAACCTGTTAATGGGAATTTCTGGGAGGGGAACGTGACCAAATACGGAATTTCGTTAACCAACCAGATTGTCGATGCCAATGGTGATGCGGCAACGTGGCCCAACGGCGCCATGAAGAACACCGCCGTGCCTTTCTGGGCTACCATCGACTGGGCCGCTAATACCCCTAACACAAGCAGAAATATCTATACCTGCCTGGATGGGGTTTATCTGACTAATTTTGATGAGTCGAATACAGCTTTGACCGATACCATGCTTGGAAACCCCATCCGACCTAAGAAAGATATCATCAATTACGTTCGGGGAGCCGATGTCCTCGATGAAGACGGAGATATCAATACTACTGAAAACAGATCAGTAATTACCGGAGATGTCCTTCACAGTGAACCTGTGATTTTTCAATACAGATACGCGGACGGTTCTTCCGAGACGGTGGTCTATTTCGGTTCAAACGACGGGATGCTTCACGCGGTGTTTGATGAGGGAACCTCCTCAAGCGGTCTAACTCCCGGTATGGAAATGTGGGCCTTTATCCCGCCTGACCTATTGCCCCGCTTGAAAGAAATGATAGAGGGTTTTGGTCATCAGTATTATGTGGACTCCACCCCCAAGATTTACTTTAAAGATGTGGATGGGGATGGTTTTGTGGACACGTCTGATGGCGATAAAGTTATTCTTGTCTGCGGCGAAAGAAAGGGCGGCACCGGATATTTTGCATTGGATGTGACCCATCCTTCTTCTCCGGAATTTCTCTGGAGGATCAACCAGATTAATAATTCTGCTACTTACGGTTGGGCGGCCCCCACAACGGTCATTGCAGAGCTGGGTGAGACCTGGTCCGAACCCCAATTCGGTAAGGTCAAAATCGGTTCTGGTGATACCGTCGGAACGCCCGTATTTTTCGTGGGTGGAGGATACAGTACAGCCAATTCCAAAGGAAGAACCGTCCTCGCCGTCAAGGTTGCGGACGGTACGGTTGTAAAGCAATTCGTTACCGGCTCGACCTCCTACATGGATTATGCCATCCCAAGTTCTGTCCTTGTTGTGGATGAAAATGGCAACGATTTTGTGGACAAGGTTTATGTGGGCGACCTTGGCGGTCAGATGTGGCGGATAGGTAGGGTTACCGAGAGCGACGGGGTTACACCATTGGTTTTCCCCAGTTGTAATGAAGACATAACGACGTGGACAGCACGGGTTTTTTTTAAAACAGATTTTTACGAATCCAGAAAATTTTTCTACCCGCCGAGTGTGACCCTTGAGATAGGGTATGATATGGTTTTTATGGGAACCGGAGACCGGGAAAACGCCTGTTGTAACAATAACAACTTTCTCTGCTCTTCTACGGAACCGAATATCATTGCCGCTGTGAAGGAAACCCATTCTACCGGTACCATTGTCGGCGAAACGAATATCGCCGGCACCCTTTATGCCCATGATCTGGTTGATGTCACGAATCCGTCAGCTGCAACGCCCAATCTGGCCGATCCGAACAGCGATGCGGACGGAAATGGCAGAAACGATCAAGGCTGGTATATCCGGCTGGTGGACGGCAGCGATAGCGCAGTGGGCGAAAAGGTTCTTGCCGAAGGGACGGTATTTTACAAGGTTTTTTATATTACGACCTTTACGCCGAATGAAGATCCCTGCGTTCCCGGAGGCGACGCGAAGATTTATGCGCTGTCACATTTAACGGGTGCCGCTGGATTGGATTTTGATGGTGATGGTACCAAAGATCGGAGTTTCATCCTTGGCGGCGGTATCCCTTCGAAGCCGGTTACGCTCATAACGAAAACCGGGATAAGACTATTGATTTCAGTGGGAAGCACAAGGCCGGACAATCTCAGCCTGAGCTTTGATGCAGGGATAGAGAATATACCTCCGGTGGCGCCGGTGATCAACTTCTATTACAGGTTTTGGCGGGAATTTTAAGCCTGAACCGTTAAAGGCATCAAATATGACATGAAAACCATACGAAAACAGATAATGGCGCTTTTAAGCGATACCGAAATGAGTGCAAAAGAAATTTCTTCTGCTGTGGGTATCGGGGAAAAAGAGGTTTACGGGCATCTTTCCCATGCCGCGCGTTCGGCAAAGTCCCAGAAAAAAAAGCTGGTTATCACCCCTGCCGAATGCATGGGGTGCGGATATGTTTTTGAAAAACGACAGCGTTTCACCCGGCCGGGCCGCTGCCCGATCTGCAAAAGCGAACACATTAAAAATCCAATGTATCGAATTGATTAACCCGGAAATTTACATTGATTTAGAGCTCAGTAGAAGTTTCTGCCCCGGATAGATGGTAGACACTTCATTCAGTCTGTTCAATAACCGTATCTTTTCCACCGTCAGGCCGTACTGTTGACCGATTCTGTATAATGTTTCACCGGACTTGACCATGTGATATCGGCTTTTTTCGATTTTTGGGGGAGCATTTGAAGGCATGGAATGTCCAGCCTCCTGAGAATTTTTTTCGGCGATCTTTTCCGTTGGACGACTCGGTCTTTTCAAAATATCATCCATCCTTGAAAAAGATGCTTCCAGCCTGTCAAAGCGATTTTTGAATTCATCGATGGCCCTGGTCTGTTCCAACAGTTGCGTGTATTCGTATTCGATGGCTTCTAACCTGACAATCCTGCTTTCAAGTCGTTTTATTCGGGTTTTTGAGCCTATGATAACTCCCATCGTCGCTCCCAAAAGGAGAATCAACAGGATCATCAGAAACGGAAACCCTATCCGTCCGAACCAGGAATGTTGGAGCCCTTCAATCATTTTTGTGATCTAAAAAAATGATGTGATGCCGCTTTTTATAAGCAGATGGAAAAAAACATTTTAATGAATCATGCCATCGACCTGACGGCAAATTATTAAATCCGCCTGCCGTCGGCCGGAACGATGATTCAAAAATTGAAAACAAACCCGACAATTCACCTGCATGTTGAGCAGGTTACAGTCATTCATAAAATTATAGATGTGCGATGTCAAGTAAAATTAAACATAATTAATATATAATTTTATTGAATTAGAAGATATTGAAGTTTATTAAACTAAATTACTATATATAGTGCATCTGAAATTCAAAAAAATGTATAAATTCGACCGGTTCGCTTTTAAACCTGTTGGGAACCGAGAGGCGGAAGAATTTGGAGGGAAAAACAAAAAGTATCCCAATAAGGAAGAAAGAATTATGGGAATAGATAATAGAGGTATCCGATAACCATCCCCATGTATAAAAGATAGACAATGCCCAAAAACGTCATCACGATTCGGGCTTTCGCAGCTTTGCGACGAGTTGCCGATGGGATAGACATATTGCTGTATTCGGGTTTGCGCTTATTTGTAATTTGAAAATTTAAAGCCATTGGCGTTTTCCCCTGCCTGTATTCAAGTTAGTTCGCTTCGCTCACAATCGAAATGATTGAACAATGGAACACTGGAATGATGGGTTGGAAGGAGTTTTTTTTACAATTAGAATGGTTTATTTCCGCGCTTATCCCCAATACTCCAGTATTCCAGTATTCCATCATTTTTACCCCGTGAAACTTTTTTCTATTTCATCGGGGCCATGGAAGTGGCATAAACCAGGAACCATTAAAAGATTTTTAATTTCAACCAATTGTCGAATATCTGAGACGCTTATTTTTGTGTTTCCATGTGTTTCCCGGGACGACGAGCACCGTTTCTTGACAGGCTAAGCATTGTTGATTTCTCCTGCCATTTGGTTCTTGTATATTTGATAATACTGTAAAACCTTTTGAATATAATATCTGGTGGCCTTGAAAGGGGGAACGCCATTATAATTCAGAACATTTCTGCTTCCGGCATTGTATGCCGCCAGGGCCAGTTCGACACTTCCGTTAAATCGATTCACCAGATATTTAAAGTACTGGACGCCGCCCGTTATGTTTTGATGGGGGTTGAAAAGATCTTCCACGCCCAGTGATCTGGCTGTTCCGGGCATCAGTTGCATAAGGCCTGTGGCTCCTCTTTTGGAGATTGCTCTGGTATTATATCCGGATTCGGCCATGATGATGGCTTTTATGAGGGCCGGATCGATCTGGTGGTCATTGGCCGTTTGAATGATAAACATGTGGTATAAATGTTCCGCTTTTCGACCACTGATAGATGGAATGGTATGTTCCGTTTTGGAAAGAAGATTTGCCGTTTCCGCAATTTTGAGGCTCGCGACCTTTTGGCCATTATGATTGGAGACGAAAACAACGCCTGAAATCATTATAATGATAAATATTAAACGGATACATCCTACGGTTAACAGTTGCAGGGTTAATTTTGTATTCTTTTCCAGTTTCATTTTTCTATCAACATGCTTTCCCATAAGGATTTTGGTAAGACGGGCCTAAACACCGCATTCACCCACTTTTCTTATGAATCTGTGATATCCTATTGCAAAAAACGTGCGCAAACCAATTATGTGGATAGAAATAAAAGAAATATCAAATAGTTATGATGGTACTTCGAAGGGGGCGCATGCGAAAATCAAGCGTGGAATAAATGTGATTATGGGACAAAGTACATAAAAATTAGGTAAAGTATTACATGCTTTATGCCTTGGTAAAGTTCGGCGGTGCGGAAAGATACGGTAAGATCATATATTAAACCGGATTTCCATAATGTCGCCGTCCTGAACCGCGTAAGTTTTTCCCTCCAGCCGCACAACCCCTTTTTTCCTGGCTTCGGGATATGACCCTGCGGATATCAGGTCATCATAGGAAACCACTTCCGCACGAATAAATCCTTTTTTCATGTCCGAATGGATTACGTCCGCCGCGTCGATAGCCGGGGTATCTTTTTTGACGGTCCATGCCCTTACTTCATCTTTGCCCAGAGTAAAAAAAGAGATAAGACCCAAAAGTTCATACGATCGTTGAATAACCCTGTCCATGGCAGATGCCGTAATATTAAATTCGGACAGAAACTCCCGGGCTTCTTCATCAGACATTTGGGCGAGTTCTTGTTCGAGTTTGCCCCTGATCACCATACAGTTTTCCTGGGTCGTTAAGTCTGGGATTTCGGGAATCCCGTCGTCGTCATCTTCGTTGTTGAACAGAACCAGCATTGGTTTTGCCGATAGAAAAGCATAACCTCTAAGAAGGTGAGACGACGCAAGGTCCGGGTTCTTTCTTAATGGTATTTCCTTTTCAAGATTTTTCAGGCATAGGTTTAAAAGCGAGAGTTCCTCCGGATCAGCCTTTTTGCCTCGTTTGTGCTCAAGTCCGGCATGTTCCAGTTTTTTTTCAATCACCATGAGATCGGTGAGAATCAGGTCCTGGTCTATTTCTTTAAAATCTTCATACGGTGCCGGTTTTTCAAAGCCGTATCCACCGAAGTTGCGCACCACGTGAATCAGGGCGTCGCAATCCCTGACCTGGTTCCAGATTTTCTGATCTTTTTTTTGTCGCAAAATGTTCGGTAAAAAATATTCAACCTGAGCACAAACTTTCTTTTTGGGTTTGTACATGTCATCAAGAACATCCAAACGTTTGTCCGGGACACGGATGGTGCCGATTTGGTTTTCCCCCTTACGATCTTCAGGTAAAATATTTTGGGTTAACGCTTCAAATATCGTCGATTTTCCGGATCTGGGGAGACCGATGATTCCGAGTTTCATTTTATTTTGCTCATTTATTTAAAGTTATAGTGCTTCTTCACCGGAGCCTTGATATCCCAGATGCACGACAGACCTTTGGGAAATGTAACAAAATCCCCTTTTCCGAACTCCACTTGATTTCCATCTTCCGTTTCGACCACAACCTTACCCTCTAATAGAAAACATTCTTCAGTGCTGTCATAATACCAGTCGAAGCGGGAAATCTCTTTTTCCCATATGGGCCAGGATAAGACGCCCTTTGCTTCCAGATCCTTATCTGTGGGTTTCTTGATGTCGATTTTCATATTCAACTCCTTTTAAAAGCCTTCAAAACATTGGGGCAGCCTGAAAAACAATCGGTCGAGATTGCCTGTCAGCGCCATATTGTCGCTGGCCGATCCGCAATGGAAAAATCTGTTGCATCTTCTGGATAAAGAGTATAGTGAAGCGCGGTTTTTATGTCAAGCAGACCCTCTGACTCGGCATCAGGCGACAATGATTGGCCTTGACATGCGCCGATGGTTTGCACATAATCAATGTTTTAAAAATTTTTTGTAAGAGTTTAGCCTTTTGAAAATGAATCGCTTCAGGTATGCTTAATTATTTGAGAACACGTGGAAAAATTATACAATAGATCCTATTTTTTTGATCAGGGTCTTCAATTTGAGTGCCAGCGGTGCGGTGTATGCTGTACCGGAGATCCGGGGATAATTTACGTCCATAGAGATGAAATTCCGCGTATCGCCGAATACCTTTCTGTGGGGGTTTCATTTTTCATCGAGAACTATCTCTACCCGTTTAGGACCGGGTATAGTATTCAAGAACATTCGGACGGACGGTGCTTTTTTTATGATGGCGGGTGCACGATTTATCCCGTGCGCCCCGATCAGTGCAAAACCTACCCGTTTTGGTTTGAGAATCTGCGTTCTGTCAAAAAATGGAAACGTCTGTCCAGGGAATGCCCGGGCATCGGATGCGGCCCAATGTATTCCAAAGAAAAAATTCTGGAAATTGTCCAGTCCACAATGGGTGCTGTAGTGAAAAGCTTTTTTGAGACAACCAAAAAAACCGACTGAATAATTGAGGCTCGCGTTGTTTGGGATTTTTTAACCTGGAACCCTGCCTGCTCGTGCCTCTCAGTGGCAGGCGGGGTTGAACCCGGAACCGCTCAACCTGGGTAATAATAAAGAGGTAATCAATGAGTGAGATTAAAAGCACCCTCGACCTGGTAATGGAAAAGACACGGCATCTGACGCTGAGCCAAGAAGAAAAAGAAGCACAAAAGCGAACGGAAGCCAAAAATAGACTAAATGGCTTGCTTCAGAAATACCAGGACAACCTGTTGAAAAAAGAGAGCCTGGAACAAGAACTGAACAGCCTGAAGACAACATACGGCTTGAATGTGGATAAGATGCTGGCAGAATTACTCTTGAATCGGCTTAAGCTTGGACGAAACAACAAATTATTTCTCGAATTGTTAAGTGAATTTTGTGAGTTGGACCTGAAAGGACTTGAGGCGATATTTCAAAAATTCAGGGAAGCGGTCAAATCTGCCACTGAAGAAAGGGTGGGACAAATTAAATCGGATCTGGCCAAAAAGCGATTTATTTCAGGTTCGGCTGTTGTTCCGAATCTTGAAAGGGATAAAGAATGGTTGTCAATGCTTGGCCGTATCAATGGCGAGTTCAATCAGATTCTGAATGAGGAAAGGGTTGCCCTGACACAAGGGCTGCCAGGCTGAAACTTAGATGTAACCCGGCCATAATTGCTGCAAATGAATAAAGTTTGTCCTGACCTCCTCTGCTCCGCTAATGATGTCCCCATGACCCGGCAACAACCATTCGATTTCAAATTCTTTGAGTTTTTTTAGGCTTTCTTTCAGCAGTGAACCGTTACCTCCCGGCAGATCCGTACGCCCGATACCCCCTTTAAAAACGAGGTCACCCGTGAATAGCAATTTTATGGCTGGCAAGTAAAGTGATATCGATCCCGGTGAATGGCCGGGCGTGTGAAGAACCTTTAGCTCAACATTGTTAATGGAGATATCACCTTCTTTTAAAAAAAAATCGGGTTCAAGAGAATCGGAATTGAATCCCATGGAAGCACGGACATGTGGGGCCATGGTTTTCAAAAAATGCCACTCCTTATGGTGGAGCGTAGTCAAAACGGAGGTTTTCTTAAATCGCTGGACAGCTTCAATATGATCCGGGTGGGCATGGGTGCAAATGATCAATCCGATATCTTCAAGGGTTAAGTCTAATTTCATAAGCCCTTGCTGGACATGGCCGAACAAGTTCCTGTGGCCGGGATCGATGAGAATACGGGTGGGACCGTCAATTAAATACGTGTTGCAGTTGTTGGCGGACATTGATTTCCACATAAATCCATGAATGTTATCGATGATCTGCATGGGGGTCTCCATATTTTATTTTTTCCCATGCTGGAAAGATGAAATATTTTCGGGCAAGTTTACCACATGAATCCCCTGAAATTCGAGACAACGGCCAATGGTATATGCTTCCGGCAGGTCTTTTTTGACTTTTTTAAACATATCCTCCGGACATGCAAACAAAAGTTCATAATCTTCTCCCCCGGCAAGAATCATTTCTTCGGGTTTCAGGTGGTATTTTTCGCAGAATGAAACAAGCGCCGGGTGGAACTTACTTGCCTTCAGGTCGAGTTCTATGGAAATTTCAGATGCCACGGCGATATGTTTTGCATCCCCGGCAAGGCCGTCGCTGACATCGATGACACATGGCACACCGTTTTCAGCAAGAATACCGGCGGCGTCGAATCGTGCCCTTGGGAATTTAAATTTGGCAATCAATTCTTTAAACCTGTCATCCTTCCGAACAAGTGAATTCAAACCGGCACCGGCAAGACCGAGGGGACCCGTGCAATAGAGACCGTATCCGGGAAGCGCTGCCGACCGCTTCGGGAAGATGTCGTCACGCCCGAGGCCGATGGCAAAAAGATCCAGGGTCAGGTCAAGCCCTGCGGAAATGTTGCCGCCGCCCAGTGCGCAGTTGTGTTTTTCAAGTGACCTTTTTACCCCGGCATAGATCGCCTCGACAAGTTGATCTGAAACATAGTCCGGAAGTGTCAGGTTGATAAAAATGCTTACAGGCGTCGCATAAGAAGCCGCGAGATCGCTAAGCGTGACTTCGACGGCCTTGCTTCCCACTTCTTGGGGTGTCTGCCAGCCGAGTCTGAAATGAACGCCTTCTTTTTGTGTATCCGTTGTGATGACAGGGCGGTCTATCGGTGCCAATAAACAGGCGTCGTCACCGGCTGCTATTTTAAGATATGAAGATTGCGGAATATCCTTAATCAGTTTGCTGATCAACTCGAACTCATCATTCCAGGGAGAAAGAACCGTCGAAGGTGGAGCGCATCCGCAGGCCGAGGAAATCTGCAAAGCGTTTTGATAGGGATCTTTTGCACGGGTAATAACACTGATAACGGCAACACCGGCAGCACCCTGTTGAATGCAGAATGCAGCGGTAGCCTGATCAATACCTCCGATGGCAACCACTGGAACCGGAGATGCTTTTACAACGGATTTTAAGCCCGAAAGGCCGATGACTTTTTTTGCATCCGCTTTTGTATGGGTTGGAAAGACAGGACCTGTGCCGATGTAGTCACAATATGACAGATCCGTATTATGAAGTTCAATCATATCGGATACGGATTTTCCAACGACGGCCTGAGCCCCCAGAATACGTTTTGCCAGTGCCGGGTCCTCATCTTCCTGCCCCAGGTGAACGCCGTCCGCGGAAACCGCTTTGGCAAGGAGGATGTTATCATTGACGATAAATGGAACGGCATTGCATTTACAGATGTTCCTTATGGTGACGACTTCTTCGAAAAACCGCGGAGAAAAAGACTTGTTACGGTATTGTATGATGGTTGCTCCGGCTCGAATGGCATTCCGTACCTGTTGTATCGG
>ENA-OSEO01004734-OSEO01004734.1-sediment-metagenome-genome-assembly--contig:-NODE-4734-length-13888-cov-5.407936_pt1 | contig 13888 bp, 11 predicted proteins | sample MGYA00237883_ERZ534232 | MGnify/ENA metagenome assembly ERZ534232 | reverse complement strand
ACCCCGATAGAAAGCTCGGGCCACAACTCAAAGCGTTCTTAGATAGATCCCGGTGCTTTGCGCCTCATATTTGGGCCAAGGAACATATCTCAGCGCATAAGAACTGTACACAGCTGAATGACGTTCTTCGAGAGGTTTCGATTTCTTCCGGCTACGTTTGGAGTCGGGATATTGAAAAGTTTTATTGCAGGCATTTCGATTTCTATTATGACCGTGGGGACGAAGCTGAAGGCAGCTTCTCTGATGCGTACCGTGATCTTGGAAAGCGATTCGGATTGTTTATTGAGCGCCCTTTTAACACCTCACTCAGTGATAACACTTCTGGAAATGCACGCTTCGCCTCGGAAAGCGATCTCGAATGATTACTGCCCTTAAATCATCCCTCAGGGAATTATACTTTGTAACCTACAGAAATGCTGTGATCTCCAGAGTGCGAGCTGCATTCATCAGCTTTGAGCAGGAATACCGCAAAGAGTCGGAAATGGTTTGCGAAAATATTCTTTCACTGTTAAATCCCGAGTTGACAGTATTGTCCGGTCCCTTCGAAGGCCTACGTTATCCATCATATGAATCAGCAGGATCAGCGTTAGCCCCCAAGCTTCTGGGAACTTACGAGAAGGAACTCCACCCCTATATCTACAGAATGCTCAGAGAACCATATTCTTATATCTTAGACATCGGATCAGCCGAAGGATATTATGCGGTTGGATTTGCATTAGCCAGTCCACAGACCAAAATAATTGCATTTGACATTGATCCGAGGGCAAGGTATCTCCTGAAAAAGATGTCGGAAACGAATCACGTTGTCGATCGCGTTGAAATTGAAGCCTCCTGTGAACCGCATATATTGGTTAGCTATAATGTAGTAAAAAGGGGCTTAATTATCTCCGATTGCGAAGGTTATGAGCTCCATCTTTTTAAGGAGCCCTTAATCTACGCTTTGCGCCATTTCGACTTTCTAATTGAAACACACGACAGTTTGTGTCTGAAAACTACGAAGAGCCTAATTAAAGATTTCAGTAAAACGCATGGCGTTACCCTTATTAAGGGGGAAAAAAGAACAAAGAAGGACTTTCCTGTACGTGGAGCCCCTTTTAGATCCCGTGACCAATTAATGGCCATGGATGAGGGAAGATATCGCTTGCCAAAGTGGCTATTTTGTACAAGCATCTTGGTATGAAGCTTGGCATTTGACGGCAGAGCTGTCAACATCGGGATAGCCGAAAAGGATACGAGGTGAAGGAATGGTTCTACATTGTCAGGGGAGTCGCCGACCTGTAATGGTATGCTTAAGCTGGCCCAATAGGCAAAACCAGCTACTCGGATTCACTATGCAATGTTGCTCCCCCGGTTTGGCGGAAAAGGCCCTCCCTATCTCTCATACCCTTCGCGAGCCGCAACGGTCGATTCTATCGTGGGCTAAATCCCTTCAGAAAACTGGGTTGGGCCTTGCGTTGTTTCCGGGATGCGGGGTTTTTTCTGTTCCAAGCCCTAAACAACGGATCAGATAAAATCTTGCCGTCTGCTCGATATAGACAGGAGTCGCTGCGAAATGCCAAAAGCCGGAACAAATATATTGATGGTATGTTATTATTATCCTCCTTTAGCTGATGTCGCAACCAAGAGGAGCATCGCCTTTTCCAGATATTTCAAGAAATATGGGTGGGAACCTATTGTCCTAAGCGTAAAGAACCCTGACAAAGCATATTGCTCCATTGGCACTGATAAGCCCCCTCATGAAGTGCATACCGAGTATTCATATTCTGTTCTCAATGTTTACAAGGTATTGGGCAAACTTAATGGTCTTACATCAAAGATATTAAGATTTATTGGATGCAATCTAAGCCGAAACTATTTTCTTGACATCTTATGTATCCCAGATATTTTTTGGGGATGGATCCCGCTCGCAACAATGAAGGGTCTGAAACTGATCAGGCGATTCAATATTGACGTGATCTATGTTTCATGCTCTCCTTTCAGTGCCGCGTTTATAGGCATATGGCTTAAGGCGATCTCCGGTAAGCCACTCATAATTGACTTTCGAGATATCTACGCGCTTGAGGTGGAATCGATCAAATATTTGCCCAACAAAAGTTACTTTCGGACCAAAATCGACAAATGGTTTGAAAAAATGATACTGAGTCGAGCAGATCTACTTATCGTCACTACCAGAGAAATGGAGTCAATGTACACACAAGCATATCCGCAAATTGGAGGTAGGATTTTCACTATACACAATGGCTTTGACCCTGAAGCGCTTCCCAAGAACAGCCATAATCTCAAATACTCCAAGTTTACAATTTGTTATGCCGGCAACTTTTATTTTGAGGCGGTTGGTCGGGAGGTGTTCTTTGAGGCGCTTTCGCTTCTTCACAGAAGAGGGGTCATTTATGAGGGCAATTTTCAATTTCTCTATTATGGCGACTGGTCACAGGCCATTAAAAGAATGTCAATTGATTTTCAGATCGAAGATCTGGTACAAGTCACACCTCGCATCCCTCATGAAATGGTTTTGCCTATTATCAAGAAATCGCATCTTCAACTTTTGCGCATCATAAAACCAATGATCAGCACTAAACTGTATGAAGGGATTGCCCTTAACATTCCTCTTCTGGCTATTATTCCTCCTGGTGAAGTAGCTGATATAATACATAGGTTCAGCCCAATCTCTTATGTGATAACGGAGAATTCCTCGAAGAAAGTTGCTGATGCCATTTTTGATGCAATGTGTAGGTATCAAGAAAATGAAATTCAGGCCAATAATATTGATGATTTCCTTGAACACTTCTCACGGGAAAAGCTTGCAATTAAGTTGATTAAATTACTTGATGACAATCTCAATTAAAAGAAACATCACTCAAATATCTTATTTGAATAGTTTCGATATGCATGATCGATGACTATTCGGCAATAGTCGCTATGTTTGAAAAGAGAAAAGATTTCCTGATTTTTGGCAGCCCGCAAATAGAGGAGCCGGAAATAAACGAGGTGATTGATACCCTCAGATCCGGATGGCTGGGAACAGGGCCTAAGGTTGCCAAATTTGAGGAGGCTTTCCGTAATTACAAAAGCGCTCAATATGCCATTGCAGTCAACTCGGGAACGGCAGCGCTCCATTTGAGTCTCCTGGCAGCAGGCCTGCAACCCGGTGATGAGGTTATAACAACCGCTCTTACTTTTTGCGCCACCGTAAATGCCATTATTCACGCAGGCGCCGCACCTGTTCTTGCGGATGTTGATCCTATCACAATGAACATTGATCCAGAACAGGTTGAAAGGCGGATTACCTCTAAGACCAGGGCAATCCTTCCGGTACATTTTGCTGGCCGTCCTTGCAATATGGATGCGATTTGCGACATCGCCAATAGGCATAACCTAAAGATAATAGAGGACTGTGCTCATGCCATAGAGACAGAATACAAGGGCCAGAAGGCCGGAACTTTCGGAGATTTTGGGTGTTTCAGCTTCTATGTCACCAAGAACGTTATCACAGGTGAAGGCGGCATGGTTATCGCCCGAAAAAAGGAGGATGCCGAACGAATCAAGACCCTGGCGCTTCACGGTATGAGCAAGGACGCATGGAAACGCTTCAGCGATGAAGGACATAAACACTATTTTGTTGTTGAATGCGGTTTCAAATACAACATGATGGACCTTCAGGCCGCAATCGGAATTCATCAGTTGAAACGTGTCGATACCAACTGGAATCGGCGCCAACAGATATGGAATGTATATAATGAGGCCTTTGTAGATTTGCCGTTTAAAACTCCTGCACCACCGGAACCCAAAACAAAACATGCATATCACCTTTATACAATTCTGATAGACGAGATAACCGCTAGCATTACCCGGGATCAATTTTTAGATGCCATGACTGGCAATAACATTGGCGTAGGCGTTCACTATTTAAGTATTCCCGAACATCCATATTACAGGGAACGTTTTGGTTGGAAACCTGAAGATTATTCCAATGCCATGTGTATTGGCAGGCAGACAGTGAGCTTACCCCTCTCGGCAAAGTTGACAGATAAAAATGTGGGGAATGTTGTCGAGGCTGTAATGGAGGTCGCATTTGATTAATTTATCAATAAAGAAAATGGTACAAAATTCGATCCGCTTTATTATCCCACGTAAACAGAACTCTGCTGCAATTAGATATTGGGAAGAGCGCGTCAAGATGTTTGGGCAACGCTCTGTTTTGAATATCGGGCACAGAGATGACGAAATAGAAGCCATTACCAATATGCAACGGAAAGAGATCTATCCTCATTTTCGTAAGTCATTAATGGGCAACGAAAAACTAGTTTTAGATTTTGGCTGCGGCCCTGGCAGGTTCACAATTGATCTTGCTGACATGATAAATGGGAAGGCTCTTGGAGTCGATCCCATTGCCACTCTGCTTGAAATGGCCCCCAAACATGCAAACGTACAATATACAATTATGAAAGAAGGAGAAATTCCTTTTCCAGCTAACTACGTGGATATTGTTTGGATCTGTTTGGTTCTGGGTGGTATCAGAAAACCAGCACTGACAAAAACTATCAATGAAATTCAGCGCGTACTAAAAGCTGATGGGTTACTTTTTTTAGTAGAGAATACCTCTGATATGCGAAGTACTAAAAACTGGGCATTTAGACAATGTTCTGATTACAAAAATATGTTTCCATTTGTGAACTTACGACATCTGCATGACTATTTTGATTTCGATGAGCGTATTTCAATAATGGCAGGAAGACAATTTTAGCAAATCGATAGAGGCGTTGGAACACGGGCATATTTTGAGGTTCACTGCCCTTCTCGACACTGGTGAGAGTACAAGGTGATTTTGGCTATGATTGTAACTTGCCCACAATCTGGTCGTATTCTGCATGTGGGTGCAGGGTGTGGTTATTTCGTAGAAGCAGCCATTAGTCGGAACCTTGAGTCGAACCCTTTGTATCTTATTCTCATTGACATAGTACCCAATGAATGACATGGTCACGCTGCTGAATCGTGACAAAGCGAGGTGTGAAACATGAATCTGCTGTGTTCAATAGTTATATTTGGTGTCTTTTTATTATGTTGGTTGGGAATCCCTGAAGAAGCACATGCTTACTTGGACTTGGGAACCGGAAGCTATCTCTTACAGATTGTGGTAGGTGCTTTAGTTGGTGGTTTATACCTTCTCAAGTTACATTGGAGTAAGTTTAGAGATTTCGCAAAAGCAATATTTTCCAAAAAGAAGAAATTAGGATGAAGAACAGAGAATTTTTTCAAAATGAGCCATCCTCATTCCGGGATCCAAGTGGGGTTGTTTTTTTTCGCGACGGAGAGATTTACCGCCAGATAAATGAGTTGTACAAGGAGAACTATGACCACCTGATCAACTCTGGCCTTTATGAAACACTTGTAGATTCAGGGTTGTTAATCCCTCACGAAGAGATATGTACCAGGCTGGAACCAAGAAGGGATGCATACAAAATTATAAAACCCGAAATGATTCATTTCATTTCTTATCCATACGAATGGTGTTTCAGCCAACTTAAAGACGCCGCGCTGCTCACACTTGAAATCCAGAAAAAATCTTTGGATGCTAATATGTCGTTGAAGGATTGCAGCGCTTATAACATTCAGTTCAATAGAGGAAAACCTGTATTTATTGATACTCTTTCGTTTGAAAGATATACCGAGGGAAAGCCTTGGACCGCATACAGACAATTCTGTCAGCACTTTCTTGCCCCTTTGGCCTTACAGGCATACAAAGATATACGACTAAATCAACTGTTCCGAGTCTACATGGATGGCATACCCTTGGATTTGGCGGGCAGACTTTTACCCTTCAGGACCTTTCTAAATCTTACCCTATTGTTACATGTTCATCTGCATTCAGGTAGTCAGAAGCGCTATGGGAATAAACCGTTGAGCAAGCAAACCAGATCGTTTAGGTTTGACCGCTTATCCATGCTTGGGATTATTGATAGCCTCGAATCTGCCATAAAAAGGTTGAAGTGGGAGCCTCAGGGTACTGAGTGGGGTACCTACTATGACCAGATGAGCTATTCTTCCCAGGCGTTTAGTCACAAAAAGGAAATGGTAGCTCATTTCATAGATGAATCATCTCCTAAGTTTGTATGGGACCTTGGGGCAAATACTGGGAAGTTCAGCTTCATCGCTGCTGAAAAGGGCGCGCAAACGATCTCTTTTGATATTGACCCTGCCGCTGTAGAAAAAAATTACATCGAATGCATAAAGAGGAAACTGGTCAACATGCTTCCCCTCCTGCTTGACTTGACAAATCCCAGCCCTTCCATTGGGTGGGAAAACAAGGAGAGGACCTCCTTACTGGAACGTGGTCCGGCAGACTTGGTTATAGCTCTGGCACTTATACACCATCTGGCGATTTCCAATAACCTACCGTTCGACAGAATCGCTCATTTTTTCCACGAGATCTGCAGTTCACTTATCATCGAATTCGTTCCAAAGAATGATTCGCAGGTTCAGAGGCTCTTGTCATCGAGAGACGATATTTATCCTAATTATAAACAGGATGCTTTCGAAAATTACTTCCGAAAATTCTTTAGGATTATGAAGATGGCTAAGATTTCAGATTCGGACAGAATACTATACCTGATGGCAAGAAGGTAATTTGATTTCTGACTTTCAGAGAGAGAACGCAGGACCAAAATGTAGCAGTCAACAAAGACCTATCAGAACGGTACATGCTCACATCCTATGAATCACGCCTTTCATCCATTTCTATTCTGTTTGTATCCTATTTTGTATTTGTACTCCAAGAATACAGGCCAAGTCACTATGATAAGTATATTAATACCAATGGGAATTGTTCTCGCAATTACATCATTTTTCTATTTTATGTTGAGATTATTAAAGGTAGTGCGGGAAAAAGCTGGATTTATTACATCTTTCCTACTCTTGGTATTTTTCTCCTACGGATACATTGTGGGTTTTTGGGAAGGCTGTAGAATAGGGCATATTGTTGCTTTGGTCATTGTCGTACCCATTATAATTCTATTTTTGCCGGTGAGAATGAAGAATTTCACAAATGCATTGAACCTAGTCTCGATCGTTCTCATTCTTTTCCCTCTGACGAACGTTGCATTATCTGCAACTGGATCATCTAAGCAGTCTGAGCAAGACATTGGTCACGTGTCATCAAGGGGCGAGCAGTCTTATCCCGAAAGAGATATCTTTCATATCGTCGTTGATGCATATGCAGGCTCAACGGCTCTCCAAGAGTATTATGGCTTTGATAATTCGTCCTTCTTCAATCACTTGAGGAGAAAAGGTTTTGTAATAGCTGACGAGAGTTACAGCAATTATCCGGCCACTTGGTGGTCACTAAGCTCGATGCTGAATATGAGGTATTTGGAAACAAAAAATATTTCATGTAAAGAAGCGCCAAAGTGGTTTGAAAGTGAGATCCGGAACAATGTCGTGGCAAGAAAACTTAAATCACACGGCTATAAATACGTGTATATTGGTTCAGGATGGGAGTCCACGAAGGATAATGAACATGCAGATATCGTTTACAAGGGCAACAAATGGATAAACACTGAGTTTCTAATGGCTTTGGGAGAGAGGTCGTTTCTGAAGTTTTTGCCATTGTGGGTCAATTATATCAAATATAATAACAGGCGTAATGTGATAGACAGTTTTGAAAATCTTGAGAAGGCTTTGCATCTAAAAGACAGAAAATACGTTTTTGCTCACATCTTTTGCCCACATCCTCCTTTCGTATTTGGGAAGGGCGGTGAAAATGTGCCGGAAAGCGAACTTGAATTGGTTGGAGCTGTATGGAAAAATAAGGAGCGATATTTGAATCAGCTTTTATTTACAAATGGTAAACTTATTCAGTTAATTGACAAAATATTTGAGAAAGCGTCTAATCCACCTATCATCATATTGCAATCTGATCATGGGTCCAGTTCATCGGTTGACCACGATATTTGGTATGATAAAGCCAAACCAACTACTCACATGCTAAAAGAGCAATTTTGCATGTTCAATTCATTCTATTTTCCTGATAGAGCAAAAATAATTCCTAATGGCATAACACCGGTGAATATCTTCAGACGAATTTTTAATCATTATTTTGGTTCGACTTATGAACTTTTGAAAAGAAAAAACTATTTTGTGACTAACACCAAGCCATTTACTTTTCATGATGTAACAGAAGACTTGATGATGCCGAAGCAAAAGCAACCTGAAAATGGCTGATTGGCTATGTGTAATTAACTTTTCACATTTACTGAACTTGACGTTCATTCAATAGCAGGAAGGTTTCAATGTCATTGACTTAAGGAATTCGCACTGGAAGCCCCCCTTTGGGGGATTTCCAGTGAGGGGGAAGATTCAAATAACAGCTTGATTTTATGAGGCAATATGGTATTATTATTCATACGCTGCTGTATCATTTTGGTTCCCAACGAAAGGAGAAAAAAATGGCAAAAAAATTCTCGGAAAAGGGTCAGTTTGGCATGGAACGTGCTTTGCGATCTATGTGCCAAACTTATTGATTTCTTGAAGGAAATCATATTTTCTAAAGAATTTCTTGACTCAAACCGCATCGGTTCCAAAAGCTTCTCCCGCAAGCGGATACTCCCTTTCCTCTACATCATTTTCTTTCTGATGAACTTGATCAAAGGGTCTTACCAGGACGAACTTGATTATTTCTTCAAGACCATTCGCCAAAGCCAGACGTTTCTGCGTGTGGTCACGAAAAGCGCCTTTTGCAAGGCCAGAAAAAAGCTCAAGTCCGAGGCTTTCAAAGAACTCAACAAATCTGCCGTCAACTTCTTTGAAGACAATTTCCAACCCAAGACATGGCATGGTTTTACCCTGGCCTCTGTCGATGGCTCCACGTTGGTGGTTCCCAACAACGATGCCATTGCAGAGCATTTTGGGGTATGGAATTCCGGCAGTGACAGCCCATGCCCAATGGCCAGGATATCTCAGATGTTCGATGTCCTCAACAAGATCACCCTGGATGCCATCATTTCCCCGAAAGGAACCGGCGAACGGGAATTGTGTGCAGAGCATTTCCTTAACCTCAGGTCCAAGGACCTCGTTTTGCTGGATCGGGGATATCCGGCTTACTGGCTATTCAACCTGATTCTGATGCTCGGCGGCAATTTCTGCGCCAGGGTGCCTGTTGGCAAATGGAAGATCATCAGGAAGTTTTTCCGTTCCGGAAAGTCGGAAAAAATCATCACCCTGAAGGCACCCCCAAGCTCTATCAAGAAATGCCAGGAATTGGGCCTCGATATCCGTCCGTTGAAACTTCGGTTGATTCGGGTAGCACTGGAAAGTGGAGAAACCGAGATCCTGGTCACCTCCCTCATCGATCAAGAGGCATGGCCGATTCATCTGTTTGCCGAGCTCTACCATTGTCGATGGCCCGTCGAGGAGGACTATAAGGTGATGAAATCCCGAATCCAGATGGAAAACTTCACAGGCAAGTCTGTCCTGTCTGTTTACCAGGATTTCCATGCCCGGGTCTTTTCAAAGAACTTGGCGCAGATGCTGGTTTCTCCAGCGCAAGCCGAGGTTGACCGGCATAGGGAAGAAAACCAGCACGCCTACCAGGTCAACTTTACACAGGCCCTTTCCAAGCTGAAGGATACCATCGTCCTCCTCTTTGACCGGTCAAAGGAGGTGGCAATGCTTCTGATTGGAAGCCTGTTTGATATATTTGTAACAACGGTGGAACCGATCAGGCCAAACCGAAAGAATCCAAGGCCAAAAAGGGTCCAGCGTAAAGGCTTCTACGTGAGTTATAGTTTTTCAGAAAAATAATTTCCGTTATTAAGCAGCAGATAGGCCTGCTTGCTCTCTCAACTTTTTCATAACGCCGATGACTTTGGTAGCATCTCGCATGTATTTCTCAAAGGCATTCATGACAGCGTTTCTGAGGTCAACAAATGTTGGGAAATACTTGCAGTGGGTAGCATCCCTTTTTGTCTTTCGCCAGAGCTTTTCGATGGGGTTATAGTCTGGCGAATAGGAAGGGAGCCGGTATACAAACAATTTACCCTCTGATTCCATACGTTCTTTGAAATCTCTGGCATCAGGACCATTATGGTATTTTGCTCCGTCCTCGATCAGAATGACAGGGCACTTGTACTGCCCTACAACAGTCTCCAGGAACTGAACATAGGTCTGAGCATTGAACTTATCAGCGGTTTCCATATAATGGAAATCTCCATTGAAAAACCCAATGACTCCGAACACTTTCATCCCCTTTCTTTTGCCGGTAGTCTTGATTTTGGGTTGCTTACCCTTGGGTGCCCATGTTCTTGATAGAGATCCCCACTGGGCAAATGAGACCTCGTCGCCAAAAAGGATGACGGCTTTCTTTTCCTGAGCCTGCTTGAGGATCGCTGGCCATGTTACTTCGCGCCATTCCCGACGCTTTTCTTCATCCAGATGATCAGATTCAAATGCAGCTTTTTGATAGGACAATTTCATTTGTTTCAGCAACTGACACAAATAGCGGGGCGAATACATAACGTTGAATTTCTGGAGTACCAGTTCAGCGATCATCCCTGACGTCCATATGCCACAATCAAAACCGCATTTTTCAGGACCACTGCAAATGAGATCATACAGACGTTGCTTTTGTTCCTTGTTAAGTTTCGATTTTCGGCCTCGACCGCGATAATGATGACCGACAAGCCATGAAAACCTCTCGGCTAAAAATCGGCAAAACCAATTGTAAACGGTCTTTGGAGAAACAGCAAAAAGGTCTGCGACGGTTTTCATCGTCTCACCTTCGGCAATCAAAAGAATCGTCTTAGTGATTTTGAATAGTCTCAAATTACTCAGGCTTTGGGCTCTCTTAACCTCTTCACGTAAACGAACGAAGGTCCTTTTTGTAAACCGAATTTGCATATCCTCAGGCTCCTTTCGCAGTATTCTGAGGATACTTCCCATATTCAGTTAGTTTTGTCCAGCTTTTAGTGAAGTGTCTACGAAATTATTTTTCTGAAAAACTATAATATCAAAAGCGTTTCACCAACCATGGAAGGAGGACAAAATGAAAAGAGGAATCGTTCTTATCGGCGCGGCATTATCGTTGTTAATGATGGCATCCCAATCAACTGGTGAGATGAAGATAACACCTGACGGCGTGACATTTCCAAACGCTTCTACACAGACCATGGCCGCGGCCCCCCCATGGTCCCAGAGATTGCCAGTTTCCGAACGATTTAAGCTTGTTTTGGATACAGGAATATTGATGCCCCAATACCCGGCTGTTCTGGACAAAGAGACGGGGCTTGTCTGGGAAAGAGATACGAATAACACCATGGGAGACTGGTATGACGCTTGCGATTACTGTTATAACTTAGCATTAGGTGGTCGCAAGGGTTGGCGGCTTCCTACCGTAGAGGAGTTGTCCAGTCTGGTGGATCCATTGAAGTCCAACCCGTCCTTGCCTGATGGGCATCCATTGTAGAATTTCAGATTAAATGTTTTAAAACGAGGGGTTTCGCACCGAATTAGAAGACTGAGTAAGCTTCATTTTCACGTAAAATGGAAGCACCCCAACTGCCTGTAATCGTAGGAATAAGTGCTAAAGCACAAGGGAATAAGATGTCCCTGGTAGTTTGCGAAGATTTCGGAGAAGCGCAATGATGACGACATCTTATTCCCTTGTGCTTGGGAATCAATATAATCAGGTTTTTTCTGATCAAATAATATGAAATCCTACACCATTCACGAATGTGAAGTCGTCCCTTTACTGGTCGAGCAGTACCGCCGCGGGCTTCCCGGCCAGCGCGTGGTTCGTCAATTTCTACAAAGGCTACGTGGGCAACGCCCCTAAGACGTACTCCTATTACGTCCGGTGTGTGCGCGGCGGACATGGGCATGACGGTTGGTGATTGGGTGATTTGCATCATTTGATCATTTAGGCCATGGGGAGCAGGGGGATGTTGTCCTCCTGCTCCCGGCAATTCTTGAAAGGGCCGTTCAGGATAGGTGGGTGAGATCCGCACCTAAAAATTGGTAGACAGAATCGAATATACCAGCGTTTGCCCATGTCTCCGGGATAGTGTATATCCCAAGTGCCATCAGTCGATCATGTTGCGGATTTATTCCTTTTCCTCAGACCGGACTTTCCCACCCACACTAAAAACTCATTTTCTATTGACAAGGCCTATAACTCATGGTCTCATAAATAAAACAATTCCACCCAACTCGTAACCTCTTCCCGAGAGGTCATGTCATGGAGCACCCCCTCAAGATTGGCTGAATATTCTCAATCGGGCAGATCTGTCCGGTTGAGGAGGTTTATGTCTCTGTTCTTATTCAACTCACCCATTTCCGGGTATGTCTGATGCCCGGAGGCCAGTAAAGATCTTCAGGCTCTTGGAGGTATTGACGCTGAATGAGGCGTGTTACTGGAAGACATGGCAGGTCGCTCCTGCCGATATGAACACCGAAAGGGGAGGAGAGAAATGAATCGGTATCGATCGATTGTATGTTCAGTTGTTTTTGTCGGATGGGTGGCCCTTCCCATTCAGGCATCGGCGGCCAGTATCACGGAGACAAAGGCTGCTATCGGAAAAGATTGCGTTGCCAGCGGGGAGTTTTCCACTGCCATGGGCAGTAGCAGCACTGCCAGCGGCCGTTCTTCCACCGCCATGGGGAATTTCACTACAGCCAGCGGTTTCGCCTCCACCGCCATGAACCATTGGACCACAGCCAGCGGTCCCTTTTCCACGGCTATTGGTTTTGGAACCACAGCCGCGGGCGATTTGTCTTTTGCGGGAGGCACGTACATGCAACTGACCGATGCAGCGGACGGGACCTTTGTCTGGGGACATTCTGACACGCCACAGGCCATATCCACTGCCAACGCCTTCCTCATTTTTCCTGCTGGTACGCCAGGAAAGGTCGGTATTGGAACACCAACTCCCGGATCGAAACTCCATGTTAAGGGCAATGGGTGGCCGGAATCCTTTATCTTTCTGGACACCCATGGGGCGGATCAGGATGCCGGAATCAGGTTTTATGAGAACGCAGCCGTAAAAGCACACCTGTACCATGATGCCACCAACAATATCCTTAAATTTGACTACGAAGGCAATTCCGATCAGTTAGTATTAGGTTCAGCCGGCGGGGTAGGCATTCACACTAAAGATCTTGGATGGTATTCGCTAGTGGTTAATGGTCTGGCAGCCAAGACGGCAGGAGGCACTACATGGCTCAGCATTTCAGATGGAAGGTTGAAGGATATTACGGGTGAATACACCCGCGGCCTGGATGCCGTCACACGCCTCAGGCCAGTCACGTTTTATTACAAGCCCGACAATCCAAAAGGCCTTCCAACCGATGAAGAAAACATCGGCTTCATCGCCCAGGAGGTACAGGAGGTGTTTCCGGAGGCCGTCAACGAGGGACCCGACGGTTATCTGGATTTCAACATGCACCCGGTCAATGTGGCGCTGGTCAATGCGGTCAAGGAACTCAAGGCTGAAAATGAGGCCCTGAGGGAGGAGATCTGCCAGATCAAGGCGGCATTGGGGATGTAGACGCGTACCTGGGTATCTTGAATCGGATCAAACTTCTATGGGGAGGGACGGGGGTGCATTTTTATGCCTTCGGGATCGGCCCGCAGGCAGACTAAATGAAACCGTCAGGCGGCCCATAGCCGGGGCCGCCATTTCCCCTCCAGTTTTGCTGATTAGTCTGAAAATCGTGCCAGATTGGGCGGGATCTATGGCTCGCTGAACTTGACCATTGCGATGAATAGTGAAACCTTCACGTTGAAAAGTCTGCCCTGGTTCAAATCGCCGGGAATATGGTGACGTAGGCTTATGTTGCCGGGTTGGTTATGTTATGAGAGTTTAATTCCCGCCTATAATTCCCCAGATTCCCTATGTAG
>ENA-OSEO01004733-OSEO01004733.1-sediment-metagenome-genome-assembly--contig:-NODE-4733-length-13892-cov-3.768730_pt1 | contig 13892 bp, 11 predicted proteins | sample MGYA00237883_ERZ534232 | MGnify/ENA metagenome assembly ERZ534232 | reverse complement strand
CAAAACTCCCTGGATGCCGCGGAGGGAACCGGCACGGTAACCGTCCGCTTTTCCTTCCAGTCCGAAACAGCATCCGAATTCTCCGGCGATACGCATCTTCAGGGGCTCTTATCTCATTTGAGGTCGCCTCACTCAGGGCTTCAAGACATCCCCGAGCCCGGCGAGGCATTCGACTTCATCCTGGTTGAGGACTACGGAACCCGGGGGCTTCAAGGCGATGTCCGGCAGTATGACGATCTGGACGACGATATCAAGAAAAACGATTTTTACTATTTTTGGAGAAATATCGGACGCACCCGGAAAGAGACCACGGACATCGGCCGCTGGGGGCTGGGGAAAACCGTTTTCCAGGCCGCATCCCGGCTCAATGCGTTCTTCGGCTTTACCGTCCGCAAGGACGACGGCCGGGCGCTTCTGATGGGGCAGTCGGTCATAAAAATCCACAAGATCGGCGGGGAGCGATTCGCCCCCTACGGCTATTTCGGCTGTTTTGACGACGAACTGGCACTACCGATTGACGACCCCGGCTACCTTGAGGCATTTTCCAAACGCTATCACATGGAACGGTTCGGAAAACCCGGCCTGTCCGTCCTCATCCCCTATCCGGACAAGGAGCTGTCCCCCCGGGACTGCCTTCGCTCGAGCATCCGGCACTATTTCTTTCCGATTCTCTCCGGAAGGCTCAGGGTCGAAGTGAAAGCGAACGGCAGGCACTACGTGCTGGATGCGGTGACCCTGGACGAAATCTTGAGAATAACCCCCTGGAAGGAAAAACAGGGAATGCTGGGGTTGATCGATTTTGCCCGCTGGGCCATCCGGCAGCCCGAGGAATCCTTTGTCCGGCTCCCGGCGCCGGCGGTGGGACGCGCCCCCAAACTCCGGGAGCTTTTCGATGAAGATTCGGCCGATGCGCTGTCGCATCGGTTTTCCGAAACCAACCGCCTGGCCTTTTATGTTCCGGTTCCCATCATCCGGCAACAGCACGGAAGGGTGACACCATCCGGTTTTTCGCTTTTCCTTGAACGGGATGAAAAACTGGAGGGCGCCGAAGATCATTACATCCGCCAGGGAATCACCATCCCGGAAGTCACCTGCCTCAAGCACAAGGGGATTCGTGCCATTGTCTCTGTCACGGATCCGGAACTGTCCGCATTTTTGGGGGATGCGGAAAATCCGGCGCATACCGAGTGGGAGCGGAATTCGAAGAAATTTAAAAGAAAATACAGACTCGGTCCCTCAACCCTCGATTTTGTAAAAACAAGCCCCCGGGAGATGGTAAAGGTCTTGACACAGCCCAGGAAAGGACGGGATGAACACCTGCTCCGGCACATCTTCGCGGTGTCGGTTCCCCCCGAACCGGCGACCGGCGTCTTTAAGCAGGAGACATCCGTCACCGAAGCCTCCAAGACCCTGGTCGAGAATAGGATCGAGCCGACCGGTTCCGGCAGCCTGCTTATCAGTCCCCTCAAGGGCGGCTTCCGGCTCAGCCGGCGGTCCCAAGCGACGGAGGCCCCCCGGTATATCAGCGTGTGGGCGGCCTATGAGGTGCGCAGCGGAAACCCGTTTAAGAAATACTCCCCGCTGGACTTTCAGCTCGACAGGCCGCCGATCCGGATCCGGCTGGAAGGCGCCCGGCTGCATCTGTGCAAAGAGAACCTCATCCAGCTCGAAGTCCAGCAGGAGGATTTCAGGCTGGCCGTAACCGGTTTCGATACCCGGCGGGACCTGAGAATCAAAACCATCCCCTAAACCAAAACCCCCATCCCGGGGAATCGGAATGCCGGGGATCGCAGCAGCGGAAAAAAGCCGTGATACGAAAATTCAACTATACCGGGCGGAAAAAAATCAGGCGAAACCGGGTGCGCATCGATGTCGTCGCGGATGAAAACGGCATCCGGATTTTCAATCTTCGCCTTGCCCTCGAGGATCTGGCGCTGCCGCCGAATGCCCGGATTTACCTTGAAGCGTACCATCGCGCCGGGTATCGGCGATTCGAGCTGGGCACCGTGGGGGAGTTGAAGCCCCCGGCGGATCGAAGGCTCGATGCGCTTCCGGCATCCGCCACGCCGTTGTTTCGCATAAAGGTGGTGGACCGAACCGGAAGCCATGGAAGGATCCTGGCGGCCCTGGACAAGATCCGCCCCGAAGGGGTGGACAGCGCGCCCGCGGGGGGCCGCTCGCTGCTGTTTGTGGAATACGATGATCTGGGAAACCGGATTTGGCAGCTGGATCTCAACGGGGATTGGCCGGTTCTGCGACTCAATCAGAACGCCGAAGACATCGGGCTGGCCGCCGGCTCCGATCCCCGGTTTTTGTCCCTGGTTTACCCCGAGGTGCTTCGCCAGATCCTGCAGCGGATCATCCATGAGGATCAGCACACCGATCCGGATTGTGATGATGACTGGCCGAGTCTTTGGCTTCAATTTGCCTGCGGGCTGCCCGGCATCGGCACCCCGCCCCCGGACCACAAACCGGATCAGGGCCGGTGGATCGAGGCCGCGGTGGAATCCTTCTGCGCGCACAGGGATACCCTGAACCGGTTCAATCAATCGCTGCAGGATATCAAATGAACACGGAAACCCCCATCCGGAAACTGAACGACCACGGCATCGAGGCCTTTCGGACCTATCTCGCCGACCTGCGGCGCGGGGCTGCGCTCCCCCCGCCGGAACATCTGCTCATCGCGGCGGAAACCTCGCGAGGGATCCCCGGGGGTCTTACGATCGAGAAAAGACCCTTTGCCACCCGGCTGGAATTGGCCCGGTATCTGGAGGATCGGCTTTCTGCTGTTCCCGCCGCGGCATTGGCCGACGACATCCATCTGTGGACCTGGCTGTCGCTGTTTTTCTTCGACCAGGTCTGCCCCGCGGATGCCTCGGGGGTCCGCAGGCCCGGAAAAGACTACCGGCATATCCTGGAACCCGGTTACCCCAACGGACACCGCCATCTGCTGGCCGGTGCGTATCTGGTCTATACCGTATACGGTCTGGGTGAGACATTGAGCCGGCTGCTGTTATGGACACCCCTTTCCATGGAAAGCAGGTTCCACCACCAGCTTGCCTTCCGGCATACTTTGATCACCAACCACGGCGTGCTCGACGCAGCCCACCGGATGTTCTTTAACCCCGCCGCCGGGCGGCCGAAACCCGGGGCTCTGGGGGGCAAAAATGCTCCGGGAACCCTGCTGCGGTTTATCGATGTCATCCAGCAGCTGGACCTGACCTATGACCTTTACAGCATGACCGGCCGGGAAATCCTAAGGCTCCTGCCGGCCGAATTCGATCGCTGGAGGAAGGGAGTTAACGCCTGACCCCTTGAATCGTTCCGATTTCGAATCATTTGAAAATCAGTTGACAACTGGTCCGATGATTAGTATTAGACAGCTATGTTGATGAATATCCGATTGGAAACCGTATCGACGGTGGATGCGGCCGTCAATTACATCAAGAAACAGATCGAAGACGGCGTTTTTAAACCCGGAGAACAGATTCCGAGCGAAAGAAAACTGCAGCAAAGCCTTGGGATAAGCCGGTATACGCTCAGAGAGGCTTTGGCCAAGTTAAGCGCGCTGGGAATCATCCGGATTGCCCACGGCAAAGGCGCTTTCGTCTCAATCGATATGAAACGGTCCAGCCTTGGAGATGTTTTTTTACCGCTTTTTACGAATCAGAGCCCCCAGAACATATTTGATTTTTTCGAAGCCAGGATGATTTTAGAAGGCGAAGCCGTCGAACTCGCCGCCATGAGAAGAACAGATGCGGATTTGACACGGCTCAAAGACATCATCCATCGAAGCGAAGCCGCGATCGATGATGCCCAGCGCTTTGGTGAACTCGACTTTTTATTTCATGTCGAAATTTCTCGCATCGCCAGCAATGTCTTTATTCAAAAAATGATGGAGTGCCTGAATGATTATGTGAAAGGTTATCTTCAGGCCATCGCCTGCGATGCTGAGATTAGAAGAGGATCCCACCAGACCCATATCAAAATTTACGAATGCATCATGAAAAAGGAACCCAAAAAAGTAAAGCGGCTCACCCGGGATCGCCTGAGCCGCATGGTGAAGGCGATTCCCAGAGACTGTTTTCCACTACCCTTGAGCATGGATAAAAAGAGATGATCGCAATTGAAAATGGAACGGTATGGACGGGAAGGTCCAAGGATACGCCTGCAGCAAGGACCATCCTCATTGACGGGGAAACGATCGTTGATGTTTTCCCGGCGGGTGCAAGGTATGATTCGCCGGAGAAGATCGATCGAAGAATCGACGCGGGGTCAGGGTTCATCCTGCCCGGGTTGATCAATTGCCACACCCATATCTGCCTGGATGGGAGTCCCGACCCGGTGTCCCATCTCATCCATGAAGGATTGATCCGAACCTCGGTCAAGTCATCAGAAGCATTGAGAAAGACATTAATGGCAGGCGTGACCACGATTCGAGATTTGGGGGGGCGGGGGGGGATCGATATCGCATTGAGAGATGCGGTTCGGGACGGCGTTGTGCAGGGGCCCAGGGTCCTGGCTTCAGGCGAAGTGATCTGCATGACGGGGGGCCACGGCTGGTTTTTCGGCGACGAGGCGGATGGCCCGGACGAAGTCAGAAAAGCAACCCGGAGGCAACTCAAATCAAAGGTCGACCTGATTAAAGTCATGGCGACGGGGGGCGCCCTGACCGAAGGGGTGGAACCCGGCTCTCCCCAGCTCACCGTGGATGAGATGCGGGCGGCGGTGGAAGAAGCCCAAAAGGCCGGCAAGCGGGTTGCTTGTCATGCGCACGGGAACAGGGGTATTTTGAATGCCCTTCAGGCGGGGGTGAGCACCATCGAACATGGCACCTATCTCGATGAAAAGGCCGTAGATCTCATGCTCGAAAAGGGCGTGTATTATATTCCGACCATCATCCCCCTGATGCGAAATGCTCAGGGGGGTACCCAGGCTGGAATTCCCGATTATGCCGTGAGAAATGCCAAAGAGATGATGAAAAATCGCCTGAGCAGTGTCCGGTTGGCCCATGAGCGGGGGGTGAACCTCGCGGCGGGAACGGATGCGGGGACCCCCCTGAATCCGCATGGCGATATGGTCGATGAACTGATATGGCTCGCACGGGAGTGCATGACCCCCGAGGAAGCATTGATCGCTGCGACGCATTCCGCAGCCAAAGCCCTTGGAATCGATGACCGGATCGGAACGCTGGAAAAAGGCAAGATTGCCGATTTGATCATCATCGGGGAAAACCCCTTTGCCGGCCTGGAGCGGCTCAGAGACATACGACTGATCATGAAAGCGGGTGCGGTTGTTTCGGATGGGGATAAATCCCGCTGACACCGGATGTCACTTCCGGTTGGCGGTTTAAGTTCGCTCAACGCTGTTTGGTCAATGCCTTTTGCGTGGGTTGCCGGTTTTTCGAAAAAGGATATCGGATAAGTGTCAAGGGGCGCAAGACTCAATCCGCTTGAAAAAGTCCTCGCGGTTCTGGTGGCCGTTATGTCGCTGCTGATGCTTGCCCAGGTGATTTCCCGCTATGTATTCGGCAAACCCTTCAGTTTCACCGAAGAGGCCGCACGCCTCGTTTTTGTATGGGCGGTCTTTCTGGGTGCCGTCGAAGCCTTCCGGCGGGGTGCGCATGTGGGTATCGATCTTCTGTTCAAGCTTTTTCCCGAAAAATTGCAAAGATGGGTATCGCGTTTCAATGCCGTGGTGGTGGCCGGTGTCTTGATCCTGTTGATTGTTTCCGGGATCCGGGTGGTAAAAGCCACCTCTCATGTCGACCTTATCACGATACCGCTGCCGGCAAGCGCGGTCTATTTTGCGGTCCCCTTCAGCGCGTTGGTCATGCTGCTGTTTATCTTATGGACCCTTGCCTCTTCCATGAGGAAAAAAAATAAAAAATAAAATGATTCCGCTTCTTTTCATACTTGTTCTTGCCTTTTTTTCGCTCAACATGCCGGTCGCCTTTTCCATCATCGCCGCTTGTCTGGCCTATTTTATCGCTGCCCCCTATCTTCCCATCGCCACCGCGGCCCATACGCTGGCCGGAGCGATGGACTCCTTTCTGATGCTGGCCCTGCCGATGTTTCTGCTTACCGCACAGCTGGCCAACAACGGCGGAACCACCAAGCGGATTTTCGATTTTGCCCGAAGCCTGGTCGGCTGGATTCCGGGGGGGATCGGGCATGTAAATATCGTGACCAGCGTCATCTTTTCGGGAATGTCCGGTACGGCAACCGCGGATGTCGGGGGGCCCGGTTTGATGGTAACCGAGGCCATGAAACAACAGGGGTTCGGTCCCCCGTTTTCCTGCGCCGTTACCATCGCCTCCGCGACCGTAGGACCGATCATCCCCCCGAGCGTGCCGATCATCATCTACGCGTTTATCGCGGGAGTCTCCGTCGGCTCACTTTTTCTTGCCGGAATCCTACCCGGGCTGCTGATGGCCGGCAGCATGATGCTGTTGGTGTATTGGATCTCCATCCGGAGAAACTACCCGCAGGACAAAAGTATTGATGTAAAGAACATTCTGATAAAATTTAAGGATTCTTTTTGGGCATTGCTGACCCCCGTTATACTTCTCGGCAGCATCTATACCGGGGTGTGCACCCCCACCGAGGCTGCGGTGATCTCTGCAACGTATATCTTGATCATCGAACTTTTTGTCTACAAGGATCTCACCCTGTCGGAGGTTCCCCGGATTTTTGCAGAAACCGCGGTGCAGATCGGTTCCATCATGATCATCTTCGGAGCCGCATTCATGCTGTCCTGGATCATGGGAAGGGAGGGAATCCCTGAAATGATCACTTCAGCGGTTTTGAGCGTCTCGGATGATAAAAACGTGCTGCTGCTCGGTATTATCGGATTGATGCTGGTTTTCGGATGCTTTATGGAGGGGGTTTCGCTGATGATCATTCTGCTTCCCGTCCTCCTGCCGATCATGCAGAAAATTCAGGTCGATCTCGTACATTTCGGTGTCTTTCTGACCTTGGGGCTCACCTTGGGGGTTATGACCCCCCCTTTCGGCATGTGCCTGTTCGTTATCAGCAGCGCCACGGGAGAAAACATCGGCCCCATTACCAAAGAGCTTCTTCCATTTCTCTTGATTTTGGTCGTCGTGCTCCTTTTGGTAACCTACATACCCGGTATCAGCCTTTTCCTGCCCCATCTCTTGGGGCTGTAGGGAGAGACCCGATGCCGCGAAAGATGAATACGGATGGATAGGGGAAAGCGTTTTTCGATCGTGTCATCACCAATGAAATGAATGAAGGAGGAAAAATTATGAAAAAGGGGCTTTTGCACGTTGTGATTTTGGTGGCTGCGGCGGTGCTGTTTGGCGGGACTGCGCTGGCTGAAAAGCCGATGGTGGCTGTTGACGTTACCGCTGTGACAGGCGATTTGTTGATGGTAGAGACCCATCGGCTGTTTGCCGAAGAGGTGGAAAAGCAAAGCGGAGGAAGACTGCAAATAAAAAGAGTCGATCCTTCCCAAGTCGGCGGATTCAAGCAGGCGATTGAAGGGATTACCATGGGCTCGCTGCAGATGTCCCATAGCGCGAATGCCAACGTTGCCGTTCATGCCAAAGGTCTGATGATATACGACATGCCTTTTCTGTTTCTGGACTGGGATCATATCATGCGGTTTGCAGGGTCTGATGCCGGGCAGGCCATAGAAAAGGAACTGCGGGAGAAGGCCGGCCTGAAGTTTCTATTCTATTATGAGGACGGTCCCCGGGCGCTGTTCAACCGGCTTCGCACGGTAAAGACCCCCAAGGACATGGAGGGGATGAAGATCCGGGTCATGGAAAACCCGGTGTATATCGATACGTATAAAGCGCTTGGGGCAAACCCGACGCCCATGAGCGTTACGGAAATATACATGGGGCTCAAACAGGGGGTCATCGACGGGGTGGACATCCCGCCCTATGCGTTCCTGTACTGGAAACTCCAGGAAGGGGCCAAGTTCTGCACCTATACCGACCATCTCAATCCGCCGGCCTATATGGTTTGCGGTGCGAAATGGTTCGATTCGCTCCCCAAAGATTTGCAGGATGTCGTCAATAAGGTATCCAAGGAAATGGCCGAGCGCCACGCCAAACTCTGGTCCGAGGATCGACGAAACGTCGATAAGAAAATGAAGGACTTTGGCGTGGGCGTCACGGATCTGACCGATAGCGAGCGTGCCCAATTTGAAGAAAAGGCCCTTCCCATATGGAAAAAGTACGCCGATCAGATCGGCGGATGGGGCAGGATCGAAAAGGCGATGCAGCTCAAAAAGAAGTAAACCGATTCGGCGTAGCGGGATGATCGGGTACGGCCCACGGATTCCGCTGCGCCGATGCTGTAATTTTTTAATCCTCCCAATAAAAAGGTGTTTTGAAGGTTCGAAGGCCCAAGGCATTTGAATATCAGGGTGATGGAGCGCCGTTAAAAAGGAATTCCTTATGGAAACCGTATTCCCGCATCTGTTCCAGCCGGTTGCGATCGGCAAGATGACGCTTAAAAACCGGCTGGTGATGCCGGCGATGGGAACCCGCTATTGCGCGTTCGGCGGGTATGCAACCGATCAGCTCGGGGGCTATCTCGCCGAAAGGGCGAGGGGAGGGGCCGGCCTCGTGATCATGGAAATGACTTCGGTTACGCCCAACGGAAGGATATCGAATTATTCTCCAGGCATATACGACGATCGATACCTTCCGGGGTTGAAAAAAATCACCGACGCGGTGAAGAAAGCCGGATCCGGCATTGCCATTCAGCTGGCCCACGGAGGGTCCGGATCCCTGTCGGCAGTGACCGGGGTTCAACCGGTGGCACCGTCTCCGGTCCCCCGTTTCAAGGGCGAAATCCCGAGGCAACTCGGCACCGGCGAGATCCAGGCACTGGTCGGTGAGTTCGGAGCAGCTGCGCAACGGGCGAAAGCAGCCGGTTTCGATGCCATCGAGCTTCATCTGGCCCACGATTATCTGCTCGACCAGTTTCTTTCCCCCATCACGAATCGAAGGACCGATGAATACGGCGGGGATGTCCAGGGCAGGGCCAAATTCGCGCTGGATATTCTCAAACACATCAAGGAGGGCAACGGCCGGGATTTTCCGGTGATCTGCCGGTTGACGGGAAACCAATTTCTTCCCGGCGGATTCACCTTGGAAGACTGCATAGCGGTGGCCAAAATGCTCGAGGCGGCGGGCGCGGACGCGATTCATGTGACCGGGGGCAGCATCGAAACCGTCTATATGAGCGCCCCGCCCATGGCCATACCCGAGGGCTGCCTGGTTTATCTCTCAGAAGCGGTCAAAAAAGCGGTTCGTATTCCCGTTATCGCCGTGGGTAAAATACGTACACCGGATCTTGCCGAAAAGGTTCTCGGCGAGGGGAAAGCCGATCTGATCGCTGTCGGAAGAGGCTTTATCGCCGATCCCGAGTTCGGCAAGAAGGCCTTTGAAAACCGGGCAGACCATATTCGGCCCTGCATCAGCTGCAACAATCCGTTCTGCCACGGAAGAACGGCAAAAAATCTGGATATGGGCTGTACGGTGAACCCCTCGGTGGGGAGGGAAGATTCCACACGGATCCCTCCGGCCGAGAAGAAAAAAACGGTCCTGGTTATCGGGGCAGGGCCCGCCGGGCTGGAAGCTGCCCGGGTCTCTGCCCTCAGAGGGCATCGGGTGATCTTGTGTGAAAGAAACAGCGCCATCGGCGGCCAGCTGCGCTTTGGATGCATTCCTCCCGGGAAGCGGGAATTGACACGGCTTGTAGACTATTATTCGGTCCAGATCGACAGCCTCGGCATCGATTTCAGGGCCGATTGCACCGGGGATGCCCGGGTGTTTAAAGACCTGCGGCCTGACGTGGTGATCGCGGCAACCGGGGGCAAATTCCGCACCCCCCCGATTCCGGGAAGCGAACGCTGTTCGGTAACCGCCCTTGAGATCCTTTCCGGAAAGGCGGCCCCAGGGCGGAAGGTTGCCGTCATCGGCGGCGGCGACGTCGGTTGCGAGACGGCTGAATATCTGGCCCAAGAGGAGCGGGAAGTTACGGTCTTTGAAATGCTGGCCGAACCTTCTTCGGAATACATGTGGTGGGCAAAGAAGCTGCTCTATGACCGGCTTGCAAATTTAAAGGTGAATTTGCTGACACAGGCGAAGGTGGTGGCGGTGACCCAAAACCGTATCGTGTATGAAAGGGGGGGGATCCGCCAGGAATCGAGCCCCGTCGACACCATTGTTCTGGCTGCGGGGTTGGAGCCGGACACGCGTGTTCCCTCCCTGCTTGACCGGATGGAGGTTCCGTATTTTACCATCGGCGATTTGCGAAAATGCGGCAACATCGCTTCTGCTGTCCGGGAAGGCTTCGAAACCGCTCTTGGAATTTAACCGGTGGCTGTTGAGGGGGTAAATGCTCACGGGCGCCATCGTTTCATCCGAATAATGGGCAATGGGAGTTGACATGTACGCGTATCACGGAAGGATTATTCAAGTCGATTTGTCCAGCAAAACCCTATCGAATCGTGTTTTTGACGAAGCATGGGCGCGACGCTTTCTCGGGGGCAGAGGTTTTGCCGCGCGGATGCTGCTGGATGAAACGGTGAAAGGGGTAGACCCCTTTGGTCCGGAAAACAAGCTGCTTTTCATGACCGGCCCTCTTGCCGGCACGCCGATCGGTGGATCCTCCCGCTTCATGGCATCGGGGAAATCCCCCCTGACGGGAATTTTCGGCGAATCCTATTGTGGGGGGAATTTCGCACCGGCGCTGAAAAAAGCAGGATATGACGGGATTGTGGTTGAAGGATCGGCCGACACCCCCGTTGCATTGATCATTGACGATGGCCGGGTTCATATCGAGGATGCAAAGAACCTGTGGGGAAAAGATGTGCTGGAAACAATTGATTTTTTCCAGCAGCGGTATCCCAAATCCGCTGTGGCCGCCATCGGCAAGGCCGGGGAGAACGGTGTTCGATTTGCCAATATCATGACCGAAAACGGAACCGCCGGACGGACGGGCTTGGGGGCGGTGATGGGGTCCAAACGGTTAAAAGCGATTGTGGTTCGGGGTAAAAGAAAAATTGCCGTCCAGAACCCGGAAAAACTCAATCGGCTGGTGAAAGAAAACAACCGAATTATTACAAAGGGCTGGGGAACGGTTCTAAAAGAGATCGGAACCGGTGCCGCCATGGAGTTGTACAGCGAGATGGGGGTTTTGCCCACGAAAAATTTCCACCTGGGTTTATTCGACAAGGTCGAACGGATTTCCGCCAAGCGGATGATCGACACGCTGGTGGTTAAGCGAAAGGCCTGTCCGTATTGCCCCATCGGATGCCGCAGGGAGGTCCAGGTCAAAGACGGTCCTTTCGGCTCCGTATCGCCAAGGTACGGCGGACCGGAGTATGAGACCCTGGCCGCATTCGGTTCATTGTGCTTAAACGATGATCTCGACGCCATCGCATCGGCCAACCAGCTGTGCAATGCCTACGGAATGGATACGATCAGCATGGGGGTCTGCATCGCCTTTACCATGGAATGCTTTGAAAAGGGGGGGGTAACCGAAAAAGACGTCGGTTTTCCGGTTCGGTGGGGTGATCCACATGCGCTGATTCGTCTGGTTCAAATGACAGCACGGAGAGAAGGCTTCGGTGATTTGCTTGCAGACGGTGTCAGGCAGGCGGCCGAGCGTATCGGAAGGGGGTCCGAAAGATATGCCGTGCATGTCAAGGGATTGGAGATCCCCATGCATGAACCCAGAGGCAAGAAAGGGCTCGGAATATCCTACGCTGCGGCTCCCAGAGGGGGAAATCACCTGGAAGGGTTTCACGACACCTTTTTTGCAAACAAGGATTCTTGTCCGGAGCTGGGGATTACCGAAGCCCTGGATCCCTTTACCTTGGCGGGTAAGCCGGAATGGGTGAAGCGGGCAGAAGATTTCAGTTCGTTCCAGAACTCGCTGATTCTGTGTTCGTTTACGGTGCGGACATACGGGCCCCAAAGAAACATCGGCTTGATTTTGGAAATGCTGAACGCGGCAACCGGCTGGGATGTGTCGCTGGAAGAGGCGCTGTCGATGGGAGAAAGAAACCTTAATCTCGCCCGATCCTTTTCCGTGCGGGAAGGCATCGCTCGACATGACGACCGGCTGCCCGATGTATTCTCGCTGCCGATCCCGGAGGGCGCGTGCAAAGGACAATCGATCGCGGCCGGGGAGATGGATAAGGCCCTAAACGAATATTACCGCTGCCGGGGGTGGTCGTCAGCGGGGGTACCTTCCGTATCCTGAAGAGACCGTTTTCTGTAAAAGGAGCCGCTGCCGGCAGTTGAGCGGAGATCCGGGATACCATTTTCCCAATGGTTTAGCGCGCTATTTCAACCGATGGGTATGCGATACTTCCTCGGGGCTTGTCATGCACAGATTCAAATCTTTCAATATGCCATCTTCAAGGCTGTATATCCACCCATGCACGGCCAATTCCCGCCCGGACCGCCATGCGCTCTGAACGATTGTGGTGTGGCATACATTGGCGACCTGCTCCTGGATATTGAGTTCACACAGCAGATCGGTTTTCTCCTTATCATCCCCAAGGGCGTCGATTCTGGCCTGGTGATAACGATACACATCCTTGATGTTCAGCAGCCAGTTGTCGATCAACCCATGGGCCTTGTTCTCCATGGCCGCCCGAATACCCCCGCACCCGTAGTGGCCGCATACAATAATATGTTTAACTTTGAGTTCTTCCACCGCGTATTGAATCACCGATAGACAGTTCAGGTCCGTATGAACCACGACATTGGCAATATTCCGGTGAACAAATATCTCACCGGGAAGCAGGTCAACGATCTGATTGGCAGGGACACGGCTGTCGGAACAGCCGATCCATAAATATTTCGGATTTTGTTGTCTTGAAAGCTTCAGAAAAAAATCAGGGTCGGACCCTTTCACCGTTTCCGCCCATTTCCTGTTTTTTTCAAAGAGATCTTTTAGGACTCGCATGCGGATGACCTTTCGTACGGTTCGGGTTATTCATGGAAAAGACCGCGCAACCGGGAAAACACCCCCGCAGGTTTTATGGCCCAGCGGGTCTCGATGCAGGGGGGCAAACTCCCCCACGGCAAAAGCGGCCAGGCGCCCGTCGAGCCTCCGGGCGGACAGGAGCAGGCTGCCGGCAGAGGCGGCGAGGTAGCGGGGCAGCCGTCCGAAAATGTGCCGGGTGCCGGGTGCCAGCACCCGATCGTCAAGGTAGCGTTGAATCAAGTCCAGGTGATCCTTCCCGCATTGCCCTTCCGATTCGATGGTCACATCCCGGCGCGCACGCCGCAAAAGATTCCGCAGTTTTTGACCCGGGGGGGGCGGCGGCAGGGCAAGGCCGTAATAGCGATCTTCCAAGACGCTGCAGTCATCCGGGGCGAAGGCCGCTTTGACCGGGCCGATAACCGTGAGGTTTCGCAATCTTCGGGTTCGGAGCGCACGGCTCACCGCATCGGCCATGGCGTCCGTGTCTGTCGGGTCGTGCAGCGGGTAGCCCACCAGGACACAGGTGCCTTCAGTCTCAAACCCCACGCACGATCCGAGCATCCGGGGTTTCAAATCGGATACGGCACAGACATAGGCCACCACCTGTTCGGGCACTACGGCCTGGGCCGTCACCCAGGAGAGCCGATCGGGCCCGATCATTTGGATCTCCTCAGGGTATAGCCGGAACGGACGAGCATACCCCGCAGGTTGATCATATGCGCCGAGCCCACGAACACCGCGCATCGGCCTTGGTCGAGAAAAGGATGCATCCGTTCAAGAAACCGTTGATCGCGGCGGTGGATGACCCCTTGGGTACGCGTGGGAAATTCGGTGCTGGTTCCCATCATCCCGTTGAGATCTCCCTTGAGATAGGCGCGCTCGTAGCGTCTGATGTAACCGTCCCAC
>ENA-OSEO01004732-OSEO01004732.1-sediment-metagenome-genome-assembly--contig:-NODE-4732-length-13900-cov-4.580337_pt1 | contig 13900 bp, 10 predicted proteins | sample MGYA00237883_ERZ534232 | MGnify/ENA metagenome assembly ERZ534232 | reverse complement strand
AAATATACTCATGTGATCCCCTAGCTCAAAATGCACTCCAACTACGCGCGAGTCTTGGCCCGTGCTTCTATAGCCTTAGTCCAGATAAACCATATCCGTTGCGAAATTGCCGTCCACACCAATAATCCTTCTTAAGATTGAATGCCGAAAAGCTCAAGAAATCTTTCTATGGCGCTTTCATATTGCCGAGGATCCTCAACCGGCACCAAGATCGCATCTGTTTCAGTGATGGCCTTTTGAATGGAAAGAGATAAAGCTTCGGAGAAATGGTCCTTGTTTTTAGGATCAAATCCTCTATGCCAGATAGGGTGTCATTAAACGTGTGACAATGTGCCAGGGGCGATCGGATGGATGTGTGCTAGACATGATCGGATGGGAATGTGCCAGGGCAGGATCACCCACCGCTGGACCAGAACGAGATGGGCGCGTGAATGACCAGGGGTGAGTCAAAAGGGGTAGTGTTTCTCCTGAGGATCAAATAGCCTTCTCCGGTGACATGGTAAATGACCGGAAGAAGGCTAAATGAGAAACAGGAGCAAAGATAGCATGGAAATACGAGAAATCCTACGTCAGATTCGAGCCGGAGAAAGCGATCACGCCATCCGGCGCAATCTGGGTGTGCATCGGACAACGGTGAAGAAGTACCGGGAATGGGCTACGGCTCAGGGGTTGTTGGAAGGGGAACTGCCGCCGGTGGAAGAACTGCAAAGTCGGTTGGCGGCCACGCTGCCAGTCACGTCCCCGCCGCGACAAGTGTCGAGTGTGGAACCCTATCGGGCGCAAGTCGAAAAACTGCGTGGGGAAGGTGTGCGGATGAGTGCGATCTATGCGCGGCTGCAAGAGCAAGGTTTTGCAGGCACTTACGCAGCCGTGCAGCGGTTTGTGCATCGCCTGGAACCGGGACCGGTGGACGTGACAGTGCGGGTCGAACGCGCGCCTGGCGAAGAGGCGCAGGTAGACTTTGGCTATGCCGGTTACATGCTGGATGAAACCGGGCAACGACGCAAGGCGTGGGTGTTTGTGATGACGCTGGCCTGGAGCCGCCACCAGTATGTGGAGTTTGTCTACGACCAGCGGGTGGACACCTGGCTGGAACTGCACCGCCATGCCTTTGAGTTTTTCGGCGGTGTGCCGAAAAAGATCGTACCCGACAACCTGAAGGCCGCCATTGTGCGTGCCAGTTGGGATGGCACGGACCCGCAGGTCCAGTGGGCGTACCGGGAGTGCGCCGAGCACTACGGTTTTCTCATCGCCCCCTGCCGCCCGTTCACGCCGCAGCATAAAGGCAAAGTCGAGCGCGGGGTGGATTACGTGAAAAACAACTTCCTGGCCGGGCGAGGTGAACTGCCGCTGGCCCAGGCCAACCGCGCCGCGCGCCAGTGGTGTCTGACCACTGCCGGACAGCGAACACACGGCACGACCAAACAGCAGCCGCTCGTTTGCTTTGAGCAGACCGAGCGCGCGACTTTGCTGCCGCTGCCCGACCAGCCGTATGAGGTCGCCACCTGGAAACGGGTGAAGCTGCACCGCGATTGTTACGTGGTATTCGAGAATGCGTACTACTCGGCCCCCTTCCGGTATGTGGGGCAAACGGTGTTGGTGCGCGGCAGCCGCCGGACGGTTAAGATTCTGACCGCCGACTACGAATTGATTGCCACTCATACGCGGGCACAGCAGCCGGGCGAGCGAGTGACCCTGGTGGATCATCTGCCGCCTTACAAAGTTGAAGGACTGCTGTGGAATGCCGAGACCGCCCTGGCGTGTGCTGCCGAGGTCGGCCCGGCCACCTACCAAACCGTCGAACACCTGCTGGCCGACCGGGTGGTGGACCCGCTGCCCAAAGCGCGCCGCTTGTTAGCCCTGGCCCAGTCTTACGGGGCTGAACGCCTGGAAGCGGCCTGTGCGCGAGCGCTGGCGCACGACGACCCGGCTTACCAGACCGTCAAACGCATTCTCAAAGAGGGATTGGATGAGCAGCCCAACCCGACACCCCTCTACGTCATGGCCCCGGCGCTGGTCTTCGTCCGCCCGGTGGCCGACCTGTTGGGAGCGACCCTGCAGGAGGTGGCGGCATGGCAGTAGTCCATCAACTCGCCTCGCAGCTCAAACTCCTGCGCCTGTCCGGTATCCTGGAAACTTTGGAAACGCGCCAGCGCCAGGCGGTGGACGAGCAGTGGTCTTACCTGGACTTCCTGGAACGGCTGCTGCAAGATGAGGTTGAGCGGCGTGCCCAGAAACAACTTGATTTGCGGGTCCGGCGTGCCGGACTCAACACCCAGAAAACCCTGGACAACTTCGACTTTTCCTTCAATCCGGCCATTAACCGCCAGCAGATTCTACAGTTGGCGGCGGGCGACTACATTCGCCGCCATCACAATATTCTGTTGTGTGGGCCGAGCGGGGTTGGGAAAAGCCATCTGGCTTCGGCCCTTGCCCACTCAGCGTGCCAACAGGGGTATAACGTGCTGGTCGTCAATGCCCACAAAATGCTCCAACATCTCAACGGAGGGCGTGCCGATAACACCTTTGACCGCCGCCTGGCAACCTATTTGCGCCCGGACCTGCTGGTTATTGACGATTTTGGTCTTAAGCCGCTGGCCCCACCTGCCCCGCAGGACCTGTACGACGTGATCGCCGAGCGGTATGAGCAGGGCAGCATTCTGCTCACCAGTAATCGCGCTCCGACCGAGTGGCTGGACCTGTTTGGCGACCCCTTGTTGGGCGTGGCCGGCCTGGACCGTCTCTTGCATCACGCCGAGGTGATCCCCATCACCGGGGCCAGCTTCCGCGCCCAGTCCCGCCATGCCCTGGTCCATGAGGCGCTGGCGCTCGCCGACTTCCCCACCCAGGTTATGGAACTTGCGGGGGAGGTTTAGTCATGCCCAGACAGGAGCATCACCGCACGCCCAAAGTGATAAGCGCCTATCTCTACACCGAGGTCCCCCTCACCACCGGTCTGCGCGTGGGCAGCCCGGCCTGGTTCACCTGGCTCACCACGGCTTCCACTTTCTACTTTGAGTCGCCCTATGGAACCTTCACCGCCCATTACGAACGGCGGCGGCGGGGCGGTTCGTATTGGATTGCCTATCGCCGCCGCGCTGGCGTCCTGCGGCGTGTGCATCTGGGCAAGCCCGACCACTTGACGCTTGAACGCCTCGAACACGCCGCCCTGACCCTGGCGACACCTACCACTGACCTGCAACTGGAAAGGAGGTGAACCCTATCACGTTAGCGGCTTAACATGGACTTTTTTCGTTGGGGATTCTCAGGAGAAACGACGACTCAGCATGACCCAACTAGCACATTTCAAAGTGATCATGACTGGCACAGGGCCAGCCGATCATTGACATAGGGATAATGTTTTTACCCGATGCCAATGCATATTCCATTTCTTGGCACACAATCTCGCTGCTTAAAGTAGTAGGTGCGATCAGAATCACAAAATGATCTCGGACTTCGATTTCAGCTTTCAGAACGGTGGGCCAGTTATCACCCGGTTTCACTGCAAGACCCTGATTTTCCCTGTCAGGTTGCTTGTCGAGGAAGGGGACAAGACCATTCGCTTTCAAACGATCTGATAGGAGGATTGCGAAAGCAGTACTCTCAGAACGACGATACGAGATGAAAATAGGGCCCGGCTGGGGGTTCTGAGCTAATCGCAGCCCCTTCTCAGTAAGCCTATAACGGGCAATGTCGTTGCCTACGCCATCTCCCTCTATGATGTAGCCCAAATCTACGAGTCTGGCAGGATTAGGAGGCTTGTTGTCCCATACCTCTGATAGGTACGACATCAATGTGTCCCGATTCCATCTGGTGGCAAATTCCAAGTCTCCCCAGGCGGGAATTCCCTGAATGTAAAATGCGTTGTCCCACTTTTCATTCAAGACTCCCCAGGCAAGATCCCGCGTCAAGCGGTCGATACGCTTTGGTGTGTCAGATGGAAGTGCATCAAAACGTGGGTCCTTCATGTGACAGAGTTTCCTATAAGTGAACACATATACTTTTTATCCATCTTGTGCTGAAACGCAACAGGGTTCTCAGATTTTTCGGAGTGTAGATTTTGCTCCCTCTACATCGAGAACATCAACCGCGATCGCTTCCCGCAGCAGGGGTTCCGGTACAAAGCGATCATATTTGTTCTGAATCAGCCCTTCTTTGACCAGATTTTGGGCAATCTCTTGAGCGGTAAGGGCAGCCAGAGCGAGTGCCTTGAAATCGTGTTGCACATCGCCAGGTGTGCTGTGGGGTTTTGAAATTTCGAAATAGAACGGCGTGTTGTCGTTCAGCACTTTGATACCCGCATGTTCGAGTATCATCACCATCGTGCGGACAATCCGGGTGCCCTTCCAGGGGACGATCATGAACCGATCACCGCCTAAATCGAGAATCGATCGTTCTGTCAAGTTGCTGCGACGCGCCAACTGCCGAGCTTCGGTCAAACGTTGTTGTGCGCGCAGCTGCAAGTAGCCGTAATCCTTGTCTTCCTGCAAAATCAGCCGGATGCGCTGAAGGATACGATCATGAAGCAATCCTCCACCACCACGCCACAGAACCGGCGCTGCGCCTTTCACACGCTTTACAAAGATGATGCGTTTGTCCTGATTGACTTCCAGCACTTCCCATGTATGACCGGCCAACATGAAACGCTCACCAGGAGGCGGCGCACCCTGGATTGTGCCAATTTCGCGAGAATTATCACGGACTTGAAACGCTTCTTCGTCTTCAAAAGTCGCATAAAAGCGATAATCGTTGACCAGCTTTTCCGCACCTAAACCTACAATCAAGCCGCCGATTTCGGTCTGTTCGAGATGGTCGATTTCAAGCAGATGGCGAAGCAGATCGCGGTACTGGTCTTGAGTAATGTGTCGGAACGGATAGAGTGTCAACACTCGGTCCGCGAGTTGGGGAGGACTGAGTTCCGTGTTAGCAACGACGGTACTCATCGTCTGGTGATACAACAAACTAAGCGGGAGAAGGGGAATTTCAGGCGGTTCGATCCACTTCTCTTCAAGATAAAGCTGGATGATGGCAATGGTCTGTAAGAAATTCCAGGGAATGCGCTTACCTAATGATGCTTGATCATCTGGGATTTGTTCGCGGCAATAAAAGAACATTCTTGCTGGATCACTGCGCCTGCCAGAGCGTCCTAATCGCTGGACAAAACTCGAAACGGAGTGTGTCGCGTTCACCTGAAGCACCTGGTCGAGTTGGCCGATATCGATGCCAAGTTCCAGGGTTACCGTAGCACTGATACAAGCTGACTGAGCAGGTTCCTGCATCGCTGTTTCCGCAGTTTCACGCAATGGCGCTGATATGCTTCCGTGATGGACGTGGTAAATATCAGGGGTTTTGTTCCGTTCAGCACGCCGGCGCAGATTGCCGATAATCTCTTCAGTGGCTCCCCGGCTGTTTGCGAAAACCAGTGATTTCTGCCGCAAAGTCATGCCGTAGATGTGATCGAATACTGCCAGATGATCCTGTTCAAGCTGCTCTAGCTCCGCGATTTGTTCCAGATTGTTTTCCTGGCGTGCGCGCTCAAGCAGCGTTTCTTGCTCCTTCGAGAGTTCGGGGAAATGCTCCAACCCTAACATCAGTTCACGACGTCCGGCCTGGTCATCGATGTGAGTAACCGGCACTTTCGTGTCCCCCGCCAGCCAATTCATGGCAATTGCAGGTTCGCCAATAGTCGCCGACAGACCAATTCGTCGAGGTGGAGTAGCCTGAAAACGCGCCAGCCGCTGCAAATGACAGAGCACCTGGCGTCCACGATCACTATCGATAAATGCATGAACTTCGTCGATTACCACAAAGCGCAGGTCGCCAAACAAACGCCCCAGCTCAGCATGGCGGCGCATGAGCATCGCCTCGAGCGATTCCGGTGTAATTTGAAGTATCCCTTGTGCCTTTTTCAGGAATTTCTGTTTCTTGGATTGCGATACATCACCGTGCCAGCTCTGCACCGGAATATCAGTATCTTCCAATAATGCCTGCAACCGATCAAACTGGTTATTGATCAACGCTTTGAGCGGGCCGATATACAGCGCGCCAATGGTAGCTGCTGGGCGATTATAGAGGTCGGTCAGAATCGGCAGAAATGCGGCTTCCGTTTTACCACTCGCCGTGCCGCTGGTAATGAGGACATGGTTGGGCGTATCAAAAATTGCGCTGGTAGTCTTTACCTGAATAGGGCGCAGTTCGTCCCAACCAGCACGATAGATGTACTCCTGAATAAATGGAGCCAATCGGTAAAACGGATTCTCGCCCATCAGATTTTGAAGTTGCTATAGGGCGATGGCGGCTGGTCATCGTCGCGAATCTCGGTTTCAGGTGTCAGCGCTTCTGGATCGTCGCCAGGGCGACTAAACTCGAAGTCTTTTGCACCAATGACAGATTCGAATGACGCCTGTGGATTCTGGTGCAGTATGTTCACTACAGAGACGAAATCACGCACAACCTCACGTGGTGTCAAGAACTGGTCTGCGCCGAGGCGGTTTAGCGTTTCTGTCATGAACGCCTGAATTTGGGGATCGGCGATACGTGGCTCATAATTCCAATGGATACCATGTACTTCGCGTAAACGCAGAAGCAGGGTGAAAATCTCAGTGGGCGTTAGCACTTCGAGGCGGATCATCGGGCCAGAAAGATCGCGGAACCCATCACGCGCAAACCGGCTTTCCTCTAACCGTGTCCGCAGTGCTTCATAACTAAATAACCCACGTCGTTGATCTTCGACCATTTGTGGTGTGCCAGAGATAACTACACCCAGGTATTCGACTTTGCCCTGCAAACAGTCATTCAGAATGGTGAGCAACCGCTCGTAGTTGTTGTTGCGCGAAACTGTATGTGAGATTTTGTAGAGATTGACCGCTTCATCGATGAAGATGACCAATCCCTGGTAACCGATATCACGGACAAACCGCGCCAACAGCTTGATGTATTCATACCAGGTTGTATCATCGATCATAGCTCGCACATCTAGTGCCTGACGTGCTTCAGACTTGGTATTGAATTCACCGCGTAGCCAGCGCAACGCGGCACTTTTACGATCATCATCGCCAGTCTGATGTCCGGTCCAGTAGGCAGTCAGCACTGTCGCAAAATCGAACCCATGAACCATACCTTCCATCTCGTTGATGGTGGCATAAATGCGTTGTTCGACTGCGCGCGAAAACCCTGGGTCAGCCGGGCTGATCTTGTGCGCTTGTATCACCTCATTCTGGACGTCATTAATCCAACGTTCCAGTATGGCCTGAAACGCATTACCAGAAGGACGCGCGCGAGTCGCCAGATTGTTGAGCAATTCGCGGTAGAGATTGAGACCCTGGCCTTGAGTTCCTGTAAGCCGTGTAACTGGGCTGAGATCGGCATCAGCTACCACAAAATTCCGCTGAATGGCATAGTTGCGGATAAGCTGAATCAAAAAACTTTTGCCAGAACCGTAGCGTCCCAAAATGAGCCGAAAGCTTGCGCCACCTTCGGCCACGATGTTATCCATGTCATCCAGCAGAGTGCTGATCTCTTGCTTTCGACCAACCGCAATATGTTCAAGCCCGGTTCGCGGCACCACGCCCGCGCCTAACGATTGAAGAATCGCGGTTGTCATACGTTTCGGAATTTTAGTACTCATTCTGCCCTTCCAATAAAACCTTTTGAGAAGCCCAGGCTAACAGGGCATTAATGCCTTCAATGTCTTCGTCTTCAATTTGTGGAATATCGGACTCGGTATCCACAACAATATCACCGATACCATCCAGTGCAACCTCGTTGATCTCATCAACAAGTTGATGCGGAGTAGTGAAGGCACTTCGAGCAATAGCACTTAAGCGAACCTCAACCTCTACGCCACCGATCAAAGCAGCTAATGCCTCCCAATGATGAGGTTGCATCCTCTGAGCAAAAGCCGCCCAATCTTCAGTTAAGTCGCTATACCTTTGGGCCGAATCGGCAGGCACAGAGTCGGCTCTACTCGTTTCAGCATAATCGGGATGGTTGAGAATAAATTCAATCTCATCCCGGTAATCTTCTGCTACGACTAACCTGGCATTTTCCTCAAAGATTAAAGCGTCACCCAAAACCCGCGCAGCCCGATCATTGATCGTGTCCAATTCCGTATTTAAGAAGCTGCCTTCAAACAAGACGTCTGGAATGCTTCCTGGTATGACTTCCCAGTTATTGTCCTTGAGAAAGCTCAGAATTCGTGATGCAGTTTGCCCTGCTTTGCCTATGATCTCTGCCACCTCAGGTAAATCGGTTAGCAAATCAGCCGGAGCATCAGCGGGGCGTTGTATATAGCTGGGTTGCGTTGAACTTCCCGCAATTTCTGCTTGTTGATCAGGCTCGTGAGACTCTGCCTGAAAAATCAGCGATTGATCATCGGTACCCAGGCGTGTCCGTGTGTTCTCCGACTCATCCTGCAATCGGGAGACTTCGCTCATGTCGATGACGATTTCACGTCGTGACTGTTCCGCTGTTTCGACAGCTTCCGGTTTAGAGGTTGTTTCTTGTTCCATAGACAAACCCGTTTTGCCTTCAGCCAATAATCGCTCCCGAACTTCCTCCGATTCTTGTTGCAGTTGGGCCACCTTATCCATATCGATTGTGATCTCGCGGCGAGGTTCTGCAATGACGAACGTGCTGTCCAAGACTTTTTGCCATTCCTCAGGCAGTTCTATTCCGCGCAGTTTTGAACTGAACCCAGATTGGTCTCGCTTGATGTTTTCAGAATATTTGATAATCGATGCCAAAGTCGTACTGAGGTCTTCACGACTTAGCCAGGGATGTACTCTGCCAAGCGTGATCGTTTGTCGTGGAAGACCATGTAACGCACTCGCAAACGGTTCGCGCTGAATCACACGGGTTTGCGAGGGTCGATAGATTTTGAAAAGGGAATTCCCTGCACCGCGTAGCGATTGTTCGATGGCTTGCAGCCCCTGGCGGTAAGCATCTTCGAGATGGTGTTCGTCGCCATGTGTCTTGAAGAACTTTGATCGGGTCGGCATATAACTTGCCAGTTTGTATAAAAGATTGCTCGGCAACTTCTGAAAATCGCCACCTGTTTCCAGCCATGCTTCTACTGAGAGATCAATATCCCCACCGAACGCTCCTTCTTGAAGTGCTGCACCGTACCATTTCAAGGGAGTAGTCGGCAATTTGTAAACGACGACAAAATCTGCGAGCCAATCTATCAAGTAATTATCAAGTTTGGGTTGCAAGACTCGATAATGTTTCCAGAATTTGATGAGATGTTTGAACGCAGCCTCGGGCGAAGAGAATCCAACCAGATTGAGCACCTCGTATATGTAAACAAAGAGGTAGCTGGTATCAGAGGGCAGGGCAACTCCCTGCCGCAGTTGAGTGCGCCAATAGAAATACCATCGCTGTTGGGCGTCTGACATTGAATCATAGGTCGGCCAATACTGCATAAATGGGACGTGTTCAACCTTCTGTCCTGTACGATTGACGTGCTTCTTGGCTTGTTCGACAAAGCTACTACGCGGACTCGAATAGGAAATAGATACCTGCAATGAGGGGACAAAAACATCCGCATCTCGTCGGGACGAGGTTGAAACTCTTTGCCTGCTTGTCTGATGAGGCGCGGGAGGCGCAATTCTCTTGGGAATAGGTACACCTCGCACGTCTTCTGAGCGTGTATCACCGACTGTAACGGACCGGAAGATTGATGATGGCGATTTGTCTCGGCGCTTTGGTTTATCAGCCGGCATTTTGGTTTTTCCGGATTTTGATTGAACAAGCAAGCCAACTGGCATATCGCTTTGGACAAAACGAGTTGCAGTGGACTGAGGAGCGATTAACCGCCAGTGAATTCCCTCGAATATTTGATTGCGATTTGAAGCCAATTTCCAGAGGCTTCGGACAAACCATCCGATTCCAGCCAGAAAGCCTGCAAGGAACAACAATACAGCCACAATGTCTTGTGTCGTTGCTTCTTCGGCTTGACTATCAATCATCGCTATTGACAGGGAAACACTGATGCCGACAATGCCAATGGCGACAACTGTATTGGCAAGCAGATAGGGAATGCTATCCCAATGGAAGCGCGCATGTAACCAACGTGAGAAACGAATTCCCAACCATGCCATGATCAGGGTGGGTATTGCCAGGCAAAAACCAGCAGTCAAATTGGCAGCATTTTCCCCATCAGCCGCGGCAGCAATACCTGTTTCGGTTAAACAAGCCCATAGGATCAGGATAGGTATAAGTGTGTAACGCAGCACAAAGCGGCCCATTGGATATACCACGCCTCACGTTCTTATGAAATCAATGTCAAAGCTATTCTATACGAGATTCATCAAACTGCATTATGGCAGAATATTTCCTGTTAGCTTGCTCTTCGACCTAAAGCGTACTACGATTGAATCGGTTGGCGCAAGGAGATGGCGGTGAATCATTGACTGATAGATAAGTTTGGATGGGGTAGAAGGCAGATTTCGGCCCCCGATTATCAGGCTTTCTACCAGCGCAAGTATCGTGAAGCCGTCCGCTTCAAACATCACCGCGCACTTGTCCTGACCGCCCGTAGGTTGGTCCGTCTCGTCTTTGCTCTGCTGCACAAAGACGAACCGTATCAACGACCCGCAGGTGCTACTGCCACCTGACACTCCCCAACGGTATATCCTCGCCTGCATACCCCGTTTCAGGTCGCCATCATACCACGTTGCCGAAACAGTCCCTCATGCGGCTTTTTCGCTCCAAAATCGTTCTTTTTGCCCCTTGACATTGACTATCCACCGCATTTCTATGGGGCACAAAGGGGCACGGCTTGTCACATCTCAAGCGGTGACAAGCCGTGTTTTCGTTCGTAGTATATTGCATCAGGTGCACTACCCCTACCCTCAGACGACCGACTACAGATTACCGGACACTTCCCACAAAGCGTGTCCTCCGCGGAGCACCCACCCCTGACAGTCACAACTTTTCCAGTCTCTTCGATGTTTCTCTAAAACATATTTCTTCCACAAGATGCATTTAGCTCTTCATTTGGCGCTGCGATAGTTGACAGATTTGTTTCATGGATGTAATATTCAAGCACTCTCTTGAATATTGAATAATGCGAACGGGAACCAGAAAGTGTTCACCAAACACCAGCAAAAAGTCCGCCTCTACGACCTCTTCGCCCAGATCGGCAAAGCGCTGTCCAGTCCCGGCAGGCTGGAACTGCTGGACTTGCTAACCCAGGCCCCGCGCACCGTCGAAGAACTCGCGGTCGAAACGGGCATGAGCATCTCCAATACGTCGCAGCACTTGCAGCGGCTCAAGCAGGCGCACCTGGTAGAGACGGAGCGGGAAGGGACCTTCATCCGCTACCGGCTGGCGGCTCCTGCCGTGGGCGAACTCTGGCACACGCTGCGCCAGGTGGCCGAACAGCAGCTTAGCGATGTAGATCAAGCCCTGGACGCCTATCGCGACCGGCGTCACGAGTTTGAACGCATCAGTGCCCGGGATTTACGGCTGCGCCTGCAAAGTGGAGACGTGGTCCTGCTTGATGCGCGTCCGACGGTCGAGTATGAGTCCGGCCATCTGCCCGGTGCGTTATCTGCTCCGGTCGAAACTGTAGAACAATTGCTGACATCACTGCCCGACGACAAGACCATTGTGGCTTACTGTCGCGGCCCCTACTGCGTGCTGGCCGACGAAGTCCTGGCGCTGTTCGCTCAGGCAGGCAAACAGGTCGCGCGGCTGGAAGAAGGCGTTACCGAGTGGCAGATGGCCGGTTATGAAGTCTCTCGCGCGTAAGCATCAAAGGAGCAAACACACATCCGATGGACGGTCCAACCGCACAGAATATCCTGATCATCATCAACGACGGACCATATGGCAACGAGCGTGCCTATAATGCCCTGCGCCTGGGCATGAATCTGGCGAAACGAGCCGAGGCCACCGTGCGCGTGTTTCTGGTGGGCGATGGCGTAGCGTGCGCCAAACGCAATCAGACCACGCCCCAGGGGTATTACAACGTCGAGCGGATGCTCAAGCCGCTCCTCCAGCGCGGCCAGGTCGCGGTTTGAAACAGCTGCTGTGAGGCTCGCGGGTTCGAGCCAGACGCGTTAATTGAAGGTGTCATGGTCGGGTCGATGGACCTCCAGGGGGAGTGGACCCTGGCCGCCGACAAAGTGCTGGTTTTCTAGTTCCTCACCACATCGCAGACCAGGGCGGCAGGCATGTGTCTGCCGCTTCATCGTACTCAGGAGAAAACCATGAGCAACAAAACGATACTCATTCTCGGAGGGGGCGTCGGAGGACTGGTCACGGCCAATGAACTGCACCGCCATCTTCCCTCTCAGCACCGTATTATCGTTATCGACCGGCAAATCAACCATATCCACAATCCCTCCCTGCTGTGGCTGATGGTGGGTTGGCGCGAAACATCACATCTCCAGGCCGACCTGCGCCAACTGGCGCGCCGCAATATCGAATTCGTGCAGGCCGACATCCAGGCCATCGATTCGAACAACCGCTGCGTGCAGACCTCCGCAGGAGAATTTGCTGGCGATTACCTGGTGATCTCCCTGGGTGCGCAGCCTGCTCCTGATCTGACGCCAGGGTTTGTCGAAGCAGCGCACACGCCGTACACGCTGGAAGGTGCGGATCAACTGCGCCAGGCTCTGGCCGAATTCAGGGGTGGGAAGCTGGTGGTCGCTGTCACCGGCCTGCCCTACCGCTGCCCGGCTGCGCCCTATGAGACAGCGTTGATGTTACACGCATATCTGAAGAAGCGCGGCCTGCGCAACCACACCGAGTTAGTGATGATCTCGCCGGAGGCCATGCCGATGGGCACTGCCGGTCCGGTCATGGGGAACGCTGTGCAGGGGATGCTCACCGAGCGCGGCATTCTGTACCGTCCTTCGACCCCTTCCCAGGCCATCGATGCTGGCAGCCGCGAATTGATTCTGACCTCCGGCGAACGCGTTCCGTTTGATCTGCTGGTGGGCGTGCCTGCGCATCGAAGTCCCCAGGTCGTGCGCGAATCGGGCCTGACTAATGAGGCCGGTTGGATTCCGGTCGATGCCCATACCTTGACCACCCGCGCTGAAGGTGTCTACGCGCTGGGTGATGTGACCGTCATCCCGCTACCGGGGCGCTTCCAGCCGGATGCCGCGCTGACGCTCCCCAAAGCGGGTGTTTTCGCCCACCGGCATCCAGACGACCTATCAGCCGAAGTGGGTAACCGCACACAACACCCAGCCTTACCAGCCCACGCAAGCGACACCGGTAGTCAACCTTGTTCTCGCGGGAGCGCATACCAAAACAGAAGCGGATATATGGAGTATGGAAGGTGCTGTGGAGAGCGGCCGGCGCGCAGTACAAGCGATCGAGCCGCGCGTCAAGGTGCTTCCTCAGTATAAGTCTCGACTGCTAAGGGTCCTCAGCGCCATCGATGATATTTTCTTTTCCAACGGTGGCCCGCACGTGCTCAATGTCATTTTGGGCATCCTGATAATTGGGCTCGCGTTGCTGGCCGCGACAGCCTTATGGTAATGTGCTATCCGTTCTTAAATCAAGGAGAGGGATGGGAGTTCCTCAGTAAGGACTTTTCAAAGACCAGGCTTTGTTGACCCTGAGATGCATATTTTGACGGATAGACTGTTTTACCGTCATCCGTCCCCCACTTTTTTCGTTCTGAACGCCCCCTCACCTTGAAACCCTACTATAATATCACATGAATATATGGATAAAGTCCCACTCGGCAGTATTGTGGCACATATTTTGAAAGCAGATGGTCCAAAGCTTTTTTTCCAGGTTAACAACGGAATCAGTTTTGATCCATTTCTATGCGGAGGCTTTTTATGGCTGAGTTGGATAAGGTCCTGAAAGCGGCGGCAAATGCCAGGGCCTCTGATCTTCATTTGGCGCCCGGAGAACCGTTTATCTTACGGCAGTT
>ENA-OSEO01004731-OSEO01004731.1-sediment-metagenome-genome-assembly--contig:-NODE-4731-length-13901-cov-6.426649_pt1 | contig 13901 bp, 12 predicted proteins | sample MGYA00237883_ERZ534232 | MGnify/ENA metagenome assembly ERZ534232 | reverse complement strand
GAGACCAAAGCCGTCAGACTGGAGCCCGACGGTTTTGCTGAAGCGGAATTTAAGCTGGTGAAAGGTGAAATCAAACCCTCTGTTAAGGAGATCGCTCGGGACGGAGTATATGTTGCCTATGCCAATGGGATTGTGGAGGACACCAAAACTGGGTTTGAGTGGGTGGCCGGGCCGGACAGGGATACCGACTGGAACAAGGCTAAAGCCTGGGTGGAAAGCCTCAATCTTGACGGCGGAGGATGGAGGATGCCGACCGAGGATGAGTTGCAAAACCTTTACAAGGAAGGGGCAGGGGATCGCAATATGACGTCTTTGTTGAAAACTACTGCCTGGAATGTTTGGTCAGGCGAAACAAAGGGTTCGTCCGATGCCTGGGACTTCGACTTCCTCACCGGCATGTGGTACTGGTTCTACCGCCTCGGCTCCTACAGCCTACGGGCTTTTGCGGTGTGCTCCCGAAGCGATGGATAATTTGATTATTTGACGTTTTGATCATTTAAGTTGAGGGGGTACAGGGGGATTGTATCCCCCTGTCTGCGACATTTTTTTGAGGACCGGTTTTGGCGCAATACGAACATCTCCCGATTTATAAAGCGGCTTTTGATCTGCTGGTGTATTTTGAAAAGATTGTCCGAAATTTCTCCCGGTACAACAAATATACCCACGGAACAGCTCTCCGGGAGTTGTCCCGAGAAATTCTCATGTTGATTGTGAGGGCCAACAATTCCTATAACAAGCGTCCAATGCTTGAACAGATGCGAATGAAACTGGAAGAGTTGAAGGTGACGATCCGTGTCTGCAAGGAGGTGCAGGCTTTTGCTAATTTCAACTCTTTCGAGACTTCCGTCAACATGGTGGTTTCGATTGCAAAGCAGAACGAGGGGTGGATGAAAAGTCTGTCCGAAAAAGGGAAGCGGCCGGATTCATGAACTGATGCCTTAACCATGGCTAAGGCCATGAGCGTGCCGAGGATCATCGTCTTGCTCCCCCGCCCATGCGGCATGGTGATACAGGGGCTCGTACCGTAAAGGATCGAGCTCCAGTGGTTCCGGGCTTTCCACTGGGCTCTTACTGCCTAGGACGTCCGGGAAAAGCGGGGAGTGAAGGTTCGTCCGATGCCTGGAACTTCAACTTCAACAACGGCAAGAGGAACTGGAACAACCGCAACAACTCCAACAACAAACGGGCTTTTGCGGTGTGCTCCCGAAGACGATGGCTTCTCTGTTTACCTTTGAGAATCTTTACAGGGCCTATCTGGATTGCCGGCGCAAGAAGCGCGGCAAGAACTCGGCCCTGGCCTTTGAGGTCAATGCCGAGCAGCACCTGCTGGAATTGACTCAAGAACTTGCCGACAGGACCTATCGTCCTTCCCCCTCGTTCTGCTTTGTGGCTAAAAACGACAAGCACCGCGAGGTGTTTGCTGCGGAATTCCGGGACCGGGTGGTCCATCATTTTCTGGTCCGTCGCCTGGAAAAAATCTGGGAGCCGGTTTTCATCTACGACAGTTTCGCCTGCAGGAAAGGAAAGGGGACTCATGGGGCAGTGGAGCGGCTGCGGTCTTTCACCCGGAAGGCAACAGCCAACGAAACCCGACGCGCCTGGTTCGCCGAGCTTGACATCCGGGCCTTCTTCCCTTCCATAGACCGAGATATTCTCCTCTCACTGATCCTTTCGCGCCTTCAAAACGATGAACTCAGATGGCTTTCGGAGGTCCTGATTCTTCATGACCCCGCAGCCGATCCTGTATTCACCTGCTCGCCCGAAAAATGGAAAGATGTCCCGGCCCATAAGAGCCTTTTTTCCGTTCCCTCCGGCAAGGGGCTGCCCATTGGAAATCTTACCAGTCAGTTTTTCGCCAATGTGTATCTGAATGGACTCGATCAGTTCGTGAAGCACACGTTGAAAGCCCGGTGGTATATTCGCTATGTGGATGATCTGATCTTCCTTCACAGGGACCGAGGCACCCTCAGGGAATGGGTCGGGGAAATCCAGTCGTATCTACAGAAGCGGCTAAAATTGGATCTGCATCCTCATCGCCAAAAGGTTTTGCCCGTTGGAAACGGCATGGATTTTGTGGGCTACATTGTCAGGCCCTCTCATCTTTACATTCGAAGGCGTGTTGCCCACAAATGCAAGATCGCCATAGCAACCCAAACCCGAAACATGCTGCGAAGAGATAACGGCAGTACGTCCCTTGTCTTTATGCCGGACGCGTGCCACAGACTCTATTGCACCCTTAATTCATATCTGGGCGCCTTTTCTCACGCATCCTGCCGTCGCATGGTCCTGTACATCTTTTCGAAGAACCTCCCGCTCCGCGCCATGTTTGAGGCCAAAGATTTCAAAATCATCAAAAGATGGCTTCCGCCTTTTCGATCAGCCAATCTTTACACCCAATACCGGTTCTTTCGATCAAAATTCCGTGGATTGGTGCTGTTTCAAGTGGGTTGTTACCTGGAGATGTACGATAAGGATGCGCTGTGGGCGGCAAAAAGCCTTGGGCTCAGGCGGATTTTCCCTCGAAAAGGATTCTGCACACGATGCGGAATCCCCATGGGAAGCGTGAAGGACTTTCGTGAGAGACTTGCAAAACAGAATGCCCTGTATGTATTTCAAACAGGCAGGGCGCAGGGGCGATTAATGGAAAGGGTCGCCGTATGTTTGAACTTGGATTGCCCTGACGAATGATTTTCATTTGAATCTCAGATTTGAAAATGACGCAATAAAGACAGAACTCAGAAAGGGATCTGTTTTAGAAAACCTCGCGCCGAGCTTTTGGTTGGAATTGAATTGGGAACTGAGTTCCCCTTGTTCCCAATCTCCAGCTTGGGAACACACTGACCTGGAAGCTCCAGGTTCGTCCGGATCACAAACGGGAGAGAGGGTGCATGCGGATCTGTCAGAAAGCGAAGACGACCGGATTCACACCAGGAGCATTCCACGGGCTTTTTTTTGAATCTTCAGTTGTTAGGGCATTCATCAAGCCGAGTTCGGCAGGCAAAGGAATGGGATGACCTCACTTCGCAAGAACCTTGGCCCCTGGGTGTTTTGCTTTTAATATGACCAAAAAGAATCCAGGATATGAGGATAAACATGAGCCGACTGACCATTACCCCGGATGACAATCTGCACCGTGCGATCAAAGAAACTGCGGCCCGACAAGGACGCAGCATCGGCCAAATCATAGAGGAGAGTTTGCGGCTTCGCGGCATCAAACCCATGGAAAGTGCCCGTGAACTGGTCGCACGCGCTCGATCCCAGGCATCGTATGACGAAAAAATGGCCATTCGCCTGGCCACCGAAGAAACCCGTGCCCATCGAGCGCAATGAGTAATCGCATCTTTATCGTTGACACCAATGTGCTGGTCGCCGGACTTATCACCGGCGAAGGTAAGAGTCCGACCGCCAGGGTTTTAAATGAAGACGCCATGGAAAACCTGGCCCGGCACATCATCCGTGCATCATTTTCCCAGGAAAGGATGACCTACATCCCGAAAGAATCGAAAGTCGTTTACCAAAACGATCAGGATGACCAGATCCCCTCCATCCTTGAGCCTGAGGGGTCTTCCAGTGAATACCGGATCCAGACCCGCCCTGAACTCAGTCTCCCCTATTGTGGCGCCTTGTCCCGCCCACAATATCCTGTGGTCACATTTCCCTTGACGCCCAAACCCGTTTCCGCTATATCTTTTCCCCAAAGAAGGGAATTCTTATCACCTCACCTCTTATCAACTACAACATCTACCGGCATTTATCCGAGAGAATCAAAAGTACAGGATACGGGTAAAAAAGCTGCTTCCTAAAATACGTTATGCAATCCTGTCGAATGAGATAGCATCCTCCATTGTGTATCATGGAGTACGGGAAATCGACTTTGAAAGGCATATAAGGGAGTTTATCAAGCGGAAGTTTACTTAATTCAGGGTGGCCATAACTCATGTCTAACAGATAAATTCATGTTTTCGCGGCCGAAGATTGTTTAGTGGTCCCAAGGCCTAACAGGTCCAAGATATTTCATGTTGCTTAAATCTTTGATTTTTTGGTAGCATAAAAAAAGATGATAACAGAAATTACTGCTAAAATGATAGATCTTAATGATAAAAAAGGCCTTAATTTAAAACAAGCAATTTTTTTACATAAACAATTCCTTTCAATGAATACCTTTTAAATATCTCCTAATAATTTTCTCCACCTCTAATCCGGAGGTCCCCGATGGAGAAACATCTCAAGTTATGCCTATCTTACTCTCAACACACGAATTTGTTCTGTTGAGAGTCCATATATAAATTTAAGAGATAATCTATCCCATTTATTGTTAACAATTGTAGGCATGGGACATTTACTGTTTTTAAAAAAGGGGGAGACGTATAAGACAGACAAAGGCGTCACTCCGAAATGTCATCCATGATCCATGCAAAAGGCTGCTCGAAAAGACTATAACAAGAAGGAGGAAACTGCCATGAAACGAAATGTTCTTTCATCGGATGAGGCATCGTTTTCAACCTCAATGTGGCGCCTTCTCGCTCTTATTGCCCTTTTGTTGAGCTTTTGGGGTGGAAGTCTTGTCATTGCTGCCGATAGTATGCCGAAGATCCCCATGCGCTTAGGGATGGACTCTCTCCATACTGGCAACCTTTTCCTCAAGGAAATCGATTTCGAGCTGCCAAGTAACATGCGCCTTAAGTTTTCATTGAACCGGTACTACAATAGCCGCAGTGAACTTGAAGGTCTTTTCGGTCTCGGATGGGCGGCCGATCCACTTGATATTCACCTTTACGAGAACGTAGCAGATCAATTAATCCTCATTGGTGAAGAGGGGAGAGAAGTGACCTTCAATACCCAAGACGGCAGATACTTCTCCCCACATTCCATGACAGAATCCGAAGTGTTCCAACTCACCCGCCTTGATGATGGGAGCTATGTCCTCCTGCTAAAGACCGGCGAGAAATGGGAATTCAACACCAAGGGTTATCTGATTTCAAAGACCGATTCACTGGGAAACAGTCTCCTTATAAAGCGTTCAAATGATGGGATCACCCCCGAGGCCCTGATCAGTCCACTGGGGCATACTGTGATGTTTCGCATCGAAAACGGTAAGATAATGGAGACAGAGGGCCTAAGAGATCTAAGAGTGATTTATGGTTATGATAAAAATGGGAGATTGAACAAGAGGAAAAACCTTTTAGGCCAGGAGTCGGTCTACGAGTACGGTACTGACGGCAGACTGATCGGCCACTATGTTGAAGGTGGCTATATTCAGAAATTTTCCTACACAGAGGGACTCTTGACCGGCCATTCAATCGAAGGTGTTGCCTCCTATGTGTTCCGATACATAAAACTTCCATGGGGCGCCGGTTATCAACAGGAAACAGTCAATGAAGTCGGCCGGATCATCAGGAAAGTGGAGATCAGAGAAAAAGGAAGAAAGCGTATTGAGATGGATGATCTGGGGAATCAGACCATATTGCGTTTTGATGAGGCCGGCCGTCTTGTGGGGCGTAAGTGGCCTGTGGGTAGTGAAGAGATATGGGACTACACGCAGGATGGCATCCTTCAGGGTTATACGGACATACGTGGGAATCGCACCCTTTTTGAGGACGACTATGGTAGCCATAGGGTCACCATGACCGACCCAAGGGGGGGCAAGACAGTATTCGAGTATGATCTTGCGGGAATGTTGACCGAGGTCACAGACCCCTGGGGCATTGTGACTCAATACATTCGAGACGGATACGGAAGGGTGGTAGAGGTATTGTACGACGAAGAGCCCATCCTGACCCAAAGATATGATGATAACGGGTATGTAAAGTTTTTCTCAAGTCCTGAGGGCTCCTGGACATATGAGCGGGACGTCCAAGGCAATATCATCTCCATGGTGGATGGAGAAGGTCGTAGGACAGAAATGAAGGCCGACAAACTTGGTCGTCCAGTCTTTATTGACGCTGGAAAAGGCAAGACCCTCACCTTGTCTTATGATGACCTGGGAAGGCCTTCATCCATCACAGACGGCGAAGGGAATCACCAGACTTTTTTCCTGAACAAGAATGGAACCCTGGCAGCTTTCAAAGATGGCCTCGGTAACACTTACCGTTTTGAGTACAAAGGGGAGGAGACCTCTAAGTTAGTCTTTCCTGACGGTACTGCAGAGTCTCTCCGACTTGACGATGTCGGCCGTGTTATGGAGGAGACGAACCATCAAGGCCAAAAAATTACATATGAGAGGGACCTGCTGGGAAGGGTAATCCGCCAGTCCTTCGAGGATGGGTTTACCACTTGCCAATACGATACGTTTGGACAAATGATAAAGACTGCAAACGCACATAGTACCTACTTCATTAAGTACAATCGGTTCGGAAACGTTGAGGAGATAAAGGATCATAAGGGAAGGAGTCTGCGCTACGAGTATAATGACAAGGCACAACGTACAGTCATGATTGATCCCGAAGGACGGAAAACCACATATGAATATGACCACAGAGGTCGATTATATAGGATCGTCGGTCCCCAGGATGAGTCAGACGTATACCTGCTCGAGTATGATTTGGCTGGCCGCCTTGGAAGGAAGACCTTCCCAAATGGGATGGTTTCGGAAAAAGTCTATGATCGTGGCGGGCTGTTGAATAGTATATCCACTGTGGATCGCCAGGGGAAGTGTCTCTACTCTATGCGTCTGGGAAGAGACAGCTCAGGCAGCATAATAACACTTCAGGACCAAGATGGTACCTGGAATTACACATATGATAAAGCAGGAAGGCTGGTTAGGGTCCAAGGGCTTCCCGGTTACGAAGAAGCATTTGCCTACGATGGTGCAGGCAACCGAATAAGGCACCAGAAGGAGAGGGAGAGCAGGATACTTCGTTACGGCTCGCTCAACGAACTCCTTTCAGAAGGAGAGCAAAAATATTTCTACGACCGGGATGGTCAACCCACAGGCAGGTCTGACGGTACGTCCTATGGCTTTAATCCCCTGGGTCAGTTGTTATCGGTTACAACCCCGGGGGGCATACAGGTCCGGTACTGCTATGATCCCTTTGGGCGTCTGGCGGCTAGAGAGGTAAATGGCAAGCGGACTGATTTTTTTTATGACAAAGAAGACATAATTGCTGAGTATGATGAGAGCAGCCTGTCGCCGCCGATCAGATATGTACACGGGCCGGGCATGGACGAACCCCTTGCCTCTTGGCATAAGAATGATCCATATTTTTATGTCCTGGGCTTAAACGATCAGGTCAAATTGATTGTCGGCAATGAAGACAAGCCTATCGATGCCTATGTGTTTTCTCCATTCGGGGAGATCCGTTCCACCTCAGGTCATTCGGGAAACAGCTGTTTATTCAATTCCAGACGGTGGGACTCGGATGCCGGGCTATACTATTTTCGGGCACGTTTCTATGATCCGAAAAGCGGCCGTTTCATCAGCCCCGATCCGGTAAGATTTTGGGGGGGATGGAATCTGTATACCTATGTGAATAATGATCCAGTCAACTGGGCGGATCCCCTTGGCCTTCGTCCCTTGGACATCCTTCCCAAGGTAATCACTGACCTAATACCGGAATCGATCAAAAAGTTGACCCCTGATGCCGCAGGGATCACCGGCAGCATATCGGCCGGAAAGTTTGTAGGGTTCAAAATGGGAGTGAATTATGAGTACTTCGGGCCCAATGATCCCCGCAATGGGTTCTATCTGCTTGGCGGATTGGGAATGTTGTCTGGAAAAAGCCTGTCAGTGACAGGGAATATGGCTAAAAACCTGTCGGATGATCCGGCCCTTCCATGGGAGGGACTATTTCTCTCACCTGAAGGCGGAGCCCGTAAGGTAGCCGGCGGGGGATTCGTGGGCTTTAACCCCTATCAACCCACTGCTAACGGGTGGGCAGGGGTTGACCTCGGATATGGACCGGAAAAAACCTTGGGTTCTCCCCCTAATGACTGGGAATTTGGAAAGGGCGTTGGTGGTGGCGTAACTTTAACAAACTACGTTCATATGAGGAGTCTGCCTGATAACGAAAAGATGAGGGTGGTGCGTAGCCAGATGATCCCTCCCAGTGCAAGTTTGGAGGTAGGGAAAAGCCTGGTATTTCGATTCGAGGTAACCCTGGAAACACCTCCCTACGGTAAAGGGATCAAGACCCCCTTTAATGCCTCGAATGTAGCAAAATGGGCCTATATCCACTGGGATGACCCATCCCACGAATGGAGGACCTGTAATGATCCGGCAGTGTGTAATAAATATATCTTTACCTGCCCGAAAGAGGGTGAATTCACTATCCGGGCCAACTACTACAACCCCTATACTATAGACCATTCAGACAGCCTTTCGGGCGCATATGCGTCTGCAGACATTACTTGCGGAAAAGAGTCGGCCAAGAAAGGACCCAAGGACAAGATCAGTTTTACAAAAGACCTCTATGTGGTACGAGAGGATGGAGGGCCGGCGGCCATCATGGTTCGGCGTATGGGGCAGGGTCAAGGAAGGGTCTCTGTCCAATATGAGACAAGGGAGATCCAGAGCACCCGGTTTGATACCAGTTTGCGTGCCACAAAGGACGTGGATTATGATCACACCTCGGGATTGCTTGTTTGGGAGGACAAGGATATGGGGCCCAAGGTGTTCCATGTGTTTGCCGTAGACGACAACGTTCCGGAAAAGGACGAAAGCCTCTTTCTGGTCCTAAAAGAGCCGGACGGTCCCTGCGAACTGTCAAGTCCGTACATAGCAGTCTTGAACATCGAAGATGCAAAAAAGCCCGCGGTCCATTTGAGCAAGATGGTCAGCTCAGCTACGGTGGCTCCGGATGACGAACTAAAGTTCACTCTTGTCGTGACCAATAAGGGCAACTGTCCTTTATCAAATGTTACGGTCACGGACCCAATGTGCAGCCCTATGTGGTTTACGGGGTACGACAAAAACAATAATGGTCTCCTGGATCAGGGCGAGACGTGGGAGTACATATGCAGCATCAAGGTACCTTTAACGGCCAAGGGGAATCTCACAAATGTTGCTACAGTCACGGCGTCGGATCCTTCAGGCACACTGGTGAGTGCCACAGATGGGGCCACTGTGACTGTTACGGACCGAAAGGTACTTGTACCTTACCTCTACGGGTTGAATAGAGAGGCTGCCGTCTATGACATCAAGGAGGCGGAACTGACTGTCGGCAGGATTGACGAGAGGAAGAGTGATCAACCCGTGGGAGTGGTGATTGCACAGACACCTGAGCCGAACACCAAGGAGGCACCGGGAACGGCTGTAGATTTTACTCTCTCAGGAGATGAACCTCGTCGTATCTTTATTGATCCCCCCAGGAAAACTATTCAGATGGATGAAGAAATCACAGGCATTACTGTCACACTCATAACCAAAGACGGAGAACAGGAAGACATAGATCCCCGCACAGTCGTATGGGGTCCGCCGGGTCTTTTAAGATGGGTTGACGGAAAGGGCATGACCTTCACCGGCAGAGAAGCTGGGACCTTTACGGTAACTGCAGAGGTGAGGGGTGTATCGGGTTGGGCCACTTACATCGTGGAAGAAGACTGGTCTGTCGGCTGGGACAAGAGAATCAGTGATCCAAATGACTTAGATGCCAATGTGCCACTGCCTGTACCAAGCGATTACACATGGTATGCACTGTGTGATCCGGATACAGGGGAGCTTACCTACGGTGAGAATCCAGACCCAACCAGGCATAAGGTCCTTGGAGGTCCTTTCCCAGGGCCTACTACAGCCAAGTTTTGGATCGATAATAACTGTCCCCGCTGGCGGTGCAATACAGACGGGACCTGCGCCACTGAACCGGCCCGTGGTGGAAAGTGGGCGGTGCTCTGTGACAAAGAGTCCGGCAGTATCGTTCTCGGGACTGAGGCCGATCCCACACGGTATTGGATAATGTCAGAAGGTTTTTTTGGAGAACCGGACGCCCGTTTCTGGGTGGATGAAAACTGTCCCCGCTGGCGGTGTACTGAAGATGGGGCCTGCGCCAAGGGAGCGGCCCGGGGCGGCAAATGGTATGTACTGTGCGATCGTGATACTGGAGTGGTAGTCCTGGGAACAGAACCTGACCCTACCAAGTATTTCATCCTTGACGGCCCCTTTCAAAGCGAGTCAGACGCCAGATACTCGACGCAGACTAACTGCCCCTCCTGGCGATGTAACAAGGATGGCAATTGCATTGTAGGTGAACCCTATCCTGAGGACAAGCCAGGGGGCCTCCCTCCGGATCTGGGATCTCCATCGTCTGCACCTGGGAGCGTAGGATATTACCTTACCAAAGGGACCATCTCTCTTACCATTAACGATACACCATGCACTGTAACGCTCCATTCCTGTACACAGTGCACCGATGAAGACATAGTGTGGCTCATGGGGATGACTGAGGTTATAAAAAACAGCTTTGCCAATGCACTGTTCCAACCACAGATATCAGAGACTTCCGAAGAGGAAGGGCAGCAATCCTGTGTTCGAACAGGTCGGGTCAGGGATATGAAATCGGAGGTTGTGGCAGGTCCTTCTCAAACGCCCTTTGAGGTTCCCAAGCCTACATCAGACTGCCCCTGCAAGGATACACCGATATTCCAGTATCAGCTCATGTTGGAGTATGATCCCGAGTGCATGGATTATAAAGAACTGCAAGAGGTGAAACCTATGCTCCTTGAGGCAATCAAAGAGGCGCAACGGGAGCGTTAAAAGTAAATAAATTTAGGGGGTATCCACTTAGCGCAAGTTGATTACTTTGCACCAGGGGCGCCAACAATATCTCGATAAGTGGTTGTTTCAGTTTCTACCGCTTGCCGGACATTGACAGTCTTGGGGCCAACGGAGTTGCACGAGATATTTACGTCATGCGTTCTCATTCGAAAAAAAATTGTCGAACTCTTTTAACGTCCGCGGATAATCGATTCCAGCGACAAGTTTATTGGCATCTCTCATGCCTCTACTTTATCACATACAGGCTACTTGCGCAAAGTGGATAGCCCCTATAAATTTTTTTGGGAATCAGCCCCTATGTCCCTCACTATTCATCAGCAAAAGGTTCTGTTTCCTTGTCCGGAGAAGACTCAACTCTTTCAAGGATCTCATCCATTTTTTTGGATGCCAGCCATGACACCTTTCCTGTGCTCACATCATACATCGCACCTAATATCTTGGCCTTGCCCTGTTCAGATGGTGCGTTACTATGAGGGGCCAAACGGGGTCACATCTTGATTTGTGAATTAGGATGGGTTATGGTGGCCTCCATTACGGCATAATGGGGAGGAAGGAATGGCGAGACCCTGGAGAATTCAGTATAAAGATGCCTATTACCATGTCCTTTCTCGAGGAACCGAGGGACGGGCGATTTTTTGCGACGACCAGGACCGGCGGATATTCCTGGACACGGTTGGAGAGGCCAGCGACCGGTTTGGCGCAGAGATATTGGCCTTTGTGCTCATGACCAACCACGTCCTGCTGCAAACTCCTGGCACCGATCTGTCAAGGGTGATGCAATGGGTTGGCGTCACCTACACCGGAAGATTCAACAACCGGCATTCAAGGGCCGGTCATCTGTTCCAGGGGCGATTCGAGAGCATGGTGATGGAAAACGATGCCTATGTGGTCGAGCTTTCCTGTTACATTCATCGAAACCCATTGCGGGCCGGCATTGTGGAAAGGTTGATTGACTCTCCATGGAGCAGTTATCCCGAGTATGCCTATGGGCGGAAGGGTCCCGAGTGGCTGAAAACGGATTTGATTTTAGGGTGGTTGATACCTCCTTTCGTAAGCGTTCACAGGTTCCGGGTTTAGGGTTCCAGGTTGAGGGCAAAAGCAACAACAGCGACCTGATTCGAACCTGGCACAGGATTTATTTGGCAATAAGCGCCTATTCGAGGGCCAATTCCGTGGCTGGAAGTGACGAATGCGGACTCGCTGATGGCATATCGATCTTCAGGCAGGGATGGAAGGAAGCCAGAAACAACCCTAAACCCCTGAACCTTTGAACCCGTGAACGGTTACAACCAAACAAACTTTGAAAGGAGAAACACCATGAAATCAAGCACAAAGGACCAAGCGGAAGGCACGTTTCACCAAGTGAAAGGCAAGATCAAGGAGGTCGCCGGGAAGGTGAGCATGAATGCTGACTTGGAAGCCGCAGGCAAAGAGGAAAAGCTTGCCGGAAAAGTTCAGGAAAAAATCGGTGACCTCGAGAAGTCCCTGGGTAAGTAGAAAGGAATCGTGGGATGGGAGAAGCAAAGAAAAAGGCGAAAGATGATGCAGCCCCGAACGTAGGGCAAGCCATATCCGGACGTATCCTGGTGGCTGAGGACAATAAGGCCATTAAAGATATGATTTCCTGGATCCTTGAGTTCATCGGATTTGAGGTTGCCCTTGCGAGCAATGGTCTCGAAGCACTCTCTCTGTTTCTCAAGGACTCTTTCGACCTGGTTCTAACCGACCTTGACATGCCAGTCATGGACGGTTGGGGTTTAACAAGCTGCATTAAGGAAAGGTCGCCTGACACTCCGGTTGTATTGATGACGGGTGAAGATAGTGCGACCCTTTTGAGGAAGGTGGAAAGATGGTCTGTCGACTCAGTCATATTCAAACCCTTTGAAATGGAAGATCTTCAAAGGACAGTCCGAGAAGCCCTGGAGTTGAGGAGATGAACATAAGGCGCCTTTCGTTCCGCCAAAAAATCAGTGTTGTCGCCAACCGGATAAGATGGACCTATTTGAAGGGAGTTCACGGACCCACCTGCACTGACTCAAACAGCAAGAGAGAAACCTCATGGGTCATTCCTGCCCAAGGTCTTGCAAAACACATAGACCCCGGATCGTATCCCGTGGATTGGGGAAATCCTGGCTCATGCAGAGCTTAGAAAGGAGGACAGATAACATGCAAATCGGTATATCGCCACAGCCGGTGGTTGCTCTAATCGCGGGGATAGCGATTCTCCTTGCCCCGAAGCTATTGAATTACATCGTTGCCATCTATCTCATTATTTTCGGCATTCTCGGGTTGGTCCGAATTTAAGTGAAGAAGGCGTTTAAAAGGAGTCGAACATGTTTTGGACCCTATTTTTGATTCTGATGATTCTGTGGGGGATCGGAGTGCTGATTTTTCAGGTCATTCGAGATCGGCGTCGAAACATAAAGGGGGCGGTTCAACTGAGCGGCTTCGTTTATTCCCAAGAGAGCGTCGAGAAATCGGGTGAAATGGCCAGCGACGTCGAAGGGGTCAAATGATACGAGCTAAGAAAGAGGGGGTCACAAATGAAAATTACAGGGATTTCCGGATAACTAACATGAACCGCTGGACCCTTGCCGGACAAGGCGAGATGTCTACCGAGAGGAGTACGAGATGAATGCAGTCAAAATCCTGGCAATTGTACTCATCATTGCCGGCATCCTCGGATTGGCGTACGGCAGTTTCAGCTACACCAAGGAGACCCATGAGGCCAAGCTGGGACCGATCGAGCTGTCGGTAAAGGACAAGCAGACGGTCAACGTACCCGTGTGGGCAGGCGTGGGGGCGATAGTCGTTGGCGGCGCGCTCCTGTTTTTTTCGAGCAAGAAGAAATAGCTCCAAGAAGGTCCATGTGGATAATTGACGCACAGGGAACACCCTTCAGGAGATTCCCTCTGCTGCAGAGATTCATTTCCACAGTGAGAGGGCTTCCCCAAAAGTGGTGTTTGGACAAGAAACACTCAAGTGAACTTCTCGCCATGACCGATTTTCTTGACAAGATCCCGCCCATATCGATCCAGCTCCACGGTGGAGCGCAGATTTATCCCGGGAAGGCGAATCATGATGAAAAAAATTGGAATGATGCTCGGTGCAGGAATTCTTCTGGCCATAGTGCTCTTGGGATGGTGGGTCTTCAGCCGCCCCGAGCGCGGCACGACCGGTTCGGTCAGCACTA
>ENA-OSEO01004729-OSEO01004729.1-sediment-metagenome-genome-assembly--contig:-NODE-4729-length-13906-cov-4.321715_pt1 | contig 13906 bp, 13 predicted proteins | sample MGYA00237883_ERZ534232 | MGnify/ENA metagenome assembly ERZ534232 | reverse complement strand
AAGGGACCGGGAACAGGAAGATCAACGTCTTGACCAATTGAATATGTTTCAGGAATAACCACCTTTAGGTGGCTCAGTATTTCAATCCGCTTGGAGCGGTTCATACATTCAAGCCTCCGGCTCTGCCGGAGGGCATGACTACCGCACTCATAAGGACTTTCGAGGGGCATGGAAAGCCGTCTGTAAGGATGCCAAGTTCGGAACACAGTTATTTCACGATTTACGGTGAACGGCTCTCAGAAACATGGTAAGTGTCGGGGTTCCGGAACGGGTGGCTATGATGATATCTGGGCACAAGATCCGAAGTGTCTTTGAACGGTAAACATCATATTCGAGACAGACCTTATAAGCGCGACACAGTCCCTTGAAGCATACCTTGAAAACCAGACGGGTACAATCTCAGGCACAGTCGTTAGTATTGACGAAAAAAGAGGTTAAGAGCCAATGCCCAACCTATTGATTCTACATGGTGCCTGGGGTGGGAATCGAACCCACACAGCCCCGAGGACCGAGGGATTTTAAGTCCCTTGCGTCTACCAATTCCGCCACCCAGGCTCGGCTCGCGTTTATCACGAACGTAGAAGATAAGTAATATTTTTAAAAAAACATGTCAAGATTATCTTTGATAGTTGGTTGGGAGTCTTCTCTGTGACTATGACAACTGACAGAAGGGAAAAGGGAGCAGTCCCTCTCGTGCGCTCAAACAATAAACTATCCCATGCACAAAGGTCACCCTGCGTCCTCCGAGTACCGCAACCCTAGTACCACGTCACACGGGTGGGATTTCTGGAAACGAGCCTTTTGAAATTAACATCGGGATACCCGACCACAAAGGAAAGAGGGATGATATGTGTTTCCGGTATGGCTAGCATTTTCTTAAATTCCGGCGACATATTAACGGCAAAGACAAAGAAGCCGCAGAAGCAGGTCCCCAAGTCAAGGCCTTCCGCCATCAATACCATCTGCATACCCGCAAGCCCGGCATCGACCATGGGTGATGTGCTTTCCGACGGATTGATATGAAGGGCCACGAGGGCTGGAGCGTGATAGAACAGTTTGTCAATACCGCTTTTCATCTCGGTTTTCATTTCTTTCCAGCGCTTCGTGTAGACCTTCCTCACTTCATATTCTACGGGAACAGGCTGACCGGTTCGTTCGTGAAGCTCGAGGGCAGTATCGATTTCTTCCGCCTGACGAGCAAGAAGATCAACCGTCATGCGCTTTATTTCGGCGATTTTTGAAGGAGTACTGATAACAACGTACTGAATGCCCTGCCGATTACCTCCGGTGGGCGCGAACCGACCGGCCTGTATGATTGTCTCCAATTTCTCCCGCTCGACGGACTTGTTTTTGAACCGCCGAATGCTTCTCCGGGAGCGCAAGATAGACAAGAGGACCTCAGGTGTCGGATAACTTCCCCTCCCCGGCGCCTCCATAAATTCCGAAGCCTCAAGCGTCGGAAGTTCCGGAGCATCAACCGGACAGATGGCCTTGCAATGTCCGCACAAGGTACATTTGTCAGGGTTGGTCACACGTACCGCACTTTCCCCTTCCTCGAGAACGCCACGCACGCAAAGGGGAATGCACAGTCCGCAGGACGTGCATTTTTCTTCATCGATATGAATCAGTTCCATTGTCCCCATCTCCTTCTTCTGCGATCCCCGCAAAATCCTGTATTTCCTTTGATGGTTCCCGGGCGGGGTTATTCCATTACTTTCTTTGTCGGCGTCTTGTCAATCTCCTTTCCACAATTTCGCACAATATGTGAGCAAACGCCCATTGGGAATGTCCGTATCTCATTGACCTGTAAATCCGTTTCTCTTATACTCTTACTACGGAAAAGGAAATTCCGGTGAGATCGCCGGAGGGAAACAGACCCGTTGCGGCGTGAAAATGCATTGCCAGATAAACCCATAATCACAGAGGGGAAATGTATGGAAGAAACCGAGCGCACACCGCGAAGCAGTCTTGTTCGCAGGTCAAAACTGTTCGTCCCCGTTAACCGGGAAGAGTTTGTCGAGAAGGCGTGGACCCGTGAGGCAGACTGCATCATTTTGGATCTTGAAGACTCTATTGCCCCCGCGGATAAGGCATCCACACGGAAACTGGTGAAAGATGTCATCCCCATCGTCAACAGAGGCGGGGCGGATATCCAGGTTCGCATAAACCGCGCTTTTGAAGAAGAGGACCTGGATGCCGTCATTATGGAGGGGCTCGCGGCGGTCATGATACCGGGGAGCGAATCGGCCGAGGACATTCAACGGATCGACCGGATGATCGCCCAACTGGAGCGGGAGCGGGGAATCCCGAGTGGGACAATCCAGTTCGACCTGATCATCGAAACTGCTCAGGGCATTATCAATGCGGAGACGATCGCGAACTCTTGCCCTCGCATTGTCCAGATTAACCTCGGCCAGGCGGATCTATCCGTCGATATGGGATTCTCTCCCTGCATGGAGCTCACCTTTGAGCAGTATGCCTATGCTGAAAATCGGCTCCTGTATGCGGCCCGCGCGGCAGGCGTCCAGTGCTGCGGCCTGGGTGCTCAAAACAATGTCGATTTTAGAAATATCACTATGAGCCAGGAACGCATGATCGATGCGTGCCGACATGCCTTTCGGATGGGATATTCCGGTGCCATGCTGGTCCATCCTGGCTGGGTCCGGGCAGCGAATGAGGGGTACGCTCCACCGCAACGCTATCTTGACCAGGCCCGTTATCTCAAGCAGGTTTTGGAAGAAGCCCATGCTGAAGGGAAAGGTTCCGTATCGGTGAACGGTCGCATGTATGATGTCGCCGACATCAAATATGTCAACGCCATTGTGGAAAGGGGGGATGCCATTGCAACGCGTGAGCGGGAAAAGACCGACGCCATGCAGACAATGGGCGGTGTGCCTCTATAGACGGTAAAGAGGGGACGAGCCGGGTCTCAAAGGTGTCCTCCGGATTGTGTCTCCATAATCTTTATTAATTCGTCAACAGACAGACTTGATTCTTTGTTGAAATCCGTGAAATGGACGCCTATCTCAAAAAGACGTCTGTCGCTTAATACTTTGTACCATGCGATTTTTGCCGTCACCTTCAGCATCATCTCGGGCAGGGAAATCTTTAACGTCAAATCGGGTTTTGTCTCCGTCACAACCAGATGCCGGGTACCCACTTCTATGTGTTCGGATTGGAGAAGAGCGCCCCCTGCGGAAAAATTTACTATCTTGACATCAATCTGGCCATGGCAATCAGGAAATTTCGCCTCAAGGAGGGCATCCCAACTCACTGCGCGCCTTTTGAAGAGTCTTTGTTCCTTCCCTTTATAAAGAAACTCAAGGCCTTTCATACATCCTCCCTTTCTGTATGCTTTTTAAAACACAGAGTGCGAATTTGTGAGGATACACTGCCTGTCCGGCATAGGTAATATACTATGATGTTATTTATTTGTCATGTTCTATTTTCCTTTGATCAAGAAGGTTTGGTGTCAAAAGATCTCGGCCCTCGAAGAAGGGGTTTTTACACTGGACGCATTTTCCCCCTCACGCTTCCCGATCCGGAAGGAAAACGGAAATGCTTTCTATTGCCAAAAGAATATGGTTAGTACCGATACAGGGCGAGGGGATAAGCGGTATCCGTCGTATGAAGGAAGGCAGAACATTCGGAACCATCGGAAAAGCTGTCAGCTTCGGCCTCTGGAAGCAGTCTTCCTTTTGAGCCCGGCGAGGCCGATCAGCCCCGCGCCGAGAAGGAGCATGGTCGTTGGTTCGGGAACGGGGGCTCCTGATGTGGAAGCGTCAAAATACTGGAGTGTGTAACTGACGAAATCGGTCCCCTGGACAGCCTCGACATTGGTACTGTTGGTTATGGTAACCGTAAAGCTGTCATCGGCCAGAATAGAATCCATAAACGCAGTGGAGATCGCAAAGGTCTGGAACCATGACACATTATTGGCCGGGGCCGTAGAATCATAAAATTGAGGGCTGTAAGCCGGTCCCCATGTGGTTCCCGAAACAATACCATCGATATCCCAGTCAAGATATTCAAGCGGGTCCCCCCAGTCATAATCGCCCTGCGCCATGATCGTAAATACGCCGCCGGAGAGACTGGGAATCGGGGCAACCTCGGTGAAAGTGAAGGTCTCGCCGAGGGCGGTTATGTACTGTGAATCCGTAAAGAGAACCGGCGTGGCCGATGCCACGCCGTGCCCCGCACAGAAGATAGCCACACACAACACCATATACCTGTATAGTGTTTTCATAGGTATTTCCCTCCAATCGGTTGCCGGGCCGCATATCGCTGGCTCTATGTTTGCGGATGTATTGTTGCTGATTCGATGGGGGATGTCGATACGTAACGGATATGATTTTATTCGTATTTATGTGAACATTCTTCATCCGAATAAAATACGAGCGTGACCCATGCGGGGTAGTACTTCTGTAATACTTTTGTAGTATGCCGGGAGACGCATACGGATCAGGATTGGATGCGGAGGGTCGGTTATTGCGGGAATGCGGGCAATAAAAAAGCGCCGGTCACATGCCCGGCGCTTCGTTCTTCAAAGCTCACTGTTTCCTGGGTGGTTTAGACATGAGCGTAATAGCGGCTCCCAGCAGGCAGGCTACCCCCGCGATAATGAAGGGGGTGATCCACGCCGAGGGATCTCCGCTGCCCTTGGCCGCGTCCTTGAAGTATCCGGCAATCTGGGGACCGATGACGCCGGCGATACCATACGATACGAAGATAAACCCGTAGTTCAGGCCCACGTTCTTGTTCCCGAAATAATCCGCGGTGACGGCTGGGAAAAGGGCGAAGTTGCCCCCGAAGTTAAAGCCAATAATACAGGCCCCGATGATCAGGGTAATGACCGTTCCGCCCATCTGGTAGAAGAGGAGCATGATGATGCCTTGGAGGAGGCACATGAGAAAGATCGACATCTTCCGGCCGATCTTGTCGGAGACCACCCCCCAGATAATCCGCCCGAGACCGTTGAGTATGGCGTACAAGGCCATGGCGGTGCCTGCGGCGGCGGACGCGGCGGCGGCGGTCAGACCCGCGGCCTTGAGCGCGTCGATTCCGAAGAGCTGAATGCAGTAAATAACCATGAGACCGGCAATGGCTGAAAAAAGAAAGGTGAACCATGTCATATAAAACTGCGGGGTTCTGAGCATCTCTCCCGATTCAAACTCGGTCATTCCCAGAGCCGCGCTGCTTGGATTTTCCGATGATGCCGGTGCCGGCGGGGTCCACCCCTCCGGGACATATCCCTGCGGGGGATCGACCATGACCACGCTCCCCACAAGGACAGCGATAAGAAATATGATGCCGTACAACAGAAAAACGCTCTGAACACCGCCGAGACCGAAGAAGTTCAGGTTCTCTATAAGACCGAACCAGGAGCCGGCCGATTTGACCCAGATCGTCGCGCCGAATCCAAACCCTGCCACAGCCAGCCCGGTTACCATCCCCTTCTTGTCAGGAAACCACTTGACGCCGACGGCGATAGGGACAACATAGGCGAGCCCGATACCGGCGCCTCCAATGATTCCGATAAAGACCATCTGCGCCATAAACGATGATCCGAAAAACCCGGCCAGGATATACCCGGCACCCAGGACGATCCCGCCGAGGGAGGCCAGCTTTCTCGGGCCGGTCGTGGCGAGCATCCGTCCCGAGATGATCATGACGACCGAGAACACCAGCAAACCGACGGAAAAGATCCACGCCGCCTGGGTCGCGCTGAAGCCGTATACCCCGCCCTGATCGCAGGGCAGACACAGTTTGGGCGTAAAGACCGACCATGCGTAAATCGCGCCGAGACACAATTGGATCAATACAGCGCCGATCACAACATACCACCGATTCATTACCTTGCCTTCTGTCATGTGAGCACGTCTCCTTTTTGTGAATTGTAAGAAAAACCCCCGAGCATATGTTCTGTTTGTGCGAAAAGTACCGTGCGAGTTACCCAAAATAGAGCTAAAGATCAAGGATAAAATGGGATTCCAGCTTGTGAGCACGGCAACATGCCCATAGCATGTAACGGTTTGCGGGTGGGAATCTGATATGCGGCCAGGATGCAGAAAAGGGCGGAGAGATGTGTGTTTGCTTTGTTCTGATTACGAATCAGACTTTTTTTTGAGGGCCTTTGCCTCTTTCTTTTTCTGCTTTGCCAAGGCCTTTGCCAGTTTTTTATCCTGCTTGGCTTTCTCTTCCGGGGGTATGTCGACGGAACTCGATTCCACTGCCCCGTGAGACTTATCGGGATGATTCTGGTTCGTGGCGGATGTTGTTATGTCGATTGTGGTTGCCCTTTCATTCCGCTTCAACCGGCTTCTCTCCATCCGATGCTTGGCGAAACTTTTGCCGAATTGTCCGATGAAGCCGGCCAAGAGAACGATGAGTATCCATTTGATGATCCTGAGATAATCGAGATCAGGCATCGGAACGCTTCTCCTTCGGTGTGTTCAGAAACAGGTCAACGATGAGTCGCGTTATTTCCCGGGCATCGTTGATATCAAGACAGGGCACCCCTATCTCCATCGGCACATCGCTGGCGACGGCGATCAGATTATCCTCCTGTGCACAGAGCATCTCCCGCTTCATGGCCGCACGGAAGACCTCTATCTTCGGATAGTCGTTTCCTTTGAATCCCTCCGACAGAACAATATCAACATCATGGATAAACCGGTCCCTGAGCGCTCCCATATCCGGATCTTTGTCGCTCTCTTTGTCGGGGATTTCAATGACGGCAATCTGTCCGGGGGACGCCATGACCGTCATCCGCGCCCCCGCCTTCCGATGGCGCCACGTATCCTTTCCCTCGCGGTCAATATCAAATCCCCGGCGGCTGTGTTTGATAGTGGCAACGCGCCATCCTCCCCGTACCAGTTCCGGTATGATCTTTTCGATCAGGGTGGTCTTCCCGGAGCCCGATTTTCCCACAATCGATACGATGGGGATCTTCGTTGCTTCTGAGGTTTTATGCGTTGCCATTGTTATTGATCGTCCTGTCCACAAACCGGAGGTAGGGGCGCATGTGCGGAGTTCCCCCTCCTTCGGAAATGATCTGCATGATCTTGTGGGGATCTCGTATCGCAGAGCCGCCCAGATGGGTAACCGGCGTTCGGGCGAATGCCTCCTCGCACAGGGGCGTGGATGGCCCCAGAATGGTGACATGCCTCGTGCCTTTCAGCGCGTTGAGAATCTCCTCCATGGTATTGTTCAGAATTGATGTGGCGGTAATGATCGCCACGTTGCATTCCCCGAGGATTGTGTCCCGTTCTGTCCGGCTGCATATTTCTTCCGCGCGCCGTGAATCTTTCTCGATGATTTTGAGCGTGGCCCCGGTTTCTCGTATCCGCTGCACGAGAGGGCCGAAGTATCCCACCATTGCCACCCGGTCCTCGGCGGAGAGATGCATCAGGGCAATTGAATCCTGTTCGGCTCCTCCCGCATCAGGGGAAAGCAGAGCGTTCGCCGCAGCCAGACCCAGCGCCTTTTCCAGTGGATTTCCGCCGGTGGTGAGAAGGGCCAGCACATCAGAAGCGTTTGATCCCGCCAGTGTTCCCGCCTTCCCGATGGTTGAGCAACCGGGTCTCAGTTCGTTGCGCAGGACAGCGGCCACTCCCACACCGCCCCCTTCAAGCATCACGCCGACGTACCCCAGGCCGACCCGCACTTCGTCCACCTGAAGATTTCCGGCACTCTCGGACAGGCGCTCAGCGATGCGCCGGGATATGTCTCCTGTCTGTATCATGTAATCCTTTTCAGCGTGCCACGGAGATACTTCGGAGCTTGGTATGCAACGGGCGGACATCTCTCTCGATCCACATTGTTTTGCCCGAGGACATGTTCAATCTTAATACGGAGGCGCAATTGTACCAAAAAAGTGCACAGAGGCAAGGATAAAAGGATTACGGTTTTGTCAGGAGCACCGGTCAACAGCATTTAAAAGAAGGCCGCAATAAATCCACAAGGTGTTGTGGTGACTTTACTTCATTCCATATCAGCGGAAAGGAGTTCCGAGCAAGGTTATGTCAATAAAGACATAAAATATAGATATCATTGGTCTTCTCACAAGAAAGACCTTGACAATCCACCCCATACGCTATATGGGTTGACTGGCAGTCAAATTGAGCCTTTGGTGTTTTTCCGAACCGGACGACGGTTCATTGATGAATCGCCAAGCGATTGAAGATACTTATAAATACTATCCTCCCCGATTCACCGTCTCTCAAGATGTACCCCCATGACACGGAGGCAATTGATGGGGCGCGAAACGGAGAAGAGTACCTTCGATGTTGCGTATCGAAACTGTGTAGAAAGGAGTGCGTGCTATGGATGTCAGCAGAAGAGGTTTCTTGAAAATTTCCGGAACTGCGCTGATGGCGAGCGGGATCGGCATCAGTCTGAAGCCGGTGGCGGCCCACGCGCAACCGCTGAAGATCAAATACGCGAAAGAAACCACCACCATCTGTCCTTACTGCGCCGTCGGATGCGGGATTATCGTCTCCGCCCGGGACGGAAAGGTCATCAACACGGAAGGGGACCCGGATCATCCGATCAACAGAGGCTCGCTTTGCAGTAAGGGGGGGTCCATCTACCAGCTCTCCGTCAACAAGAATCGTCTCGACAAGCCGCTCTACCGGGCTCCCTATTCCGACAAGTGGGAAGAAAAGTCCTGGGAGTGGATGCTCGACAAGATCGCTCACAATATCAAGAAGAGCCGGGATGCGAGTTTTACCGCCACGAACGCCAAGGGTCAGGTGGTAAACCGCACCAACGGTATCGCCTCAATCGGCAGTGCCGCCATGGATAATGAAGAATGCTTCATCTATCAAAAATTCCTGAGGGGGTTGGGTCTGGTATATATCGAACACCAGGCCCGTATCTGACACTCCGCGACTGTTGCGGCTCTGGCAGAGTCGTTCGGACGCGGCGCGATGACCAATCACTGGATCGACATTCAGTACAGCGATTGCGTACTCATCATGGGAAGTAACGCGGCTTCCAACCACCCAATTTCATTCAAGTATGTCACCAAGGCCATAGAGAACGGCGCGAAACTGATCAGCGTGGACCCCCGGTTCACGCAGACCTCTTCGAAGGCGGATATTTACGCCTCCCTGCGGTCGGGAACCGACATCGCCTTCTTGGGCGGCATGATCAATTACATACTGGAAAACAACCTGATCCAGGAAAAGTACGTCAAGTACTATACAAACGCCTCATTCCTGGTAAATCCCGGCTTCAAGCTCCCCGGAGACAATGAGGGGGTATTCTCCGGCCTCAAGGATGCCACGTATGACAAGTCATCGTGGGCATTCCAGACGGACCTGAAGGGTGTTGTCAAGAAAGACATGACCCTGACGGATTCCAACTGCGTTTATCAGCTCCTGAAGAAGCATTATTCCCGGTACAATCCGGATATCGTGTCCCGGATCACCGGGACGCCGAAGGAAAAACTGCTCGAGGTTTACAAGGAATACGCGAAAACGGGGGCAGTGGGCAAAGCGGGGACGATCATGTATGCCATGGGGTGGACCCAGCATACGGTGGGCGTCCAGAATATCAGGACCATGAGCATCATCCAGCTCCTCCTGGGGAATATGGGAGTCGCCGGCGGCGGGGTCAACGCCCTCCGAGGCGAGTCCAACGTCCAGGGTTCCACCGATCATTGTCTCCTGTTCCACATCATCCCCGGATATCTGAAGACCCCGTCAGCGTCTCTGCCGACCCTGGCGGTGTACAATACCAAAAACACCCCTGCGACGGTGGAGCCGAACAGCCTCAACTGGTGGAAGAATTACCCGAAGTATATGGCAAGTCTTCTCCGGGCGCACTACGGCATGAACGCGACCCTGGAAGAGGCATACGGTTATCTGCCGAAGCTGGATGACGGGAAGAATTACTCGTGGCTGAGCCTCTTCGACGCGATGTTCAAGGGGGAGTTCACCGGCTTCTTCGCCTGGGGGCAGAACCCTGCCTGCAGCGGTGCCAGCTCGAACAAGACCCGTCAGGCGCTGACTAAGCTGGACTGGATGGTGAACGTCAATATCTTCGACAACGAAACCGGTTCCTTCTGGAAAGGCCCCGGCATGGATCAGAAGAAGATCAAGACGGAGGTCTTCATGCTCCCCTGCGCCGCCTCGATTGAAAAAGAGGGGTCGATCACCAACAGCGGCCGGTGGATGCAGTGGCGCTACAAGGCGGTCGATTCTCCCGGCGTGGCCATGCCCGACGGAGAGATCATCTCGGAGCTTTTCTATAAGGTCAGGGAACTCTACGAGAAGGAAGGCGGTCCGCTGAAGGAAGCCATCACTAAAATGACCTGGGATTACGGGCCCACGGGTGTCGGCGGCACGATCCGGCACCTGGACGCCCACTATATCGCCAAAGAGATCAACGGGTACTTTCTCGAGGACAAGGAGATCAACGGTACGCTGTACAAAAAGGGCACCCTGGTTCCCAGCTTCGCCTTTCTCCAGGATGACGGATCCACCTCCTCCGGGAACTGGCTCTACTGTAATTCCTATACGGAGAAGGGAAACATGGCGGCCCGCCGGGGGAAGAAGGACGAATCCGGCATCGGCCTCTATCCCGAATGGGCGTGGTGCTGGCCGGTCAACCGGCGCATCATTTACAACGGGGCCTCCGTCGATCCGGAAACCGGGAGACCCTGGGATACGGAACACCCCGTTATTATCTGGAACGGTTCCTCGTGGGTCGGCGATGTCCCGGACGGCGTGGCTGCGCCGGGTGCCGGGCGGCCTCCCTTCATCATGAAGCCTCACGGTGTCGGTTCGATCTTTGGACCCGGGCTGGCGGACGGTCCCTTCCCGGAGCACTACGAACCATTGGAGTGTCCCATCGAGAAGAATATCATGTCGCCGCAGTTCGTCAACCCGACGATCAAGCGGTGGGACGAAGAAGGGACAGGGACGGATGTGGATGCCCGGGCGACCTGCGATCCGCGGTTCCCCATTGTCTGTTCCACCTATCGGGTGAGCGAACACTGGCAGACCGGTCTTATGACGAGGTGGTGCCCGTGGCTCGCCGAGATGCAGCCGTCCATGTTCGTGGAGATCGGGACCGAGCTTGCGAAGAACAAGGGGATCAAAAACGGCGAGATCGTCACCGTGAAATCGGTGCGGGGACAGGTCGACGCCGTGGCGATCGTGACGGAACGGTGGAAACCTTTCACTATCGACGGCAATACGATTCATGAGGTCGGGATTCCGTGGCATTACGGCTGGGTCACCACGAAGATGCGGGAATACGTGCACGGCGACAAGAAACCGGAGGTCTTCACCTTCGGCGATTCCGCCAACATCGTGACCCCGTTCATCGGGGACGCCAATACCATGATTCCGGAGAGCAAATCCTTCATGGTCAACGTTGATAGGAAGGAGGTGTAAGCCATGTCCGAGAAAATCAAACTGTGTGATCTTTCCAAGTGTACCGGTTGCCGGGGATGCCAGCTGGCGTGCAAGCAGTGGAACCAGCTCCCGGCGAAGCAGACCGTCAATACCGGATCCTACCAGAATCCGCCGGATCTCCAGCCGAACACATGGAACATCATACGCTTTCAGGAGATATCCGAGAACGGCGCCGTGGACTGGGTGTTCAGGCATGACGCCTGTATGCACTGCACCGACGCGGCCTGTGTGAAGGTCTGCCCGAGCGGGGCGCTCTACCATACCAAGTACGGGACTGTTGCTCTCGACAGCGCGAAATGTATCGGGTGCAAGGAATGCATCTTTGCGTGCCCCTTCGAGGTGCCGAGATACGATCCCGAGACCGACAAGGTCATCAAGTGTGACATGTGCTATTCCCGGATCGACAACGCGATGATTCCGGCCTGTGTCAAGGCCTGTCCCACCGGGGCCCTGCGCTTCGGCGACAAGAAGGAGATGTTGAACATTGCATACGCGCGGGTCAAGGAACTGGACGGCGACGCCTCCGTCTACGGGGACACCTTCGTGGATGGAACCCATATGATATACGTCCTTCCGAGGAAAGCCGCCGTCTATGACAGACTTCCGGAGAAACCGCGCGTACCCTTCTCGGTGATCGCCTGGAAGGACTGGCTCAAGCCGCTCAGCCTGCTTGCGGCCGGCGGAGTTGTCGGAGGAGCCTTCCTGCACTACATCACCCACGGTCCTAAAGATACCAGCGGTGGCGGAGATCAGGCAGGCAAGGAAGGAGGCGAGTAAGATGAAAAAGGGAATGATAAAGGTATCTGACAGCTTTGAGCGGATCGTGCACTGGTGCATGGCCATCTCTTGCATCATCCTGATGATTTCCGGTCTCGGGATGATGTTTCACTCCTTCAATTTTATCGCGATCCCGGTCGGGGGGTTGAAGAATCTGAAACTGATCCACAACTTTACTGGACTGGTGTTTATCCCGTCCCTTCTCTTTGCCATTCTCATCTGGTGGAAAGAGGCGGGGATATTCAGGTTTCCCGAGGATCTGGAATGGATCAAGGTTGCAGGCGGGTACCTGTGGCATGTGGACACGGTCCCTGAAACGGGAAAGTATAACCCCGGACAGAAGGGCTTCTTCTGGGCGGTGGCTCTCTTTGGTGTTGTCATGATCGTCACCGGACTGATCATGTGGTTCCCGCTGGGCTTCCCGGTGGATCTGGTACGGTGGATGTATCCCCTGCACGCCCTCGGGTTCTTCGTGATCTTTCCCTTCTTCTTTGTCCACCTCTATCTGGGCACCGTCGGCGTCCCCGGTTCCGTTTCAGCGATTCTGACAGGATGGGTCACCCGTTCCTGGGCGGAAAAACAGTGCCCGAAATGGCTCAAAGAGATGGAAGAATCGGGGGAACTGGAAGTCTCAGAGTAGATACGGAGCCTGGGTCTTACAGGACGTTGCGGTCCGATACACATTAAGGGGTCTGTTCGATCGAGAGCGGGCCCCTTTCTTCTGCGTAAGAATGCCTTGAATTTATCGGAGAAAGTATATATAGGGGTGCATCACTGAAAAACCCCACGAGGTGAATCATGGCTCAAGCCCTTACCGATACCCTCAAGATGATTGACGGGTACCGCCATATGAACCCCCATTACGAAGAACTGCTCGATATCCTTGAGGAGGTTCTTATCCTGAGGGAGACCTACCGCCGCACGGTTACAACGGATATTTTCAACGTGGATACTGCGCTCATAGTGAAAAAGGTTGCCGGCGGGCTTCCCCTTGTCGATTTCCCCGAGGGGGTCTTTGAACTGGCGGAACCGCGGGAATACTTTATCGCCCTCCTCCAGATAGCCCAGAAGAGGGATCTCGAAGAAACTAATGACATAATACGGAAGATCGATTCCGGCGAAATAGATTATCGAGAGATGGTGCGTCAGTCCTTCATCTTTCAGCCGGAAGAAGACGCCCCGGATGAGAGGGAGGAGGGCGTTTTTGATCTGCTGGGATTCCTGGTGGAAGAGAGCCTGCGTCCGGCGCTGGAGGTTGTCTCGGAAAAATACGGGGATATGATTACCCGCGCGAAGTGGTCTGAGGGATACTGCCCCATATGCGGACGGGAGCCCAAGATATCGGAACTCAGAGGCGAAGGAGGCCAACGGTACCTCTTCTGCGGCCAGTGCGGATTTGAGTGGCAGTTCAAGCGCATCCGCTGTCCCTTCTGCGGAAACGAAGACCAGCAGACACTCGCCTATTTCACTATCGAGGACGAGGAAAAGTACCGGGTTGATGTGTGCAACGCCTGTAACAAGTACATAAAAGCCGTCGACTTCAGAAACACGGAACATAAGCCCAATCTCGACGTTGAGGATATAGCGACCCTGCATCTGGACATTCTCGCCGATGAGGAAGGATATGAATAGGGCCTCGTCAGCGGCTGTGTTACCGGTAATCTCTGATCCATCGATCCCCGCCGCTGATGAGTATCCCGCAT
>ENA-OSEO01004728-OSEO01004728.1-sediment-metagenome-genome-assembly--contig:-NODE-4728-length-13907-cov-3.824584_pt1 | contig 13907 bp, 10 predicted proteins | sample MGYA00237883_ERZ534232 | MGnify/ENA metagenome assembly ERZ534232 | reverse complement strand
CCGGTGGCTTCAGTGCGCCCCAGGGAGCCACCGCCGCCGACCGGTTTGCCGGTGATGACACCGGGGGTGTATTGTCCGGACAGGGTGGAATACTCATCCATCATCCATCCCATCATCTGCGGGGTAGTGCCCACGTCGGGAGCCGGTACGTCAATGCGCGGGCCGATGTTTTTCCACATCTGCTTTATGTACCCGCGTACCAGCTGTTCTTTTTCGTGGAGGGACAGAGTGGAAGGATCAACGATTACCCCGCCTTTACCGCCGCCCAGCGGGATATCCGCGACGGCGCATTTCCAGGTCATCCACATGGCCAGGGCGCGCACGGTGTCGGCCGTCTCGGCCGGGTGGAAGCGCAGGCCGCCTTTATGGGGGCCGCGGGCATCATTGTGCTGCACCCGAAAACCTTCAAAAACACGGATGGTTCCATCATCCATTCTGACTGGAATCCGGAAGTGATATTCACGCAGCGGCCAGCGCAGAAATTCTCTGACCTGGGGGTCCAACTTCAGCAATTCGGCAACATGGTCAAACTGAGCCTGTGCCATCTCAAATGCGTTGGTTGAAGAAGACATCGAATGTACTCTCCTAAAGGTATGTAATAACTACTGCTGATTTAATTCTGGCAGGTAATCTCACAGGGTCTGCGCGTAGAAATAAATAAGCGGACACTACGGAGTGTCCGCTTAAGAGTTCATTGGTATGTCGGCAAGGATTCCCACGTGTAGTAAATACCTCTACCTGCTTAGATATTATAAAAATAACAAAAAAACAGCACACCGTCAAGATGATAAGTATCGCCTTTCGGTATGATGGAAATCAACTTGTCTGGTTAACTTCAGCAAAAAGAGGCCGATTAATGCTCTGGGAGGATCAGGAAGGCGGATTTTCTTTGAAGTGATTAAGCTGCCGTTCAAGTTCAGCCCGCACGATTTGTGGGTTGGCTTTGCCTTTCGCGGCCCGCATGACCTGGCCAAAGAACCAGTTGGAAAGGGTTTCCTTGCCGTCCAGATAGGATGCCAGTTCTTTGGGGTGGGCCGCGATGGCAGTCTGGATCATGCCAGCGATATCTTCTGTGTTGGAGATTTGTTTCAGGCCTTTCGCGGCAACCAGGTCTATCGCTGATCCGCCGCTTTGCAGCAGTTTCGACAGGACCGCTTTGGCAGTGGTCTGATTGATCTCGTTTTGCTGGATCATGAGCAGCAGCTCTGCCAGACCGGCGGGGGAAACGCGCAGTTCTTCGCAGCATTGCCCGCTCTGGTTCATCCAGTTGGATAATTCTCCGGTAACCCAGGCAGCGGCAGTCTTTGGGGAAAGCGAAGGACCAGCCCGGAGGACGGCTTCGTAGAAATCCGCGGTGGAGCGCTCCTGGACCAGCTGGTGCGCGATGCCGGGATTCAGGTCATACTCCCGCTCAAAGCGCGCCGCCTTCGCGAGCGGCAGCTCCGGCAGGGCAGCAGCAACCTGGTCGATCCATTCCCGCTCGATCACCAGGGGAGGCAGGTCGGGTTCGGGGAAATAACGGTAATCATGGGCTTCTTCTTTGCTGCGTTGAGAAAAGGTCGTTTCACTGGTTTCATCCCACCCGACGGTTTCCTGAACAACCGCTTCACCGCGTTTCATTTTTTCGATTTGCTGCCCGATCTGATACACAATCGCGCGCTCGAGTGAACGAAAGCTGTTCAGGTTCTTGATCTCTACCCTGGGGTTGAGAATCTCACTGCCAGCTTCGCGGACGGAGACGTTGGCTTCAAAGCGGATCACCCCTTTGGACATGTCTCCGCTGTTTACCCCCAGATAGCGGATGATAGAATGCAGGGTTTCGGCGTAGGTCCGGGCCTCTTCCGCGGAGCGCATGTCCGGCTCGCTCACGATCTCCAGCAGTCCCACACCGGCCCGGTTGAGGTCCACCAGCGAGTAAGATTGATCCTCGCTCTGCACATGGGTCAGCTTGCCAGCGTCTTCTTCCAGATGAGTCCGCAGGATCCGCACCTCTTTTTCCCCGCCGGCGGTGTGTATCAACAGTCGTCCGTGTTGGGCCAGCGGATATTCAAACTGGCTGATCTGGTAACCCTTGGGCAGGTCGGGATAGAAGTAGTTTTTGCGGTCAAACAGGCTGAGGTGCGCGATCTCACATTCCAGAGCGAGCGCGACCCGCATGGCATATTCCACGGCTTTTTTGTTCACCACCGGCAGCACACCCGGCATCCCGGCGCAGACCGGGCATACCGCGACATTCGGCGCTGCCCGGGTGGAATCTACCACCGGGCAGGAACAAAACATTTTTGAGTCTGTCAGAAGTTCCGCGTGAACTTCAAGGCCAATAACCGCTTCGTATTTCATCTTATTTATGCACCACAGTTGAATGATAAAAAAAGCGCGTGGGCGCTTAATTGGCTTCATTCTACCATGATTGCACCGGAATAAAAAAGCCTTCGAGGATAATTTTCTCGAAGGCCAGATATCTTGAAAAGGTGAACTCAGGCGTGCCGCGCGACAAATTTCTCTATGCGCCGCAGGGCTTCGGCGATCTTATCATAAGCTGTGGCATACGAACAGCGCACAAAACCTTCTCCGCCAGCTCCAAAAGCGGAGCCAGGCACTACAGCCACTTTCTCCTCGTCCAGGAGCATCTGAGCGAAGGTCTCATCGTCCATCCCTGTCCCGCTGATCTTTGGAAAAGCGTAGAACGCGCCTTTGGGTTCAAAAGTTGGCAGGCCGATCTGGTTAAGCCCGTTCACGATCAGTTTTCGGCGGCGGTCATATTCGGTTACCATCCGGATGACGTCATTGTCGCATTCTTCCAGGGCGGTAATCGCGGCTGCCTGGGCGGTGGTAGGGGCAGACATGATGGTGTACTGGTGTGTGCGGATCAGTCCGCTGACGATTTCCTTCGGCCCGGCGGCATATCCGATCCGCCAGCCGGTCATGGCGTAATCTTTAGAAAAACCACCCAGCAGCAGGCTGCGCTGCCGCATTCCCGGCAGGGTTGGGAAACATACATGAGGAATACCGTACACTAACTGGTCGTAAATTTCATCCGAGATCACAACCAGGTCATATTCCTCTGCCAGACGGGCCAACGCCAGCAGGGTTTCCCGTGAAGCCACCGCGCCAGTGGGGTTGTTGGGGTAACCGATCAGAATGGCTTTGGTGCGCGGCGTAATTGCAGCTCGGATGGCTTCCAGGTCAAGATCGAAGTTGTCTTCCATTTTGCAAGGCACTTCAACCACAACTCCGCCCGCCAGATACGCTTCAGCCTGGTAAGAGACAAAGCATGGGGTGGGGATGATCATCTCATCGCCGGGGTCAAGCAGGGCTGTGGCGCAAAGATACAATGCCTCAGACCCGCCTACGGTGATGATAATTTCGGTCGATGGGTCGTATTCGACCCCATACAGCTTGAAAAGGTGTTTCGAAAGCGCTTTGCGAAGTTCGAGAATACCCGCGTTGGAGGTGTAATGAGTCTCGCCCTTCTGCAGCGAGCGGATACCTGCTTCCAGAATGGGATCGGGGGTAGTGAAATCCGGCTCGCCAATTCCCAGGGAAATGACATCGTCCATGGTTGCCACAATGTCGAAGAATTTCCGGATGCCAGATGGGCGCAATTTTGCCACCCGTCTGGAAAGATAAGAATCGCGTTTTTCTACAATTTGAGCAATTCCGGTTGAATTTGTGCTCATTTTATGGTCATTCCTCCTCAATTAAGGCTCCTAAAGGGTTTATTTGCCACAAGTTTGAAGATTCGTCATACTGAAGGTCAAATCTCTGGTTGTCCTGGGTGAGCACGCGGAAGCAGCGCCCTCCAGGGGTGCGCCATCGCGCTTCGATCAGGGTTATTTTGAGACGTTGCTGGTCGTGATACAACGCGGTTGGGCGCTCGCCGTACGAGGCGCCAGAATAACATTCAACCTGTTCTGTCATCGCAAGATTTTTGAGTTATCTCCAATATTTAACTGTTGCGGTTTACTTTCTACCACAACCTGTTCGCCAATCAGAGAATCTTCCAGCACCATACCGCTGATTTGGGCCTGGTCAGCAATGATCGAATTACGGATCACACACTTATCCAGCTTGCAATCGCGCCCGACTGCCACGTTTGGACCAATCACGGATTTGTTGATGGTGGCCGTTTCGTGAATGTAAACAGGAGGAACGATGGTCACGCCTTCCCGCCGGGCCGCGGACGCGGAATTATCGTGGCCATGGTTTAACAGGTAGGCGTTGGTTTCCAGTGTGGTGCCGGGTACTCCGGCGTCCAGCCAGGTCTCAATGCGCTCTGTGCGGATTTTCGCGCCTTCATTGATCATGATATTGACAGCGTCAGCCAGAAAATACTCATTTTTGAGGGTGATACCGCGCTCCATCTGGGATTCGATGCAATGCATCAGCCTTTCGCCAGACTGGAAATAATAGAAACCGACCACTACAAGATTATCCTTAATGTCCTGGGGTTTCTCGATCAGTTTTGTCACCCAGCCTTCTTCATTGACCCGCGCGGCGCCAAAACGGCGGGGGTCCGGAACTTCTTTGACCCATGCGATCCCATCCGCCTTTTCCTCCGCGAGAAAAGACAGGTTGGTTTCAATGAGGGTGTCTGAAAAGGCCATCAGCATCGGGCCGGTCAGGTGTTCGCGCGCCAGATAGAGCGCGTGGGATTGCCCGCGCATCTCCAGTTGATCGACGTAATGCACTGTCAGGTCAGGATAATTCTCCTGCATGTAAGTTTTGATCTGCCCGCCGGTTGTACCCAGAATAAAGATGTATTCGACGGAAACATCTTCTGGAATTGTGCTGAATTGATCCAGCACGAAATCGAGCATGGTTTTGCCTGCCAGCGGGACCAGAGGTTTCGGTTTGCTCCAGGTATGGGGACGCATCCGGGTCCCAAACCCTGCCATGGGTATGGCGATTTTTAGTGTTCTGGACATATACAACCTCCTGCCCTTCATGAAGTGGAGATGACTCCTGTTCTTATTCTATCATTTTCAGGTTATTTGCGGGTTCACAAAAGTCTTAAGTCGTAAATCTGAAATTGACCTGATATCCGCGGGCATTAATCAATCTGTTCTTCCAGTTCTGTGATGGTTTTTTCCATCAACGTGACAGCCTCTCCCAGGGTTTGGGCGTCAAAAGCCAGTTTTGCTCCGGCAGCCTGGAAAAGCTCGGTGAGCGGGCGTGTCCCGGCCAGAGAAAGTGCCTGGCGGTAAGCGTTAATGGCTTTTTTCTGATCCGTGAGCGAATTGCGCCAGACCTGAACCGCGCCAAGCAGCGCCAGTCCATATTCCACGTAATAGAAAGGCAACTGGTGGATGTGCGGTTTGCGATGCCAGCCTGTCATTTTAGCATCTTCCAGCCCGGACCAATCTTCCCCAGGCATGAAGCGGTCCCACAGGGCGCTCCATAGTTCATCGCAGGCTTTGGAGGAGCTGCCTTTTATCGGGTTTTCATAAACCCAGTGCTGGAAAGCGTCCACAACTGCCATGTAAGGCCAAAACAGGATGGATTCTTCCAGGTGCTCTATGCGGGCCCGGGCAGCCTCGCCAGGTGTATAAAAAGGTTGATCTCCGGTGGATAGATAAGGAGAAGCCAACAGCTCCATGCTCATCGAAGCCACTTCGGCAATCTCGTTGCTGTACTGCAGCTGCGCCAGGTAAGGCAGGTGAGCCGATTCGAAAACATGGAAGGAGTGTCCCCCCTCATGCAGCAGGGTCTGTACGTTGTCATGGATTCCCACCGCGTTGGTGAAGATGAATGGCTTGCGGACCGCGTTGAACCCTGTGCAGTATCCTCCCGGGGCTTTGTTTTTACGGTTATCAAGGTCCAGCAGGTTTTCGCGGGACATGGTATCAAAATATTCCCCGAACCGGGGATCCACCTGGTGGAAAACGGCGGAAGTTTTGGTGATCAATTCATCAATGGATTGGAAAGGCCGCAGTGGTGGCTTTCCATAGGGATCGACATTCAGATCCCATGGCCGCATGGAATCCAGCTCAAGCCGCTGGCGGCGGCGCTCCAGGATACGGACCGCGGCCGGTACAACCACTTCATCAATGGCATCGTGGAAATGTTTGCAATCCTCGGGGGTGTATTCAAAGCGCTTAAACTCAGACCAGCGGTAAGCGCGGTAGTCAGGCAGGTCCGCGTTGCGGGCCAGCGCTTGCCGAAGCGGCATGAATTCTTTCCACAGCGTGTTGATGTTTTCCCGGTCGGCAAGCTGGCGTTCGCGGGTGAGCCGCCAGGCTTTCTCGCGCACAGCACGGTCGGGGTGCTGAAACACCGGGTTCATCTGGTCAATGGTGCGTTCCTCCCCTTCCCACATCACAGTTTGCGCGCCGATGATCTTATCGTATTCATTGCCCAGCTGCTTTTCCTGGGCCAGCAGGGGCAGGTTGCTGCTGCGAAACAGCGCCGCTTCCGCGCGCATGTTGCGCAGTGGAATTTCGAAACCTTCCGGTTCCAGGCCGCTCTCCAGAAGGATCTTTTTAAGGGTCTGTTCCGCTTCTTGAGCCTTCGGGTAAAGATTTCGGGTGAAGTTAATGAAATATGCTTCCACGATACCGTTGGCGGTGTCGGAGGTGACAGCGACATACAGACGGTTTTCCAGCTCATCCACCCATTCGCTGACGCGCGACCAATCTGCCAGCCAATCGCTCACATTTTCAGCGTTGACCGGGCGTTCTATCAGCTCGGCATACAGCGGGGCAAACTGTTCCCAGTTCCAATTCATGACTTCCTGAGGAGATTTTGGTAAGGGGTTTTTCATGGTTTAATCCGGCCTTTCTCAAAAGAATCGGTATGTTGAAGAATGGTATTTTTCTATTGTCTGGCTTTTAGAATTGCAAAACACGGTTCAGGCCGGTAATATCCTGGACCGTGTTGGTGAAGGTTTGTCATTACTCAGTTCCTGTGTCTCAACTTAATGTTGGAGCCTGCTGGTGCCAGCCGGTCACCTGCTGGTAAGCGTGGGTGACCCGGAACAACAACTCTTCGCGGAAGTGCGGCCCCATCAGCTGCATGCCTACTGGCAGGCCCTGGCTGTCAAACCCGACCGGGAAAGCCATTCCCGGCACGCCGGCCAGGTTGGCTGGCAGGGTAAACACGTCTTGCAGGTACATTTCGAGCGGTGAACCGGAGTGTTCGCCCAACCGAAAAGCGGTAGTAGGCGCCACCGGGGCAGCGATCATATCCACCTGTTCAAAGGCGCGTTCAAAATCGTTTTTGATCAGGGTGCGGACTTTTTGGGCCTGTCCGTAATAGGCGTCATAATAACCGGCGGAAAGCGCATAGGTTCCGATCATGATCCGGCGTTTGACTTCCGCTCCGAACCCTGCTCCGCGGGTGAGGTGGAACATCTCAAGCAGTGAATCGGCTGGCTGGCGCACCCCAAACCGGACACCGTCATAACGCGCCAGGTTGGCAGAGGCTTCGGCGGGGGCGATCAGGTAATATACCGGCAGGGCGTATTCAGTGTGCGGCAGGGAAACCGGCAGGACTTCGGCACCGAGGGATTCAAGTTGCGTGATTGCCCTTCGTACAGCAGCTTCCACTTCGGACTGGATGCCTTCAATGAAATACTCTTCGGGCACACCGACCCGCAGGCCGGTTAGGTCCGGGTTGTCTGTCAGGGTGATTTCTGGCACAGGCAAATCCATTGAGGTGGCGTCGCGCGGGTCATATCCGGCCATCTGCTCAAAGATGGGGACAATATCCTCGGCGGTCCGCGCCAGGGCACCGACACTATCCAGGGATGAGCCGTACGCCACCAGGCCATAACGCGAAACCCTTCCGTAAGTCGGTTTGAGCCCGGTTACACCGCAGAAGGAGGCCGGCTGGCGCACGCTGCCGCCGGTGTCTGTCCCCATCGCGGCGGGGACCATCCGGGCAGCAACAGCCGCGGCGCTGCCGCCGCTCGAGCCGCCGGGAGCGCGATCTGTGTCCCAGGGGTTGCGGGTGGCGCCGTAAGCCGAGCTTTCGGTAGAGGAGCCCATCGCGAACTCATCGGTGTTGGTCTTGCCCACAGTGACGATCCCGGCTTTAAGCAGACGTTCCACGCTGGTCGCGCTGTATGGTGGAATGAAGTTCTCTAAAACACGCGAACCGCAGGTGCAGCGCACATTGGCCTGCGCCAGCAAGTCTTTCACCGCTAAGGGAATGCCAAGCAATGGGGGCAGGTCATCTTGTGGGTCTTTGCGCCAGGTACGCAGCAGTTTATCGGCCGCGTCGGCCTGCTCTAAGGCCAGGTCTGGCATGAGGGTGATGAAGGCGTGCAGGGCGGGTTCCAGTTTTTCGATCCGTTCCAGGCTGGCCTGAGTCAGTTCGCGGCTGGAAACCTGCCCGCAGCGTAGTGCTTTGGCTGCCTGCCGCAGGGAGAGGTTATGCAGTGAATTCATCTTGTTGTGATCCTCTCCGCTAATCCATCACCGGCGGGACCCGGAACTGGTTGCCGGCTGCGTCAGGCGCGTTGCTAAGAATCTGGTCCACGTCCAGGCTGCTGCTGGCAACATCTTCTCGCAGCACGCTGCGCGGAGGCAAGACGCTGGAGGTGGGGGGAATTGAACTGGTATCCACAGCCTGTAACCGGGCGGCGTATTCCAGGATTTCGGAAAGCTGCTGGCGGTACTGTTCTTTTTCTTCGCCGCTCAGATCAAGGCGTGCCAGTTTGGCAATATGGTTTACTTCGGATAATGTCAGGCTCATGGGAGGTATTATATCAAGAATAGTTGATTTTCTTCGGTTCCAGAATGACAAGTTCCAGAATGAATTCATGGTAGTTCTTCAACACATCGGTTATTCCACTCCACGGCGTACCAGCGCAGATAGCTCTCGAGATGGACCTGCCAGTATTCCATATTGTGCGCTCCGGCCTCAACCTGCCATTGGTGCGGGATATTGAGCTGGTCGAGGAGGGTATGCAACTGCTGAGCGCCTTTGTAGTAGCGGTCGGCCTCCCCGATATCGATGCGGACGCGCGGCAGATCGCGCGGGGAGATCGATTCTTTCAAAGCGCGCAGCCGGGAAGGGCTGAAGGGCGGACTTGGCACGCTGTGCGCCCCGATCGCTCCGAACTCTTTCCAATGGTTCCACCCCAGTACCAGTGCCCACGAGGCTCCCCGTGAGATCCCGCCAATGGCGCGGCAGTTCCGCTCTGAGGAAGTATTGTAGCTGCCCGCGATGGCCGGCAGCAGGGCCTCGATCAGGTCGTTGTCAAACACCGATTCGCTGAATTCCTGCAGGTAATATTCTTCGCGGGGCATCACGATCAGGAACGGCATCGTTTCCTGATTTACGATTAACCGGTCCGCGGTTTCCTGGATCCCCAATTCCTGCCAGACCGCTTCGGTCATACTCTGCCCGTGCAGCAAAAATAAGACCGGATAACCTCCTGGTTGGTCGGGGTTGTAGCACGGCGGCAGGTACACCCGGTAGGGCAGCGGCCGCGCCAGGCCGGCCCCATTCAACACCTGCGATTCAATCTGGCCTTGCATTTCTAAACATCCCACTTCTGTAGGGGTCTGGCTGGGAAGCGGCGTGGTGGTTGGCATTTCATCCAGGGCGTTTTGAGGAGGGGTGAACACCATCTCAGGCGTTACTGTCGCGGTTATTTCAGGCCGCGCGGGGGATAAAGTTGCGCAGGCGGTGATTGAAAGCAAGACCAGACCGGCGGTCAGGAATATCTGGATGGGTTTATTGAGGATTTGATTCATAATTTTTTGTGTTGTGCTTGCCTTGACGATAACGCCACATTCGGATTATACTCTACTCGCCGGGGTGTAGCGCAGTTGGCAGCGCACCGCGTTTGGGACGCGGGGGTCGGCGGTTCAAGTCCGCCCACCCCGACTAGTTTCCAACCGTCGAGAAAATCGGCGGTTGTTTTTGTAAGAGTCAAGATGTTTGAAAACGTGTGGAGAGAAAGGTTCTGGTGATTTCATTGAAAAAACCCTTACTTTCAATTGTGATCCCGGTTCATAATGAGGAGAACCGCCTTCCCCAGGCGCTGGAAAAAATCGTTCCATTCCTGATGGCCCAATCCTACCCATCGGAAATCATTGTGGTAGAGAATGGCAGCGAAGATCGTACCTTCGAACTGGCGCAGGAATACGAGCGGAAAATTTCTTTCCTGCACGTTTTTCAGGAAGATGCCCGGGGGAAAGGGCTGGCGGTGAAGCGGGGAATGATAGAGGCCAGCGGAACTTACCGGTTTATCTGTGATGTCGATCTTTCCATGCCGATTGAAGAGGTTAACAAATTTATTCCCCCTGCTTTGGACGCGCCGGTTGCTATTGGCTCGCGGGAGGCGGAAGGCGCGGTACGTTACAATGAGCCGCAGTACCGCCATCTCATTGGACGGGTTTTCAATAACATGGTGCGTTTTTTGACTCTGCCTGGTTTGCAGGATACCCAATGTGGTTTCAAATGCTTCCGGGCTGATGTGGCAGATGAAGTCTTTCCTTTGCAAACTATGGGAGGCATGTCGTTTGACGTGGAAGTGCTGTTTATTGCCCGCCGTAAAGGGTACAGGATTGTTGAAGTCCCTATCAACTGGTATTTCAACGCCGACAGCCGGGTTAAATTAATCGATGATTCGATCAGCATGGCGCTTGACCTGTTTACCATCCGCCGGAACGCCCGCAATGGTCTGTACGGTTTATAAACCGGTTTTCGCAGGGCGTTTTGCTTCTTTATGGATCATTTTCCAGCATAATTTTTGGACCAGGCTATGATTGCTGTGCCGGACCTCCAATTTGAACTGCCTTTGTGGCAGTCGGGCCAGGTTTTTGTGGCCGGGCTGGATGAAGCCGGACGCGGGGCCTGGGCTGGTCCGGTATCCGCCGGGGCAGTGATCCTCCCCGCGGACCCGGAGATCCGGCGCCGCCTTTCGGGTGTGCGCGACTCAAAGCAGATGACCCCCGGCCAGCGCGAATACTGGGCAGTTGTAGTCAGGGGGCTGGCCCTGTCCTGGCAGGTGGGTTTTTCCACGCAGGAAGAAATTGACGCGATGGGGATTGTCCCCGCGACTCGTCTGGCGATGCGGCGCGCGCTGATGGGTTTAAGTGTAATTCCCCAGCACCTGCTGATCGATGCTTTGCTGCTGCGGGAGGAGGAGTTGCCCCAGACCGCGCTCATCAAAGGGGACAGCCGCTCTTTGAGCATCGCGGCGGCGTCTGTTCTGGCCAAGGTGGCGCGAGATATGTTAATGGTTGAGCAGGAGGAGTCTTATCCCGGATATGGTTTTGCCCGTCATAAAGGCTATGGAACACGCATGCACCGCGCCGCGCTGGAGGACCTGGGTCCCTGCCCGCTCCACCGATGCTCCTTTCGCCCGATACGCGAGCAGTTGAACACGCTCTGTAAACTGCTGCCCAACCAACCTTAAAAGAAAATTTCCCTCTCGATGTTTGAGAGGAAAATTTGTTTTTTAAGCAGGTTCCTTATTTTGCGCGCAGCGCTTCAAAACGTTTCTTGCGCCGGTTGCTCAGGATCATTTTAGTAACTTCTGCTGCGATGGAGGGAATAGCCAGCAGCGGTAAGATCACAACCCACTGCGAGCCACTCAGCGGCAGGGTGTCAAAGACATTGTTGAAGAATGGGATATAAACCACCATCAGAACCAGCGCGGTCGAAGCCAGGATGGCAATGTTCATCCATTTGTTGGTGAAAAAGCCAATCTTTGCCAGCGGATAATATTCCGATCGGGCGGTGTAAGCCCGCAGCAGTTCAGAGAGGCTGAGGGTCACAAAAGCCATGGTCTCCGCGAACTCAATATGATTGCCGTCAAGATACAGGCCGAGATAATACGCGCCCAGGGTGACCGCGGTAATCGCGATGGTCTGAATGATAACTCCCACCCACATTTCCCGGTTGATGATGTGCTCTTTGGTCGGGCGCGGTGGTTGGTCCATAATGTCCGGGTCGCCTTTTTCCATGGCCAGTGCCAGCGCGGGGGCGCCGTCGGTGACCAGGTTCAGCCACAGCAGTTGGATCGCCGTCAGCGGAGACGCTCCGCTTACCAGGGTCGCAATTAAGATGGTGGCGATCTCAGCCAGGTTGCAGGAAAGCAGGAAGTAAACGAATTTGCGAATGTTACTGTAAATCACCCGGCCTTGCTCAATGGCCGATACAATGCTGGCGTAGTTGTCATCGGTCAATACCATGTCGGCGGTTTCTTTGGCGACATCTGTGCCGGTGATCCCCATTGCCACGCCGATGTCGGCGCGCTTGATGGCGGGAGCGTCATTGACGCCGTCACCGGTCATTGCCACCACTTCGTTGTTGGCCCGCAGCGCGTCCACGATCCGCATTTTGTGCTCCGGAGAAACCCGGGCGAATACATCCGTTCGTTCCACTTGTTTGACCAATTCCGCGTCACTGAGTTTATCCAGTTCCGCGCCGGTCAGCACGGCGTGGCCCTCCTGGAGCAGTCCAATATCGGAAGCGATTGCCCGGGCGGTGTTGGGATAGTCGCCGGTGATCATGATGGTGCGGATCCCGGCATGCAGCGCAGTCTTCAAAGCGGGTTTGACTTCCTCTCGGGCCGGGTCGATCATGCCGACCATGCCGACAAAGACCAGGTCTTTTTCGAGCTCGCTGCTGTTAATTTCCTCCGGTTTTACAGGCACCAGCCGGTAAGCCAAGCCGAGTACGCGCAAAGCGTTCTGAGTCATGGCATCGTTGGCTTCCAGGATCCTCTGGCGCTCTTCATCGTCCAGCGGGATAATCTCGTTGCTCATGTTTTCATAAGCGGAGCACAGGTTCAGCACGATGTCCGGGGCGCCCTTGACGGCGATCGCGTGCCATTTCCGCTTCTCTTCATCCTTGAGCACAGTGGTGTCTTCGGGCTGCGGTTCTTCAATCGCATGAACCGTGACCATCCGCTTGCGAACGGAATCGAAGGGAATTTCGTTTTCACGGGGGTAGGCCTTGTTATATTTATTGTAGAACAGTCCGGCCTTGGCGCCCGCGACCAGAATGGAGCCTTCGGTGGGGTCGCCGATGATCCGGTAGGTGTCTTCACTGCCTTCAATCGGTTCCAGGGAGGCGTCGTTGTTGAGCACGCCCACCCACAGGGCATCCAGAGCTGCCGGGTAATCTTTCAGGTTGACTTCTTTTCCGTCCAGCAGGAATTTTCCCTGGGTCATCGCGCCGTTACCGCTGATATCAAAAAAGTTGTTCCCGGCCCATAGACGTGTGACCGTCATTTTGTTTTGGGTCAGGGTGCCGGTTTTGTCCGAGCAGATCACTGTGGCGGACCCCAGCGTTTCAACCGAAGCCAGCCGCCGGATCAAGGCGTGGCGGTGGATCATTTCCTGCATGCCAAGCGCCAGGCTGATGGTCACCACGGCGGGCAGGCCTTCCGGAACCGCGGCCACTGCCAGACTGATCGCGATCATGAACATTTCTTTGACCACAATCCAGCTGAACACGCCGGCTTTGAAGATGCCAGCCACGAATACCAGCCCACAAACAGCCAGCGCGCCGTACCCCAGGGTTCTTCCCAACTGGTCGAGGCGTTTCTGGAGGGGGGTCTGGTCTTCTTCCACACTTTGGAGCATATCGGCAATCATCCCGAGCTGGGTGTGCATGCCGGTGCTGACAACCACACCCTGTCCCCGTCCATAAGTCACCACAGTTCCCATGAAGGCGGTATTCTTGCGGTCGCCAAGTGGGATGTCCGATTCAAGGTCGGCTGTGGCCTGTTTCTGGACCGGAACGGATTCTCCGGTCAGGGCAGCTTCTTCAATCCGCAGGTTAATGGATTCAATCAGGCGCAAATCGGCAGGGATAAAGTTCCCGGCTTCCAGAAAGACAATATCACCGGGTACCAGTTGTGGCGCGGGAACGGTAACCCGTTTCCCGTCCCGTAAAACCTGGGCTTCCGGCGCGGCCATTTTCTTCAACGCGGCCAGTGC
>ENA-OSEO01004727-OSEO01004727.1-sediment-metagenome-genome-assembly--contig:-NODE-4727-length-13908-cov-6.472779_pt1 | contig 13908 bp, 10 predicted proteins | sample MGYA00237883_ERZ534232 | MGnify/ENA metagenome assembly ERZ534232 | reverse complement strand
CTTTGCATGGGAAACGACCTCCAAAAAAGGAAGGCCCCGCTCAACCGGGGCCTTCCCGGAAGACACTACCTTCCAATTAATTTTCTAATATCGTCTCTCCAGAAGGTGAGGACCTCGTCGGGTGTTGCGTTGTTGTCGAACATCATTACTATTCCATTGCCTATCGTGAAGGCTCCGGATATCTTACCCATTTCTGGAAAGACCTTGCCTTCAACATATCCGAACTTCTCGATGTTCTCCAGCCCGTAGATGATCGATCTGATCTTTTCCGCACCGTAGCTCTTGTAGATTCCCTTCGGATCGTTTATGAAGGCTTCGCTCTCGGCAACCGATGATCTGGTGGGAAGCATGCCGCCAGGGGCCATGTGTATGTACTTTATATAGTTGTCCGGTTTGAACATGAAATCGAGGAATTTGAGTACATCGAGCTTGTTTTGCGAGGTCTTCGTCACTGCGAGGGAAATGACCTGACCGAACGAGGAAGACCTGCTGTTGGACATGAAGGGAGCGAACTCAGTGTTCTTGACTATATCCGGATCGAACTCGCTTATTATAGTCGTCTGGATCTCGGCGAGCGCCAGATCGTCCATAACGTACGTGGAATAGAAGAACATCGGTGTTTTGCTGGCGAGATAGAGTTCTCTTGCCTGCTTCCAGTAGGTGTGCCCCGGAGCGGAATAGGCACCGAGGTCTTTGTAGTACTGGAGAACCTCTTTCATCTGCGAAGAGTTTATGGTTACATTGCCGTCTTTGTCGAATATACGCGCTCCGTTGGAAAGTGAGAAGATAGTGAAAACCTGTTCGGCGTAAGCGTCATTCGTCTTTCCAAGAACGATGCCGTACATTCCCTCTTCAGGTTTGTGGAAGTATTTGGCTGCCGTCATTATCGATTCCCAGGTTGTCGGAGCTTCAAGTCCCGCAGCCTCGAACCAGTCTTTTCTGTACCAGATACCCTGTACCCATCCATGATATGGAATGGCGAAATACTCGTTTCCCGCCGGTGTGATGACAAACCTGGTAGCGCCCGTGTAGAAATCGCCGGCATTGTCTATGAATCTGGTCGGTATGGCCGTGTCTAAAAGACCGTCGGCACCAAGCCCGAGTATAGTCTCGGCGCCCGCCTCGATCACATCGGGAAGAGTCCCGGCCGCCGCTGCCGCAGCTAGTCTTGAGAACATCGCGTTCTCCTCAATCGCGACGACTTCGACTTCGATGCCTGTCTCGATCTCAAAGGATTCCATGATCTGTGCAATCACCTGCTGCCTGCTCTCTTCTTCCTGGGTGTGCCAGTAAACTAATCTGGCGCTGGCCGTAACCACCAGGAAGATGATAAGAAAAGCTACAAAGAAAATTTTTTTCACCTTTATCACCTCCAAAGGAATATTTTTTCGTATTGCTATGATAGCAGGAACTCGATCGCTAACAAAAACCTATGAGCTATGAAGAGGAGCGTTGAGAGATGATGAGAGGTCTTCTGAGGGGATTATCGAAATAAATCGGTCGAAAATGGGTGACAGGATTTCGAGCATCACCTTCGGAATAGTGTTAGGAGACGTTTTCCGAGAAGAGGGCGAGAGCGAAGCGAACTCTCGATGTTCCTTCCCGTGTTTTTACCCACAACGCACAACCATGGCTTAAAGACCCGAAACGACGAATGATATTGTTTTTCTAGTGATATAATCGAATGCAACAATCAATATTTTGCTGGGGGGTAAATGATGAGAAAAATGCTGCTAGGATTGTTCGTATTTCTGGTCGTTGTTGCTTCTGGTATGACTTTCGAGCAAAAGGAGATTTCTGAGTTTTTTGACATCACGATGAATGATTTCCTTGAGAAGTATGAGATTCCCGGTGCCGTGCTTAGTTTCGTAAACGATGGAGAAGTCTTATATGTTCAGGGTTACGGTTATTCCGATCTTGAGAGCAAGACGCCGATGAAAGCCGACTCGCTGGTACGGATCGGTTCTGTGTCCAAGCTCTTCACGTGGATCTCGCTAATGCAGTTGTATGAACTCGGAGAAATCGATCTCGAAGCGAATGTCAATGACTATATTTCCGAGTTCAAAGTTCCAGACACTTTCCCGCAACCGATCACCATTGAGAATCTTTTGACTCATACACCGGGCTTTGAAGAAACGCCATACAACGTAATTCAATTTGAAGAATACACCGTGCAACCACTCGGAGAAGCTCTGAAATGGATGCCGGAGCGAGCATTTGAACCGGGAAAATTCGCGGCGTACTCGAATTACGGAACGGCTCTGGCGGGATATATCGTTCAAGAAGTCTCGGGCGTTGAATTCTCCGACTACGTGGATATGAATATAATCGAGAAGCTCGGAATGAAAAGCACAACCGTAAAGCAGGAACTAGAACCCGATCTCAGGGCGAGAATGAGCACGGGTTACTACTATGTAGATGGAAGGAACGAGTCTTTGACCCCTTTCGAGAAAATCACCATCCCGCCCGCCGGATCAATCACATCAAGCGCCGGTGATATGGCGAAGTTCATAATAGCCAATATCCAGAAGGGGGAGTTCGAGGGAGAACGTATCCTGAACGAGGAGACCGCCGAGTTAATGCAAAGTGTGCACTTTCGGCATGATCCAAGGCTTAACGGAATGTGTTATGGCTTCTACGAAATGAGTATGAACGGACTTCGATTGATCGGGCACGGCGGTGACACGATTTTCTTTCACTCTCTCCTGGTGTTCTCTACTGAAGACAACTGGGGGTTTTTCGTTTCCTTCAACTCAAATGGAAAAGGTTCTGCAAGAGATGCATTGCTCAGCGCTTTCATGGATAGATTCTATCCCGTCGATCAATCTATCGAAAGGAAGGAAGTCGCTTACTTCGATAAGATAAAAATAACCGGTGATTATATATCTAACAGAAGAGTCTTCTCCGATCCTTTCGAAAGACTCGAGTCCTGGATGAATCCGGACGTTACCGCTGAAATGTCGCCAGATGGAGATCTTATCATACAGGGCTTAGAATACTGCTTCATCGACGATAACCTTGCGATGGCAAAGAATGAAAAAAGCCTCGTTGCTTTCAGAACCGAGGGTGCGAAGAGTTATTTTTTCCCCAATTCAGCACCGATCCTCGCATTTGAAAAAATACCCTGGTACATGAGCCAGAAACTGGTTGGGAGCATGATTTTTGTCCTGCTGGCAGGGCTGTTCCTTTTGCTCCCCTAGAGTTTTTGGAACTCAATTCGAACCCAGATGCAAGACCTAATACCCGCCCTCGAAAAAACGGATGAACCGTCCGCTCTTTCGAAGGGCGGGTTCTATATGTGTATGTTTTCCTCGCCAGGAGTTTCGTAACCGATTCTTTACATTAAATCCCGATAAAACTACTCACGTATATTGACAAAGCCGAGTTAATTGGGTAGAATTATATCAAGAAGAACAGGAAGACAAGAAGAACCCTTGCAACCCCCAAAGCTCAACCGGTCATTAACAACAAGACAAAGCACCTGAGCACCGCGATATGCACAGTCCACCATTACCCCCCAGGTTCTGGAACAGACGGACAGGCATGTTGAAACCCCCTGGAATATCCCGATTGATAGCCGCCGAAAGGCGGCTTTTTTTTATTGTATTGGATTGTTTTCTACACCAGCAGCTCGAGCCCGATCCGCATTCTCTGCAGGTCAACCTCGACAATCTTCACTTTCACTATCTGGCCGACACTGAGTACCTCTAGAGGATCTCTGACCCTGTTACCCATCCTGCTTTTGTGGATGAGACCGTCCTGCTTCACACCTATATCGACGAAGGCTCCGAAATCCACCACGTTTCTCACAGTTCCCTCCAGCTCCATTCCAGAGGCGAGGTCTTCCATGGTCAGAACGTCGGTTCTCAAAAGAGGTTGAGGAAGCTCTTCCCTGGGGTCCAGTCCGGGTTTTTTGAGCATGCCGATGACCTCTCTGACTGTTATCGGATTGAAGTCCTTCTCTTTCGAAAAATCTTCGACATCTATTGCCGCGAGTCTTTCGGGTAACTCAAGGCGCTTTTCGAAAAGCTCTACGGAAGGGACGCCGATCTTATCCAGCAGTTCTATGGCGACCGCATAACTTTCGGGGTGGACGGTTGTTCCGTCGAAAGGCTCATCGCCGTTTACGATCCGGCAAAAACCGGCCGCCTGTTCGAAGGCTTTAGGACCGAGACCGGTAACTTTCATTAGATCCTTCCTGTTTCTGAAGGGACCGTTATCGGATCTGTAATTAACTATACTCGCAGCAACCTTCGGACCGAGACCAGAGGTGTATTTCAGTAGATGCTCCGAGGCCGTGTTGAGATTGACACCGACCATATTCACGACCGACTCCACTTCTCTGTCCAGGGCTTTCTTGAGTTCCGATTGGTTCACATCGTGCTGGTACATGCCGACCCCTATCGCTTCGGGCGGTATCTTCACATACTCGGCAAGCGGGTCCTGCACTCGCCTGGCGATGGATATCGCGCCCCGGGTGGTCACGTCCTGATCGGGAAATTCTTCGATGGCCACTTTCGAGGCCGAATAAACGGAGGCTCCCGATTCTGTGGTAATCATGTATTTTATGGCCAGTCCGTGTTCTTTTATGAGTCTGCTCACAAACTGCTCCGTCTCTCTTGAACCCGTTCCGTTTCCTATGGATATGAGCTCCACCCCGAGAAGGTTGGCCGCCTGAACGACCTTCATGGCCGAGCCGGCGTAATCGTTCTGCGGCGGAGTCGGAAAAATCACATCGTGGTAGAGCAGCGCGCCATCCCTGCCTATAACGGCCAGCTTACAGCCGGTGCGGTAACCGGGGTCGATTCCCATAACGACTTTTTCTCCCAGGGGAGGTTGAAGAAAGAGATCTCTGAGGTTTCTGGCGAAGACGTGTATGGCCCTTTCTTCGGCTTCTTCACGTATCTGTGTCCTTACTTCTCTCTCTATCGAAGGAAAGAGGAGCCGTGAGAAGGAATCGACGGCCGCCTCTTCCAGTTCGCTGTAATAGGCCAGAGAGTCGATCCAGCCCGCCGCTCTCTTCAGAGCCGGCAGTATGTCGAAAGGAAGCTCGAGATGCACTTTGAGAATCTCTTCGCGTTCGCCCCTGAAGAGTGCTAGAACCCTATGCGCCGCCAGACGATTTATCGGCTGGGAGAAGTCGTAGTAATCCCTGTAAACCGAGCGTTCGTCTTCCGCGTCGGTCTTTTCGCTCTTTATAATCCCTTTGGTTTTCAGTTCGCTCCTGACTCGCTCCCTTATCACTATATCCTGGGCGAATTCCTCGGCCAGGATATCGCGCGCGCCTTCCAGGGCCTCTTCGACCGTCGCCACTTCGAGTTCGGCGTTTACGAAACCGACTATGAAGCCGTCGTCTCTTTTCCTCGCGGTTTTGAGGAAGTCGGCCAGCGATTGGAGTTGCTTTTCCCTGGCTTTGTCGGCCCTGGTTTTTTTCCTGGACTTGTAAGGCAGGTAGAGATCTTCGACGACCTGGAGAGTACCGGCCTCCACTATTCTGTTTTTGAGTTCGTCGGTGAGCTTTCCCTTCTCCTCTATCAGGCGAAGGACCTCTTCCTTTCTGGCCTGAAGCTTTTTCATATACTCCAGCGTGTCGGCTATGTCTCTTAGCTGTATCTCGTTGAGTTCGCCCGTCTTTTCCTTTCTGTATCTGGCTATGAAAGGGATGGTCTTCCCGTCTTCAAGAAGCTCGATGGCGTTCTCTACTTTCCAGGCGGGAAGACCGAGCGATCGTGCTATATCCAGAACCATTTCACTCATCGGAAGTAACCTCCAGAACTGTCTTTATAGTCTCGATCGGAAAGGAGCCGTAAGCGGTCTCGTTGGAGAGAACAACTCCGGCATAACCACTCTCCTTAATATCTACGAGGTGACAGATCTCGCTCCGCGTGGCGCAGGGATGATCCACCATGTGCTCGAGCACCTCGCCGGCCATCAGGACCGGTCTGTTGAGTCTTTCGATATTTCTGGTGAAGAACCTGTAGAAATCAACCAACCCCCTCGTACCGAGCTGGGCCCCGAGATCTCCCCTGCAAAACCAGATTTCGTCGCTGGCCTTTGCTATATCCTCAATCCTGTCGAAAGGGAGCTCGCGCTCTATCTTTGAAGCGACAGGTCTTTGAGACAGTTCCTTGAGCTCGGCAACCTCGCATGATGAAGAGACGAAGGACAGTGCGTACCTTATAAAGCCGTACTTTTTGCTGAGCGTTACTATCTCTGCATCTCTTGATGAAAGCTCTATCTGGTTGACAGGATGGGGAGATATATTCATTCCTTTGGCAGCCTTGATTGTACCGCCTCTCAGAACCAGCGCCCTCGCGTATTCGGACTCTGCCTTCAGTACCTCTAGCTCGATTCTGCCGTCTTCTATCGAGACCCTCATCCCCGCAGAAAGATACGACAGGGCTCGAGGGTCTATCGAAATCGTTTTCAGTGCCGAATCCGAGCTTCCTAAAACCACCTGCTCGCCCGTCTTGATCTCGAACTCCGGCTGATTGCGCGAAAGTCTGAACTTTGCGCCTTGAAGGTCTAGATAAAGAGGAAGCGAACAGTTACGGTTGTAGTACTCAAGAAAGGATTCGAGTTCACCCAGATCGGAATGAGAAGAGTTGAACCTAATTGCACTGGCCTGCATCATTTCGACGGATTTGAGGAGCTTCCTGTTCTTCACGGTAGCCACGATAGAGAATTTGGTCATATCGATCACCTCTAGAAAGATTATAACAGTCAACCTGGAGAAAGAGCGTCTGTCATCTTGAAGGATCCCTCCAGCGGTTCGCCCAGGAGATAATGACTGAACCAGGCGAGGTTTTGCGTCATTATGGCCCTGTGAAGACCGGGTTTAACGGTGTTGTGTCCCATGTCTTTGTAGATAACCAGTCTTACTGGCACATTCATCTCTCTCAGACCCTGGTAAAGCTCGAAGGCGTTAGGCGTCGGAACTCTGGTGTCGGAATCGCCGTGCTGTATGAGCGTGGGGGTAGAAGCGTTCTTAATGTAAGAAATGGGCGATGTCAGCTCGTATATCTTAGGATCTTCCCAGGGATTGTTCCCGAGGTAGCGATGGCAGAATTGATGAATGTCGGTATTGACGTGGTAGGTCATCCAGTTGGATATACCCGCTCCCACGGAGGCGGCTTTGAATCTCTTTCCATAAGTTGCGCAGAAGGCCGAGATGTAGCCTCCCTGGCTCCAGCCCATAACTCCGAGACGGTCTCCGTTCACCAGCCCTCTTTCTATGAGCGAATCGACGCCGCTCACAACGTCTTCGTAATCACCTATCCCGAGGTTCCTGTAATTCAATTTCCTGAAGTCTCTTCCGTAGCCTTCGCTTCCGCGGTAGTTGGGCTCCAGTACCAGCACTCCTCTGGATACCAGCTGCTCGATAGGATAATAGCTGCTCGTTATCCTCGCGGTAAGAGCCGTCCAGGTCGGTCCTCCGTGAACCAGCACAACGAGAGGGTATTTCCTGGAACTGTCGAAATCGGTGGGAAGGTTCAAAACACCGTGGATCTCAGTACCGTCGCAACTCTTCCAGGAGAGTCTTTCCTTCCGTACCCTTTCCCTTCGGGGATATATAGACGCGATATCTGTTATTTTTCTTCCGTCGAGATAGATCTCGGGAGATTCAAAAATTCCGGCCATGACGATGGCCAGTCGTTTTCCATCCGGAGTGACGCTTGAGGCCATCACCATCTGATCCTCATCCGTCAGGCGTTCCAGATGGCCGTTCTCATCGAGCAGTCCCAGGCAGATCGTGCAGTCCTCGATCCAGTTCACGAAGAAGCCCTTCTCTGTCCAGGCAACCGGTTCGATGTTCAGGTCCTGTCCCACACTCAACCGCCTTTTCGAAAGATCGGAAAGATCGACGATCTCGACCACTCCGTTATCCATCCAGGGGTCGTCTCCGGCCGGTACCACACAGGCCAGTCTCTTCGAGTCGCCGGAGAAGAGACAGCCCCTCGGGTGAGCCAGCGGTAGCTCTTTCAGTTCTCTTTCTTCGTTCATGAGAAAAACCTTCGCGCTATCGAAATCGTTGTAATCGCTCGTGGGTGGTGCCAGAAGTGCGATGTAATTTCCGTCGGGAGATAGAGAGATCGAAGAGATATGAAACTCCTTGCCGTCCGTCAACTTATCAAAGAGAGCTTCTTCGCAGCGCATATCTCTGGGTAATTCGAACCTTGCCGAATATTTTTTCATGGCGCGCGAGAGATGGACGAAATACAGCGAGCTGTTCTTCGTCTCTTCGTCTATGTATTCGAACTCTCCGTAGCTTTCCTTTCTCTTTTTCAGTTCCTCGCTCTCCGGAGAGGCGGCTACGAGAAAGAGTCCGTCATTTTTCTGACTCCACTTCATCTGACTGATCTCCTGTTCGAAGGTGAGTAACTTGTAGGAACGTTTCAGTTCGAAATCGAAGATCATCAGATCGTTCTTGTTTTCCTCACCGGTTTTCTGGAGAAAGACAAGCCTCTTCGAATCGGGCGACCAATCGGGAAGAGAGCAATCGAACTCATCGTTCGAGACGTGTAACGCCGTCTCGCTTTCCGCATCGTAAACCACAACCGTTCGCATGTACTTGTTTCCGTCCCAATCGGTGCGCCTGAGCGTGTAGGCCAGCTTTTTGCCGTCGGGTGAAATCACCGTACCGTTGACCAGAGGAAGCGAGAGCTGCTCTTCGACTGTCAGGTATCTCTGGCTCAAATCATATCCCTCCCAAAATAAAAAGTGCCAATATAGTATAACCCGCACCGAAGGAGTAAAACAAACCGCGTAATTTGCGAAGATCCAGACCTGTTTGTGGTATAAACTTATCAGGGTGGTGGGATGATGATTAAGAGACGCTTATCGATTCTTGGACTTCTCTCTTTGGTTCTGTGCCTGTTTCTTTCTGGATGCCTATCACGGAAGTTTCCAGTGATGTCCGGCCTGTGGGATCTAGAGATGATATCGGAGGAATATACCGGTAACGGCTATTTCGAAATAACCAGGCATTACGGCTACAATTTCAGCGGTCTTTTTTGTGAGGGCGGTCGTCCGTGCCGGGAGCTTTTCGGATTGCTCTTCGACGGTGGAAAAGTTTCTATCTACACATGGATCGACGATAAAAGCATCGATTTCAACGGCGAGATCTCGAAAGACAACATGTCGGGAACCTTCATAATTCACTCCACGCAGGAGGAAGGCACCTGGACAGCATCAAAGCAATGAGCGAGTCCCTTTCTTTTGAAAAATCCAGTCGGTCAGAAAGGCTAGCTCGCTATTAGAAGATCTTGATAACAAAATCAAGCAGAAGACAGAGGAAAAAGGATAAGAGTCCGGCAACGAGCGGGGTCTGTACCCATCCCAGCGCTATTTTCTTCAGAATCTTCAGATTCACGTCTTTCGTGCCTCCGGCGAATCCCGCTCCGATGACAGCCCCGACTATCGCCTGAGAGGTGGAAGCCGGTATGCCCAGCAGGGTGAACATCCACACGACCGACGACATGGAAAGCACGGCGATTACGGCGGCGAAGTGATCGAGGCTGATGATCTGTTTTCCCACCGTGTACATGACGCGCTTGCCGAAAGTTATCACGCCAAGACCTATGCTTATGCCTCCCATCAGCACGGCGACATTGGTCGGAATTATTCCTGCGAAAGGACCGATAACGTTCGCTACGTCATTTGCCCCGAGCGCGAAGGAACCGTACGCTCCTATGGCGATGGCACCGATTTTTAAAGCGAGATTCTGTGTCGGTATGGTCTTTATCTTTGCAAAGAAGATCGATGTTATTCGGTACAGAAAGAAGCCGCCCACGGCGGCCCCGACAGGAGTGACCACCCAGCAAACCACGATTTTCAGAAATATTGACCAGTCGGCCGTTCCCTGGAACATTCCGACACCGAAGATAGCTCCCATCATAGCCTGTGAAGAGGAGACTGGAATGCTCAGAAGAGTCATGATCGTCATCGTCAGAGCCGCTGCAATAGTTCCGGTGACGGCTGTAAAGACGGTTTGCGAACTGAGGCTGGAGATAGTCTCAAGAACTCTAGAGCCGGCGAAGACCGCGCCTATGAGTATGAATATCACGGATGAAGCGACCGCAACCTTGAACTTAACAAGACCCGATGCCACGGCCGTACCATAAACGTTGGCTGCGTCGTTCGCCCCCAGTGCCCATCCGAAAAATACCGCCGAAACTACTGCAAGAAACACATCAAGCCTCCAGATAAGGGAAAATACGATCTCCAAACAATCCTATAATTAAGATATTAGGTGATCTTTATGCGAATGTTTTCCCAGTTCGCATTGGAGATATGTTTCTAATATGCAAGCTAAACTTATCAATCGAAGATAAAACCAGTCGATATTTAGATCCAAGAAGCCTTCTCTGGAAAATGGAAGGAGTCCCCGGGTAGATTGACGTTCCGTGAGACCTGCACAGAATTCTCTGGCAATGGAACTAACAGTCTGAAAAACCAGATCGTTTTTTGTATTGTGGACTTACAATGAACATTAGGGGGTGAGACCTATGAAGAATGCCATCCTTGTACTTTGCCTTTTGCTGGTTACTTCACTTTCGTTTGGAAGCCTTTCTCTCGGATTAATCAATGTTGCCGCGCAAACCGAATCTCTTTCGAATACTCCTCTTTCCGGATTTGTTGGAATAGACGTGCTTGGAATTGACTTGCGGTATGATTTTGGACCTCTGTCTTTTGGAATAGCAACTCCGTTTCTTATGTTTACTCTTTCGGAAGACACCGGAGTAAAGTCTTCATTCATGATTCCCGGAATTGCCTGGTACGGTTATGTTGGACTGAAACTCGATCTCGGCGCTTTTTACGTTAGAGGAGATATCGGCCACACGTTCGCTTTTGGAGAGCAGTCACAGCTGGGTTTTTCGCCTCTCAGACTTGGAGTTGGGATGGATTTTAGTCCCGGTTATTACATAGAGCTCAACGTAGATCTTATTCTACAAAAAATCAATGAGACTGTCGGTAAGATCTTCGATTTTAAAATAGGCTACAGATTCTAAGAGAAAAAAGGGGTGTTTGAAGATGAAGAGATCTCTTGCCACCGCCATTGTGATAACTGTGATTGCAATCTCTTGCATTTCGAGAAATCCAACGGTTGAGGCGTACAGAAATAGTTTCTACTCAGTTACTTTTCTGGATATAGAGAGCTTCAGTGTGAATCTGACAACGGATAAGATCAATATCTCGAGAGATGAAAAACGAATGCTCAACGATGGTGACATTCTTATCTACCTTACAGATGAAGACAGGCTTGGAAAGATGCTGATACTGGAGCTCGACAATAAAAGAAGCGGCATACTCTTGTTTGATTTTGTCACGTACGATAGGGATGGTCAAATCCTCCTTGAGAAGAAAGAAGTCAAGCTTCGGGCTTCTTATATCTTTGATTTCGACAAAGGAATAATTCCCGAAAAAATCGAGGGTGTCGAGCTGTGGTGGCACAATATGGATGATATGGAAATGTATCTCGTTCCCTGGACTCCCACAAAACTCGGGAAATATCCACTGGCGAAGATGAACTGAGAGACCAACACATTTCTCAGAAGAAATATGTTTGACCGATTAGAAGAATCTTTTTAGAATCAAGCTTAGCAAAGAACATCGGCATAAGCTTCATGATGGCATCTACGAAAAACTCGCCAGGCAGGCTGATGGGAAGCCCCGGCTCTCCACAAGTAAAAATCTACCGGAATCATTATCTCAACTCATGCGCTTTTGTGATCCTTCTTGCAAGTAAAGAAAGCAACCTTTGTCCAACCATTTCGATTCACCGCTGGATAATCATTTATGTCCTTATTGTGTTTTTAAATGCCCACCAGGTATATCTGTAGATTTTCAATGGATGAAATTGATGGGAAAAATCAGCGTGAATACCGATATAGATATTAATTATGCGGGAGTTCCGGAGCATTTATATCCATTAAACTTAACCTTAAGCGAGTTTCGAAAGTTGTTCGTTTTTCTGCCGCAAGTGCTAGACTTTTCATGCGCCGCGACGACATATGGGCGCAGACCGGTTGGTAGTTTGTCCGGTCCTTATCTTCTGGATAGGAGGTGTATCATGAAACGGTTCACGTTTATTATGATGCTCCTGTCAACCCTCATTATCCTCTCTGGATGCATCCTGGTTCTGAAGTGTATAAATTTCGAAGGTTTTGCTTTCGGTGCCACTTATCATTTCGGAGATACACTGTGGGAATCGGCCACCAAGATGACGCTAAAGGAGTTCTACTGGTCTAACGGCACACCAACGAACAACGGGAATTTGAAAGTAGATAACAAAGGACTTGCCGGTCATACCGGCCTCGACGTTAATCTAAACAACATCACAGTAGCCTTTACCTTCCCATCAGCACCCACCGGTCTCATTCTCTACTACGGCGAATACGGCGGAAATATCAACGTCGAGGTTAACGGAGATCTGAAGAACGTTCAGAATTTCGCCGACATAAACGGTGCCGTTATTGGCGGAGTCAATGTCTCAATCACAAACGTCGTAGGCCAGAAAGGCGTTCTGAACCTTCTGGGAACGATCAATTCATTTTCGATCGGCGGCCAGGAACTGTGGATCGACCACGTCTGTCCGAGAAAATGAAGGGATCATTTTTCACAAGAATCAGAGGAGCAACTCAAGTTATCAAGTGCTGAGTCGAACTTTCAATAGCTAACAGGCGCATATGGCCGGCTTCGCCAAGCGACACCGGCAAAATGGGGTAGTGCTTGAGAAAAGTTTCGCTTGATATCTCATCCCCAGAAGGATTTGATGAATATTCTTACTACATCGGCCCCACCTATGAAAGTCCCGACAGTGCTTCCGACATTCGCCAGAACCACTACCAGCAGTATCCGTGTGACACGGTTTCTCCAGAAACCTTTGAAGGAGTTCACATCCTCGCTCAGGTTTTCAAAGTCCGAGACTTTGGGCTTTCTCACCATGGCTTCCACGAGACCTGCGAACCAGCCGGCGGCGAGCAACGGATTCAAAGAGCTTATCGGAGCGACCACAAAGGCTGTCAGTATCGATAGCGGATGCCCGAATGCGGCCAGTGTTCCCAGTGCCGAGAGAGAGCCGTTCCACAGTATCCAGCTCAGTATCTGATCGAGGCCGGCGTCGCGGTTAACGATTATCGTCGCTACTATCAGTGAAATTATCGCTATCGATATCGTCCAGCCGATTATCTTGCCGGTCTTTTTTTTGGGCGGGATCTTGCTCAAAGCTGCCAGATCCTGCTCCTCCTTGATAGCCTCTTTAAGGCCCGGAACGTGTCCGGCGCCAATCACTGCGACTATCTTCTTTCCCGGGGCATCCTTGATCTTCTGGGCGAGGTACTTGTCCCTTTCGTCTATCAGCGTCTCTTTCAATTGCGGGAAGGATTTGGACAGCTCTCTTAAGGCTGATGTTAGCATGTCGCCCGATTTCATTTTGTCCAGTTCCTCCTCGGTTATCTTCTCGTCGCTGAAGATCGAGAGAACGAGACTGAAAAAGAGTTTGGCCTTCCCCCAGAAACCCAGGTTTCCCCAGATCCTCGCAAAGGTCACCTGTATATCCCTGTCGGCCAGCACCAGCTGTGCACCGGTTTCCCTGGCTGATTCTATAGCCTGGAGCATCTCCTGCCCGGCCTGTATTCCAATCTGCTTAGCCATTCTCTTCTGGTAAGAGGAGAGGATAAGATTGGCCAGCAACAAAAAGGATTTCTTATCCTTTATCACTTTGGCAATATCCGTCTTCTTCCAGCGGTCCTGGTCCTGCATCGACTGATAGCGCGAGTTGCAAAGCTCGATCGCCACGGAATCGGGGCGCTCTTCCTCTATAATCTGTTTCACTTCTTCGGCGCTGTTTTTAGATACGTGAGCGGTTCCGATCAGTATTATCTCTTTATCTTTGAGCTGTATTCT
>ENA-OSEO01004720-OSEO01004720.1-sediment-metagenome-genome-assembly--contig:-NODE-4720-length-13922-cov-3.797400_pt1 | contig 13922 bp, 13 predicted proteins | sample MGYA00237883_ERZ534232 | MGnify/ENA metagenome assembly ERZ534232 | reverse complement strand
ATTCACCGGGTGATTTATGGATCCATCGAACGGTTTTTGGGAATTCTGGTCGAGCATTTTGCCGGCAAGTTTCCTTTATGGATGAGCCCGGTGCAGGTGGCGGTTCTGGCCATTAACGACGAGATGACGCCCCATGCCCATGAAATCAGTACGATCCTTCAAGAAGCCGGGCTTCGCACCGAAGTCGACAGCCGTACCGAGAGTCTGAATAAAAAAATCAGAGAAGCGCAGCTCAATCAGATTCCGCTGATCCTGACCATTGGCGCCAAGGAAAAAGAATCCGGAACCCTTTCCGTCCGGACGCTTGATGGGAACGTTCAGTTCGGCATCCCCCCAAACGAGTTTATGAATACCGTTCTGACGCATATCCGGGAAAAAATGCCGGATTTCATGATTTTCAATCAAAGGGGGGCCTGAAGCGGATGGCAAAAAATGCGGGCATTACCAGCCACCGGATCAAGTGGTGTGATATGCGCTGCGAACATGCCGATTTTGCCAGGAGCGAGGCTCTGGACGGAAGCTGTCGGACCTTTCAGTCGCTCTGGTGCCTCAAGCTCAAAAGCCATGTGACCAAAAATTCGCCCTGCCAGGTCAAGTTCGGAAGGCGAAGGCCGACCACCGGCTTTTAAAAATCAATGCAGAGAGTGCCCTCCTTTGGTTTGCCTCTGACAACGGACATTATGAATGGGCTGGTTATTTCCATCAAATCATAAAAACTTCTTTTATTATTGGTTTCCCGTCATCCTCTATTGTGCGTTAATTTTTTTCCAGTCCTCCCGGCCGGCGCCGGAAAGCATACCCGAGATTCCCTATCTGGACAAATTCCTGCACGCCGGCGCCTACACCCTTTTAGGAGCGCTCTTTTTCAGGGCTTACCGGACCACATCGCTGGGAGACAAGCTTCATTATATGATCATCCTCAGTATTCTTTCGGCCGGTCTGTATGGGATCGGTGACGAAATTCACCAGTATTTCGTTCCTTTTCGCAGTGCCGATGTCCAGGACGCCTTGGCCGATATCATCGGCAGCGCTATCGGTGCGATTGCGGCCGCAACTGCTGCCGGGAATCTGAGAATTCACGGATTGACAAATCAAAAAGCTTTATATAAAAAAAAATGACCGACCTTGATCGGGACGGGTCGAAAATTAGCGGGTATTGCGAACGCGTTAGAGAAAGGGACACGATGGAAGCACACCACACAATTAATCTGAACGGTAAAGCGTATGAATTCAGCCCGGGTGAAACCATTCTGCTGGTCGCCCGGCGAAACGGGATTGATATTCCGACCCTGTGCTACCTGAAAGCGATCACGCCCACCGGGGCCTGCCGTATCTGCGTGGTTGAAGTGGCCGGCGCCGCCGATTTAGTGGCCGCCTGCGCAACGCCGGCGGTCTCCGGAATGGTCGTTCAAACCGAATCTCCCCGGGTGGTTGAAGCCCGCAAGCTGATCCTTCGGCTGCTGCTGTCTTCCGGCAACCACAACTGCGCCATCAGCGGACACAGCGGCGCGAGCTGGGAGGATTTCCAGCTTAGGGTCCAGGCGGACGACGCTGCCGCAGAGTTGTGTCCGGTCTGGGGCGACTGCCGGCTGCAGGACCTGGCTTACCGCTATCAGGTTACCGGAGACCCCCATCTGGCCACCGAGGCAAAATACCCCATGGAAACGGTCAATCCGTTTATTGTGCGGGATTTTTCAAGATGCATTTTATGCGGCCGGTGCGTGCAGGCCTGCAATGAAGTTCAGGTGAACAACGCCATTGAATTCGGCTATAAGAGCGCCTGGACCAAAATCATTACGCCCGGCGACAAGCCCTTGAGGGATTCCGATTGCGTTTTCTGCGGCGAGTGCATTCAGGCCTGTCCGGTGGGTGCGCTGGTTGAAAAGGACGTTCGCTACCGGGTCCGCCCCTGGGAAACCCAGAAGGTGAAAACAACCTGTTCCTACTGCGGGGTCGGCTGCCAGATGTTTCTGCACGTCAAGGACGGACAGGTGGTCCGGGTGTCCGGCGCCGAAGAGACTCCGCCCAATTTCGGCAGCCTCTGCGTCAAGGGTAGATTCGGCTTTAACTTCATTCATTCGCCCGAACGCCTGACACGGCCCCTTATCAAGGACAACGGCGTCTTTAAAGAGGCCACCTGGGATGAAGCCCTCGATCTGGTGGCAAAAAAGTTTTTGGATATCCGGGATACCCGGGGCTCCGACGCTATCGGCGTATTGACCTCCGCCCGGATTACAAACGAAGAAAACTACATTCTCCAGAAGTTTGCCCGGGCGGTTCTGAAAACCAACAACATCGATCATTGCGCCCGCCTCTGACATTCCTCCACCGTGGCCGGTCTGGCCGCAGCATTCGGAAGCGGCGCCATGACAAATACCATCGCCGATATTGAAACCGCCGATGTGATTCTCATCACCGGGTCGAATACCACCGAAAACCACCCGGTCCTTTCCAGCGTTGTCAAGCGGGCGGCAAGATTCAGGGGCGCCAAGCTCATCCTGGTGGATCCCCGCCGGATTAAGATGGCCGATTTTGCCCACATCTGGCTGCGCCAGAACCTGGGAACCGACGTGGTCTGGATCAACGGCATGATGCATGTCATCATCAAGGAAAATTTGTATGACTGCCAGTTCGTTGAAACCCGCACCGAAGGGTTTGAAACGCTCCGCAAGCTGGTTGAAAAATTTACGCCCGAGTATGTCGAGGCTATCACCGGAATACCGGCCGATGACCTTGCCGCGGCAGCCCGACTTTACGCCGGCGCCAGGGCCGGCAGCATCCTTTACTGCATGGGGATTACCCAGCATGTGTCGGGGACCGATAATGTCAAATCTCTGGCCAACCTGGCCATGCTGTGCGGCAATCTGGGAATAGAAGGCGGCGGGGTCAACCCCTTGCGGGGGCAGAACAATGTCCAGGGAGCCTGTGATATGGGCGGACTGCCCAATGTTTATAGCGGCTATCAACCGGTCACGGATGAGGCCATCCGCAGCAAGATGGAATCCGCCTGGGGCGTGACCGGCCTTCCGGCCAAGCCGGGCCTGATGGTTACTGAGATGATTCCAAAGGCCGCCGACGGCAGCCTGAAAGCGCTTTATATCGTCGGTGAAAACCCGCTGGTTTCAGATCCGGATCTGAACCATGCCAAGAAGTGTATTTCAAAACTTGAGTTTCTGGTGGTTCAGGACATTTTTCTGACGGAAACCGCCCGGCTGGCAGATGTTGTTTTGCCGTCGTGCTGTTTTGCCGAAAAGGACGGTACCTTTTCCAACACGGAACGTCGCGTACAGCGCGTCCGCAAAGCGGTTGAGCCTCCCGGCCAGGCCAAAGACGACGGGTGGATCGCCTGCCAGATTGCCGCGCGGATGGGATATCCCATGACGTATGACGGCAGCCGGGCGATCATGGAAGAAATTGCCGCCGTTACCCCGTCTTATGCCGGCATCACCTATGAGCGCATTGAAACTGAAGGGATCCACTGGCCCTGCCCGGTTCCGGATCATCCGGGAACGCCCGTTTTGCATCGGGAGCGGTTTACCCGGGGAAAAGGGCTGTTTCATGCCATTGAATATATTCCGCCGGCCGAGCAGGTCGATGAAGCCTATCCCCTGTACCTGACCACCGGAAGGCTTCTGTATCAGTATCATACCGGCACCATGACCATGAAGACAGACGGGTTAATGGACCGGGCGCCGGAGTGTTTTGTGGAGATTTCTACAGCCGATGCAGGCCGATATAAACTCAAAGACGGCAGCCGGGTGGCGGTTGCCTCCCGGCGGGGCCGGATCGATGCCCGCCTGAAGATATCGGGCAAGGCGGTACCCGGGACGGTCTTCATTCCGTTTCACTTTGCCGAAGCGGCCGCCAACGCGCTTACCCATGCCGCCCTGGATCCGGTTTCCGGAATTCCTGAGTACAAGGTGTGCGCCGTGAGGATATCAGAGCCGGCAGGGGCATAGGCAAGGGACCAGTGGCCGGGTGTCGGGGATAAGGATCAAGAACAGGGATCAGGGACCGGGATTCAGGGGCCAGCGGCGGGGCTGGCCCCTGAAGCGGTCAGTTTGATCGAAAAACAGACTCCAGCGTTGTTGAGTCAGATATGAGGGGAATGAATAATGCTTTTACCGGAAACCTGACACCCGACCCCTGAAAGCTGGAGAGTTTTTGTTTGGTAATCAGCAGACTGTCAAACCCAACAGGTTTATTTAATATAAAAGGTGAATAGGAAACATATGAACGACATACTTTTCAGCTCCTGGGGCGGTCAGGTGGTGGATAATCGCGGCAAAGCCGCTCAGGCATATAAACCGGCCGCGCAGGCCCTGCTTCCGGAATATTTCAAAGCGGATGAAAAGATCAAGGCCCTGATCGGCTGGTACGGTATGGTGCTGCGATCCGCCGATGTGAATGTGGTGGACCTGTGCCGGGAATATATGGCTGAAGTGCATAAAGCCTCCTGTGGAAAATGTGTGCCCTGCCGGACCGGGACGGGCATCATGGCCGAGACGCTCAAGCGGATCTGTGACGACGGCGGGCAGCCGCAGGATCTTGGCCGCCTGCAGACATTGGCCCGAACCGTCAGCGCCACGGCCAAGTGCAGCATCGGTCAAACCGGTCCGGTTGCGATTTTGCATGCACTGGAATTTTTTTCCGGGGCATTCAGAGCGGCCCTGGACGGCCCGGCCATCGCCAGGGGGGCTTATCGTTCCAGTGTGACGGCGCCTTGCATGGATGCCTGCCCGATCCATCTTGATATTCCCGCTTATGTTGAATCTGTCAGGGAGGGAAAATTTAATGCCGCCCTAGATACGATCCGCGAGCGCCTGCCGCTGCCCGGAATTGTCGGCCGCGTCTGCGTTCGCCCGTGCGAGGATAACTGCCGGCGGGCCAATCTGGACGAGCCGATTTCCATCAAATACCTGAAACGGTTTGTGGCCGATGATGAACTGTCCCACCGGGGAAAACCGAAATACAAGATAACGCCTGCGGATAAAATTGGGAACGTGGCCGTTGTCGGCGCCGGCCCGGCCGGTGTGACCTGTGCGTTTCACCTGTCTCGCAGGGGACATCGGGTCACGATCTTTGAGCGTCTGTCGGAACCGGGCGGTATGTCGGCCGTGGGCATCCCGGACTATCGACTTCCCCGCCCCATTTTGCGACAGGAGGTCGCGCAGATTCGCAAGATGGGTGTCACGATTCAGTACAATACCACCATCGGCAGGGATATCGCCCTGTCTCAGCTTGAAACGGATTATGATGCGGTATTCATAGGTATCGGCGCCCAGAACAGTTCCGCCATGATGGTGGAGGGGGAGGATAAGGGATATCAGGGATTTATCCCGGGGATACAATACCTGCTGGATATCAATGAGGGTCGCGATCCCTATCCACCGGGAAAAAAGGTCGTCGTCATCGGCGGCGGCAATGTGGCCATTGACTGTGTGCGCAGCGCTTTACGCATCGGCAAGAAAGATGTCCATCTGGTCTACCGACGGACCCGCAATGAAATGCCCGCGGATCATGTTGAAATTCACGACGCCGAAGAAGAAAAAGTCCAGTTTCACTTTCTGACTGCGCCGGCACGGGTGCTGGCGGAAAACAACAGGGTGGTCGGGTTGGAATGCATCAAAATGAAACTCGGCAAACCGGACAGCAGCGGCCGGCGAAGACCCGTGCCGATCGAGGGGTCGGAATTCGTATATGAATGCGACACGGTGGTGCCGGCCATCGGCCAGCAGATCGATCTGTCTCTGCTCGCAGGGATCGACGGCGTCAAAACAACCCGCTGGAACGCCATCCAGGTGGATGCCGTTACCAAACAAAGCAGCCGGCCCAAAATTTTTTCTGCCGGCGATTGTGAGACCGGCCCGGGCGCTCTGATCACGGCCTGTGCCGGCGGGCGCCAGGCGGCCTTGAGCATCGACCGCCTGATCAGCGGCAAACCCCTTGGTTACGAAGAAACCGACTATTTTGACAAGTTTTATAAAGTCGTGAAAGTCTATGATCGCCATGAGAAAATCGGCACGGTCGGGGGCAGTGCCCGCAAAAAGCTCCGGATGCTGCCGCCCGAGCAGAGAAAGTTTACCTTCGATGAAGTCGAAGAGGGGTATTCGTCTCCGGAGGCCATTGCCGAAGCGGCGCGCTGCCTGCGGTGCTACCGGGTAGCGACGGTTGCAGTATGATGGGTGTTTAATCATAATAGGAGAATAGACGTGGTAGAAGCCATTACTGTGATGGGAATTCTGGGATTGATGATCGGTGTGATGCTGGCTGTGGCGGCGAAAGTTTTTTATGTTTATGTCGATCCGTTGATTCTTGAGATTGAAGCAGTGCTTCCGGGCGCCAACTGCGGCGGCTGCGGCAAGCCCGGCTGCTCGGCCAATGCCGAGGCCATAGCGACCGGCAAGGCGTTACCGACTTCATGTGTGGCGGCCGGACCGGATGTGGCCGAGGCGATCGCGGCGATCATGGGGGTTAAAGTTGAAGCCAAAGAGCCGGATATCGCCCGGCCGGGATGCACCTATGGCGTTGCCGCCGCCGATCTGAAGTATATTTACGACGGTCTGAACGACTGTCGCGCCGCCGCGCTTTTAAGCGGCGGCATGAAAGTCTGCACCATCGGCTGCCTGGGACTGGGGACCTGCGCCCGGGCCTGTCCGTTTAACGCCATTACCATGGGACCCAAGGGGCTGCCGGTCGTCGATGAAAAACGCTGCACCGGCTGCGGGACCTGCGAGCGGGTCTGCCCGAAATACATCATCACGATGTCTTCCGTCACCCGTCGCATCATGCGGGAATACACCACCGCCGAATGCACCACTCCCTGCCAGCGGGCCTGTCCGGCCGGCATCGATATTCGGGAATACATCCATCAGATAGCCCAAGGAGATTTTCACAAGGCCGTTCAGGTAATCAAGGAGCGCAACCCGTTTCCGACCGTGATCGGTCGCATCTGCCCCCGGCCCTGCGAGCAGGACTGCCGGCGTCAGTTTGTGGATGAACCCGTAGCCATCAATTTTTTGAAGCGCTATGCCGCCGATTATGAAAAAAAACAGGGTAAACGGATTCTTCCGTATAAGGCTCCCGCCACGGATCGCCGGGTTGCAGTGATCGGCGGCGGCGTCGAAGGACTGTCGGCCGCCTTCTTCAGCGCCCGGCTGGGTCATGATGTGACGGTTTATGAGGCCGCTAAAGAGCCGGGCGGACTCTTGCGCAGCGCCATCGCCGCCTACCGGCTGCCCCGGGAAATGCTCGACTGGGATATCGACGGCATCCGTGAAATCGGCGTTCGAATTGAAACGGAAAAATTGCTGGGAAAGGACCTTACCGCAGCCTCCCTGCTCAGGGAAGGCTATGAAGCGGTTTTTCTCGCCACCGGCGGATGGGACAGCCGGTTAACCAGAAATCCCGGAGGCGAGCCTGCGCCCGTCATTTCCGGGATACACCTGCTGATAGATGTTATCAGAAATCATGACAAAATTGCCACCGGCTCCCACATTGTGATTTGCAATGGCGGCCGGCTCGCTGTGGAGGCAGCCCGCAAATGCCGGGAAAAATCGGCGCAATCCGTCACGATCCTGCTTCGGGAGACCCTGGAAAACAGCGGCCTGGATGAAGCCGAGCTGGAAACGTTGGAAAAAGAAGGGGTCAACCTCCGATTTGCAAACGCCATCGGTCGGCTGTCCGGCCAGGATGATGTGTTAACCGAGCTTGAGTCTATCGATCTTTTAACCCGATCGCCTGAGACGATCCCTGCAGATACCCTGATCCTGGCTTCCGGAAGACTCCCGGAATTCATCTTTATCAAACAACCCCGAAAAGAACCGACTGAAATTGCTGAAGAATCTGACGGACCGCTTCGCTGGCAGGCGATTGAGGCCTATAAGGAACCGGCCCAAAAAGACGCCGTCGGTATTTTTGCGCCGGGCGATATTCAAACGGATTTTAGCGCCGCTATCCGGGCCATCGGCGCCGGCCGCCGAGCGGCCGCATCCATTCACCAGGCCATGTATGGCATACCCATCACCCTGCCGGACTCTGTGGTTACGCCGCAATCTGACATTCAAAATGTGGACGGCGTTGCCGGAGTACCGGCTGTCAGCCGTGAAATCATGCCCCTCAGCAGCCCCGCTGAACTGGCAACGGGCCGGGAGCTCGAAAAAGGTTTCAGCGAAGCGTCTGCCCACGCCGAGGCACAGCGTTGTCTCCAGTGCGGGTTGATCTGCTACCTGCATGACGGCAACCGGCGGCAGGCCGCGGGCTGACGGCGTAGGGTTTTGTATCCGGCGCTCCAAGCCGGAACCCGGAACAGGGCACTCTGGGCCTGATGCCGCGCCATGAACGAGCAAGCTTGCGCAGGTCCGGCGCCGGTCAGCACCGTAAATCGCCGGACTGATTTTCAACCTAGCGCCATCAAAAAATTCCTAAAAAAGTGTCGTACCCTCCCTTGACAATAAATACGGAGTGATTAATTTTTTTTTAAAAATCATACACATCATATTGATATTATACATATTTATTTTTTAAACCTTTGTTCATAGGTTATTTTTGAATGGGGAGGTGAAAAAATGATGTTTATAAATATCAATACAACCAGATTTCCTTGACGCAGATTTCGTTAGTTTCTTTTTGCCGATTCAGCATATTTTCTAATTAAAAAACCTTATTTAATCAAAATCTTAGGCACAAATAAGAGGTGTAAGGGAGTGCCCGGAAAGGAGGTGGCTTTATGAAAAGTTTAATCCCATGGAAAAGACGCCGTCGTGAGATGACTTCTTTTGGTAAAAACAAAGAGGATTTCTCAGATCGTTTTTTCAACATGCCGTTGCACTTTGGTCAAAGTTTATTTTCAGATGAAGATTGGTATCCCCGCGTGGACGTGAGCGAGGGGAAAAAGGAAATCGTCATTAAAGCGGAGATTCCGGGTGTGGATCGCAAGGATATCGATATATCCCTGGATGGCCGATTGCTGAGCATTAAAGGAGAAAAAAAACAAGAGAAAGAAGAATCAGGCGAACACTATCAGCGTGTGGAAAGTTCTTTCGGATACTATCGGAGAACCATCGAACTGCCGGCTGAAATTGATTCTTCTGATGTAGATGCCACCTACAAAAACGGCATCCTGAAGTTAAAGCTAAAGAAAGTAAAAGCGTCTGAAACAAAGAAGATCGGGATAAAAACAAATTAACCGGAGTTCTGGATCAAGGTGGTTTGATCCGAAGAAACCATCAATGAAAGGAGGGATTGATTATGTTTATTCCCAGAGGACTTTTTTATCCGACCACAGGTTTTGGAAATGCTTTTGAGGAACTGGAACGGATGCGGCGGGATATGGATCGGTTGGTGGAAGGTTTCGGCGGCAGATCTTTAAGCCTGCCGACGGCCGGAGTGTTTCCCCTGGTCAACCTGACCGAAGATAAGGATGGCTATTACGTGCGGGCAGAGCTTCCAGGCGTCAAATCAGATGAACTCGATATCTCGGTAACCGCCAACACCCTTTCAATCACAGGGGAACGAAAGCTGACCGATGAGGGCAAAGAGGTGCGTTATCATCGCCGGGAACGCGAAGCCGGTTCTTTCAGTCGCATCATCAGCCTGCCGGGGGAGGTGAATGCGGACCAGGTGGAAGCCAGTTTGAAAGACGGAATGCTGACCATTCGCATTCCCAAAGCTGAAGCAGCCAAACCCAAACAAATTACCGTCAAATAATATAAAGACCGGAAAGGAGGGATGCAACATGGCAAATACAACAGGCAAAGAGCTTCAGGCAAAGCAGAAATCAGAAGTCGCTGCGCCTGCCGAACAAATCCGGCCGGGGGCGGTATTTGTGCCGGCCGTGGATATATTCGAGTCTGAGAAGGAGATAGTTCTGCTGGCCGATCTGCCGGGTGTCAAGTCAGAGGATCTGATGATCGACCTGCGGGACAATGTGCTGACGCTGAGCGGCGACATTGCACCGTTTGAAGGCGCTGATGAAACCGATATCTTTATCGAATATGAAGTCGGCAAATATCATCGACAGTTTACACTTTCGGAAGCAATTAATCAGGAGAAAATCGATGCGCGGATGGAAAATGGCGTATTGAGGCTTAGTTTGCCGAAATCCGAGAAGGTCCTTCCGAAAAAGATCACTGTCAAAGCGGGTTGATGCCCAGGCCGGAAGTCTTTGTCAGTAAAGATTTCCGGCCAATCCGTATACAAATTGCCACATGAACGATCCCCCGGTGTTTTTATAAAGCCGGCTAAAGGAGTATATGCGATGAAATTAAAATTGTGGGATAGAATTCAAAGGGGAATGGAAGCAGGCTTTGATTCGACCATTTCAGCCGTTCATACCCTGACGGAAAAGGCCGGAGAAGGTATCGAACTCACCCGCCTGCGGCGGGAAAAGGCTCGCCTTGAAACCCAGTTGACACGATTGCTCGCCGAATTGGGCAATGCCGTTTATGAGAAAATTTCAACACAACGGCTGGATGAACTGGCCGGTCAACTGGGTGTTAAGGAAAGGATCATAGAGATTGCGAGAATGGATGCGCAAATGGTTGATACCGATAAAAAACTGGGAAAGGAAATAAAAAAATAAGGGAGAAAGATGGCTAAAAGCTATTTTGCCATTCTCGGCGTTACATCGGGTGCATCGCCCAACGAGATCCGATCGGCGTATCGCCGGCTTGCCAAAGAATTTCATCCGGATCATTTTGAGGGAGGCTGTGCGCCATTCCGGGAAATTCAGGAAGCCTATTCCGTTTTGGGAAATGCCCAAAGGCGCCGGGAATACGAACAGTCTCTCCTGAAGTTGCCGATCAGAAGACGTGCCCGCGAGAGGGCCAATCCGGGGCCTGAACCGCTTCTTTCAAACCGCGGGCCGGTTGATATCGGAGAAATATCGCCGATAAGATCCTTCCAGACCTTTAGGCCGTCCTTTAACGAAATTTTCGAACGGTTAGTGAACAATTATGCCGGCATCGATCGGCCCACACCCGGGCGGGTTCAAAATCTGACGGTCGAGGTTCTTCTCACCCGGGATCAGGCCTTTCGAGGGGGGAACGCCAAGGTTCTGATTCCGGTTCATGCGACGTGTCCGATGTGCCGCGGCGCCGGCGGCGTAGGGTATTATGCGTGTTCTCGATGCGCAGGTGAAGGCGCCGTTTCCGGAGAGATGCCGATTTTAATAGCATTTCCGGCGGGATTAACCGGAGATCATGCGGCAGTGGTCTCCCTGGATCGGTTTGGGATACGGGATGTTCATCTGAAAGTGTTATTCCGGCTTACGGATACCTACTAGACCGGACTGTTTCGATCATTGTCGTCAGAATTATGACGACACAGATCTTGATCTGTTCAGAATTGCTTTGATTAAAGGTGAACCTAGTGAAAGCGCGATCAGTGCCAGGATGAGCAGGCAAACCGGTTGATTCAGAAAAACAGACCACGACCCACCAGACAGCATCAACGTTGTATTTAGCCCCCTTTCGGCCATGGGTCCGAGAATCAGGCCCAATACAAGCGGTACCAGCGGGAAGTCGGCTTTTTTTAGGATATAGCCGATTAGACCAAAAATCAACGTCAGTCCGACGTCGTATAAACTGTTTCGAAGAGCAAAGGCTCCTGTGAGGCTGAGCATGAGAATCATCGGCACTAAATACTCATTGGCCACGAGCGTAATCCTGGCAAAAAAGTTCGCGCCGAGCCAGCTTATTAAAAAAAATAAGATTTGTGCATATAGCAGACCTGCAAAAAATGTGTAGGTGATATCGACGCGCTTGACGAACAGGTCACTGCCCGGAAAAAGCCCATGCATCAGCAATGCCCCCAAAAGAACAGCCGCTGGAGCGCTGCCTGGTATTCCAAGTGTCAAGGTAGGGATGAGCGAGGAGCAAACGGTGGCATTATTCGAAGACTCTGGAGCGACTACACCTTCCAGATCACCTTTTCCGAAGCTTTCCGGATGCTTTGAATTTCGAACGGCCGTAGCATAGGATAGCACATTGGCAGTGTCCCCGCCAATTCCTGGACAACAGCCCACCACACTCCCAATGAGCGATGAACGGATCAGGGTTTGCGGGTATCGAAAGGGGACTTTAAAGCCCTGGCTTACCTTCCCTTCAATTTTGCCGGCGGCAGCGATGCTGCCGCGCTGCATGCTTAAAATAAGGGCCTCACTGATTGGAAATAAACCGATGAGCATGGCGGCATAATCTATACCATCCATAAGATAGATGCGGCCTAAATTGTATCGAGTGTATCCGGTGATGGGATCAAAACCTACAAAGCTCAGCAACAGCCCTAAACAGGCCATCAACAGACCTTGTATTACCCTTCCCTGGGAGACCGAAGAAATCACCGTAAGTGCCAGAAGGGCGAGCAAAAAGTACTCGGCAGGTCCCAGCAAGACAGCTATACTGCCCAGCAAGGGGGCGGCCACGACCAGGAAACACCAGCCGACTAAGCCGCCGCATAACGAAGACATCATAGAAGCCCCGATGGCCACCCCGCCCTTCCCTTGGCGTGCCAGTGGATAGCCGTCAAACGTGGTGGCAACAGATGTCGAGGTGCCAGGGGTGTTTATCAATATCGCAGAAATAGAGCCACCGTAAATGGCACCTGTCCACAAACCTCCAAGCATGATGAGGGCCGTGGCTGTTTCAAACTTAAAGGTGATACCCAAGAAAAGTGAGATCGCAAGAATCCCCCCGATGCCGGGCAAGACGCCGAGCATTATGCCCACTGTCGTTCCGACGACTACGGCCAAAATATTGTGAAAACTTATGCTTAGGTATACGGCGCTGGCAATCATTTCCAGCATGAAAGATCCTTTGAACGTTCGACTAAAGCATCTACCATAGAGTGGCTCTTGGGAGTGGGATTTTAAGAGTCAATCCAAAAACGAGATACATCGCAGCAGCCGTTCCTACGGCTATACTAGCGAGCTGGAACCATTTTATCCGCCCCTCACTCAAGATTCCGATCAGTGTTCCAACAAACAATGCGGTTGCAATAAGGTACCCGATGGTTCCCATCAACAAGATATAGCCGGTACTGAGAAATAGCGATAGAAAAAACCGCCTCGTCTTTAATTTAAAGTGAATGTCGGTTGCGGGCTCTGGGAGCGATCCTTCTGAATGCCCGGACTTTTTTACAGCGGCTGTTTGCCAAAAGGTTTTGCAGAGTTGAAATAACAAAAGCAATAAACCTGCAGAACTGACGACGATCGGCGCTCTTGCAGCCACAGGGGGCATGCGGAAGGCACCCATGAGGAAGAAGAGAAAAAGAATCGTTACGACTGCGTAGATTAAAAGTTCCAGACTATTAAGGTCATATTTGCGGCCTGACTTCAACGCCCTCAACCCCGTTTTATATGAATCCATAGGAAATACAAGGAGTTATATGTCAAGAATGCTGATATTCCTATTTTTTTTGGAAGATATCTGAATACTTTTGGATCTTTTTAAACATCTCCCGGGTGGACGAATTATACTTTGATCCACTTTGCAGATTGAGCTGGGTACCCGTTTTTTTGACCCATTCCTGGAATCCCGCATCCTCCACCGCCTTTGCCAGCGCAGCCTCCAATTTTTGGATTATGCTTTGAGGTAATGCCGGCGGCCCCATGATGCCTGTTGTGGCTGTCAAATATCCGTCCGGATAACCTGATTCCTTTAATGTCGGGACATCAGAAATCAGCGGATTACGGTCATCCAAAAGGACGGCAAGAATTTTGATCTTCTTGTCTTTATGCATGGAAATGGCATTCGAGAGGGAAGGAACGCAGACATCCACCTGCTTGCCAATGAGAGCGGCCAACTGGTTGGCAGCCCCGCCAAAAGGAATCGGAGTCATCCTTAGGCCCATGGCTTGGTTCATCAGTCTGACCTGAAGTTCATTGGCTGTGGCCAACCCGACAACGGCTGTATTGACTGACT
>ENA-OSEO01004718-OSEO01004718.1-sediment-metagenome-genome-assembly--contig:-NODE-4718-length-13931-cov-4.167172_pt1 | contig 13931 bp, 16 predicted proteins | sample MGYA00237883_ERZ534232 | MGnify/ENA metagenome assembly ERZ534232 | reverse complement strand
CTTTAAAACTTTTTACAATCTTCGTGACACTTATAAACTTGGCCTAAACAAAAAATATCATTATAATCTATCTCATGGACGCAAAAACCAGAAAATCCGCACTGCGAGCACAAAGGCAGGAGATTACAGAGTACCATGCCTATAATAAACTTGCCGATCGCTGCAAGGACGAACATAATGCCCAAATATTAAGAACCATCGCCCAAGCTGAGCTCCGGCACTCCAAATTCTGGGAGAAGAAGACCAACACCACGGTGAATCCAGACCGGTTTCAGATTTTCCGGCTGCTTCTTCTTACCAGGATTCTCGGCTTAACCTTTGTATTAAAAAGGATGGAAAAGAATGAGGGAACCGCTTCCCGCCGGTACAACCATCTGAACAAGGTTATTCCAGAGACTGCAAAACTGAGCGAGGAGGAGGCAGCCCACGAAAAGGAGCTTCTTGGTCTTCTGGACGAGGAACGACTCCAGTATGTAGGCTCGATAGTTCTTGGGCTGAATGATGCCCTGGTGGAATTAACCGGAGCCCTGGCAGGCTTTACCCTGGCTCTGGCTAATACAAAAATCATAACCCTGGCCGGGCTTGTAACAGGAATATCCGCAGCCTTTTCCATGGCAGCCTCGGATTACCTCTCCTCCAAGGCAGAAGGAGATCCCAGGGCAGTAAAATCAGCCATCTATACTGGGACTGCCTATATTATAACCGTGGTCTTAATGATCCTCCCCTATCTCCTTTTGGAGAGCAAATTCCTAAGCCTGGGGATAACCCTGGGGATTGTGATAATAATTATCTTCAGCTTCAATTATTACATCTCTGTAGCCAAGGATCTCAACTTTCGGCGACGTTTCCTGGAGATGGCAGTGATAAGTCTGGGTGTTGCCGGGTTTTCCTTTTTTATAGGATACATTCTGAAGGCTGCTCTGGGAATTGACGAAGGATTATAGAATACTCATCCCGGATACCTAATGCCAGGGTTCCTGACCCTCGCGTAGCCCCTTGGGGGGGCCAAGAATCTCGGCCCAGACAACCGCCCTCTTTAGAGCGGAAAGCCTTTTCAGAGGTTGTAACCGCCATTCGGGGGAGGCCTCCTTCCTGGGAACTTCAACACTCTTTGCCTCCACCCCCGTACCATTCTTCCCAGGAAACGAAGGTTTAACCGTTTCCCGGGTTAAAACAGGCTGAAGTGCTTCAGCCTCCTCCCGGGCAATAGTTTCTTTAGAGGGTTTCACAGAAGGGAAAATCCCAAAGATCTTTTTTAAGGGAGATGCTTCCTTGACAGGCAGAGGTGGCTGACTAATTCGGAATGGGGGAACGGAAGGGGGGGAATATCCCCGGGGGAATTTCTCCGTCTCCTTTTCCTTACCCCTCCCTTTCCCCACCTTTTGAGTGCTTTTCTTCATACTACTTTTGGTGAATCTCTTTTTAGACCTTTTCAGATCCTGCGAAATACCTGCTTTTCTAGACCTTCTTATTCTGCTGCGGGCAATTGCCAGGACCAGAAGCGGAAAGAACCAGGCAAGAAATACCACCAAGGTGGAGATAATATCCTCCATACCGCTTACCTCTATTGCTCCGATCCGGAAGGAGGCTGGTTTGCTTCGCTGCCGCCAATCATGTCCCTCATCTTTGTATCCGCCTGGATATTTTTAAGCCGGTAGTAATCCATGATTCCCAGATTACCCTTTTGAAAAGCCTCAGCAATTGCCAGAGGGATCTCCGCTTCCGCAAGAACAACCTTTGCCCGGTTCTCCTGAACCAGGGCAAGCATCTCCTGCTCTCTGGCCTTGGCAGCTGCTCTCCGCTTTTCAGCCTCCGCTTGGAATCTTCTCTTATCCGCCTCCGCCTGGTCTGCCTGCAGTTTGGCTCCTATATTCTCCCCCACATCCACATCGGCGATATCTATGGAGAGGATCTCAAAGGCAGTTCCTGCATCCAAACCCTTTTCCAGTACTACCTTGGAGATCTTGTCCGGGTTTTCCAGTACAGTCTTGTAATTCTCCGCCGAACCGATGGTTGTAACTATTCCTTCTCCTACCCTGGCAATTATCGTCTCCTCCGTTGCTCCTCCCACCAAGCGTTCGATGTTGGCCCGGACAGTTATCCGTACCTTCACCTTAAGCTGAATACCGTCCTTGGCCACCGCATCTATGGCCTGCTTCCCCTTGGAGGCATCGGGACAATCTATAACCTTTGGGTTTACACTGGTCCTGACAGCATCCAGCACATCCCTTCCTGCCAGATCTATTGCCGCAGCCCGCTGGAAAGGGAGAGGTATGTTAGCCTTGTTAGCAGCTACCAAAGCCATACTGACCCTCATTACATCCCCCCGGGCAAGATAGTGGGTTTCCAGAAGGTCTGTTTCTATGGGAATTCCCGCTTTTGTAAGCATGATCCTGGCATCCACTATGACCCCTGGGTTCACCTTCCTTAAATACATTCCTATAAGTCGTGTAATTCTTACCGGAGCACCGGAGAGCAGCGCCCGGAACCATAAACCAAAAAATTTTAATAGAACAATCAGAACTGCCAGGGCTATAATTCCCACGGCAACATAGAGGATTATGTAGATCATCTTTTCCTCCTAACTAAAATTCTGTTTCCATTTATTGCCTTAACTTCTACAGCTGTTCCCTTATCCATATACTCTCCCGAGGTCTCCACCTGGATTACCTCTCCTTCGATCTCCGCCTTGCCGGAGGGCCGGAGAACCGTAACGGCAGTTCCCTCCTTTCCCAGCCATCGAGATTCCAGGGAAGAGTCCTGAACAGTATAACCTTCCGAGGCTTCCTGGCTTAACGAGAGACTTAGGCGCTTAAAGGGGGTATACTTGGGTACAAGGAAAATTATTACCCCAAAGACAAGAAAACCCACCAGGGTATTCCCCAAGACGATAAGAATATTGCGTCCCAGGATATCCCATTCCCAGGAGAATTGAGGAAGGACAAAATCCTGCATGGAAAGTATCAGACCTGTCATCATGAGAAGGATGCCGGATATTCCCGTAACACCGAAACCAGGGATCAGGAAGATTTCCACTATTAAAAGGGCTATTCCGATAACAAAGAGCAGGAGTTCCAAGGATCCAACAGTACCAAGAAGGGCGTTACTGGCAAAGAGTATCCCGAAACTGAGGATAGCGATGGAACCGGGAATTCCAAAACCTGGACTAGTGATCTCCATAAAGAGGGCTATAATTCCCACCAGCACCAGAAGGCTTGTAAATCCTGAACTTGTGATAAAGGAAACCATCTGGTCATAAAAGGTTGAATCTACCTGTGTTGCCTGGATTTCTGGGAAACCAAGATCCTGAGTTACCAGATCCAGGGAAGCGAAGGTACCGGAGGAAAGTCCGTATTTTTCCATATCTCCCGCAGTAAGAGAAAGAAGCTTTCCCTTGGGAGATATAACAAAACCCTCTTCAATCTTCTTCCCTTCTCCCTCTGCCCTTCGTTTGGCATCGGTAAACTCCTCCCTGGTCATAACATGAAGAGTTTCTTCTATATAAACTTCCAGAACCTCTACATCCTGATCCACCATGGCAAGGGCTACAGATCTGGGATATCCATTCTTTTCTGCCAGAGCAGCCATCTGTACCCGGACGGCACTGACAGTCTTCTCCTCCGCCGGAACCACAGTACCATCGGGAGACTGCATAACCGGCGCAGCTGAACCCATGGAGGTTCCCGGAGCCATATAAATCCTGTCGCAGGAAAAGGAGATTAAGGCTCCCGCGGACCAGCTTACAGCAGATCCCTCCGGGTGCAGAGCTACATAGGCAGCGGTGGTAATTGTATCTAAGGATCCTATTAGAGTTGTTATCTGAAGTGCAGAATCAACCCTTCCGCCATAGGTATCAATGTCGAAGATAATAACCTTTGCTCCGGATTTTCGGGCCTTCTCTATTCCCCGTCGCAGAAATACCGTTAAACTACGGTTTATTTCGCCCTGAATAGGTATGACATACACCGGACTTGCCGATTCTCCGCTATTCTGAGGAAAGGCTTCTGCAGGTAAAAGGAGAATAAGCAGGGAAAGAAGAACAGCGAAATAAACACTCCCTAAAAAAGTATTTATTTTCATGGTTCTAGTATAATCTATTCTCCCTTTTCTTTCCAATTCAGACGAAAGGAGGTACCGGAATTGAAATCATAATTTATCTCTCCCTGGAGATGTTCCGAGAGTACCCTTATGATTTTTAACCCCAGTCCCTCCCTCTTATCTGGATTGAATCCAAGACCATTATCCGACACAGAAAGGTGGAAACTGTTTCCCCGCCCTTCAAGATTAATATATAGTTTTGGTTCTGTTACATCCTTAAAAGCATGGGTTATGGAATTCGTAACTACCTCATTCAGGATTAATCCAAGAAAAGAAGCAGAATCGGCGAGTGTCCGTATCCGCTCCCTTGGAGGAGGAAAAGAGAAGATCAGGTTTTCCGCTCCCAGTCCGGCAAGAATGCTCTCCATCAGTGCAAAGAGATAATTGTAGAGATCGATTTTACCGTCCAGAACAAGATCCAGGGGAGGAGCAGTTCTTTCATAATCCTGGCAGAGTTTCTCATGTATCATGGCTATGGCATAGATCCTTTGATTAAGCCGTTCAGAGGCTTCAATAAATTCCGGGTTTTCCGATCTGTTCTTCTGAAGGTTTACTATACTCTTAACAATATTGAGATTATTTTTTACCCGGTGGTGTACCTCCTGAAGGAGGATTTCCTTTTCTTCCAGGGTTTTTCTTAGTTGCCTTTCCGTTAGATATCTTCTTTTAATCTCCAAATCCAGTTTTCGGAAATAATCGGCAAGATAACCGAAGAATAGCCCAACAATAATACCGAAGATCTCGGCAATCACCTTGCTGGCTGGAGAAAACTCGGGATGCCCTAGAATATAGAAAAAGAAAAGGTTTGCCGGTAATCCTAGAATCCCTGCCAAGATACCACCTAGAAGCCCGTAACAAAGGGAGGCAATGAGGATTGGAAGGATAACAAAATAATTGGAGGATATGGCGAGCCTCTCTCCAAATAGAAGCATGATCCCGGCATAGATTACTATGGAGACACCCAGGCTCAAACCGCGGCAACGGCTGAAGATCCGGCGGTGCAATTTATATAGACCCCGGTCTAGGGCAGTAAAAGGCTTTGACTCATACTCCTTCAGTTCCGGATCTGTAATATTGTCGTGCTTCATGCCAGTACATCCTCCCTTGACAGGGAAGATTCTACCATACATATTGAAGCCTATGAAGAAGGAAATACAAGCCCGGATCCTTATTGTAGAGGACGAACCTCTTGCAGCTTTGGAGATTCAGGAAACTCTGGAAAAAAAGGGTTACATCGTATCCAGGGTGGTTACTTCCGGGGAACAGGCTGTGGATAGTCTTATTAAAACAAAACCGGATCTTATAATCATGGATATCCATTTAAAGAGCTTTATCGATGGTATCGATGCAGCCCACAGAATCCGGCTTGTCAGTGATACACCAATCATCTATGTCACCGCTTATCCCAACACCGCAATTAAGGACAGAGCTGCTAAAACAGCTCCAGTGGCATACCTATTAAAACCCTTCAAGGAGAAGGAGCTCTATAGTTCCGTCGAAAAGGCGCTAAAAAAGAAATAATTCCTACTCCTTTCTATACTCCTTGCCTGGTCTCAACTCCTTTTCATAAACCTCAACACTTCTTACAACAGCCATTCCTGCCTTTTCGTACAGCCTGGTTGCTCCAGTTAGACTCTCCGAATCTACCGCCAGTCCAACTCTGGCTTTTCCCTGTTTTCCAAGCATCCGGAGGGAATGTATAAGAAGGGAAAATCCCAGGCCTAGAGACCGGTATTCCCGAAGGACCCCCGGCTCTGCACCCAGCCCAGGGAATCATCTCCGCCGTGGCTTCCCTTGCAGAGGGAAAAACCGACAATTCTGTCCTCCTTCCAGGCAATAAACCAAAGATCGGGATCAAACATACCTTCCCCCTGCCAGAAATGGATCCAGCGGCTGTAATGATCATCAAAAGGCTTTTCCACATACCCCCAATGATCCTTCCAGACCTCTCTGAAGATCCTCAGTATAGGAGATAGATCGGACATCCCTCGAGCAGTTTTAATCTCAACCCCCTCAGGCAGAGGGGGTGTATCCGACAAGGGAGAATCAAGCCCCTTCTCCATCCTCCACTGCACCCTCTCCAGGGTAAGACCTCTGGATTGGAGCAAACCTTTATAGTATGAATCCTCTGAATAACAAGCCGCCTGGATAAGATACCTGGCATCCGCAGGAACATCCTTCGAATCCATTAGGTCCAGAATTCTCTTTTCCCCCCAGGCAAAGAGTTCCTCGCCCAACGAGGAATTCCAGTAATCGGGGCTTACATAAAGATCTAAAAAGGGAACCATGGGTCTTGTATCCCGGATAATTTCGAGATAAGCGGCAATACTATTCTTTTTATCCAGAGCGACCCGGAAATCCTCCAACATATTGATCCCCGGGGAGGACCAGACCATGCCTAACGTAGCGGCATCCTCATCCTTCTCTCCTATCACCTTTAAGGAATAGGCATTAAAAAGCTCTATTACCCCGGTAAGATCTTCCTTTTCAGGAGGCCGTATTATAAAATTCTTTACACTGCTCATAGTTAAAAATTCAAGGTATTAAAAGAAGTTTACCCACTCGGTTTCTGTCTTCCAACGCCCTGTGAGCATCCCCAGCTTTGGACAAGGGATACTCAGTAGCCTGCTGGATTTTAAGGGTTCCCTTGGTGATCCAAGAAAAGAGATCCGATGATCGCCATTCTAACTCCCTGCGGTCCTGAATGTAACTTCCTAGCATCGGCCGGCTTACATAGAGAGATTTTGGAGCCAAGGAGGCAAGGTTAAAGGGAGGAACCGCTCCGCTGGATTGACCGAATAGAACCAGCATTCCCCTGGGTTTCAGGCAAAGCAGACTCTTTTCGTAGGTAGAAAGACCCACCGAGTCGTAGACCACATCGACACCCCTTCCGTCGGTAAAACTCATCACCTCTTCTGTAAAATCGGAGGAACGATAGTTAATTACCTTGTCTGCGCCAGCATTTAAGGCCAGATCCAGTTTCTGCTGAGTAGAAGCAGTACCGTACACCACCGCTCCCAAGGTTTTTGCCATTTGTATAAGCAGAAGACCCGTGACCCCTCCGGCTGCATGAAGAAGAAGGGTTGTTCCCTTCTTTACCGGGTAGGTGCTGTTTACCAGGTAATGAGCGGTCATTCCCTGCAAAAGAACAGAAGCTCCGGTTTTAAAAGTAATACCCTCCTGTAGGGGTACCAACAGATCTGCAGATACCACAGCAAATTCTGCATAACTTCCCCGGGCCATACAGTACGCAACCCTCTGACCAGGTTTAAAAAGGGATACCCCCCTGCCCAGAGCTTCTATAATCCCGGATCCCTCCATTCCCAGGGTAAAGGGGGGTTCCCCCTTGTATAAACCAGTTCGCTGATAGGTGTCTATATAATTGATCCCTGCAGCTTCGATCCTATAAGAACCTCTCCAGGGCCTAGTTCCGGTCTTGGTATCTCCTGGTATTCCAGGACTTCCGGTCCCCCAAAACGGTTTACTCGAACTGCCTTCATTAATCCACCTCCTTGGCTTTGTCTTAAGACCTTACCTTTGATTCAGATGTTTTCCAGAACCTTTGCGGCGGTGTAGATACTGCCTGCTCCGGTTACATAAAAAGCAACTCTTAAGGCTTCCATTATCTCCTTTTTAGATGCCCCTGCAGCCTGGGCTTGTTTTGCCAGGCTTAAAACCCCATCCGCGGCGCCATGCGCTGCATCCAGGGCCATGGCAATAAGATATTTCTCCTTTACAGAGAGAGCCCCCTCTTTAAAAGCAAGATCTCGAGATAATTGCACACCCTTAAAAAGTTCCTCATCCAAATCCCTGATAATATCCAATGGCTTTTTATTCATTTCCGCCTCCAAATAAGTTTTTATATATAGCAATTTATACTATTCATAAGAGAACATCCTTATTATATTATAAATCCATGAGAAAAGGGTCTACAGTTTTAATATTAATTATACTTCTGGGAGCCTGCAGGTTTGGAAGGGAGGCTGTAGCCCCGGAATACAATCCAGACAATTCGGTTGAGGACTACATTGCCTCCCTTAAGGGGCTCAATCTGGATGAAACAAGGCTAGGAGGTCTTTGGGTACACTGGGCTAAACCAGAGCTTAACCTACCAGGCCTTTCCCTACTTCCCTTCCACGAGATGAGGCACTTCGACGAAGAGATACCCGAGGCAGCTTATTATCTTTTTGAAGGTGTAAGGGGACATAGGATAACAATCTCAATAAGCTCAGACTCCGATCTCTCCTACTTTGCAGATCTTTTTGGAACAGGGAGAGACTACAACCCCTTAAACCAGGAAACAGCAACAGATCTAACTTTAACAGCCTCCGCCTATTTTATTGAATCGGACAGAAGGGTAAGAAAGGGGGATTCAAGAATAATTTTTGAACCCGGCAGAGACCGCTTCTATGTTTTACGAATAATTCCAAGGCTTCTGGAGGGTGGCGTAATAAACCTGCAGATAGAAACCAGGGCTATTGCAGAGCTCTGGCCAGTAGAGAATACCGGCTCTGCTCAGATCTGGAGCTATTTTGGAGAACCAAGGGACGGAGGAGAACGGGTTCACCATGGGGTGGATATCTTTGCGCCTCGGGGAACCCCTATCTATTCCCCTGTAAAGGCTAGAGTTGCAAGAATAGGAGAACGGCCGCTTGGCGGACTTACCGTGAGCCTTAGGGATGACGAAAGCGGAATTACCTGGTATTTCGCCCATCTTGATTCCTACGGAGACCTGGAGGAAAACCAGATCCTTGAAGCGGGATACAAAATAGGTGCAGTTGGGAATACCGGCAATGCCTCTACAACCCCTCCACACCTTCATCTGGGTATCTATGATCAAAACTGGCGAACCCCTCTGGATCCTTGGTATTTCCTGGCTCCTCTTCCCAGTAGCAGTGCCAATACCGGAAAGGTCTCCGTTACTGAAGTCAAGGGTATCTCTTTAGGAACAAGAAAAAGGTATGAGCAATTAAAACAAGATTATCCCGATTTTGTTTTATACCCCTCCCCGGCAGGAAAGAGTCCGGTGATTTTAAGCCCAAGCAGAAGGAATGCCTTGGGCAGAATTATTACCCCAGAAGAAAAGCCCATCCTAAGTCTACCCTAGCAGGGGGAGATCAATCCTCTGGAGCATCTCTCAAAGCCTGCCATCACTCCCCCAAGTACTTTAATCTTATCAGATAATGAAAAAGCAGAAGCAACTGACACCCTGCGCATGGTAGCTCTCCGGGAGAATGCCCTTGGCTTCTCACTTCCCAATGGGAAAGTTTTTTGGTATCCCCTTTTACCTGATTAAAGACTTGTTGGGATACAGAGTATATCTATTTTTTGCTATATACCCCCCCCACAACAAGGTTCGGAGAACATAGAACAGTTTACACTTGACAAATAACAATAGTTATATTATATTACACTTGTTATTTTATAAAACAACTGTTATATCAGGAGCAGCAATGACTTTACCTATAGTATTCCCCCGGGAGAGGATAATTGAAGCAGGGCTGGAAATTATCCGAGAAAAGGGATGGCGGGCAGTGACGGTGCGGGCTTTGGCAAAAAAGCTTGGATCCTCCACTATGCCTATCTATTCCCAGGCAGGTTCGATAGAGAATATCCTTAAGGATCTCCGAGAAAGGACCAGAGAGGTTCTTATGGAGTATCAAACCCGGTCTTATACCGAGGATCCTCTTCTTAGCATGGCCATAGGATATGTGATCTTTGCAAGAGATGAGAAGAATCTTTTTCGCTTTTTATACCTTGAAATGGACAGTAACTTTGGTTCCGAGGAAGAAGGGAACACAGCCTCTCCGGAGGGGGACCAGGGTATTCTATCCGGCATGAGAGATTCCTTTTTAAAGGATTTTGGCAGAGACAGCGACCGGGGAAGGAGGATTTCCGGGCTTTTACCGGAAGTACAAGAGGGATTGATACAGAAATCCTGGATTTTTACCCATGGTCTTGCAATGATAGTAAACACTGGAATCTTAGGCCCTTTGCCGGTAAGTAAAATTAAGGATCTGCTTTCTGAAGCCGGCGGAGCCTTCTATATTTGGGAGAACAATAAACAGTATAACAAGGAGGAAGATAATAGCAATGCAGAATGAGATTGCCCTTGAGGTAAAAAACCTTAAGAAAAATTATGGATCAACCCGAGCAATAGATGACCTATCCTTCCAGGTAGAAAAGGGGGAGATCTTCGGACTGCTTGGACCAAATGGTGCAGGAAAGACAACAACCCTGGAGTGTGTAGAAGGCCTCCGCAAGCAGGACGAGGGAACCATCTCTGTTCTTGGAATAGATCCCGGGTCTCATAAAAAGAAACTTTGGGACAAAATTGGGGTACAACTTCAAACCTCGGCCCTCCCCGCCACCATGACTTCCAAGGAGGCAATTGCCTTCTTCTGCCATTACCACGGGAAAAAACCGAATATGGAGATTCTCCACAGATTTGGTTTATCAAACAAAATGTCGGATCAATACGGGAACCTTTCCGTTGGGCAGAAAAGAAGGCTTGCTCTGGCTCTGTCAGTTGCCCATGAACCGGAAATCCTTTTCCTGGATGAACCCACAGCAGGTCTGGATGTGGAATCCAGGATAGAACTCCACCTTCTCCTTAGGGAAATCAAGGAGGAGGGAAAAACAATTATCCTTGCGACCCATGACATGGCAGAGGCAGAAAAACTCTGCAGTACCCTGGCCATAATTATCAATGGAAAACTTGCTGTTTTAGGCACCCCAGCTCAGGTTACTGCTGCCGGGGACAGGAGGTCAAAAATAACAGTAGCTACCGCCAAGGGAAGTATAATGAACAAAAAACCCCAGTTTCCCGGCGCGGAGTTTCTATCCCTGGTTCAAAACTATGTCCATTACAATTCTGAAGATTCTGGAAAAACTATACAGGCATTGTTGAGATTTTTAGAGGAGCAGGGGGACGAACTATTGGACCTCCGGGTGGAGAGACCCTCCCTGGAGGAAAGATTTATGGAGATAACGAGAGATAGGAGAAACACGAAATGAAAGGATTTGCACATCACCTAGCTTACGATTTTAAGGCAGGAATCAAGGATAAAACTCTTATGCTCATGAATTATCTTTTTCCCCTAGGTTTCTTTTTACTGGTTAGTCTTTTTATGTCAAAGATAAATCCCTTTTTCAACGAGATCATGATTCCAGGAATGATTCTTTTTGCAATCATGTCTTCGACCCTTTTAAGCCTACCCGGAACAATAATAAGTAACCGGGAAGCGGGTATTTTCCGGAGCTTCCGGGTAAACGGCGTTCCCTCCTATGCCTTGATAATAATTCCGATCCTTGGCTGCCTTTTTCATACAGCCCTGGCAAGCGGTCTAATCACTCTTGGAGGTATCTTCCTCTATGATGGAAAGGCTCCTTTAAACTGGGGCTGGTTTCTGGCTCTATTTCTTATTACCTCTCTAACCCTTTCCAGCCTCGGCGTCCTTATAGGAATTGTGGCACAATCCTCCAGAGCAGGGATACTTATTGCTCAAGCCTTCTATCTCCCGTCAGTGCTCTTGGGAGGTCTTATGGTTCCAGAGGCCGCAATTCCGGAAGACCTGAGAGCCGTTGCATCTCTCCTTCCTGCAACGCACAGCATAAGAGCCTTCAATATATTTGCTATGGCTGATGCCCCCATCAGCGGCACTTTAGCAGTACCCCTTATAGTTTTGTTAACAAGTACTTTAATAAACATACTGCTGGCTTTCCTTCTGTTTCAATGGGATACCAAGCCTACGTATAAAGGGAGGAATTTGTTAGCGCTCCTGGCCTTTTGTCCCTATATTATCAGCATCTTTTTTTAAGTCTGTATTGTAATAATCCCATTATTGGCCTATAGTAATATATCTTTGTCAGATTATAGGTCAATAATGGAAATAGAAAAAATCAAACAGAAAACCGTAGTTGAACAAGTGATGACAAAAATAAAAGAACTCATCTCTACTGGCCAGCTTAAGGCAGGTGATAAACTCCCTACGGAGAACGAACTTGCGGAAACCTTTGGAATAGGCCGCTCCTCCATACGCGAGGCAATAAAGATCTTTCAATATCTGGGGATCCTTTCCCCACAGGTTGCAAAGGGAACCTTTGTCTGCGAGCGCTCCAACATTTCCACCGAGGCTATAACCTGGTCAATCCTGCTTGGCCAGGAGGAGATGTACGAGATTATAGAGCTAAGGGAGATAATCGAACGTAAGGGATTGGAGGAGCTTGTTAAAAAACAAAGTAGGGGCGAGCAACTTGCGAAGGAAGTCTTAAAGGATCTGGAGGAAGTTTTAACAAATATTGAAAAGGCAGCGGAAATAAACTCTGTACAGGACTTTATAAATCTGGACTACCGTTTTCATGAACTTATAATTACTGGAAGCGGGAATTCCCTTTTCCTTTCCATTTATCATACCTTAAAGGCTTTTATGTACGAAGAGATTGTAAAATCGATTCTACCCGGGAATTTAATGAGGAATTATGCCGAGCATCTTTCCATTTTCAAGGCTTTAAAAAATGCCGATCTTGATCTGGTTCTGCAGGAACACTCCAAGCACATTGATAGTATAAGAAACAATATATCCAACCTGTCTCCAAATAAAAAACCTGCAGGAATCTGATAAACTCCTGCAGGTCCTATACTATTCATCTTTTTCTAAGATAATATTTTTAATACATTTCTAGGCGCTCTTTTTCTTTGTGTAATGATCCACTGCCACGGCAAAAATGATTACAAAACCTAGAAAGAAATCCTGAAACCTTGGCGGTATTCCCAGAAGATTTATACAGTTTCCGATTACAGCCATTACAATACCGCCGATAATCAACCCTGCAAGATTCCCTTCGCCTCCGGCAAAGGTTACTCCTCCTATTACGCTAACAGCAATTGCCTCCAGAGGCCAGTTTACTCCAAGATCTGCATCCGCGGAATTGAGCCGTGCAATAAAAATCAATCCTGCCAACCCAGCTATAAGTCCGCTTAATCCGTAAATCGACATAACAACCTTGTCCACCGATATACCGGTATACCTGGCTGCCTCCTTACTGCTTCCCACGGCATAAACCGACCTGCCAAGAACAGTCTTGTAGAGGATGAAGTACAGGATAAGGAAGAGCACAATGGATATAATAACGGGAACTGGGATAGGGCCGACACTTCCCTTTCCTATCCAGGTAAAAGTCTTGGGATAACCATAAATTGCCTCTCCTTGAGTGTAGGTAAGGGTGAGTCCCAAGGCGATATATTTCATACTGAAGGTCATTATGAAATCGGGTAGTTTAAATTTAGAGATCATAAAACCATTTAGAACCCCGATTGCAGCTCCTATTCCCAGGCCTGTCAGTACCCCAAGGAAGACATTGCCCTTGGCTATTACTGTGGCTGCCATTACAGAGGAGAAGGCAGCTACAGAACCTATGGAAAGGTCCAACCCCTTGACCAGCATGGTGAGAGACATGGCGTAACCGAGTATGCAGAGCAGGAAGATCTGCCTTATAAGATTAACCATATTCCCGGAGGTAGCAAAACGGGGCACAAACAGAGAGGCTGCAGCAATAACCAGCAGCATAAAGATCAGTCTGTAAAGCTGAGATTTGTTCTTCATTTCCTTAATATTTAGATTCATCGTGCCTCTCCTCTATTTCCCTGCAGCCTTTTGCAGCCAGGCAGGTGCAAAGGTTACATGCTTCATATTCTCAGCTATGTAGGAAAGAATAATTATTACTCCTATAAAAACCAGCTGAAGGTAGAGGTTTACCCCTATCATATTCATCCCGTTCCGCATGGTAGCAAAAAGAATCACTCCCAACAGGGTTTGTTTTACTCCCCCCTT
>ENA-OSEO01004717-OSEO01004717.1-sediment-metagenome-genome-assembly--contig:-NODE-4717-length-13931-cov-7.189476_pt1 | contig 13931 bp, 10 predicted proteins | sample MGYA00237883_ERZ534232 | MGnify/ENA metagenome assembly ERZ534232 | reverse complement strand
CGGCAGCGGTCCATCCTCTCCTTGGTGGATACCTTGAGGCCTATGGTGGAACGTTTGGGCTGGTTCAATCTATCGGCTACCCTTGTATTCATTTTGCGGCTCCTTGGCTGTATTTGACTGAAGGTTCTTAGTCTGCTGCCAAGCCCTGCCGCTTGCCCCGATTACGCCCAGGGCTTGAAGCACACGGGAGGGGTAGGCCGATTGATTTAAGCCGGCGGCTATGTCCGGTAACCTCCGGCACCCTGGTTTCCCCCGGCAGAGCCCGGCGGGGATAATATTCAGTTGTTAAATGCTCCGAAACTTGTATTTGATTAAACATAAAATGCCGTTGTTAAATACCTTCTTCTAATACAGGCTTTCGTCCGGGCTGCGAGTTCATGAAGCCTTAAAGGCTTGGTTACACAGTCGTCTGCACCTAATTCAAGAGCCATTAAAGGAAATGATTGATCCCTGGTGTATGACATGGTTATTAAAGGTACTGAAGACGGTCTCCTAATAGCCATTAAGATATTAAGACAACTTTCCGGGTCTCTATTTGAGTCCAACAACACAAATTCAGGATGTTGATGCTTAAGTAGCTTTATGAAATCGAGATTGGGACTTGCTGCCCTAATAACGGTCTGCGGTATACACCTGGAAAAAACCTGCTTGATTTCAACAATCAATATTTCATCGTCACTAATAAGCAACCCAGTTCCTGTCTTTTGCTTCCGAGCGTTCGCGTGACTGGTAGTGTATTTAGGACTAGTGCTTACTGCCTTATGCATTCTTCTAATCCTTCGTTTTAATTACTTCTGATACCCAGTTCTCCGACATCAATTAGAAAGATATTTTAGATACAGCGTTATTCTGTTATGCGAATAATCAGAGAATGAGATAGTAATTGATGAAATAGTACGCTAATACAATGGCCGTTGTATGCCAGCGAAAGACCTTAGTTTACTAAGGGGAAATATCGAGAAATATCATAGGGGAATAAGCTCTGATATAATGGGTGATATGCCCAAATAGGGCTAGAGACAGCGCTAGCTAATATTAAGCTGTTGAGCCAGTAAGGCTAGTTCAACAGTTCGTTTAAGATCTAGCTTGGACAGCATACGGTAACGGTAGTTATCAACAGTCTTTACGCTCAAATTGAGCTCAGTGGCTATTTCTTTAATACCCTTTCCCTGACCAAGCAGTTGTAAAACCTGGAGTTCTCTATCAGAGAGCACATCCAGTTCATTTGTTCGGCCCTTTAGGTTTAAAAGCTTGGTAAGTATGAGGTCTTTACTGCTTTCCTCGATAAATAGCTCATTATTAGCAACCTGTCTTACGGCTGCATAAAGCTCGTTCGGTCCAACCTTTTTGGTCACATATCCTAGAGCTCCCGAGGCAAGAATGCGGGTTGCATATTGTTTTTCCGGGTATACGGTGAGGATCAGGATACGTGCCCTCTTATCAGATTTAATTATCTGTTTACAAGCTTCAAGTCCGTCCATGATAGGCATGCTTATATCTAAAATTACTACATCAGGATTAATCTGATTGAAGAGGATTACAGCTTCTCGGCCATTGGTTGCCTCAGCTATTACCCGGATATCATGGGCTTTTTCAAGGAGGGCCTTTATACCAGCTCTGACTAGTTCGTGATCATCGGCAAGCAGTACATTAATCATCTCAATTTAATAGCCTCTTAATTAGAATGTGTAGCCTCTATGTGGAACGGTAAACTGACCCTGACCGTAAAACCCTTACCTGGATGATTGATGGTTTTAAATGTTCCCCCAATTATAGAAGCGCGTTCTTGCATGCCCATCAAGCCGAGTTGTAATTTATTTAAGCCTTTACCGTGAGACCTTCCAACGCCATTGTCTTTAACAGAAATGACCAGCATATTTTTCCTGTTCTCCAGCTTAATTTCGGTTCGAGACGCTTGGGAATGCCTGATTACATTGGTTAAGGCTTCCTGAACTATCCGATAGGCAACTATTGCGATATCGGGCGGAATGTCCTCTCCAAAACTATTCTTTGCATTAACTACACAAGATATCCCTGTTTGTTGTTCCAAGTTTTCAGCATACCATTGCAATGTAGCCACTAGGCCCAATTTATCAAGCATTCCAGGCCTTAAATGGGATGCAAGATCTTGTGAAATATCGATAAGCTTATCTACGCCGCTGAGTATTTTATCAATCTCGTAGCCATGATTGGCAGCTGGACATTTATCTGCAAGGTTCAAGATTCCCAGCCTTAGGGAAACCAACTGTTGTCCAATCCGGTCATGGAGTTCACGCGACAAATGAACCCTTTCGGATTCCTGGGCTGAAATAATCTTTCTGGATAGCGCTCGTAAACGAAATTCAGATTTTTTTAACTTGTTTTCTATTATTTTCCTTTCAGTTATGTCCCTTAAATAAACAACATTGGCAGGTTTACCTAAGTACTGGGTCACGGCACTGGTAAGCTCCATAGGTACCTGTTTACCATCCTTACGGACTATAGACACATCGTATAAGCCCGGCAATGATTCGCCCTTCATTTTCCGGCGGTGCCGTTCAACGGAAGCGTTGCGGTCCTCGGGGCTAATCAGGTCAAACCAGGATTTTCCCAGCATTTCTTCAATAGTGTAACCCATAATCCGGGCACATTGGCTGCTGGCAAAGGTGATAATACCTTTCTCATCATTGATATCCTGAACTACTAGAATGCCTTCGCCGACTTCGACGCTCAAATCCACCAGGGCTTTGCACTGGGCTTCGCTTTCTTTGAGTTCAGTTATATCAGAGAAAAACGTATAGACTCGCGATAAGTCATGCTCGCATCCGGGTGCTACCGATACAATAATGTGTATGTGTTTATATTGACCGTTGACAGTAACTATTTTGTGTTGTGTTGAAAACCACGTCTGGCCTTTGGCTAAGCTGGTAATGATATCGTAGAAAACCCACCAGAACTCTGTTCTATTCTTTATTGAATCTTCCGCAAGAGAGATGATCGTTTCTCTTACGCCAGGTCCATGTATATTTAGAAGTTCTTGATTAACTCCAATCAGCTTACTTAGTTTAAAGCAGATGTATACCATATCCGGGTTGCTCAGGAAGTACTTTTTGAAGTCATTGATTCCTTTTTCGTGCAGTTCATCAAGGAACCTTTTAGTTTCAGAATAGTCCCTTTCGGATATGGCTACAGGGGCCTGTTCAAATAGATTCCGATAATGTTTTTCGGAATCTATCAGTTTTCCTTCTGCCCTCTTTCGCTCAGTGATATCAAGGGTTGAAACAATGCGGTTGCCAGAACCAGGAATCATCCTGACAGTAACTAAAACATGTTTGATATTACCCTGTTTATCAATAATCCGGGTTTCATACTCTTCGGGGATTTCAGATGGCGAGGTTTTCCTCAATTCAAAATACTTCTTAATTCTGTCTACTTCATCTGGATGCACAAAATCCGTAAAATGTTTTGGGCTATTCATGTCTTCTTCGGTGTAACCCAATATTTTCTTCCATTGTTTGTTCGCTAAAGTTACGATGCCCTTTTCATTCAGGATACAGGTTGCGGTACCGGTTGATTCAAATAGTGTGTTGTAAAGATTTTCAGATTCTTCAATCTGTGCTTGCATCTGCCTTTTTTCATTGATATCAAGAAACGATTCCATTATGCCGATAAGCTTATTATCTGAAGTATATAAAGGGAAGGCAGATAATATGCAGGGAATAGTAGAACCGTCATTTCTTATCCTGTCGATTTCAGCCCGTACTGACATTTCACCTTTGATGATTCTGGCTAAGCTGCATTGAGGGGTATGGCAGAAGGGGCTTAGGAAAACTTCGAAACACTTCTTGCCAATGGCTTCCTCGGAGTTTGCGCCAGCCAGTTTGGCAAAGGACGGATTTGTGTAGCATACCGTGTAATCGATATTGATAATACGAATACCTTGAGGCAGGTAATAGGTAAGGTCTGAAGGTTTAAACCTTGAGGCATCCATGTCAAGCATAGGCGCAGACTCGTATTCTGGGCTTTCGTTCCCGGTTTTCTTATCCCTATCATCGGAAACCTTCTTGTTAGAGGGGATAGATTTGGCCAACTAATACTCCTTGTATCTTATTTAATAATGAGAGTTATACTAAACATAGTTCCGATTGGTGTGGCAGACCGATTGCTCCTGGGTCGTGATAGACCGTGAGAAAGCGAGGGTCGCCACACCATCCTTGAAGAAAGCCCGAACAGTTGTCAGGGCTAACCAAGCCCGCATCGTGCAAGGAAGGGCTACGAAATGTTGAAGGAGGTTGCAGTGAAACAAGAACCCTATTTTATTGGCATTGATGTTGCCAAGGCACGGCTGGATATCGCTATCCGTCCTACTGACCAGCAGTGGCAGGTTGATTACACCGAGAAGGGAATCCAGGAACTCGTCAAACAGATTACCAACCTTAATCCCACTCTGGTACTTCTTGAAGCCTCTGGCGGCCTGGAGCTTCCTGTGGTTGCTGCCCTGGCAGTCGCCAGTCTGCCCGTTGTGGTGGTCAATCCCAGGCAGGTAAGGGACTTCGCCAGAGCTACCGGCAAATTGGCTAAGACCGACTCTCTGGATGCTATGGTACTGGCTCATTTCGCTGAAGTCATCCGACCTTGCCTCCGTTCTCTCCCGGATGCGGAGACTCAAGCCCTTACTGCCTTGGTCACTCGGCGAAACCAGGTGGTGGGCATGCTGGTTGCCGAGAAAAACCGCTTGCACACATCCCGACCACTGATGCGCCAACGAATTCAGCTTCATATCGATTGGCTTGATAAGGAACTGAATGAGATAGACCAGGAGTTGAAGGAGACATTGCGTAACAGCCCGGTATGGCGTGAAAAGGAGAACCTGCTGCGTACTGTGCTTGGTGTGGGGCCTCAACTGGCGGTCTCCATTCTGGCTTATCTGCCTGAACTGGGGAATTTGGATCGAAAGCGTATCGCCGCCCTCGTCGGAGTAGCTCCTTTCAACCGGGATAGCGGCACATTGCGTGGAAAACGCACAGTTTGGGGAGGGCGCTCTCACATACGCGCTACCCTGTATATGGCGGCATTGGTTGCCAGTCGCCACAATCCCGTAATCAGTGCCTTCTATCAACGATTGCTGGCAGCCGGTAAAGCCAAGAAGGTAGCCCTGACCGCTTGTATGCGTAAACTGCTCGTTATTCTTAATGCCATGCTTAAACATCGTTGTTCCTGGCAGCGTATTGATCCTCAAATTATTGGTCCATGCTCTTGACTTTTAAAGACAGTTGCTTCCTATACCAGACAGATGGTTTGGAAGCAAGGTAATACTAATAATTAATTATCTGCTTGTCAATAACAAAATGGACTAAAATGGTATAACCGCGGCTACCAATATGATAAACCATGAGCTTAATATGGGTTCGCCGACAACTAGGACTACAGGGATAGCTTATCTACAGGGATTAAGATGGCATAATATGTTCTATGTGCAAGATTTTCGACAATAAGGTGAACCTGATCCTAATGGGATAGGGCAGGGCAAGATTAAGAAAAAGTCCCGTCACCCCCCAATGGGAGCTGGTAGCGATAATTCTACTATCCCTTTATTGCTAGATTCCTTCGTACACTTACCATAGCCCCGATGCTTTCCTTTCTGAAAATCCCGGGGGTTTTTCTTTTTGTTTTCACCAACCAGGGCGGGGATTACCTACATAACTAGTAGTTTTTCAAAGCGAACAAAAGCACTTTTTGTTTTATGCTGTTAAATGAAAGTGCAAGCAACGTAAACCATAGGCACTACAATGGCCACACCGGCCACGAACTTTAACAACTGAATATAAGACAGCCTGAAAGCCTTGAACGCTTGCCCCAGGTAAGCAAATCAAAGGGGGTAAGCGATTATGACAACGGCAACGCTAACACCGGCCACGCCACAACCGGCCACCGGCCATTGTAGCCGTTGCGGTAAGGTGTGGACACTAGAAAAAGAGCAGGGCATTTGTAAGTGGTGCTCAACACCGGCAGTATGCCGGTCAACACAGACAAAGCCCCGCATTATCAAGAGTAGCAGAAGGCGTAAGCCAAAGCAAACGGCTAACGGCAACGGCTATCACGAACTAACCGGCCAGTGGCTAACCTACTATAAGGTAGCTTCAAAGTATGCCGGTAAAAGCAAGCCCCAGGATAAAGAGGACTTGCTACACGATATAATGATAGCCCTGAATACGGCTGAAGGTAACAACGGCCATAAACCCTTTACCGAAGGCACTATCCACCGGATAGCCAGCCGGACAGTCTTTGACTACTGGAGAGCCTATTATAAGGTAAACAACGGCCTTGACTGCCACGCTTGCTCTAAAAAGCAACGTGAGCTATGCCGGAAAAGGCAGGTTTATCCCGATTGCCCTAGAGCCATAAGACTGGAAAGCCTTAACAAGCCCATCATAGACAATGAAGGCAACCTGACCGAGCTTGGCGAACTGGTAATAGACCCCGACAGCCTTGATGTTGAGGCATGGGATAGCGATACCGGCATCTGGCAGATAGGCTACAAGCCCCGACTGGTGGAGATAGCCGGTAAGCTCAAAGCCGGATATGCCCTTGAACCTAAAGACAAAATGTATCTTTCAAGATACCGGAAGCGTGAGCAAAAAAGTCTGTTTTAAACGTTACCTTTTAACCCCTTTTTGACGACTATATTAGTGGGAGCAACGGTAACGCCAGCGTGTTGCGGGTTACCGGATAGCTTACTAATAGGCAAGGCCGGTAAGAATTGCCCAACTGCCGGATAGCCAAAGGGGGGTTGTTAAAATAGAACAACTGAATATTGTGGGCAAGCGTTCAGGGGTATGCTATTTACAATCGCATTAACTGAACCCTTGTCTTCGCCGATGGTAAACTCAATTTCAAGCGCGCCTTCAGTGGTGACGATCACCTTGGTATCCAGGGCTTCAAGCACAAAGCGCCGGTCGGCAAAGTCGGTTGAGCTCAGTTTCTTGGCCATTTTCTGGCGAAGCTGTTCAAGACCTACCATCGATATCGACTGCTTGTTCAGCTGTGCAAGGCTCTCGCCGATCCTTGCGCGCTCTTCCGTAATCCACCGTCTTTCTGCCAGAAGGAGCCCTCTCTGCCGGTCGTAAGCCTCTTCCGAAACCTTCCCGCGGCTCAACAGGCCGGCCAGTGAGGTTTCGGCATTCAGGTTTTCGGTGCCTTTACGATCAAGGCGTTTGAGTTCACGGTTAAGTCTTGAGATGCTTTCGTGGATGGCATCAGCCCGCCAGCCGAGCTCCTGTTCAAGTACCAGATCGCCGGTAAGAATATCACGGGCTTTAGCTTCGACCAGGGATTCAAGTTTACGGCCAGGTAGATACTTCCTGGGGTTATCGCTCCAGCCCTTTCGGGTGTGGTAACGGTATGCCCAGGATATTCCCTTGATATTTAGACTGTTGTACCTCACATTATCGCCTTCGTAATAAATCAAGCCCTTGAGCAGGTAATCCCGCCGGCTGTTACGCCTGGCGTTTAGTTTATTGTGCTCGAGCCTTTTTAAAATCCAGCGGTGCTCATCTTGGCTTATCACCGGTTTTTCAACCACGATGTTGGGCAGGGGTATACCAGGATGGTGTTTGGAGGAGGTTTTACCGTAGGTGTTACCCCGACGTTCTTTGGGCAGGACGTTTTCACGCTTTAGGGCCCGGTACTCGCCGAAGTTAACCGTGTCTTTGAGAATAAGGACAATGGTGGGTGCCGACCATTGCGGGTTACCCTTGGGACTGGGTATAGAGCGCCGGGCAAGTTCCCGGATGATTGATTTTACCGAACCACCAGCAAGGAAGCTCCTAATGATAAGTTCCCTTATTTCCCACCTATCGTTGGTTATCAGCCGGTTGCACTCTGTGTTCCAGTGGTAACCGTAGGGTGAACCTAAGGTAGCCGGCAGCCCTTTAATGGTTGCCCTCTCCCTAAGTGCGTCCCTTGAGCCTTGTTGAGCGCGTAAGACCTGCCTTTGCTTGCCGATGGCAAGCGCAAGCTCGACCAGCTGACCTTCCGGTTCATCGAGTATGGGTGGTCCCTGGCAAATGACCAATTCGACTCCGTTTTCCTGGCACTCACTTAAAAACACCAGCCGCTGAAGCCCGATGGCATTCAGCCGGTCGCGGTCAAAGATCCCCAGCGCCTGGATTTCGTGGTTAAGTATCCAGCCTCTCAGTTCCTGAAACTGGGGACAGTTAAAGAGGTCAAGCGATGTCCAGTCAACTTTCAGGATGCGCTCGGCCGGTACGACATAACCACGCTTCTCCAGTTCAGCTTTTGCTTTGGCAGCCTGGCTGTCCAGCGTGTTTTGGGGCTCAGTAGAGACCCGAGCCAACACTGCACCAACTTTCCCGTTCAATTTTCATCACCTCCTGTCAGTATGTTTCGCCATAGAGATTCCCACTGGGGAGAACGCTTTGCCCGGCGGATGATAACTTTTGGCGGTTCAAGGCCAAAGTAACGCCTGGCTTCGGTTAAGCGTTCGTCTATCCACTCGCCGTATCGACCACCGGCAAGGGCCTTTTCCAGTTTCTCTAGCTTCATTTTATCACCACTGGTGAGAGCATGACAGTAGTTATCAAGAGGGTTAGCGGGTTTTCCGGGATTATGAAGGATTTGACCGGCGCTGCGGGCAAATGAAGCACTCTCGTTATTGCAACTGGTGAGAGACAGGGCACATACCTGGCGCTGGATAGCCTCCTTACCAGCCGGCAGTGTATCCCGCCGGTACTTTTTGACAACGCCTGGCACCAGCTTCTTCAGGCTGTTTGTCAGGGCAATAGCATTATGGTTATCGAGGTAACTGCCGATAACGGCTTTGCCGGTGTCTGTGCCGGTGTAATTGGCAAGTTCGTGAAAGTCTCTATGCCCGTTGATATAATCGATATTTAAGGCATCAGCCCACCTAAATAAGTAATAAGATGGCAGCCGGCGGATAAAGCCTTTGGTTTTCTTCTTCAAGGGAACCGGTAGGGATGAAGCATCGAGGATGCCAAAGAGTGCACCCTTGAGCCAGATGGTTGCCTTTTGTCTTTCTTCTGTTTCTTTTGATAAGTTGTCTGTCATATCTTCTCTCCTAGCCTGGGGTAAGGTTTAGTAATATCTTGCAGTAAGGGCAGAACCCCTGGTAGCCATTTTCGGTATTCCAGGCTATATTCCCGCCACACCGGGGGCAAGTCACCGGGTAAATTTTGGGCTGGGGACTGACAGCCGTTGGCTCTACCAGTGTTACCGGCCTTGAAGCAGGCAGCTCTTGAGCGGATATACCGCCTGGTTGAATTCTGGGTGCCATCAACTGCTTCTCTTTGTCCCACCAGTTGTTGAAGGCGGGCTGGACATATTGCGCGAAAAACTCGCGTAGCTTCTCGTGAGGAACCTCGCCGGAGGTATCCATAAGTATAAGCTCTTCATCGGCAGCCATGGAAACCCCGGTATCAGAGATTTTCATGGAAGCGGGTAAGGTTATTCCTTTCGATTGCCCGGTTGCAAAGGGCTTGCGTTTTGTAGAAAGCATCGACTTATACTTCCTCCTAATAATATATATGCAGTATATATTATACGTAAGGTATTTGTCAACCCCTTACACTTAGCCTTACTCTTGATGGCACTTCATAATCGGAAGGCATAATCCCTGGTCGAAAGGATAAAAAAAGGGCAGGTAGATTGATTTCTACCTACCCCAGATGTGAAAATGGGCACAAAAAAAAGGCAAAAGTATCCCCTGTAATCAAGGGCGCTTTTGCCTTGTTGTTTTCTCTGTTGCCGTGCTACCCGATACCATCAAGGCAAACCTTACCTCAAGCTAACCGGAGCGTTTAACGATTGTTATTACCGTCCGGCCCCGATATAAAGGGAAAGTGAAAGCACCCGAAGGTTGTTTAGTGTTTTGGTGCCAATTCATGGCTATGATACTGAAAAGCTCTTCAAACACCGTTATCCGGCAGGGCAAGCCGGGTAATTTTACAAAAAACGGATACCAGTTCGGCGTCAAACTGGGTACCGGCATTTTTCTCCAGTTCCAGCAAGGCTTCCTCCTGGGTCCATTTACCCCGGTAGGGCCGGAGTGTTGTCATGGCATCGTAGGCATCGGCGATGGCAAGGATACGGGCTCCTTCAGGAATATTCTCACCCCTTAATCCAGACGGATAACCCATGCCGTCATAGCGCTCATGGTGGTGCAGTATCATCGGCAGGCAGTCAGTAAGTTCGATGACATGGCGTAATATTTCATAGCCGATCTGGGGGTGGGTTTTAATCGGCTCCCAATCGGAACTGGTTAGTGATTCCTTTTTGTTAAGAATCGAGTCCGATATGCCTATCTTTCCGATATCGTGCAACAGGCCGGCGGTCCGTATGGTGGCAACCAGTTTCTCCGGCAGGTTTAGCTCCTCGGCAATGGCTACGGCATACTCGCTCACCTTGCGGGAATGGCCGTAGGTATAACTGTCTTTGGCATCCACCGTTGCTGCCAGGGCGTAGATGATGTTTATCGAGCGGGAACTGCCGTCTGACTCAACGGCGCAACCATTCTTGGTGCCATTCGCTACTTCGATTGAGAGGCAGGTGCGGTTGCGGCCGGTATTCTTGGCCTGGTACAGGGCGGCATCAGCAGCGCCGATGACCTCTTCGCGCATAACGCCGTCGCTTGGCCAGCTGGCAATACCAGCACTCATCGTTACCGGCATCGCCTTCGAACTGGTTTTGGCCTCAATGGTTTTACGGATACGCTCAGCCGCCTTATAGGCATCCTGGAGGGTTGTTTCCGGCAGGATAATGGCAAACTCCTCGCCGCCGTAGCGGAAGGCCAGGTCGATATTACGTATCGAAGCTCCGATGTATTTAGCCACCCTCCTCAGCACCTGGTCGCCGGCAAGGTGGCCGTAGATATCGTTATACACCTTAAACAGGTCGATGTCGAACATTACCAGAGAAAAGGTCGAGCCAAAGCGTGAACCACGGGCGATCTCCTGCTCCAGCCTCTCGTGGAAATGGCGGTGGTTGTAGAGGCCGGTAAGCTCATCGGTATTGGCCTTTATCATGGCAAAGTTATACAGCTGAGCATTTTCTAAAATAATACCCACCTCTCTGGCTATCCCCTCCACTATTGAGATATCCTCGGCTACATACAGTTGCCGGGTACGCTTTGCACCCAGAGCGATGATGGCCACCAATTTACCCCGGCTTTTTACCGGAAAAAGCATCTTTACGCCCGGTTTTTCCAACTGCTCCCGTTCAGATATCCACAGGGCTTTAAACTGGGGAGTTTTGTCGATATTTTCCAGGTTCAGGTGGCTGTTATGCTTGTTAAGCCAGTTTATAACGGGGCTATCGGGGTCTATGGAAAGCGCCTGGCCGCCCGTGATTTCATCTGCCTCCGGATAGACATACCGGGTATGAAAGCGACCGCTATCGCTATCCGTCAAAAGCAGGTAACTCTGGTTGATATTGATGGCATTGGTAAGTGTCGGCAGCAGCTCGTGGGCAAGTTCGTCAAGGTTTAAGTTGCCGTTCATCCTCTGGCAATATCCGGCCAGGGACTGGCGGTAATCATAGGTATGCCGGTAGAAGAGGCGGTCGATAACCCCTTCAATGCGCTGCCAGTACGGCCGGGCAGCAATGAAAAGCCAAATAACCAGAATCGAAACACCGGTAAACAGGGCAACGGTTGGTATGGCCGGGAAATATCTCAATCCGGCAAGCAGCAGGCTGGCATACAGGCCGCTAAAAATTATTAAAAGGATAAACCACCCAAGGCTACGCCTGGCTAGCAGGCGGATATCCAACAGGTCGTATCTGGTGATGGCAATGGCGATGATGGCTATGTTAATGAGGCTGCCTATATGGTCAAGCGGCAGGGCTTTTACCACCGGGATAAGGTTGGTGTAGACTAGGGGTGCCATGATGCCCCAGCCGGCCAGCAGATAGGCGGTGCGGTTGCGCTCAATGGGGTCACGGGATTGCCGGTACTTGCCTTTCAGCAGCAACAGCACCGAAAGAGCGTAAAACAGGCTGAGGGCGCCGATGGCATAGATTGCCATTCCCAACTTGTGATGTAAAGCGCCGTCTTCTATATATGAGGATTCGATGACCCAGTTGGTTGAAACCGAAATCACAGCCAGAACCGGTAAAGCCAGGTAGCCGAGGTATACACCTCTGCCGGGTGAACGGCCGGCGTAGAGGCGGGCGAAATGGTAATAGGCAATCAGGCCGGCAATCAGGGCGACTGCCAGTATCCTGTTCCACAGCAAGGCAAACTCCGGAACAGATTGCAGGCGAAGCATAAATGAGGTAAAGCTCCAGAAGGCCGCCAGCCCGAGATAGTAGGCAAAGGCCCGGTTTACCCGTTTATTGATACCCTGGAGGGTAAGGGCAAACACCAGGATGTAGGCAATACAGGCGCCAAGGGGGATTAAAGCCCAGATACCCATTTGATAATTCCTGTCGGTACTTGAGAGGACAAACTAAATACCGGTGCTATTTAAAAGACATTATGGATGCCATACGAAGGCCTGTCAATAGGGAACTTTATTGGCGATAGAGCCGGGGCAGCTTAAGCGGGGCTGGTTTTGGCCTGCTCCTGGCCGTTGCGGGGCTTGTAAACAAACCGGGAAAGCAGGATGGACAATTCCAGAAGAAGGATCAGCGGTATGGCGATAACCGACTGGTTGATGGGGTCGAAGGTGGGTGTTACGATGGCGGCAACAACGAATGCCAGCACTATCCACCATTTACGCTTGGAAGCCAGCCATTGCGGAGTGACCAGTCCCATGCGTGCCATAAACATGATGATTACCGGGGTTTCAAAGATGAAGCCGACGCCCAGGATTAAGCGGGTTACCACGTCAAGGTAGTTGGAAATACGAATCTGGGTTTCGGCCTGTTCTGTCAGAAAATCAAGCAAAAACCCCATCGCCGGAGGCATGGCGACATAGTAAGCAAAGGCGACACCGGCCAGGAACATAAACACCACGAAGGGCAGTATGGTAAAGACGTAGCGTTTTTCCCGGGAGGTCAAAGCCGGCGCTACGAAAGCAAACAGCTGGTAAACCAGAACCGGCATGGCCATAACCACGCCGCCGGCCAGGCTGACCCGGAAGAAAACCCCCAGGTTCTCTGTCATCTCGATAGCTATAAGTTCTACATTGCCGGCAGGCTGCCTTAGAATTTCAATGATATCTTCGGCGAAAATGAATGCCACGGCGGTAGTTATTACCAGGGCAACGACCGACTTGATAAGCCGGTCCCGCATTTCCGTCAGATGTACCATGATGGGGGCGCCCTGGGTTTCTATTTCGACGGCGTTGGCAGCCTTCTGGGGCCGGGTTTTAGCCATTGGCGGCCTCGGGCCCGATGCCGGGTTTGTCGATTTCGGAGGTGGCCTCCTCGACACGGCTCTCTACCACCTCTTTCAGGTCCTGAGCCTGGTCTTCAAGTGTCTGCTGCAGCTGTTCGCCGCCTTTTTCTACCGCTTCGGACAGCTTGCGGGAATCCTCGGCGATGGATTCTTTAAGTTCGGTGGCTTCCTTTGCCAGGTGAGTGCTTATTTCCCCCACGCTTTCGCCGATTTCCTGGCTCATTTCCCGGCTGTCACTCTGGATGCCGGAGACAATTTCATCGGCTTCCTTGGTTAGAGATTCGGTCATCTGCCTGGCTTCGGAATCTACGGCGCCCTTGAGTTCATCGGCATCTTCATTCAAGGATTTTCTCAACTGGGAGATATCATCGCGAACCGACTTGAAATCGTCGGCTATGCCATCGCCGTCCTCATCATCGATGCCCAGGGCTTTGGTCATTTCACCGGTAAGCCCGGAAGCCATCTTGCGAAATTCACGGTAATAACGCCCTGCCTTACGAGCGTATTCCGGAAGTTTTTCCGGGCCCAGCACGATAAGGGCAACTACCAGAACCAGCAGTATCTCCATTATGCCCAT
>ENA-OSEO01004715-OSEO01004715.1-sediment-metagenome-genome-assembly--contig:-NODE-4715-length-13937-cov-11.701948_pt1 | contig 13937 bp, 13 predicted proteins | sample MGYA00237883_ERZ534232 | MGnify/ENA metagenome assembly ERZ534232 | reverse complement strand
CGGGCGGAATACCCCCTGGCGATCAAGCGCCTGAAGGCGGCCATCGCCCAGGCCGAATCCTACGGCCTCCTCGGGAAAAACATCATGGGCACGAACTTTTCTTTCGAGCTGCATGTAAAGGAAGGCGCGGGAGCGTTCGTCTGCGGCGAAGAGACGGCCCTCATGGCGTCCATCGAGGGCGAGCGCGGCATGCCGCGTCCCCGTCCGCCGTTCCCTGCGAACAAGGGACTCTGGGGTATGCCCTCCAACATCAACAACGTCGAGACCTGGGGCAACGTCCCGCAGATCATCTTCCACGGAGGCGCCTGGTACGCTTCCCTGGGGACGGAGAAATCCAAGGGGACGAAGGTTTTCGCCCTCACCGGCAAGGTGAAGAACACCGGCCTGGTTGAGGTCCCCATGGGGACAACGATCCGCGAGGTCGTGTTCGAAATCGGCGGCGGCATCATCAACGACAAGGCTTTCAAGGCGGTCCAGATTGGCGGGCCTTCCGGCGGATGCCTGACCGAGGAGCACCTCGACCTTCCCATCAGCTACGAGTCCCTCACCGGGGCCGGGGCCATCATGGGATCGGGCGGCCTGGTCGTCGTCGACGAGGAAACCTGCATGGTGGACCTGGCGAAGTTCTTCCTGGAGTTCACCCAGGCCGAGTCCTGCGGCAAGTGCGTTCCCTGCCGCGAAGGGACCAAGAAGATGCTCGACATCCTGGTCCGGATCACCGAGGGCAACGGCAAGCCCGGCGATATCGAGAAGCTGGAATACCTCGGCACCCAGGTCAAGGAAGCCTCCCTTTGCGGACTCGGGCAGACTGCCCCGAACCCCGTCCTTACGACCCTTCGCTACTTCCGCCACGAGTACGAGGCCCACATCAACGACAAGAAGTGCCCTGCCGGGGCCTGCACCGCGCTGACGAACTTCGTCATCGATCCCGGCAAGTGCATCGGCTGCACCAAGTGCGCCCGGGTCTGCCCCGTGGGGGCCATTTCAGGCGAGATCAAGAAACCCCATGTCATCGATGCTGAAAAGTGCGTCAAGTGCGGCGCCTGCGCGGAGGCCTGCCCCGTGAAGGCCATCGCCCGGCGCTGACGAGGAGGTCCGGAAGATATGCAAGGTATCGAAGCGATCATCAACGGCAAGAAGATCGTCGCCGAAGCCGGGATGACGATCCTCCAGGCCGCCCGCGCCAATGGAATCCATATTCCCACGCTTTGCGACCACCCGGTGCTGAAGCCCGTAGGGGCCTGCCGGGTCTGCCTGGTGGAAGTGGAAAAGAACCCCAAGCTCCTGACGGCCTGCTCCACGCCGCTGAACCCGGGCATGGTCGTTTTCACCCATTCGCCCCGTGTCCTGGAAGCCCGGCGCGCCGTGGTGGAACTGCTGCTTGTCCGCCACCCGCTGGACTGCTTCTCCTGTTCCAGCAACGGGCAGTGCGAACTGCAGGACGTGGCCTACGAGCTTGGCATCAAGGAGTCCCGTTTCGCGGACGAGGGTGACACCTGCAGGGACCACGTCATCGAGGACGCCAATCCCTTCTACGTCCGGGACATGAACAAGTGCATTCTCTGCGGCCGTTGCATCCGCACCTGCGACAGCCTTTCCCAGTACCATGCCATCGACTTCCAGAACCGCGGGATCAAGACGATGGTCCACCCCCCTGTCGGCAAGGACCTGGAGCACTCCGACTGCACCTTCTGCGGCCAGTGCGTCCAGATGTGCCCGGTGGGCGCCCTCTCGGAGAAGACGGCCAAGGGACAGGGCCGCCCCTGGGAGATGGAGTCGGTCAAGACGGTCTGCTCCTACTGCGGAGTGGGCTGCGAACTGAACATCCTGGTCAACAAAAAGACCGGCCGGATCGCCAACGTGAAGACCGACTACGCTTCCGCGACGGGCCTGAACGAGGGACGTTCCTGCGTGAAGGGCCGTTTCGCCTGGCAGTTCGTCCATAGCGAGGAGCGCCTCACGACGCCCCTTATCCGCGAAAACGGTTCCTTCCGCGAAGCCAGCTGGGACGAGGCCCTGAACACGGTCGTCGGCCGCCTGGGACACATCAGGGAACAGCACGGGCACGACACCATCGGGTTTTTCTCTTCGGCCCGCTGCACCAACGAGGAAAACTACCTGCTGCAGCGCCTGGCGAGGGAGGTGATCGGCACAAACAACGTCGACCACTGTGCCCATCTCTGACACAGCGCCACAGTCAAAGGTCTCGGTGAGACCTTCGGAAGCGGCGCAATGACCAACGATTTCAAATCCATCAAGCAGGCCGACGTGATGCTCGTCATCGGATCCAACACGACGGAAGCGCACCCTGTCATCGGTGCGATGATCAAGGAACGCAAGCGGGCGGGTGCCAGGCTCATCGTCTGCGATCCGCGCAAGATCGAGCTGGCAAAGTACGCTGACGTTTACCTCCGGCAGAAGAGCGGAACGGACGTGGCCCTGGTGAACGGGATGATGCATGTCATCCTGAGGGACAACCTGCACAACGAAGCCTTCATCGCCGAAAGGGTCGAGAACTTCGACGCCCTCAAGGCCACCGTGGCTTCCTACACGCCGGAAATGGTGAGCGAGCTCACCGGCATCCCCGCCGAACTGATCGAGCAGGCCGCCCGTATCTACGCGACCGGCCCGAATTCGGCCATCTTCTACACGATGGGAATCACCCAGCACGTCACGGGCACGAACAACGTCCGGACCATGGCCAACCTCGCGCTGCTTTGCGGCATGCTGGGCCGGCCCGGCACCGGGGTCAACCCGCTCCGCGGCCAGAACAACGTCCAGGGGGCCTGCGACATGGGCTGCCTGCCCGACGTGTTCACCGGGTACCAGAAAGTGGCCAACCCCGATGCCAGGGAAAAGATGAAGGCCGCCTGGAACGGCACCGAGATGCCCGCCACACCGGGGCTCACGGTCGTGAAGATGATGGAAGCCGCCGGCAAAGGGGATATCAAGGCCCTGTTCATCATGGGAGAAAACCCCATGGTGACCGATCCCGACACTCACCACGTGCGGCATTCCCTGGAGAACCTGGACCTGCTTGTCGTCCAGGATATCTTCCTGACCGAAACGGCCCAGCTGGCCGACGTGGTTCTTCCCGCAGCCTGCTGGGGCGAGAAGGACGGCACGTTCACGAACACCTGCCGGACGGTCCAGAGGGTTCGCAAGGCCGTGGAAGCCCCGGGAGAAGCCCGGGCCGACTGGGAGATCCTCACTTCCATCGCCCAGCGGATGGGTGCCCCGTGGTCCTTCGGGAGCGCGTCCGAAGTGTTCGACGCCATTGCCCAGGTGACCCCGAGCTACGCGGGAATGAGTTTCGCCCGCCTGGAAGAGGGACCCCTTTCCTGGCCGTGCCCCACGCCTGATCATGCCGGAACGCCGATTCTCCATTCGGTGAAGTTCGGCCGGCCCAACGGCAAGGCTTCCTTCTCCCCCTGCGAGTGGAAAGCTCCCCACGAGTGGCCGGACGAAGAGTACCCGTTCCTGGCCACCACGGGGCGGCTCCTGTACCACTACCATTCCGGCAGCATGACCCGGAGGAGCGCTCCCGGCGAGTTCGTCAAGGAGCTCTACGTGGAGGTCCACCCTGCGGACGCAGCCCGGATGAACGTGGCCGAAGGCGACAGGGTGCGCGTGACCTCCCGCCGCGGTTCGGTCGAAGGCAAGGCAAAGATCACCGATCGCGTTCCGCCGCAGATGGTTTTCCTGCCGTTCCATTTCGGCGAGGCTTCGGCCAACATCCTGACCTCGGCTGCCGTCGATCCGGATTCCGAGACGCCGGGCTACAAGATCAGCGCCGTCCAGGTGGAAAAGGCCTAAAGGCCGGATCCCAAAACAGAACGGGCGGAACCCGGGAAACAAAAGATTCCCGGGTCCGCCCTTACAAAAAAACCTGAAGGAGGAGAAATAAATGAACTTCAAGACTCCCGTGGAACTGGCGAAGGCCGCCTGCGCCGCAGCCAAGACCAAGAGTGCGTGGACCGTTCCGCAGATGCTCATCATGGGGATCCTGGCCGGTGCCTACATCGCCTTCGGCGGATTCCTCAACACCGTCGTCACGCAGGACCTGGCCAAGTTTGCCGGCGTCGGCGCGACCAAGTTCCTGGGCGGCGCGGTCTTCTCCGTCGGCCTCATGCTCGTCGTCATCGCCGGCGGTGAACTGTTCACCGGCAACTGCATGATGCCCCTTGGCGCCCTTTCCGGCTGCGCTCCCATGAGCGGCATCCTGCGCAACTGGTTCTGGGTCTACGTCGCGAACTTCATCGGGTCCATCCTTGTCGCCGTCATCATCTATCTTTCCGGACTCGCCACCGGTCCCGTCGGGGTCAACGCCCTCAAGATCGCCGCTGCAAAGATGAGCCTCCCCATGGACCAGGCCTTCTTCCGGGCCATCCTCTGCAACTGGCTCGTCGTGCTTGCCGTCTGGATGAGCATGGCCGCCACCGACATCATCGGCAAGATCTTCGCCATCTTCTTCCCGATCATGGCCTTCGTTGCCTCCGGTTTTGAACACAGCATCGCCAACATGTACTTCATGGCCATCGGCCTTTTCGTCAAGGGCAACGCGGCCGTCGTCACGGCTGCCGAACTGGACCCCGCAAAGCTGGCTGCCATGAACGTGGGAGGGTACCTCCACAACCTTGTTCCCGTCACGATCGGGAACATGGTCGGCGGCATCCTTTTCGTCGCCGTCTTCTACTACCTGGTCTTCAAGCATAACCTGGAGAAGATGGACTAGGGTGGACCTGAAGGGGAAAACCGGATCGATCGGCGGAAGCGGGGCTCTTCCCGCTTCCGCCGTTATTCTAGGAGGCGGCCGGGGAAGGCGCATGGGCGGCAACAAGCTTTTCCTTGCGGCTGGGGAGACCCTTCTCATCGAACGGGTCCTTTCCCGCGTCACGCCCTGGTTCCGGGAGGTTTTGATCGCCGTGGGGCCTGAAGACAGGGGGCCGCTCGAGCTCCTCCTGGCCCCGATACGTGACCGGTGGCCGCTACGGATCGTTGTCGACAGGACCCCCGGTCGGGGTCCGCTCGAGGGGCTTTCGGCGGCGCTTGAATCCCTGGCCACGGACTGGGCCTTTGCCATCGGCTGCGATATGCCGCTCGTGCAGGAGGCCGTCCTGCGAACCCTCTGGAATGCCCGCACCGCGGAAAGCGACGTGGTCTGCGCGCGGCTCGACGGCTTCATCGAGCCCCTGCACGCCCTCTATTCCCGCTCCTGCCTGCCGGCGGCCAAGCGGGCCCTGGAGAGGGGAGAGCGGCGCCTGAAAAGCTTTTACGAAGAGGCCACCGTCACCGTCGTGGAAGAAGAATCCTTCCGCTTCCTTCCGGGCTACCGACGCTCCTTCGCGGGCATCAACACTCCCGAAGACCTGCTGCGGCTTCTCAACCCCCGGCTTCCCTAAAGTCCGTCCAACCCCGAAATCCGTCCCGGAACGCTGTAAACGTTCATCCGTCCTTCCCGGGCAAAACCGATGAGGGTGATCCCCCCGCGCAAAGCCGCATCGACCCCTCCTGCAGTGGCAGCCGAAACGCTGGCCAGCAAGGGGATTCGTGCGCCGACGGCCTTGTGGACCATGTCGGCCGGGAGCCTGCCCGACACGGCGAGGTAGCAGCCGGTGGGGTCGAGCCCGTGAATGAGTGCCCACCCGACGGCCTTGTCCACGGCGTTGTGCCGTCCCACATCCTCGACACGAAAACGGGCCTGTCCCGAAACGGAGCCCAGCACGGCCACGTGGACGCTTCCCGTTCTCCTGAAAAGGGGAGCCTCGGCCAGTTCGGAGATCGCCGCCTGGAGGGTCGCGAAAGTGACGCTCCACTGGACGGGGAGGGGATCCGGCCGGTTTTCCGTGACCCGCTTCGCTTCAACCATGCGGGTCGAAGCGGTGTGGATCATCCTCGTTTCTAGGGGAATCCCGTCGCGGGAAACCCTGCGCCTGACCCGGACGACCCCGGGTTCAACGGAAACCTCGCCCACATCCTCCATGGAAAGGATCCGCCTGCGGCAGGCCAGGTGCCCCAGGGCCCACTCCTTCTCGTTTCCCGGGGTCAGGATCACCGAAGCCTCTTCCAGGCCGTCCACTTCCAGCACCAGGGAGCTTTCCTCGAGCACCTCGTCCAGTTTCCGTTCGAACGTCCCGTTCCCGTAGGCCCGTACGATTTCGACCCGGCGTATCGCTTCATCCATGGCGATTCACCTCTCCCTTCAGGTGGCATGAGATGCCCGGTTTGCGGTATAATCATAACGAAAAGTTCCCTGCGGTGCCCGTGTTTGTTGGGTGAGTCTTGAGCCAACAGGAAAAAAACCGGGAGCCACGTCCGTTCCGGAGGAGAAGACACCTCACGGTGTCATCGAATCAAAGGTCCGGCAGGTTCCCCCCCTCTCGAGGAGAGGGTCAAGGCTCTCGAAACACGACACTGCGGGGCCTTTTTTGCCCCACCCGGGAGGGGTGTCCTTGAAGCCCGTTCTTCCGCCGTTCTGGCATCCGACCTTTGCACACGCATTTATCCTCGATTGGGACGGCGTTCTCGCCGAAACCCGCCTCGATTTTTCCTCGATTCGAAACCGCTATTTCCATGGGAAACGCGTTCCGCTGCTGGAGGCTGGCCTTTTTCTCCCGGCAGAAACCCGTCGCGAACTTGAAAAGGACATTTACGACCTCGAAATGCAGGGAGCTGCGGCTGCCGAGCCCGTGCCCGGCGCGCCCGACCTGCTGGATTGGCTGGACAGCCGGGGAATCCCGTGGGCCGTGGTGTCACGAAACTGCCGGGATTCCATCGACCTGGCCGCCAGGCAGGCGGGCATCCGCCTTCCCGAGGTTGTCCTGAGCCGGGACGAAGAACCGGTCAAGCCCCACCCGGAAGCCCTCTGGAAAGCCGCACGGCTGCTGGGTGCCGAGAGTTCCCGGTGCGTCATGGTCGGGGATTTCATTTACGACTTCGTCGGGGCAAGGAGGGCAGGGATGCGTGCCATCCTTGTCCAGCGGGAAGAACCCGCGTGGCTGGAATGGATCGACCATGCCTGCCCCACGCTGAGGAACCTGCTGGAGGAACTCGAATCTCCCGCGCCCTGGGTGCCGTGGGAGTACCGCTCCCTGGTCGAGCGCAAGGGCCGCGCGTGGCTGGAGGCAGCCTGGTCCCTGCAGGTCCAGGTTCCACCCGGCTGCCCTGATCCGGCGCGCCTCGTTCACGAGGCCGCATCCCTCGGCATCGGCCATTTCCTCGTCGAGCCGGGCTTGAGCCTCTCGGTCTCCCGCTGGCAGGAATCCCTGCCCCTGGGACAGGAGTGGCTCGGCCAGCCCCTGTCCGAATCCCTGGAGGCCTTCCTTGCGGGGAGGTTCCCCTTCGCGGTGGTCTCCGAGGGCGTGGGGGGCATGGAACTTCCTGAAAACGGCATCGAATCCACCCTGGAGGAGGTCCTGGGCTGATGGAGGAAAGGCGCCTCTGGGAAGACGAACCTGCCGGGGAAGAAGCCGGGCTGAAAACCTGGGAGGTCCCCCTGCCGGAGCGCATGAGGCCAAAAAGCCTGGACGATTTTGTCGGCCAGGCCCACCTCATTGGCCCCGATGCTCCCCTAAGGCGGGTCCTTTCAAGCGGAACCGTTCCCAGCTGCATCCTTTACGGACCCCCGGGGGTCGGGAAAACGACCCTCGTAAGGCTGATGGCCTCCACGACAGGGCGGAGGCTGCTGGAGATCAACGCGGTGACGGCCAAGGTCGCCGAACTGCGGGACCTCGTTTCCGAGGCCAGGCAGGCAAAGGCGCGGGACAAGGGCAAAACGGCTCTGGCCTTTGTCGACGAGATCTACCACTTCAACCGCCAGCAGCAGAACGCCCTCCTTCCAGCCGTGGAAAAGGGCGAGCTGATCCTCGTGGGCACCACCACGGAAAATCCCTTCTTCGAGATCAACAAGACCCTGCTTTCCCGGATGGTCGTCTACGAGATGAAGCCATTAAGCCAGGCCGACCTTGAACACCTGGTCCGCAGGGCCCTGGCCGACGGGGAAAAGGGCCTCGGGAAACTCGAGCTGCAGGCCACCGACGCGGCCGTGGCGATGATCGCGGCCAAAAGCGGCGGAGACGCCCGGCAGGCCCTGATCAGGCTCGACACGGCGGCCAGCTCGGTCGCCGCGGGCGGCGGTTCTCTCCTTGACGAGGCAGCGGCAGAGCGGGCCCTGGGCGGGGCGATCCAGCGGTACGACAGGGCGGGGGACGATCACTACACGGTCATCTCGGCCCTCATCAAGAGCATGCGGGGCTCGGACCCCGATGCCGCGGTCTACTGGCTGGCAAGGCTGCTGGCAGGGGGAGAGGATGTCCGGTTCATCGCCAGGCGCATCCTCATCTTCGCCTCGGAAGACGTGGGGCTGGCCGATCCGCAGGCCCTCGGCGTCGCCGCCTCGGCTGCCTATGCCGCCGATTTCGTCGGTTTGCCTGAAGCCCAGCTGATTCTCTCGGAAGCGGTCCTGTACATGGCCACAGCCCCGAAGAGCAACAGCGCCACGAGCGCCATCGGGTCGGCCCTGGAGGCCCTGCAGTCGGGAGACCTGCAGGAAGTTCCCGACCACCTCAAGCCTCGGGGAAGCGGCTACCTGTACCCCCACGACGACCCCCGGCACTGGGTTCCCCAGAAATACCTCATCGAGCCGAGGCGGTTCTACCGTCCCGGTACGATCGGTTACGAGACGCAGCTCGCTGAGCGGATGAAAAGCTTCTGGAAGCGGTTTTCGACCGAGGAAGGCTAGAGTGACATCACGGTGACCCCGACCACGACCAGGGCGATACCGGAGGCCAGGCGGGGGGTCAGGCGTTCCTTCAGGAACAGGGTCGCGAATGCAGCGGAGAAAAAGGGCCTGACGGAGGCGATGCAGGTGGCCATGTCCACCGTGATGAACTGCTGGCTATAGGTGAAAAGCAGGTTCCCGAGAGTCAGGCCGATGGCGCCGGCAACCATGGCCTCTCCAAGGACGACGGGAGAGGAAACCCGGGGGAAAAGCTTGCGGTCACGCACCCAGAACAGGATCCAGGAACCGCACAGCGTGGATACGGAGCGCCACCACTCCAGCTGGGGGACGGGCAACCGCTTCATGAAGAAGTTGTTCGTGATGATCCCGAAGGTCCAGCAGGACATGCAGAGGATGGCGAAGAAAAGGCCGATCCTGAAGTCGCGGGGGGAAATGGAACGGTTTTCGGCCCCCTTGCGGGGGGAAAGAAAGACAAGCCCGGTCACGATAAGGACGGCGGCCCCGAAGACGATGGGCGAAACCGCTTCGCCGAGGAAAATCCAGGAGGCCGGGACGGCAAGCAGCGGATAAGCCGAGGTGATCGGCACACCAAGGGTGACCCCGAGACGGTGAAGGGAAACGAAGAAGAGCAGGTCCCCGACCACGAGCCAGATGACGCTGCCCCCGAAAATCCCGAGGAGCAACGGAAGCGGGGGAGGGGAAAAGGCCCCCTTCCCCATCGTGATAAAAAGAAAGGCTCCAGCCGTCAGGATGGAGCCTAGCGTTCTTGCCGCGCCCAGGGCCGTGTAGGAGAACTGGTCGACCCCGCGACGATACAGGACCGGGGCAAAGGCCCAGATGATCGCAGAAAAAAGGGCGAGGATAAACCCCGCCAGGAAACCTGTAGGCAAGTGGGGAAACTATCCCTCGAGCTGGGCTGAAAGCTCGGGGTGCCTGTTGATGTAATTCAAAAGGGCTTTCTTGGAGTTGTCGAGATGCTGCTTCATGGCCGCCATGGCCCTGGGGCAGTCCTTGGCCATGAGGGCCTCGATCACTTCGACGTGCTCCTGGCAGGTTGCGCTGAGGCGGATATCCTCGATGGAATAATGCCGGCAAAGATGGATCAGGTCGGCGACGTTGTCCAGGGTCAGGTTGAGGAAGCGGTTGCCGGTCGAATCCCTCAAAAGGGCATGGAAGCGGCGGTCTTCCACGAGGAAGAGGCTGGAGTCGCCCTCGTCCGAAAAGTGGCTGAACTTTTCGTGGAATTTCTCCAGTTCGGCAACGGGGGGGTTCTTGCAGGCGTGCTCGATCGCCATGAGCTCAAGGGCGGTGCGCAGGTCGTAAAGGTCGGTGGCGTCCTTGGCCGTGGGGAGCGTGACGAAAGCGCCGCGACGGGGTACCAGGGTAATCAGGCCGGTCTGGGCAAGCTGGCGGATGGCTTCACGCACGGGAGTCCGGGAAACGGCGATCCGGTCGGCAAGTTCAACTTCGGAAAGCCTTTCACCAGGAGGGATGATGCCGTCGACAATAGCTTCCTTGATTTTCTCGTAGACGATTTGTCGAAGATCGACGTTTCTTGCAGGAGAAAGCGGATCGTTGAACATTGTGTATTTTCCCCTCTCCTTGAAAGGTTAAACCTATCTCCATATCCGTATACTATCCTCAAAATACAGTCCGCGTCAAGAAAAAACAGAAAAAAGGCCTCCCGCGGAGGGGAGGCCGGCATTTGTCCAGGTTCAGGAGATCTCACAGTCCCGGTTCACCTTGTCCGTCCAGAGGGCGAGAGCGTAAATCGCGTCCGAAAGGCGGTTGATGTAGGCATAGGCCTTATCTTCGATCAGGCCCTCCCTGAAAAGCTTGACCGCAGCCCGCTCGGCACGGCGCGCCACGGTACGGGCCTGGTGCAGCGCTGCACCGGGTACGGAATCCCCCGGACGAACAAAGCGAAAGGTCGTGCCCACAACTTCCCTGGCGCGGCCGATGATTGCATCGAGGGTGGCCGGGTCAGGCTCGGGAAGCCCCGGGTAAAGGGCCAGGTAACCCATTGCCAGGCCCAGGGCCGCCTCCAGGTCGAAGAGCTCCTTCCTGATGCTTTCGTCGCAACAGGTTGCCCGTGCCATCCCCAGGTGAGCCTGGCACTCGTCCAGCGTCCCGTAGGTTTCAACGCGCGGGTGATCCTTTGGAACCCTTTCGTTGTTGCCGAGGCTGGTCGTCCCCTTGTCGCCGCCCCTGGTCGTTATCCAGGCCTCGTCCATGCGGAGTGCCTCCCTTCGCAAAGCGGGTTGCCGGTCCTAATGCCCCCCGTGACAGCCATCGCAACACCCACCGCAGCTGTGAGTGTCGCAGGTTTGCCCGCCAGCCAGGACGGAGAAGGAAAAGCGAAGCAGGGCGTCTGCGATCAGGCCGGAAGGCAGGGCCTGGTAGCCCTGTTCCTCGACCATCACCGTGCGGCAGGCAACCGGAAAGCCGGCCTCGTCGCTGCAGGTCCGGCAGGGCTCATACGCGACCTGCAGGCCGAGGATCTCGTCCAGGTCCTGTTCGGGCATCTCCTCTTCAGGGCAGCTGAAGGTCACCCGGTTCATCATCCTGATATTCCCCGGATCAGGATTTTCGACCACGGCTTCCTGGAGTACCAGTTTGACTTCAAGCTTGGCCAGCTTGGGAGCCATCTGTGCGCATAGCTTTCGAAGCGTTTCCCCGGTTTGCCGGGTCGGTTCGCAGTGGATCTGCTCGAAAATATAATGCCGGATTACGATGTCCTTCAAAAAATAACCCTCCCCTGGAATGAGACTCTCACTCTCCGAAAAGTTTTTCTTCCGGAACCTCGATAAACACAGCCTTTGCCTCCACGCATGGTTTTCCTTCGCTATCCCTGATCACGGCCTGGGTATGGAATTTCTTCCCATCTCGCCTGGCCATTTCACCCCTTGCCTCGTAGGCGGATCCAACCTTGACGCTGCGCAGGAAACGCACCGAAATGTTTGCCGTCACGCTCCAGGCGCCGGAGCCCTTCCTCGCCGCCCAGGCCATGGCGTCGTCACAGATCGCCGTCAGGATCCCGCCGTGGGTGAAGCCCTCGAACCCGCACCAGGAATCGTCCGGGACAAAGGGGATCACCGTCTGGTTCGCGGACTCGTCCCACAAAATCTTCAACTTGAGGGATTTCGGGTTTTTATCCGTTCCGTCACAGACGAAACAGCCGTTCGATCCCGGTAGGTTTTCCATCACTTACCACCCCGTCTTTCTCCTTCTCCTCATTTAAAACCGTTCAAAATAAATTAGGAGGAAGACTCTCATGGTACCAAATAAGCCTTTTTCTGGACAACCGACCCGTGGTATGTTATACAAATGCCGCTGCCGGAGTGGCGGAATGGTAGACGCAGCGGACTCAAAATCCGCCGGGCCTTGGGTCTGTGGGGGTTCGAGTCCCCCCTCCGGCACCATATAGACTATTTTCAAGGGAATCTCTCGATTTAACAATCAGGGATTCCCTTATTTTTTTCGAGAAAATACCCCCTGGTTATGTCAGGCTATAAGCGTGAGTTATGAAGGTCCGTAATGTGCAAGGTTATCTCATGTGAATGTTGAGACTAGTCTGGATGGTAGGACTAAATAGATAAAAATAGCACGAGGAAGAATGTAAAGATTAATGAAGATGAGTTTTGGGAAAAAGGGGCCGAGTTATGTTCGGCTGGGAAGGAGTGGGATGAAGCACGTTAGTTATGTCAGGCTGGAATGGGTTGAGGGATAGACAACGGCATTCTGCCCTCTTACTATAGGTCAAGATAGGCCTTGAAATGAACTAATATGCAATAGAAAGCAAAAGGGGGCGATTCCGCATGTCCAGGATGGGGAGCAGAAGTTCCGTGTTGCTGTTTTTACTTGGGGTGAGTTTCGTCCTGGCCCTTTCAGGTTTTGCTGCAGCTGAAACAATTTATTCCGAAGGTTTTGAAGACGCAACTCCGCCCAATCTGCCTGTGGGTTGTTCTTCTGAGCGGATAATTGGAGAAACAGGAACGTGGGGGACGGCAACCGGCACGCTCCACCCTTCGGGGCAACCTCCTCACGGCGGAAACAACCTTGCGTATTTCAACTCGTATACGGCAACTACCGGAAATAAAGCACGATTGAGCCTGGGAGTGTTGAATCTGGGTATATATGAAAACGTGACTTTTCATGTCTGGGTTTATCACGAAACCGGATATGAGCTCAGCCCCGAAGACATACAGGTGCAGGTTTCAACCAATGGGGGAACATCGTGGGAAGACGTTGGTGATCCAATCCTGCGTAACGACGGAACAATAGGTTGGGCGGAAGCCTCCATGGACCTCTCTGGTTATGAGGGAGAAGAGGAGGTCCTTTTGGGAATATTGGGGAACAGTTTTTATGGAAACGACGTCTATATCGATGATATTTTGGTTGAAGGAGAAGCCCGGATCAACAAGGCGACAACTCCTTCACCCGATGATGGAAGCCTGGACGTGGCAGTCGATCCTACTCTATCCTGGATTCATTCAGGAAACGTTTCCTTTGATGTCTACCTTGGAACCGAGTCCAATGACCTTCCCCTGCTGGCGGGTGGACTCTCCGAAATGTCCTATGCCGTGTCCGACCTTGAGAACTCTACGACGTATTACTGGAGAGTGGATGTCAGGTCGGGGGACCTTGAGCGATCCGGGGATCTCTGGTCCTTCACGACCGAAGCGGATGTATTTGAGAATTATGATACTTGGGGTTCTGCGGGCTGCAACGCCGGCATCCTGAACCCCCTGTTCCTGCTGTTGCTTGCTCCGCTTGGTCTGTTGCTGAGGAAGTCCAGGTAGAAAAGGCTGCGAATAGATGGCCATAGCGACGGAAAAGGGACCTCGAGAAGGGGTCCCTTTTTTGATCTCGTATATCGGCCAGAAAATGCTCGGATTCGTTGACGAAAGAAAACAGGGGATAAATATTAATGAAGATGAGTTTTGGGGAAGAGGGAGGTAGTTATGTCAGGCTGGAGGAGGAGTGGAGGGGTTTGGGGAGTGGGGAAATAATAAAAGGGAACCCTGCAAGACCAGGTTCCCCTTGCTTAATTCGAGCAGCAATAAAGACGTGGGCCGGTCGCTTAAAGCGTAAACTTGCTGTACTGCTCGCGCATTCCGGCGACAGCCTTCGCCAGGGCCTCGGTGTCGAGGACCATTTCCATCATGCTGATCTGCTCCTCCCAAAGTGCCGGGTC
>ENA-OSEO01004713-OSEO01004713.1-sediment-metagenome-genome-assembly--contig:-NODE-4713-length-13940-cov-5.861213_pt1 | contig 13940 bp, 5 predicted proteins | sample MGYA00237883_ERZ534232 | MGnify/ENA metagenome assembly ERZ534232 | reverse complement strand
TCGTCTACTCGAAATGGCTCGCATGGCCGAAACCCTGCAAGGCGACCAGGATCACAAACTCGGCAAGCTCGTGGATATCGTCAAGGAGCTTATCCGCGACGGCTACAATCCGATCGTCTTCTGCCGTTTTATCCCGACAGTCGATTATGTAACCGAAGCCCTTCGCACGGCGACACGAGGAGTGGAAGCGGCGGGCGTGACTGGCCTGTTACCTCCCTCCGAGCGCGAGGAGAGGGTATCGCAGCTCGCCCAAGCACCCAAACGCGTCCTTGTCTGCACGGACTGCCTGAGCGAGGGAATCAACCTGCAAGAGGGCTTCGACGCAGTCGTCCACTATGACCTGTCGTGGAACCGTACCCGCCACGAACAGCGTGAGGGCCGAGTTGATCGCTACGGCCAGCCCAGTGATCGCATCCGGGTCGTAACCTACTACGGCATCGACAACCAGATCGACGGTATTGTTCTCGATGTGCTGTTGCGAAAGCACCGGACCATTCGCAATTCCCTGGGCATTTCCGTGCCGGTGCCTGTGGATACCAATCAGGTGGTGGAAGCCATTTTTGAAGGGCTGCTACTCAAAGAAAAACCCCAGGTCCAAACGCAGCTCGTGCTGCCAGGATTTGAAAAACATTATGAGCAGGAAAAAGCACAGCTTTTCCAGCTATGGGATGCGGCTGCTGACCGTGAAAAACGCTCCCGGACCCTGTTTGCGCAGCAGACCATCAGGGTGGAGGAAGTCTGGCAAGAACTCAAATCCGCCCAAGAGGCAACCGGCGCCGGCGCACATGTTGAGACATTTGTAAAAGAAAGCTTTGCTGCTTATGGTGCCCAGGTTAGCGGAAACGGTGTCGTTTCCGTTGATCTTAAAGACCCGAAGGTTCCTGCGGCACTGCGCGAGATTGCCCGCAGCGATGATCTTAAAATCTGCTTTAATCCTTCGCTGAAGGAAGATGCGGTTTATCTGAACCGTACCCACCCCATGGTGGAAGGTATCGCAGGATTTGTTATGGAAAACGCCTTTGACAGCGAAACGCCACCCGTTGCCAAACGATCAGGAGTGATGGCCACACATCTGGTAAATCGCCGAACCACGCTGCTTTTGGTGAGGTTTCGCTTTCATATCATCACCAAAACCGATGATGTTGAGCACCCCTTGCTGGCTGAGGATTGCCAGGTGCTGGGATTTGAAGGTGCACCCTCAAATGCAGAATGGATCGCTGCGGACCAGATAGAAGCGTTAATCCGGGCCACACCGGATGATAACGTGACAAAAGACCGGGCCGTTTATTTTCTGGAAAAACTTGTGGAAGAATTTGACGCCCTGTGGCCCCATTTGGAAAAGGCTGCAAAAATTAGGGGTGCCGAACTGCTTGATGCCCATCAGCGGGTGCGCAGGGCCGCCAAACGCAAAGGCGTGCAGTATCGCATCGAGCCGCACCTGCCGGCTGATGTGCTGGGAACTTATATTTTTCTGCCGGTTTTATAAAGATAAATGAAAATCCTAATCGAGTTATGATTCGATTAAATGGAGTAGGATATACTGTCACTATGGAAATCATGCACTATTTAAAACAGCAGGAGGGCAAAACACTTGAATTCAAGGAGAATTGTCAATCCTTACGCAGGATCGTTCAAACGGTTGTGGCTTTTGCCAATACGGCAGGAGGCACTCTGATTATCGGGGTTCGTGACAAGACCAAAGAGATTACCGGAATTTCTGACCCATTGAAAGAGGATGAACGACTATCCAACGCTTTTGCCGATGGGATTCGTCCGCTTATGATTCCGGACATCCGGTTCAGCTCATTTCGTGACAGGAACCTGATCATTATTTCGGTTCCTCATGCGATAGGACCCTATTACGTGAAGTCGGAAGGACCGGAAAAGGGTGTTTATGTCCGCTTGGGATCAACAAATCGACGGTCAGGCCCTGACATGATCGAGGCGATTCGCCGCCTGTCCCGAAATATATCGTTTGATGAACAGCCCTGCTTTGAAGTTAACTCGGAAGATATCGACTTCCGAGCTGCTTCCGAGTTCTTTGCATCCGTATCCCGGAAACTGACCCCATCGATCTTTAAAACACTCGGCCTTATTATCAGCCAGGGGAAGAAGGATATCCCCACTTTGGGGGCGGTGTTACTTTTTGGAAAAAATCGTCGTCTGTTATTTCCTGATGCTGTTATTCGATGTGCTCGTTTCCAAGGTACGGATACGAACCGTTTTCTGGATCAGACGGAAATCGATGAACATCTTCCGGGTGCAGTTGAGTCGGCCATTTCCTTTATCGAGCGGCATACCCTACAAGCCGCTGAAATCGGACGTATTCGAAGAAGGGAAATGCCTGAATATCCCGTCCAGGCGGTCAGAGAGGCCATCATCAATGCCATCGTTCATACCGATTATGCCATCAGCGGCATGAACATCAAAGTAGCAATATTCGATAATCGTATTGAAATAACCAATCCCGGATTTCTTCCATTCGGACTAACGCTCGAAGCGGCGCTTTCCGGTATCTCAAAACTTCGTAACCGGGTGATTGGCCGTATATTTCGGGACTTAAACCTTATCGAACAATGGGGAACGGGATTGAATCGAATGATTTCGGCATGTAAAAATCAGGGACTTCAACCGCCGCTTTTTGAGGAAATTGGGGTAACCTTTCGGGTTACTCTTTTTTCTCAGCCTGCCGCCCTTCGCAAAATTCCGGATTGGCATGATGCCCTGATGGTCTACCTGTTCGCAAACAAACAGATTACGACAAAAGAAGCGGCACGAATCTGGGAGACATCGGATCGGACCGCAAGAACAAGGCTGCGAAACCTCGTCAAGCAAGGCTACCTCGCGGAAGTCGGAACCGGGCCAAAAGATCCCAAAAAGGTATATGTTCTGAAATCAGCCAGAGATAATAGATTTTAATCGGCAAGAGGCTCATCAACATGCAGATCCGGCGAAAAGACATTTTCACCACTATACACACCGAGGGGGCGATTCTGCCTTCGGATCTGCTCCAGCGCATTGCCGAAGGCAGCAAAGACATCCCAGGTCTGGATGAGGCTGCCTATCACCTGAGCGGAGAGCACATCAACGAGGCGGTCAACCGTGCCTGGAACCGGCTGCAAAGTGCATGGAAAAGTTTTCAAGGTGCACGTTCCGAACTCCCCGAAACCGTTCTGGGGACTCGCATCACTCGCGAGCGCTGGCTGCTCCCCCTGTTTCAGGAATTGGGCTACGGTCGTCTTCTGGTTCAAAAGTCACCTGAAATCGATGGAAAACCTTATCCCATCTCCCATGGCTGGCAGCACACGCCCATTCACCTTCCCGGTTTCCGGGTGGATCTCGACCGGCGAATGGCCGGTGCGGCCCGCATGAGCCCCCACAGCATGGTCCAGGAATATCTTAACCGCAGCGACGACCACCTGTGGGCGTTTGTGTCCAATGGCCTGAGTCTCAGGGTCCTGAGAGACAACGTCAGTCTGACCCGCCAGGCCTATGTGGAGTTTGACCTGGAATCCATGATGGAAGGAGAAGCATATGCGGATTTTGTGGTGCTGTGGCTGATCTGCCACCAGAGCCGGGTTGAGGCAGACAATCCGGCCGAATGCTGGCTGGAACAGTGGTCCAAACTAGCCCATGACCAGGGCACCCGCGCCTTGGATCAGCTCAGGCAAGGTGTTCAAAAAGCCATCGAGGCCATCGGCTCCGGGTTTTTATCCCACTCGCAAAATGAGCGTTTAAGAGCAAAACTTAAATCCGGAACGCTTGACAAGCAGGAGTACTACCGCCAGATTCTCCGGTTTATGTATCGCTTAATTTTTCTGTTTGTGGCTGAAGACCGTGATTTACTCTTAGACCCGAAAGCTGACATGAAAGCTCGGGAACGCTACCTTCGGTTTTACGGCTTGCACCGGATTCGTGAACGGGCCGAAAAGAAGACCGGCAGCCGGCATTCGGATCTTTTTCACAATGTGCGTTTGGTCATGGAAAAGCTGGGCATGGATCAAGGGTGCCCGGAATTTGCGCTTCCGGCCATGGGCAGTCTTTTGTTTTCCGGAGAAGCCACGCCTGATCTGGATGGACTTGAGCTGAACAACCGGAGCTTAATGTCAGCTATTCGGGCTGTCAGTTATATCACCTATGAAGGCAAGCGCCGGCCGGTGGATTTCAAGAATCTGGGCTCTGAAGAACTGGGCAGCGTCTACGAGTCTTTGCTGGAGCTGCACCCGGAACTAAACTCGGATACCGGTGTTTTTGAACTTGAAACCGCAGGAGGGCATGAGCGAAAAACCACGGGCAGCTATTACACCCCTTCCAGCCTGGTGCAGTGCCTGCTCGACTCGGCCCTGGAACCGGTTGTTGCAGAAGCCCTTAAAAAAGAAAATCCCGAACAAGCTATTTTAAGTCTCAAAGTATGTGATCCAGCCTGTGGGTCCGGGCATTTTCTGGTAGCGGCCGCCCATCGCATGGCAAAGCGGTTGGCGGCGGTGCGAACCGGGGATGAGGAGCCCTCTCCTGAAGCCACACGCAAGGCGCTTCGCGATGTCATCAGCCGATGCATCTACGGGGTGGACATCAATCCCATGGCCGTGGAATTGTGCAAGGTCAGCCTGTGGCTGGAAGCCATGGATCCGGAAAGGCCTCTGTCATTTCTGGATCATCACATTCAATGTGGCAACAGCCTTTTGGGAACAACACCATCGCTTTTGGAAAAAGGCATCCCCGATGATGCCTTTAAACCCATCGAAGGCGATGACAAGGAATATTGCCGGATCTGGAAACAGCATAACAAACAAATGCCCCTGTTTGAGGGAAAAGCGCAAACCCCAAAGGAATTCGAGGTTCTATCGAGCGAATTCCTTAAAGTCGCTGAAATGGATGATTCGACTCTGTGGGGTATCAGAGAAAAGCAGGCCTCCTGGGGAAAAGCCACTCGATCACCAAAATATCTGCATGAGCGGCTGCTGGCGGACACCTGGTGTGCCGCATTTGTCTGGATTAAAAAACAAACAGCCAAATTTACCGCTCCCATTACCAATGTGTTGTTTCGAAAGCTGGAAGATGATCCTGCTGCCATAGATGAAATTGTAAAGGCAGAGGTTCAACGCTTGGCCGAACAGTATCGCTTTTTCCACTGGCACTTGGCGTTCCCGGATGTGTTCCGCCTGCCTCAAAAAAATGAAAAGCCAGAAAATGAGGAGATGGGCTGGAACGGCGGGTTTGATGTGGTACTGGGAAATCCGCCGTGGGAAAAAGTTCAAGTAGAAGAAAAGCAGTTCTTTGAAATTCGGCGTCCAGATATAGCAACTGCAACATCATCTGTCCGTAGGAAAATTATAAGAAATCTTAATAAAGAAGATCCATATCTTTGGAAGGAATGGATTAAAGCAGCAAGAAATTGCGAGGGACAGGTCAGTTTCTATAAGGGAACTGGATGTTACCCTCTCCTTGGCCGAGGTAATATCAATACTTATTCTCTGTTTTTAGAGCTATCTACCCATATTTTATCAATTAATGGAAGAGTTGGAATAATTGTACCATCTGGAGTAGCTACAGACGACTCAAAAAAATATTTTTTTCAAACTTTAATCGAAAATAACAAGTTGATAAGTCTCTTCGATTTCGAAAACCGGGAGAAACTGTTTCCTGCAGTTGATAGTCGGATGAAATTTTGCCTTTTGACGGTAACTGGACCTGCAAAACCAACTAAGAGTGGCGCTGAGTTTGTCTTTTTTGCACATCGCATTCATGATATTAGAGCTATTGACCGCAGATTCTCATTAAGCGCACATGATATCAAAACTTTAAATCCAAATACAAAGACATGCCCTACATTTCGATACAAACGAGATGCAGAAGTAATAAAAGAAATTTATAGGAATATACCAATAATTGGTATGATCAATTCTTCTAAAAAGGGATGGCAAATTGAATCTAAACAAATGTTAAATATTACACATGATAGTGGAAGTTATCTAAATGAAAATGAACTTATCAAGAGAGGAGGAAAATTTCAATCAGATGGATCCTTTTCTTGTGATGAAGGAATACTTTGGCTCCGCCTTTTTGAAGGTAAAATGGTAGGTCTTTATAACCATCGCCAAGCTAGTGTTTCCTACAGGTCAGACGTTTCCTATCGAACTACAACTACTGAAGCAACCATAGCTAATCAATATTGTGATCCATTTTTTTATGTTAAACCGCAGTTTTGGGTTAATGAGCCTCGAGTTATAAAGGCAATACCAGAATGGTATAATGTCAGATGGTTTATTGCCTTTAAACGAATTTCAAGTGCAACAAACGAGCGTACAATGATAGCAGCGGTTATCCCCTGGTCGGGGCTAATTGATGCATTGGCTGTTATATATTTTAAGGAGTCAGCAATAGACTCTCCATTCTTACTAGCCAATATGAACTCTTTCATATTTGATTATGTTGCTCGCTCAAAGGTAGGTGGTCTTCAAATTAGTCACTTTATTTTTAAACAACTACCAGCTATTGTTATAGATTCCCATTTATACAATAGTCCATTTGCTAATATAGATATAAAGACTTTTTTACTTAGCCGTGTTTTAGAACTTTCTTTTACATCTTGGGATTTAAAAGATTTTGCCTATGATTTAGGATTTAATACCTTACCTTTTAAATGGAATGAAGGTCGCCGTTTTCTGATCCGTTGTGAACTTGATGCTACTTATTTCCATCTTTATGGAATCAATCGAGATGATGTCGATTACATTATGGAAACCTTTCCGATTGTAAAAAGAAAAGACATCCAAAAATATGGCGATTATCGCACCAAACTTACAATTCTAAAAATTTACGACGAAATGAAAAAGGCCATGGAAACCGGTAAACCCTATCAAACTATACTTGATCCACCACCAGCCGATCCAAGGGTTGCTCATCCTGAAATAGAATAACAATTAGCCACATGGGTTATTAGACAAAATGAGTTATAAAGAACCTAATGAAATATTTACTCCTGACGAAAAAGCACAAAACGAAAAAAAGAAAAAAGAGCTATCTGATATCGTTCTTTCTGGCGAAGCAATTCTTTTCGTAGGGGCTGGTTGCAGTATACCTTTAGGGTATAGTAGCTGGGAGAAATTGCTTTTAGAGCTTGAACAACTTGTAAAAAAAATTGACGGAGACTTTCAAATTGATGAAAGACATAGACAAGAAAACCCTTTAAGTTACATTCAAAAAATAAAATGTCATATTAAAGAAAAAACAGGTTCTTTTGCTCGATACCATAATTTTGTTGTTAGGCAATTTAACCCTCAAGATACTATAAAATTATTTAACGATCTACATAAAGATTTAATTTTTTTGCCGTTTAAAGGAATTATCACAACCAACTATGATCATTCACTTGAATTCGCCTTGAAATCAACTTTTCCAGAAAAAGTCAGATATGACTCCTATATTATTCAAGCTAATAATGCACATCTCGTCTCGGAATTTTTATTATCACTCGATAAAAAAAATGAGCTCCCAAGCATTGCACATATGCATGGCAGTTATAAATCAACAGAATCTATTATATTAAGTCTAGATGAATATAATGCTGCATATGGATGGGATATCACCAAAGAAATGGAATTTTCTGGTACCTCTAAGACTAAAGCAGAAATAGGGTCTAAATGGACATTACATAGAAAGTTATTATGGGCAATTTTGGCCACACGGAGGGTTGTGTTTGTCGGATTTAGTATGAGCGATCCCTATTTAAATGCGATGTTAGAAACAGTGAGCAATGACTTATGGAACTGGGATCAATCTATTCACTATGCAATTACAAGTATTTCTCCTGAAAATGCATCTTACTCTAAATATAAAATGGAGTCACTGAAAATGGATTATGGAGTTGAAGTTGTTTTTTATGAAGATTTAGATGCTACACACTCTGGATTATATAAAATGCTCTCCGAAATGGCAGAAAAACATAGACAAGCAATTGCTTCAGAAAAAGAAGAACAAGTTTATTATGCAGATGTTGAGGTTACAGAAACAGAAGGTGAAAAAATAGACCGTATAATCGATAAAAAAGATTCATCTGAATGGATTGTTAAGGTAAATGAACGCATGATAGCAAGGATTAACCCAGATGAAAATAAATCGTAATCAATTACTTAATGAATTAGAAAGATTTTCACTTAATGGTAATGGTGTTGTCATTGGCAGGCCAGGAGTAGGAAAATCATACTTATTGATACAACTTAACAAGATGTTAGATAAGAAGGGCATACCCAATCTTTTTTTGCCTATTGACCAACTCGGAGATGGAACGGAAAGAGAATTACAACATGAGCTTTCCTATGAAGGTGATCTTATTTCATGGTTAAAAAATATAGGCAGTTATTTTGACTCTGGCCCAGGAATTATATTATTTGATGCTTTCGACGCCGCAAGAAGTGAAGAGACTCGTAGACGTTTTTTTAAAATTATTCAGAGAGGTGTAGAAGAATTAAAAGATATATGGAATGTCTTGGTTACAGTACGAACGTATGATGCGAAAAAATCTCAAGACCTTTTAGATTTATTTGGTAGGCCATTTGAATCTGATCCTAAAGAGTATTCTGAAAACGATATTCTATGTAGGCATTTTTCAATCCCTTTACTAAGTGAAAAGGAAATCGAACAAGTTTTTGACCAAATCCCGAACTTAGACAGCATTTATAAAGCGGGTTCACCAGATTTTAAAAAGTTACTTAGAGTGCCATTTAATTTATGGCTGATAGAAAGAATTTTAAAAGTTTCCAAACCTTCGCCAGATTTCAGTGCTATTGGTTCAGAAGTCCAATTATTGGGACTATTTTGGGATCGCAGAATTAAATCAAAAATTAATCGAGATGATAGAGAATTAATTTTGATAAAAATAGTAAAAAAGCTAATAGATGAAAGGTCATTATCTTTGAGAAAAGAAGAAGCCTATCTCACTTCTTTAAGGGAAGCTTGGTCAGAACTTTTAAGTGATGAAATATTGATTGAGCTATCAACAACAGGTCAACGAATAGCATTTTCACATAATATTCTTTTTGATTATGCTGTAAGTGTTTTGATAATTGAAGATGATCCCGAAAAGCTCAATAATTTTGTAATGGAAGACCTTTCGAGACCACTTTTTCTAAGGCCTAGCTTGACTTACTATTACACTCGCCTCTGGTATAATGAGCCATCCTTATTTTGGCAAAGTTTTTGGTACATCCTTCCAACATCTGACATTCGTCTAAAATTTTTCGCTCGTCTGTTACCAACAAGCGTGATTGCCCAAGAGGCTCGAAATATAGATCAGCTCTCCCCAATTATTGAAAAATTAAAACAAAATGAATCGGTGGCAGAAGAGGCGATGATTCGTATTTTGCAAGCTCTTCGTGCACTTAATATAGATCGCGATAATTTATGGATTAGCTTTTTAGATAAAACCTCAACACATCTTTTAAGAAATTTTGTATGGGATTTTACAACCCTAACATCTAACATACTTCAAAGGGCTATTGATAGAGACGAGCAGACTATACTTGCGACTTCCGGCCAAATAAGTCGTCGAATTCTTGAATGGGTTTGGGAGCAAAGAGGAATAAAAAAGGATGCTTTTATAGATAGCCTTGGTGGTGCTTGGGCTGTTCCTTTAGTTGCTAAGACTTTTAATACTGAACCAAAAAAGTCAAGAAAACTTCTGGAAAAAGTACTTGAATTGACTATGGAAAAAAATTTCCCAATTAATTTCATATATAGACTAAGTAGTAACTTAGATAAAATATGGCCCTATGATCCAGATTTTGCAGGTTTGACGTATCAAACAGTATTTGGGTATTATGAGACCAGCGAAGAAAAAACTAGTTTTGGAACTCCTGTTTTACCTATGTCAAGTACGAGAAGACAGGATTATCAAGGTTGTCAATATCTACTTATAAGGCACTTCCCTAAATTCATTAAATCGTCTCCTACATTCGCAACTAAGGCCGCCATATCATGCTTAAATCAATACATTATTAGCAGACACATTGTTGTGTATTTGAAGGAAGGGGTTAAGATTGAAGACTTGTTAGAAAAGTTTGAGCTTAATTGTGAATTAGCCGCTTATATCTCGGATGGCAGCCATCTTTGGGATGAAACCCAACATAAAGATCAACCTATTAAAATGGCAGATGAACTTTTTAGCTATATTAGAAAATTATCTTTGTCAGGAAATACTCATAGTAAATTAGAATCTCTAATCAATGTATTCCGAGAAAATGTCTTGGTTGCATTTTTCTGGAAGCGCTTATTATCAGTTGCATTAGAAAATCCTAAGGTATTTTCAAGCTACCTTTTTGATCTTTGCACAGCAAAACCCATTCAAACAAATACAGAAACCAATTATGAACTTGGTAAATTCCTTGAAAAAGCTGCAAGTGAGTTTAAAAATGACCAGCTAGTTCAAATCGAAGAGTCTATTTTAAATATCCCTAATGACATAACAGACGAAAAAGAAAGAAAATACCTAATAGACAAAAGAGATCGTCTTATTGCAAGAATTCCGAAAGATCTTTTAAAAACGGACGGAGCTAAGAAAATCAGAGCTGAAATGGAAAAAGCTGGAAAAATTCCATCAGACAAGCCGCCGATACGATTTGAAACCTGGTCGGAACCCTTTACAACAGAAAAGTGGCTTAAGGAGCAAGGTGCCGATCTCGATCGACCAGAAAATAAAGAATTGCAACAGTATTTTGAGCCATTGGAAAAATTCAAATCAGAATGGAGCAACAAAATTCCCAAGGAAGATTCCATTAAATCTATTTTACCTACTACAAAAAGTGCATTTGCTTGTCTCAAAGACGATAAAGGAGCTGATAAACCAGTAATAAACGCAACATGGACGAAACTTGCCGAATGCGTTGAAACTATGGCTAGAGGAACAAACGATCCCGATGGTGAAGCATTTCAATTTTGTAGAGAGGTTCTCCTCAAATGTGCAGACCATGGTTCGCCTGAACCTGATCCGAAATATGATATAGAATTTAAAACACCTGCGTGGTCACCGGCTCCCCGTAACGAAGCTGCTCAGGGTCTCCCATGGCTAGCAGTTAGAAAAGCTGATGAAGATATTTTAAAAGCAATTGATAAGTTATCCAATGATGATGTGCCATCTGTCAGGTATTTGTTGATCAATGAACTTTATCGTACCCATAAAAAAGCTACAGAGTTTTTTTGGGAATTAGCGGAGAATATTGCAAAGAGAGAAACAAATCTGGTCGTACAGAGCGCTTTATGCTTTAGCATCGGAAGAGTTATAGGGCTTGAGGAGGATAAGGGAGTAAATATTCTTGATACACTGATAAAAAGAGGTTTCCCTGTTGAAGACTCTAACTTGTTGGATATGATTATTTCACTTTTAATGTGGCTTATTTTTGCAAGAAAGAATCCATGGGCAATAGAACAAGTTGATAAGATTTTAGAAGATCCGATTAATTTTGGGATACCTCTGAGAAAAGCGACTTTTAGGGCACTACAATATATAACTCCTCAAAAATTGGATTCTAAAGAAGGCAAGGAAATTGGTGATAGGGTTATTAAGTGGCTAAGTAGAGCTATTTCTTCGGCTGGTATAGCAATTTTAGAATTAATAAATGAGATAGAAAAGGAACAAAAAGAAGAAACAAAAAATAGACTAAGAGGGGTTTATGGGGTTATCGATGAAACAATCTCTCGGTTGTATTTTAGCGCAGATTTTAGAGATGAAATCGATAACCAAGAAAAGCCCTTTAATGAAAAACAGCTGAAAGATTATTATTTTAAAATAAAACCGTTATTAGAACAAATACTTGATTTTTCACTTCAAAAGAAAGGAGGTATTCTATTTGCCCCTACAGCTCATCACTTCATGGAGCTTCTTAATATCGTTTTAAAATATGATCCAAAAGGTGTGCTACATCTCTCAGCCCGTGTTGCTGAAGTTAGTGAACCTTTCAATTATAATTTAGATTCTCTCGCTATCACTGAAGTAGTGAAATTAGTTGAATCTATTCTTACAGATTATCGTTATGAGATTCGCGATGCTCAGTCACTTCAAAATTTACTGAACCTTTTAGATGTCTTTGCAAAAGCAGGTTGGGCAGAAGCCCTCCATTTAGTTTTTCGTCTTGATGAAATTTTTAGATAGTGTCCATCCACGGAAATAACTTGTTGGAATAAATAAAAAAAGCGCATTTTATAGTGGACATAACTTTCTTATGGTAGTATTAGTAAAAGTGCAACCAATTAAAAATACTATCAAATTTAAGAAAGGAGCCGCTACAAAATGCGCAAGAACACCGAAAAACAGATGCCGCTGATGCCGCCCAAAATTGATCATCCTCAAGCACAAGAGTTGAACGCTATAAGCTGCATTCTCGAAAAAAATCCTATCATCTACGATTTGGCGATGCAAGATCTTTCCTCCGGAAGCAAAGAAACCAAAGCTGGTGCAAAAGGGATGACCGCTGAACAAGTTGTTCGTGCCGCCATCATCAAGCAGATGTTTGAGTTCAGCTATAAGGATCTGGCCTTTCATCTGATCGATTCTGTAAGCCTGAAAAGGTTTTGCCTTATCGGCATTGCCGATAAAGGATTCAAAAAATCTGTGCTTTGCAAAAATATCAAAGCGATTTCACCGGGAACCTGGGAAGCCATCAATCGTCGCTTTGTTCGTTTCGCCAAAGACCAAGGCATTGAAAAGGGCCGTCAGATTCGCATTGATTCCACGGTTGTTGAGTCCAATATTCACGATCCCTCAGATTCGACTTTGCTGTGGGATTCAGTCAGGGTGCTTGCCCGTGTATTAATGAAAGCCAAAGCGCTTTTTCCCCGATCCGGAATTCGATTTCAAAACCATACGCGTCGGGCAAAGCGTCGAATGCTGGGTGTTCAGTATGCCAGGAGTAAAGAACAGCGTAAACTGCATTATCTTGACTTGCTTAAAGTTACTCGAAGTACCGTTGCTTATGCTCAAAAGGCCATTGATATTTTACAATACAGCCAGGCCGTTCCAGCCACGGCCCTGTCCGGTGATCTAAAGCACACTGTGGACTTGGCACTTCGCGTTATTGACCAGACCGAAAAAAGGATCCTTCATGGCCTGTCGGTCCCGGCCACGGAAAAAGTGGTATCGATTTTTGAACCGCATACGGACATCATCGTCAAAGATCAGCGGGACACATTTTATGGTCACAAAGTGTGTCTGACCGGTGGCCCCTCGATGTTGATTTCCGATTGTGTCATTGAAGACGGCAATCCTGCCGACAGCCAACTGGTAGAAAAAATGCTGAATCGGCAACATGAAATCTATGAACAATACCCGCTAAAGGTGGCCTTTGACGGTGGTTTCGCTTCAAAGGAGAATCTAAAAACCGCCAAGGGCATGAAAATAAAAGATGTTTGCTTTGCCAAAAAACGCGGTCTTCAAGTTGAAGACATGTGTCGCAGCCAGTGGGTTTACAACCGGCTTCGCCGTTTTCGCGCCGGCATCGAAGCCGGCATATCATGGATCAAAAGATGTTTTGGCTTTGCCCGGTGCACATGGAAAGGATTGCGTTCCTTTAAAAGCTACGTCTGGGCATCGATTGTATCCGCCAATTTGTTGGTCATGGCGCGAAAACAACTATCGTAGTAGTCTTGAAAAACTACTGTGGCCCCTAAACAAATAGGAGTCGTGTTTTCAAAAAGATCCGTTAATGAGAAAACTCTCATTAATATGACGGTAATGCCTGGCAGGTCAGATTAAAACTGCCCAACGATTATTTTTTAAATTTTCCATAAGCCGAATTATGCCGATTTATGGACGGGAACTAGCTAAAAGAAGTCTCCTCTAAAGTAAGACACCCGAATACCGGCCACGCGGAGAGTCTCCACCACCGAACGCACTTCAGGCACTGGAATACGAGCACATAACCGCCTGCTCCATCGGATCTTCGCCCTTC
>ENA-OSEO01004712-OSEO01004712.1-sediment-metagenome-genome-assembly--contig:-NODE-4712-length-13941-cov-26.212926_pt1 | contig 13941 bp, 5 predicted proteins | sample MGYA00237883_ERZ534232 | MGnify/ENA metagenome assembly ERZ534232 | reverse complement strand
CTTTTTCCTTACCTGTTTTCATATTCATAGTCATTATGCTAAAGTCCCGCGTAGCCCATATTATATTGGGATCTTCCAGATCCCAACGAAGTTCTTCCATGCGAACTTCCGCAACAAGATTTCCCTTCTTCTCATAAGGCATCTTATTGGTTCGATATACTCTCCAGTCCCCGCTATCTATTAAATGCAGTAGTATCATTGACTGGTCCGCGTTAAAGGGATCAAACCGTGAATATTCCTGCCTCACCTCAGGGCTTTCCGTAACTCTTGTAATGATAGTTTTGAACCTACTATCGGTAAACTGTTCGCCACAGACCGGCACATCTCGCTTCACCAAAGAATAGGTGGGATTGTTTCCCGATAGTGGTTTTGGAACTTCGATAAAAGAAAAATCAGCCGGATATTCTACTCCTTTAACAGTCGTTTTAATTTCTGTTCTTCCGGAGGTATCCGTTGAATTATCTTTCTTACCACAACCAATAACTGTGATGATTAAGACTGTCAGAAAAATACCTGTAACCCATATCAACTGCCTCTTTACCATTTATTATGCCTCCTTGAAAACCAAAACATCAATATAACCCTTACCCTAAACTATATTCTTATTGTTATCCGTTTGTCTCTTATTCTTTAATCCAGGTTGGCTCAGTATCCTCGGGACCGGTTGTAAGTTTCTTGAGACCGCTTCCATCTTCATTTACTATCCAAATATAATATGTCTTTTCTCCGCCTTGCTGATAGAAGTGCTCTACTTCAAATACAATTTTATTTTCAGTAAAGTTAATTGCCGGATTTCGGATAGTTCCCTCAACTTCCAGTTGAGGAACAACCGTTGCTTTATCCAGCCCATCCAGATTTGACAGATATAGAGTTGTTGTTGATTGTTCTGCTTGAGGCGGATGAGTTGTTAGTGCGTAAGTGATTTTATTATTGCCGATCCAGGCTGGCTTACCCACGCTGTACAGATCATTAGTTGGAATTGGCTCTATTTGCTTATAATCCTCCCCGGTAGTAGTAATTGCTTTGAGCCCGATTGTATCCCAGTGCATACCGTTATCACCTGCAATATACTCACCATTTGGTGAAAAAGTAGGATGATCCATACTTCCGCCGATTTCTTTCCTACCGGATCCATCTTTTCCGGCAATATATATGCTTCGGCTTGAAATCCCTAAAGAGGAGCTCTGATCAGGCTTAAAAGTAAATGAAATTTGATCACTATCTGGTGACCAGGCACAGAAAGTTGAACCTTCCCGTCCCATATCAGTGTTATCAACAGCATTCAGATCATCACTTAACGCTATATGATAATCTTCTTCGGTCTGATCTTGCGCAGTCGCATCCATTATCCAGACATTAGAAGTCTCACCTGCCGGACCACCGGGATAGATCTCCGGAATTTCTTTAATATGGGAAATGCCGATCTTTAGCCCGTCAGGAGATACAGCCGCAAACCTTATCTTCAGCTGCCCGGCAGTTATGCGTTTTTCGTCTGTGCCGTCAACCTTGATGCTCCAAACTTCGCCCGTAGGAAAATCAACAATCTCTTTTGCTCTAATAAACCATATCCTACCTGCCTTTGGGGAATAAGAAATACTGAATTCATATTCTTGCGTATTGGTAATTTGCTTTTTATCCGAGCCATCCGATTTCATTGTCCAGATATCCCCATCTTTAATGAATGCAATCCGCTCACTTTGTCTTTTCACTTTCGTATCTTTTCCTGTTTCATCAATTGTCTTTTTGGGCTTGGATGTATCTTGTCTTGGCCAGAAGGAACAACAACCGGAAACAATTAATAATAAAATGGCAAATACGCAGACTGAAATAAGCTTGAAAACCTTTTTCCCATCCAATTTATACCCCCTTCATCACCCTTTTCACATGGCTTAAAGCTAATCTCATTTTGCTGGCTTTCCCTTTGTATTAGACAGAGTATGCTCCTTTCCTTTATAAAAAACCACAAAGGAGTCTCTGGCTCAACAATTCCACACTCATTTAATTTGATAATAGAAAATCAATTATTTAATTTATCTATATGTGAGATAATACACCTCAATTACCTGATGAAATCCTATACTTTAAAATTTAATCATCAAACTAAATGACCAGTTCATACCCACTTGTATTTCATATAAAGTATGCTTACTATGCTATTAATTCAAATTACTTGAGAGGAGAAGAAATGAAGTGCAAATCCCTATTAATCACAGCGATATCTATGATGTTGATTATTGCACTGATCGCAGGATGCAGCGGGAATGCCAACAAAACACAAGAATCAGAAAATAACGCCCAGAGCACAAAGACTATAACCTATCTAAGCTTTAGTGCTTCACCCGCGGTTCTAAATCTCCAATATGGTACAATCCTAAAGCTTAGCGGCCGATTAAGAGCCAAGGGAGAATCCGGTCTGTCCGGCAAAACTGTTTTAATACAGAGCAAGGAAGGTAGCAATTGGACAACAATCTACACGCTAACAACTGATAAAAATGGCTACTACACCAAAAAATACACTCCAAGTATGGGCACCTACTACTTCAGAGCCAAATATGAGGGAGATTCCGATTATAAGCCCTGTGAAAGCCATGAACAAAAAGCAGTTGTTAAATAACGTGCTTCTTGGTGTGATAGCATCCGCTCAAAGCATAAGCCGGCTTGATTATGAAATATGATAGATAGTTACATTTAACCGCTTTGATTAAGCAGAGATGTTGAATCCTAAGTCAGCGCTTTAGATAATGCCTTTACGTGTTTTTGTATATCTTCAGCGCATTCCCTATACACACTGATATCATGACCAAAGGGGTCTCTGATTTCCCATTTTATTATTTTATCCCCCAAATCCCGATATTTCCCGATCATTTCAGTAAAAACATAATTATCCATAGCAATTATGTAATCAAAACAATCCAATGATGCATTTGCCAGTCCCTTCGGCTGGTGCCCGGATACATCTATGTTATAAGCAGATTGCATTACAAATACAATTTCATGTACTATCCCTCCATCATAAGGAACAATGCCGGCACTAGTTACTTCAGCAGATTCGCCAAATACTTCCCTGGCAATACCCTCCGCCATGGGACTTCTGCAAGTATTGCCGTAGCAAACAAATAGAATCCTTACTTTTTGCTGTTTTGTATTTTTATCTTTCATTTTTCGTCCTTTATACCCGTTCTGTATCATATATTCCTTATTGAAAATCTGCACACAATAATACAATAAAATATCACATCCAACCGGGATTGCATTAAGTCCCTGATCTATCCCGGGATTCCCTAATATCCTTTCAAAAACTTAAAACAAGCTTCCCCGCTTGTTTTATTATTGCAGTAAAATAAACCTAAAAGGATAATTAACAAGGTACAATAATACAAATTGCAGGGGTATATTAAGGAGGACTGAAATGTATAGGCCTCTTGATACGAAAAAGAAGAGATACTCCTCCCTTCTACTTTCCGTTTTTCTGTGCTTCCTGCTTTCAACAAGCATTGCGGTTGCTTTAACTAAGTTACCCGATCAGGCGTGGACTCAATCAGGCATTGATGGTTTGGGAACCCCTAAAAACACCCATATTCATAACCTCACAACATTTAAATCTCACCTCTATACCAGAACAATGAACGGTGAAGGAGCCCAGATATTAAGAACTTCCGATGGAAAAGAATGGGAATTAGTTGTCGGACCGGGTCTTCCCGGGACTAACGGGCCCGGATTTGGAAATCCCAACAATCAGGAAGTCCATGAAATAAAAATCTTTAAATCCGAGCTTTTCGCGGTAATCTACAATACCACTAACGGCACTGAGGTCTGGAGAAGCAGCAATGGAACAGACTGGGAAAAAGTGGTCGGAACTGGTCTTCCCGGCCCTAATGCAGCCGGATTTGGAAATAAAGGAAATATCGATATTCAGTCATCCGCTATTTTTAAGGGCTACCTATACGTCGGGACCTGGAATGATAACGGTGCTGAGGTCTGGAGAACAGTGGATGGCAATAACTGGGAAAAGGTAAACCAAAGCGGTTTCGGCGATAAGGCTAATGATATCCTCCTATCAATGACCGTGCTAGGAGATCACATTTACGCGGCTACCCAAAAAGCACCTAAGCCGGGAGAAGTCTGGCGCTCAGCGGATGGGACAAATTGGACCCAATGTGCTCCCAGTGGATTTGATAATGAATACAACTCCTGTATCGAATGCATGGTTGTCTTCAATTCGGAACTATATGCAGGTACTTCAAACTACTACGGTGCGGAGATATTTAAAACAGCCGACGGTCAGAACTGGCAAAAAGTTATGGGTAGCGGTTTCGCCGGAGTAAATAGCGCAGGTTTTGGAAATAGCAGCAATAAAGGTATTTGGGCCCTTTACGTATTTGAGGGCAGTCTATATGCCGGTGTTTACAATGATGCAACCGGCGCGGAGATATGGAAAAGCGGACGAGGTGCGGATTGGACCAAAGTCATCGGCCGGGATTTAACAGGCATAAACTCACCGGGTTTCGATGATCCCAATAATATTGCTGTAGATTCATTCGGATCTTTTGACGGATATCTATATGCCGCAACTGACGCAACTATTTATGACGGAACAAATACGTATGACAAATCCAAAACCGGCTTCGAAGTATGGCGAATCGCGGGTGAGAATGTAGGGACTAAAAAGCCTGTTAAAGAAAAGAGCTCAGAGAATACCAAAGAGCAAAAAACAGGAAATAAAGGTATTTCTTATCTTCTCATTTGCGGATTAGGCACCTTGGGACTATTGATAATCGTAGTCGCAATAATTATAATAATCATTATTGAGCGCAGACAAAAACAACAGCACCCATAATTATCCGTCTATTCGGCTAATCAGCTATATTAGAGTTTCGAGATAAGCTACCAACTCATCTATCATGGCACATATTGCCTGTTGTGCCTCCGGATCTGTTATCCAATCATTCTTTGGATTCCCACCCAATGAACCGTCCGCTTTAGCTCGAATATCATTATTTAGCTTGTTTATTGCATCTTCGTACTGACCTAATTCTATCAGACCGTTAACTTCGGCAAGTTTTTGGGATAACGCATGTTGCCTTTGATCCGGATTATTTTTAAAAGCATCATCAGGTAGTTCCTGTATGTAGTTGTTGATCAGATCGGAAGCTCCGTTTGCCGAGATGACCGTTATTGTGGTAGTAACTATTGCACTAATACCACCGTCATCATCCTCGACCGTTAATGTTACCGTATATATACCCGGTTCTGCATAAGCATGTGTTGCTGAAAACGGGCTCATGAACACATCAAAGAACGACTCAGGTATCCCGTCTCCCCAATCAAACCTAGCTATGTGAGTGTCCAACCATCCAGGATCTGTAAAACTTCCGGTGAATGTAAGCACATCTCCCGGTAATATTAATCCGGGAGTGGGTGATACAACTGAATCAATAGTGGCAGTTGGAGTTACATTATTTACTGTTACCGTAGTCTCGCAGACAGTCGTCCCGCCATCGTCATCTTCAACGGTCAGAGTAACTATATAAGTTCCGTTGTCCCCATAAGTGTGAGTTGCCTCAACCGGACTTACGGCCACATCAAAGAAAGATTCCGGAGTTCCGTCTCCCCAAATAACTCTTGCTTTGCATGTATCATCTGAACCGGGATCGGCAAAAGGTGCAGAGATGCTAACCGTATCTCCCTCATTTACTGTCTGCTCCGGAATAGGATCGATAATAGGAGCTACGTTTTCCACCATTACCGTAGTTGTACATACGGTCGTATCTCCCTCTTCATCCTCAACAGTCAGAGTAACTATGTATTCCCCATTTTCTTCATATGTATGAGTTCCCTCGATTGGGCCTACAGCTACATCAAAGAATGATTCTACCAGGGAGCCGTCTCCCCAATCCCAGTTGAGACTCATACTATCAGGGCCCGGATCGGTTAATGTGCCCACAACAGTAACAGATTCTCCCTCATCGCTATAATAAGGTCCATTAAGATCACCTTCCGGTGGGAGATTGTTTAAGGTAAGTGTAGTAGTATCTTCACCGGCTGCGCCAAAAGTATCTGTTACGTTCAGAAAGACCCCCAGCGGTCCCAGTTCGCTTAATCCCAAAGATTTAAGCTGTGCCCAGGGAACAACACCTATCGGAGTATTAAAAACCGTATCGTGAACGCCATCTCCGTTTAAGTCCCACCTATATTCGACTATCTCATCTCCACATGCCTCATCAGGATCAACTGATCCGGATGCATCGAGCACCAGGTCCTGGCCCTCATTAATAACGTAAGGACCATTGGCCTCAGCTTCCGGAGGATTATTGCCTTGATTGACATCTACTATTACAATTGCTGTATCGGTTTTCGCCGGGATATTATCATCAGTCACCGTTAAGGTGGCAGTGTAAGTGCCAAAACAAGCATAGATATGATCGACAGTCTCTCCGTTGGCGTCAATGATGCCGTCTGAGTCGAAATCCCAATCATAACTGACAATACTTCGATCCGCACGTCCGTGATAAGAACCAGAGGCGTCAAAAGATATCGGAGCATAGGGTGAAGCCGGATTAGGACTAGCAGTAAAAGAGGCAACAGGCCGGTTATCATAAATCGTCACAGTAGTTACATCAGTATGAGTCGCCCCAAAAGTGTCAGTAACCGTTAAGCTGATTGGAGAAGGTTGACCTGTGGTAAACGGTACACCGCAACAATATATAATGCCGTCGAATGGATCCGAACCCGGATCAAAGTGCTCAGTCGGGACCGATACAGTCTCACCTGATACATCACTATCACCATCCATATCTAAATCCCATTCGTATTTTACAATAGAGTCGAGCGACTCCTCGGGATCATATGAACCTGTTCCGTCCAGCTCCAACTGCTCTTCTACGTCCGTTTCATAAGGACCATCAGCTTCAGCTACCGGAGGATTATTTGGCAGCGGCGTCACCGACGAGCGCATAACCGCGTACTCCGAGAAACCGTTTATATCAACAGTTAATGAATTGACTGTCATATCAAGCATTGCACCCTGCGGTTCCCAGGTCATAGAAACATCGTTATAACGGTAGATATCCAGACCTTCTGATAACGGATCAACACCTTCATCAAAATATAAAGTAAGCGCAACAGGCCAGGCAAAAATAGCATCGGATGGTCCGATCAAATAAACAGGGCTGGCAAATCCCAATCCCAGGTTAGCATCCGGCCAGCAAATATTCTCGGTTAGACGATATGCAGTGTATTCCTCAAGTCCGGCAAGCGGAGGGATATCAACAACTGCCTTTCCCGGAATCTCAAGAGTTCCACCCGTTGTATTGTCTACCAGCTTGACTTGTGTATCCATAACCTCTTTTTTGATTTGATCTATAAGGCCGGAGAAATCTCCTTCTTTTTCCCCATAAATATCAGCACCTTGCTCTCTTCCACCATCCGTTTTTTGATCATACATTTCATTCAACTTATCCGCTGCTTCAAATACCTGGTCAACAAGCTTTCCTATCTTTGATTCCAGGTCTTTTTTAGCATTATCACAAGCTGTCGCCATATTAGGACCGGTACCCTGGCCGGTCAGACTCTCCATCTGGGCTTTCATATTTTTCAATTTTTCTTCAACCGACTTATATTTCTCAACATGGCCGTTTTCATGTTTCTTCAGCGCATCCATAAAACGATTCCATTCTTCTGCATAGTCTTCGTCCTCTGGCATAGGGTCCCATTGCGGAAGAGTCGTAGTCGTATTAACGGATGCACCCCAGGTACATGGTTTTATTCTTGCGGTCGCCGTCCAGGTCCCAGGAGGATCTTCCTTGGGCGGAGGATCGTATATGATCTCCCCTCCATAAGAAGGCGGAGGCTGCAAAGAAACGTGGCCGTAACCAGGCCAACCATTTGCCTGCGCTATCTGAGCCATAGCATTTGCCACTTCAAGCGGGTCTTCACCCGATACCTTGTAGTAAGCTGTAGTATGTGTCCCCGCAAGCGCTATTCCTGCACTGGTAGACACTAGTGCACATACTATAGCGAGCAGTACTAGCTTTCCTAAGATGTCTCTTTTCCTTCTCATTTTCGTCCCTCCCGGAGTAACTTGGACAGCTTAAATAACCTACGGTTTAAAATTAATTAAAATAATCTTTAAATTTTCTGCTTAAAATACAAAAGCTAGCCCAAGCTTATATAAAACGTTGAGCTAGCTATGATAATTACTTAGATCTATCCTGATTCGATCTTCCCCAATTATCTTGATTGCTGCGTCGTTGCCAACGCAGTTCATAGCTTCGACACTTATTTATTATATCCTGCAAAAAACCGGTGATTGCTTGTGAATTCTCGAAAAAGCACATCAACGAACAGCATAAATAAGTAAAGCTAAAAGATTTTATACACTCCTTAGGACAATACTAATATCTTCTTATATACTCTAAAGACAACTAGTGCGTTCTTAAGACAGTTACTTTCTCTTGGTTTTCCCTTTCTTAACAATCTGAAAACTAACCGGATCAAGCAGGTTTCCAATATATTGATAGTCTTCTGATACACCCAAGATTTCTATGTTATAGAAATCCCCGATATTCATCCAGCTATAGTCTTTGGTGTGAAGATTTACAATATATTGCCCGGTATCAGGATCAAAACGAATATAATCGCTCCCTGAGCCTTGATAAAAAACCAGTTGTTTATTCGTATCATCAGGCTCATCGTGATTATATATCTTGAGCTGGACATTTGGATCAATAATCACATTTCCAAAATAATCATAAATTATCCATTTGATAGGAAAAGTAGAACTATCTTGAACGCGGTATATTTCCGTCGTTGATTCATTTAAGTATTTAATAGGAGGTTGCCACTTAATATCATAGGTAACATAAAATATGTTAGTTTCTTCAGTTTTGTTCCCGAGATTGTCAGAAGCTTTAATAGTAAAATTATTGTCTCCTAATTTATTAAATGTGAGATCATTTCCAAGTTGATAATCTAGAGTTACCTCATTTCCGTTTAAGAATACGTTGCGTGATGCAATTCCGGAGCCCATATCTTTAATGTCCAGTTCGAGCTTAACTGGCTCTCTGAAAATGTATGTCCCATTTGGATTTGGAGATAGCATAGTACAAGCTGGAGGTGTATTATCTACATAAATACTTAGTGTTTTTACTTCCTCAATATTGCCAGCTACATCTGTTGATCTATATGTTAGGAGGGTTTGCCCTTCATCAGCAATCTCGAATGGTGATTTATAAGAAATCCACTTTCCTTCATTAATCCTATATTCAGTTCGGCCGATTCCAGTTCTCTCATCAGCCGGTACAAGAGATATTTTTGTTTTTGAATTTATATAGATTGGCTCATTTCCATATTTGGGATCACCGATGGAGATAGACGTAGAAGGTGGAATAATGTCAATATCCATATGTTTAAATATCGTATTATTCTGCTCGGAAAACTCAAAAATAGAATTGTCCTGATCAACAACAACATATATTAAGTGTTCTCCGTTCATTGTCGGATCTGAAAGCAATACTTGAGCATATCCTGTTCCTCTTGACTCAATCTTAGGAATCACTTGATCTGTGCCAATTTGAGTTCCGCCTTCTGCAGGATTACCGTCATAGAACCTAACAGTAATATTCTCAGCATCAGTATTGCCTGTATTGCAAATATTCGCATTAAGATACGCCTCTGAGCCATCAGACACCGGTTTAACATACAAAGAGATATCAGCAGGAGAAAGAGTAAGATCTTGAAGCTCGCTACCAAAGATAAAATCGCAGGTTTTTTCACTTATTTGGCCACTTGCCAACGTTGCTTTAAGAGTATGTTCGCCAGGTTTTACATTGTTTATAGGAATAACTAGGTTTATATAACCATCAATATCAACAATGCGCTGTTCTACCTGCTTATCATCTACAGCTATACTTAAAGTAGCTCGGGTGTGGCCAAAGGTACCTATCTTAGCAACAACTCGCTGGTCTATGCTAGGGTAATCAATTCTATCAGTGGAAAGGGTAACAATCGAGACACCTTCTACATCAAAACTTTCCTGTCCAGATGCCAGAAGAAGTTCTGAGTTCGTTTTATAAACGCCATACACTAACTCTTGTGTTCCCGCTTGATTCAAATTGAGGCTTGCGGTTGCCTCGACTAGATTTTCTCCTTGGCTAAAGTCTTTTTCTACATCAAATATTTCAGTATAATCTCCGCTTGAATCTAGAATCCAGCCTTTAATAACACCGTGAAAATCATTTTTAGTTTCAACTTTAAAATCAACATTCATTGTGTCTTGGGGTTGAAAAGTTGTCTTATCTAACTTGCACTCCACTACTTTGGCTGAATATCCCTGCACATCAATGGGCACTGAACCTTCAATTTCACTAAAAGTATAATCGATCGTATAGGTGCCACTTTTCAACTCCTCTGGTAAAACAAAATCAAATGATGTTCCGGGACCAACTTCAATATCCTTGGAATTGTCAGGAGTTATAACCTTTAATATTCCGACCTGTTCAGTTTGAATTTCAATATTAACTGTATCTCCTGCCTGATAAACCTGCCTATCGGGAATAAGAGTAATTACATCTCCTTGTTGGCGTACATAAAGAGAATTAAGATAAATTGCCCTTCCTGACTGCATGTAGATACCATATGACAATCTCTCATTGCCATCAGTGATTGGGATATTTAGCACAATAGTCTGATTGTCAGCTAGGCTAAAGCACTGTGTAGATACCTCTTCCCCTAGCTGCGCTCTAGCATACATATCCAAACCGGTTAAACCACTCTCGTCGCCAATTTGGATTGTAAGTGTGGCAGTTTCGCCTGAAGCATAATATTCTTTGCCTAAACCAGCATCAACCGATATTTTTACACCTTTGACAAATAAGGCAAACTCGTGCTGTTCTCCGCTATTTAAATTAAATAGAGCTTTATAGTTATTCTCCTCAAGATCATCAGGAATATACACATTAAAGGTTACATTACATATTTCACCTGGTTTTATCCAGATCGATTTACTCTGTTGATCAATTCCAACAACATCAAGGTTAAGAGTTACTTCACCTTCCAGATTACCGTTATTCCTGACGACAAAACTCATTTGAGTATGTTCTCCCAAACTAACTGATTGATTGGAAGGAGCCGCGATTATTTCAAATGAAGGTGCTCTTACTTCAAATGATTTAGTCACTTCTTGAATTTTATTGCCGCTACTATTTAACAACGTGATTTTTGCATTATGGAATCCCGGGGTGGCAGTTTCTGAATCAAGCAATAGAAGATATGGTTCCTCTTCACCAGTTTTAATGTTTAACTCAACTTCTTCATTATCAAAATCTGTCTCTACCCTTAAGAAACCACTGAAGTCATCATAACCACTATTGACTAGTTCTGAGTAAACAGCTATCTTTCCCTTCGTATCTAATAGCGGAGGAGCAGATAGTCCAGCAAGATTATCATATATAAAAACATCCATATTAAGTTGGTCTCTTTTTACCACTTTAAAAGAGATGGTTTCCTCTTCTGAAAGCGTAGAACAAGTAAGGGTATAGTCTCCTGCAGATAGAACCCCTAGATCTAGATTATCTTCAATTGCAGCACCCTTTGATAAATAAACTAACTTATTTATCTCTTCATCGTTAAGTCTAAAAGCAAGATTATATTCAGCATCCAACTCGCCTGTGTTTTCAACCCGATAAGGACTATTAACACTTCCTTCAGGGTATATATCTTCTACGGTAAGGATAGTTTCTACATCCTCACCAAAGAGGACTTCTTTTGTGATAGTCTGCTCAACATCACCTGAGAGAATAATATTAAAAGTAGCCTCCTGTTTAATGCGAAACGGCCTTTTGATAATCCTAGTTTCCCCGGCTTTAAGAATAAGATTTTCACTATCACTTGCATCCTCTGCTAAACAGACTTTTAGGTTAATGTTAGCATCAACAGTGCTTGTGTTTTTGAGACTTATATCTATATCAAATTCCTGACTACCAACAATCTCCGGTGCTTCGACACTCATTTCAATAATTGGCGTAGATATTTCCACACACTCAGATACCTCTGCGTCACAGAAGGCTCCTTTAAGAATTGCTTCCTCTTGTGCTTTAATGGAAAAATCAAAAGAATGGGTCTCACCAGGATTTAAAACATCAATTAACTCTGAGTAAACCTTGCTTTCATCTACAAAAATGAGAATCTCCCTGTTCTGAATTGGAATCTCCGAGTTATTCCTGACTTCGCCCTTTATATTGATATCCTCACCTGGTTTATAAACATCTTTGTCAGTGCTTAAAATTAATGAAGCGCTACCCGGAAAGATGTAGAATGAATATGAATCACTGGCAATAATCTGTCTGGTTGATGATTTAAGCATTGATTTAAAATAGAGCTTTCCGGTGGTATTTAATGCTCCTATAGACTCCTTGATATCAAACATATCACTTGCAGTTAGATTAAAAGGAATGTTTTTGTGCCATACTGTTGACATTGAACCCGAATAGCTATTGAAGGCCTGAACACGATCATTGCCTGTGTCAGCAATATAAAACTCTCCTGAAGTGCCAACAGCAATACTTTTTGGATCAATAAATTTGCCTTCATCGGTCCCAGATTCCCCCCACTTAGCAATAAATGTACCGTAGGGGCTCAATTTTTGGATTCGATCATTGCCTTTATCTACCACAAAAATATTTCCCGAGGAATCAACCCCTAGGTCATACGGTCGATTAAATTGACCATCAAGCCAACCGGGACTTCCCCATTGTGTTAAGAATATTCCATTTCCATCAAATTTCTGAATACGATTGTTAGCAGTATCGGCAACATATACATCTCCATTCTCATCAACATCGATACCACACGGGCAAGAAAACTCGCCATCTCCAGTACCCTTAATTCCCCACTTGGTTATAAAAATCCCATTAGAATCAAACTTTTGGATACGATGGTTATTGGTATCGGTAACATACACGCTTCCATCTCTGTCGACAGCAATACAATTAGGATAATAAAATTGGCCATCACCAACTCCCCTACTGCCCCACTTGGTTATAAAATTGCCATTGCTATCAAACTTTTGAATGCGGTTGTTGCAATCAGCTACATAGACATTACTGAAAGAATCAATGGCAATACCTTCCGGGTAATTGAACTTACCATCGCCGCTTAAACCATAACTACCCCATTGAGTTATATAATTACCACCAGCATCAAATTTCTGAATACGATTGTTAATCGTATCAGCAACATATATATTGCCTAATGGGTCAAGAGCGATCCTTGAAGGACTATAAAATTCACCATTACCTTTTCCTCTACTACCCAATTTGGTAATGAAAGAGCCATTTTGATCGAATGTCTGGATACGGTTATTGTCAGTGTCAGCTACGCAGAGATTCCCAGATGAATCTACTGTGAGCCCTCTTGGTTTAATGAACTGTCCGTTGCCCCACCCCCAACCTCCCCATTGTGTTAACAACACCCCATTAGTGTTGAATTTCTTAATACGATGATTGTTAGTTTCAGAAACATATATATTCCCAAACGAGTCAGTAGCTAGCCCGCCGGGTTCATAAACTGCCCATTTAGCTAGAAAATTACCACCAGCATCAAATTTCTGTATTCTTTGATTATCGCTTTCAGCCACATAGACATTTCCTGACATGTCAACTGCTATAGCAGACATACAATAGAATTGACCATCGCCACTACCGGGGCTTCCCCACTGAGTTAGGAGGTTGCCATCAGTATCAAATTTCTGAATCCGGCGATTGCCGTCATCGGCAACATAAATATTTCCAAATGAATCAGCCGCAATGCCGCAGGGACTGTAAAACTGGCCGATACCACTTCCGGAACCACCCCATTGGGTTATGAAGTTGCCATTTGTGTCAAATTTTTGAATACGATTGTTATAACAATCCACAACGTAAATGTTACACAAAGAATCTACAG
>ENA-OSEO01004711-OSEO01004711.1-sediment-metagenome-genome-assembly--contig:-NODE-4711-length-13944-cov-4.431023_pt1 | contig 13944 bp, 11 predicted proteins | sample MGYA00237883_ERZ534232 | MGnify/ENA metagenome assembly ERZ534232 | reverse complement strand
TGTCGAACTGGAAGAAGCCGGACTGGTCAGCGGGGCATCTTTAAATCAAACCCTCGTGCGGGTGACCTTCCCCCTGGTAATGAGCGGAATGGTGGGAATGTTTATTTACATTATGACGCTCGTTATCAGAGAGTTCCCGACCGCAATTCTGCTGTATGGACCCCAGTCCCGGGTTATCGCGGTCCAGCTTTTCGAGATGTGGGAAGGCGGCTTTTTTAACCAAACCGCCGCCATGGGGGTACTAATGATCGCGATATTGAGCATCCTGGCACTGCTGATGCAACGTTTTCAGACCAAAGAGGCATAAGGGGGCGGATAGGCATCTTTGGTTGAATAAAAGCTGCCTGGAATGACCCGGTGCCCCAAGGAGCAAAGGTTATGTTGAAGGTTGAAAACCTTTTCAAAACATTTTCTACAGAAAAAACCCGCTTTACGGCTGTCGATCATATCAGCTTCAGCGTCCCGGAGAAAAAATTTTTTACCCTTTTGGGTCCCAGCGGTTGCGGCAAAACAACAACCTTGCGATGTATTGCCGGGTTGGAACATCCCGACGGGGGAACCATTTCCATCAGCGGCAAACTTGTGTCGGGCAATGACCGGTTCCTGCCTCCGAATAACCGCAATATCGGCATGGTTTTTCAGTCCTACGCTATTTGGCCGCATATGAATGTTTTTGCCAATGTCGCCTTTCCCTTGCGGGTGGATAAGGCCCGCCGGTCAAAACAGGAAATTCAAACGGCGGTAATGAACGCGCTTAAAGTCGTTGAACTGGACGGATTTGAAAAACGCCCCGCGACCAAATTAAGCGGCGGTCAGCAGCAGCGGCTGGCGCTGGCGCGCGCATTGGTCAATCAACCCAAGCTGCTGCTGCTGGATGAGCCCTTAAGCAACCTGGATGCCAAGCTCAGAGATCAAATGCGCATTGAATTGGGAAAACTGCAGCAACGCATCGGGATTACGACGGTCTATGTGACCCATGACCAGGTGGAGGCATTGGCGCTTTCCGATCTGATTGCGGTTATGCGAAACGGCAGGATTGAACAAATCGGTAGCCCCAGGGAGATTTATGAAAAACCGGCCAACCAGTTTATTGCCGGTTTTATCGGCACCACCAACTGGTTGAAAGGCAAGGTGATCGCCATTGATGCGAAAAAGATCGCAACCGTTGAGACCGTTGCCGGAAGGATTGCGTCCCATATGGTCAACACATGCAAGCCGGGCGACACGGTGTTGCTGTCGATACGGCCTGAAGCCATTCGTGTTGAAATGCGTAAATCCACGGATCAATCTTTGTGTGAAGCCCGGGTGGAAACCGCGATGTATTTAGGGGACCATATTGATTCGCAAATCCGCATAGGGGATAATACGTTAAAAGTCAAAGTCCACCCCAAGGTATCCATTCAGCCGGGTGACCGGGTTTATATTCAAATTATTGCAGACTACTGTGTGGCTCTGTCTTCCTGACGAGGCCTCTTCAGCCTGGACCAACCATACAAACGGATCGTGTAATACGCAGGCATCTACTCAATTTGGAGGTATGACAAATGAAGAATATTATCGGAGATTCATGGAAGCGGGTTGACGCTTCAGCCAAAGTTACCGGCCAGGCTTCCTATATTGCCGATGAATCCCATACCGGAATGCTCTATGGCAAAGTCCTGCGAAGCCCTCACGCCCATGCCAGGATTAAAGCGCTGAATGTCGAAAAGGCTCAAGCGCTTGCCGGCGTTCAAGCGGTGGTTACCGGAAGGGATTTTCCCTATCTGCATGGAGAAGCGATCGTCAACATCCCATTTTTAGCTATCGACAAGGTTCGCTATGTCGGCGAACCTGTGGCGGCTGTGGCGGCATCAGACCCGGCGATTGCCGAACGGGCTCTTACGCTGATAGAGGCGACATATGATGAACTGCCCGCGGTTTTTGATCCGGAAGCGGCCATTAAACCCGAGGCTCCCTTAATCCATGAAGACCTGGGCAAGTACCCTGCGATTTCGGCCGTCAACCTGATGCCCGGCACCAATATCTGTCAGCACTTTTCGCTTTGTCGCGGCGATATCGAAAATGGCTTTCAACAGGGTGACTATGTATTTGAAGACCGCTATGAAACCCCACGGGTGCAACATGCCGCCGTAGAACCCCATGCCTGTATTGCCATGGTAGATGTAAACGGCCACATCACGGTATGGGGCCAGAATGACTCCCCGCACCGCTGCCGCAAAGAGATCGCCCAGGCATTGGGCGTCCCCCAGGCCAAGGTCCGGGTGGTAACCGGATATGTGGGGGGGAACTTTGGCGGCAAAGGCGGCGTAAAGACTGAAGCAATCGCTATAGCGCTGGCCTTCAAGCTCAGGGGGCGCCCGATTCAGGTCGTATTTTCGCGCGAAGAAGTTTTTCTGACGATCAGCCGTCTGGCCTGCGTGGTATACTTGAAAACCGGCGTTGCCAGGGACGGCGCCTTGAGGGCCCAGCAGGTGCGCATTATCTGGGATAACGGCGCTTACGCTGAAAAAGGACCCACGATTGCGCTCCATGGGGGGTCTCTGTCTTCAGGGCCTTATCAGATCCCGAATGTTCAGGTCGAATCTTTCACCGCGTTTACCAATAAGCCGCCGACAGGGGCGATGCGGGGGTACGGACTGCCCCAGGTCACATTCGCCTATGAATCGCAGATGGACATGATTGCCGAAAAACTGGGCATGCATCCTTTGGAGTTCAGAATGAAAAATGCCGTTGACGAGGGCAGTCAAGTGGTTACCGGACAGCGCCTGTATTCAGTGGGGGTGAAGGAATGTCTGGCACGCGTAGAGGCAGAGCTTTTCCAAAAGGATACAGAACCCGTCGGAAAACGCGATGACGTGATGTCTTACGGCCGCTGGGTTAAAGGCAAAGGGGTTGCCTGTACCTATAAGTCCACCAAAACGCCTACGGTCTCGGCCGCTTATGTTAAAATCGACGAAGACGCATCGGCCAGTATCGTTACCAGTACTATCGAAGTCGGGCAGGGTTCACATACCATTCTGATCCAAATTGTTGCCGACGTTTTGGGACTGCCAAAAGACATGATAACCGTAAGCTTTGCCGATACCGATGTGACCCCCTATGACACCTCCACCACAGCCAGTCGGAGTACCTTCCATATGGGAAACGCCGTGCGTCTGGCTGCGGAGGATGCCAAACAGCAGGTGTTGAGGCTGGCCGCACCGATTCTTGAAGCCCAGGCGGGCAGCCTGCAGCTCCGCAACGGCTGCATTCTGGCTCCGGATCGACGTTCACTGACCATTGAACAGGTCCTTAAGTCCGTCTTCGGCGCCGGCGCCGGAGCGGCCGTTCTCGGGCAAGCCGTTTTTAAGCCCGAAGATATTTTGGGACTTGAAGATATGCAGAATAAGAAGCTGGAAGCTTTTTCAACCATGAGCGCCTTTCATGGCTATGCGGTTCAAGGGGCCGAGGTGATGGTAAATTTGGATACGGGGGAAGTTGAAGTGTTGCGAGTCGTTGCCGCCCACGATGTGGGCAAGGCCATCAACCCGGACAACTGCCGGCAACAGATCGAAGGCGCCATCGCGATGGGGCTGGGATTTGCCTTATCTGAGGAATTTATCTGGCAGAAGGGAAGCTTGCTCAGTTCAAACTTTTTAAATTATCAGGTCCTGACAGCTGTTGATGTGCCGGCCATGAAGGTTTATCTAGTGGAAAAACCCCATCCCCAAGGGCCTTTCGGCGCCAAGGGGATGGGGGAAATCGCCTGTACGCCTACGGCGCCGGCCATAGCCAACGCCGTTTACAATGCCTGCGGGGTTCGCATCTATGATTTGCCGATAAAGCCGGAAAAGATACTAAAGGGTTTAAAGAGCTTTTCTGCGGCTTCGTAATAAATGTTCCTATTTTTGCAGCGCGATCATGCTGAACTTGGTCATGGTTGTCTGGTTTCTGGAACCGGGGGCATTTGCCAGATGCCAAGCCGTGTATTGTTCCGCATAGGCATCCGCAGACATGCCGTCAACCGGCACAATGACATTGAATCCTCTTAAAGCGGCGCCGGTTGCGGTATGCAGGACGGCGCCATGCGCAGAGGTTCCCGCTACGATCACGCTGTTGATGGCCTTTTCTTTTAATATCTTTTCTAAATCGGTATTGAAAAATTTATCGGCTCCGGTTTTAACAACCGGTTCGCCCGGCAGGGGCGCAACTTCTTTACGGATGTCGGCGGCCTCAGCCTGTCGGGTCAGACTGTAAATCACGGCCATTCCTATCTTTCTGGCTTGTAAGAGGAGAGCCTGAATTTTTGGGACGGTAGCTTCACAGCGCGGTCTTTTCGCAGGATCGCAATTTTGATATTGTATATCCAGAATCAGGAATGCGGTCCGTTTCGGATCAACCGATACCGCTTTCAGCTCGGGTGGTGCAGGGGCTTTTACGCTGGTCCATTCATCGATAATGGTCATGTCTGTCATTTTGATTTCTCCTTTCGTAATAGTATAGCTTTTTGAAAAAAGAGGATAAGCCTGATTGGGTTTGGGCCGCAGCGCACCGCAACACATGCAACCGCGCTTTCGCCCAATGCCCCCAAACTTTTAAGAGAATTTTAACAGGCAGCAACTGTATCCGAAGTCGTGCGAGATGATCATTTGGGGCTGCCCGGAAAGATCTGAGCGGGTTATGCTGCCGTTGCAGAATCCTGAGTCCTATTGTTGCGGTGCGCTGCGGCCCAAACCCAATCAGGCTCGATAATTTGAAAAACAGCTAAATTGATACCTCCTTTCTAATCTTGTGAGACTTCGGGAATTCGTCTGATATACGTCCCCCATCCCGGTTTGCCGATAATTTTACCCTCTCTCATTATTATTTTCCCCCGATTGATCGTCAGCACCGGCCAGCCCTTTAGCATCCGGCCCTCATAGACCGAAAAATTGGAGGCGGATTGAATGACATCTCTGCTGACCTTTTTTTCAAGATTCATATCGACGATCGCGATATCGGCGTCACCGCCCACACGGATGGTGCCTTTTCGGGGATACAAGTTAAAAATTCGGGCGGCATTATAGCTAGTGACCTCAACAATTTTTTCAATAGACAGCCCCCGGCGATAAAATCCTTCCGTTACCATTACGGGCAGTAAAGTGGCCGTCTCACGGGGTGATGTCGGGCGCTGCCAGATGCTGAGTTCACCTGCGTCAATGTTGCGGGTATTCTGATCAACCCCAATGGTATCGATATCGCCGCGATCGATTCCTGACCAGAGGGCCTCTCGATCAGCGGCTGTCCTCAAGGGGGGTATAAATTTACCAACATTTCCCAATTCGCAGTCGATATCATGCGTCAGATACTGGGGACAGGTTTCGGTATAAACAGGCGCTGCGTTTCGATGGCGATGCGCCTGTATCAGTCTCAGACCCGCGTGGGTTGTCATGTGGACGATATAAAGCGGACACCGGGCGAGTTCGCTGTAGTATAAAGCCCGGTGAATACCTTCGGCCTCCGACCAGGACGGACGCGCATTAGACCAGGACTTGAGATCGCTGATTCCTTTTTTTTCTAGCCGTGCGCTATGGTAGCTATTGATTTCATTGTTTTCGCAATGAACGCAGGCGACCGCTCCTTTTAATTTCTGCAGCTTAAAAAAGGCGTCGAGCATCAGGCCGTCGTTTAATTCAATAATTCCCTTTTGTTTAGATTCCTTACCCTTGTACCCCATGTTGAATTTAAAGGATGAAACGCCGTTTTGATAAAAATAATGGGGGATTTTTTCAAGATGGATATCCGCCATCACCTGAAGGTGGAAAGAAAAATCGATATAGGATTGTCGGCCGGCCTGACGGATGACATTCGGCAGGCTGATCTCATAATCGTCAACTGCGCGATGAAAAACGATGACCGTTGTCACGCCGCCGATGGCCGCTGAAGACGTTTCGGTGGCATAATCTTTGAAATCTTCGAGCCTGCCGAGATGGGCATGGGGCTGGATCAGCCCCGGCAGAACATATCTGCCGGCTGCATCGATAATCTCGCGGGCATGTATTCCGGTGGAATTTTCAAAGATGCCGATGACTTTGCCGTCTTTTATGGATAGGGATGCTTTATAGATACCGTTTTTTGGAATTACCAGAAGTCCGTCTTTGATTAGGATATCGGTGTCCATATCGGTTAAATCCTCCATACGGCCGTTTGCTGAGACTTAAGAAGACGATCGACTTCAAACTGTGTGCTCAGTGCCAAACCCTGAAAAGGTGGTTTCAATTTTCATCAGGACATTACCAGGCCGCCGTTGACATGGATCGTCTGGCCGGTGATATAGGAGCCGGCTCCGGAAACCAGGAAAAGAACGCAGCCGGCCACATCTTCGGGTTGAGCGACTCTGCCCATCGGAATCTGGGCGCTGCGGTCTGCAATCCATTCCTGGGTATGCTTACTTCGCCATCTCGGCGTATCGGTCGGGCCTGGGGCAACAACATTTACATTTATGTGGTATGGCGCCGCTTCGAGTGCCAATGACTTGGAAAAGGCGATTAATCCGGCCTTGGCTGCGGCGTAATGCGATCTTTCAAAGGCCGGCGTTACGCCGTAATTTGAAGAAATATTGATAATTTTTCCGCTTTGTTTTTTGACCATGGAAGGTAGGGCCGCTCTTGCGCAAAGAAAAGGCCCTTTTAAGTTTAAATCGAGAATTTCATCCCACTCCCTTTCTTCCATTTCAATCACTTTTTTTTTGAGAGAACCGCCGGCGTTGTTTACCAGGATGTCGATTCCTCCGAATTCGTTGATTGCGGCATTAAACATATTTTCGATGTCTTTCGCACGGGTGACATCGGCTCGGATTCCCATCACCTTTTTCCCCAGGCGTGTAATCTCCGCAATTAAGGCATCGCAATCTGTTTGATTATGCTTATAATTGAAAACGATGTTCGCCCCCGCCTCTGCCAGACCAAGAGCGATTGCCCGTCCAATTCCACGGGTCCCGCCGGTAATAACCGCGATTTGTCCGCTTAATTCCATATGCGTTACCTCAATATCCACGACCTATCATCAAACATTGTAAAGAGATTTATTAGATGTTTTATAGCTGTAATACAGAGAATTTTCAACAGTAAAATCTCAACACCAGTTATAAATTTACGGCCTATTGACGTGATGCCGGGCTTGTATCATCATCAAATATTTCTTGACAGGCGGCTATGCCCATACTAAACATAGAAGTCCCGAATGCTATTTTTATATCTGTAAACCAGATCGAGAATTTGCAGCTCACCCGAATGACAAGACGATACGCTGATACCTACTGTTAACACACCAAAGAAATCCTGCCGGGCAGGAATACATTTGTGGAATGCTCTAACGGCCTCGCCGGAAAATTGTAAAAATGGAACAATGATGTTTTCATTACCGGATTGCTGGAAGACTTGGCTTTTTTTTGCGGGGCGTTGCCGGAATGTGCGATTTTATGCAATGGGACCAAAAGAAGGAGGATAATATGCAAAGACAGCCCGTTTTGAAGTCTCTCGTTCTTATTTTCACAATGGTGACAGGGATCTTTATTTGCCGTGTAGGGGCCACTGCCAAGGCGTATGCACAGGACCCTTACTACAAGGGAAAAACCATCAAGGTTATGGTCCCTGTTTCCGCCGGAGGAACCTACGACAAGATGGCCCGGCTCGTTGCACAATTTGCACCACGCTTCATACCCGGAAATCCAACCATGATTGTGGAAAATCGGCCGGGAGGGGGCGGATTGATCGGTGAGCGCTACCTGTACGAGTCAAAACCCGATGGAATGATGATCGGACATTTTGCATCCAGCCATGTCGTCAAACAATTTACGGGTGAAGTCAAAGAAATCGATTTTACAAAATTCAATTGGCTGGGAAGCGCAGGCGGATCCACCTACATGATGTACATTCGTTCGGCGCTTCCCTATCATACGGTGGAGGATTTGCGGAATGCTCCCAAACCCGTCAAATTAGGCGGCCTGAGCAAGGGAACCAGCATCAGCGACGCCGCGCTGATCCTGAAAGAGATGGTCGGGTTGAACCTGCAGGTGGTAGAAGGCTATAAAGGATACAACCCGCTTGCGCTTGCAATTCGACAGGGCGAACTGGACGGCGTCACGACCGCCGTGGCACTGGCAAAAGTGCATCCCATCACCAAAGAGATGATCAGCACCAATTTCTGCAGAATTGTCCTGCTGATGGAAGGACGTGAACCTGAGGAAGAATATAAAGACCTTGTCAAGGGCGTTCCCTATGCCGCCGGATATATTAAAGACCCCCACAACCTCGAGGTCTATAAGGCCTATATGGGGCTGTATGTGGCTGCAAGACCCTTTGCAGCCCCGCCGGGGACGAATCCAAAAACGCTTGAAATCCTCAGAACGGCATTTGGGAAAACCATGCAGGATGAAAATTTCAGGGATGCGGCTCAAAAATCGGGATTCGTTTTAAGTCCTGCCGATTATGCCGAAACGACCTCGATCATCAATACGTTTTTGAAGATGCCGCCGCAAAAAAAACAAAAGCTTCTGACCGTCTGGAAATAAGATGGTTTTACCGGTTCGGCCGATCTTGCGTGAGGTCGAAGACGTGCGAGCCGCATGTGAATAGAGCAGGGAGCAAAAAGCGGAATCTGCTGCAAACTTCTTTTTATGCAATTCTCCCGGCGATGCTTGAACCGCTACGTTCATAATTGAGAACAGGTGTTTTATTTCATGAAGTTTGATGCGCTGTGGCAAGGACTTTTTGCCCTGATGAATGCAACCAGCGCCGGGTATGTCTTTTTGGGGGTATTCATCGGCATTGTCGTCGGCATTATTCCCGGGATCAGCTCGGTCGTGGCCATTGTCCTCATCCTGCCGTTTATCTGGGGAGGCGATGCCGTCAACGGCGCCGTTATACTCTTATCAGTTGTAGGCGCTGTTCATTGCGCCAACACGTTTCCCGCCATTTATTTCAATGTGCCCGGGAGCCCCAGCGCTTCGGCCACCATTCTGGACGGCTACCCGCTGGCCCGCAAGGGAGAAGCGATGAGGGCGTTAACGGCCGCTTTTATCGTTTCCGCGCTGGGAGGCATCATCGGAGCGCTTATGCTGGCGCTGTCCGTTCCGATCATGAGACCTCTCGTTCTGCAGTTTGCCTCTCCTGAAGTGTTCATGCTGATTATGATGGGAATCATCATGATCGGTATCATGAGCGGCTCAAGTCCGGTCAAGGGGGTTCTTTCCGGAGCCATTGGCCTGATGGCTTCCATGGTCGGCATGGATCCTCAGGCGGGCATCCCCCGCTACGCCTTCGGGCTACCCTACCTGCGTTATGGGCTGTCGCTGATTCCGATTCTAATGGGTCTTTTTGCATTGCCGCAGGTGGTCGATCTGGCTCTGAGAGGCCGCATAGCAGAGGTCAGCCCAAAAGGAAGAACGAGAGATCTGGCAGGCTTCAAGCAGGGCTTCAAGGATGCATTGACGCATTGGGCGATTGTTTTGCAAAGTGCGATAATCGGCGTTATCGGCGGGGCCATTCCGGGCCTCGGGGGTACGGCGGCCGCCTTTTATGCGTATGCGTATTCGGTCAGAGGAGCGAAAGACAAAACCACTTTCGGGCAGGGAGACATCCGAGGCGTCATTGCGCCTGAGAGCGCCAACAACGCGAGTCAGGGGGGAGAGCTTATTCCGACTCTCGCTTTCGGCGTACCGGGCAGTCCGGTGGCGGCGATTTTGATGGCTGCGTTTCTTGTGCTCGGCATCATTCCCGGACCTGAAATGCTGACCACCCGGCTTCCTCTAACCTTTTCTCTGGTCTGGTGTCTGATAATTTCAAATATCCTGGCCGCTTCCATCTGCCTGGCGCTGGCCGCCAAGTCGACCTGGATTGCATGGATTCGCGGGAATCTCCTTATCCCGTTTATACTACTTTTTGTGCTTGTGGGCAGCTATGCGGAGCATGTCACCGTTGCTGACCTCTATTCCGCTCTTGTCTTCGGGATATTGGGCCTGCTCATGATGGAATTCAAATGGCCCCGCGTTCCGCTTCTGATCGGATTCGTCCTGGGGGGCCGGGCGGAAAACAGCTTTTACATTTCCGCTGCCACCCATGGCCCGTTCTTTTTTATGCGGCCCATTGCGTTTATCATACTCTTGATAATCATTTTGACCATTATGCTCAGCTTCAGAGGAAAAAAGGCCACGCATGCGGACTAAGTTGGAATTCTTTTTTACCCTTCTCATTTTGGCAGGGTTCAGCATTGCCGTTGTCATGGCCGGAAATTGGCCGATGCGGACGAGCCTGTTTCCCCTCATGATAGGGGGCATCGGCATCAGCATGGCGTTCGCCCAAGTTATTATCTATTTGAGAAAGGAGAGGAAGGAAACGAAAGCCCGTCCAGCGGATCAGCCGGCTGCGGCTGACAGCATTCGAAGAAGACTCGTCGTCTTCGGGTGGGTCCTCGGTTTCTTTGCAAGTACAGTCCTGTTCGGTTTTCAATGGGGCCTTCCCGGCATCATTTTTTTATATCTGAAACTGGATGGAAGAGAAAAACTGCTGCTGTCAATCTTTCTCGCCGCCCTTTCATGGGCGATTCTTTATGGATTGAAGAATTTTCTGCACTTGCCGCTGCACGAAGGATTTCTTTGATGCCGGAATTGTGAATTCGAAACTTTTCAAACATCACACTTTTAAAGGAGGAATGTATGAAAAAGTTTAAAGTTTTAAATCTAATCGTATGTCTTTTGGTATTGCTTGGCTTGAATGAAATGAATCCTATCCCTGCCCAGGCTGAAGACTACCCGAACAAGCCCATCGTGTGGGTGGTTCCCTACGGCCCCGGCGGGGGTTTTGATGTTATCGCACGTGCTATCGCGCCTGTCATGCAAGAGTATCTTCCCCGGAAGGCCAACATCATCATCAAGAACATTGACGGCGCAGGCGGCAGAAGGGGAGTGACCTGGGTTTATAAAGCAAAGCCGGACGGCTACACTTTTGGATATACGAATATACCGGGTCAACTGGTTTACGGCCTGGTAAATAAAGTCGATTATGATTTCAGCAAGGTTGAATGGATCGGAAACGTATCCAGTGAACCGGTTGCAATTTACGCGTCAACTGCAAGCGGAATCAAGACCTTTGAAGACATGATGAAAACACCAAAGCTAAAGTTCGGCAGCGGCGGTAAAGGTTCGGGGGAGGATATCAATGCAAGGTTTGCCGATGCCATCCTGGATCTTAAGGCAAGTGTCGTCACCGGTTATGCCGGCAGCCATGAAGTCATACTGGGTCTCATTCGGGGCGACGCGCACCTCATCGCCATTACCATTTCGAGCGGCTATCAATATGTGTCAAGCGGCGACTTGAAGCCGATCCTGGTAATGGGGGGTAAAAAAAGAGATCCGGTACTGCCGGACACGCCCGTTGGTATTGAAAAAGGTTATAAAGATCTTGCGGCCGGTATGCTCTACCGGGCGGTTTTTGCTCCACCCGGAACGCCGGGGGAAAGAACGAATATCTTAAGTACGGCGCTGTCGAAAGCGATGCAGGATCCAAGAATTACCAAATGGTCAAAAGATTCCGACCGGCAAGTCGGTCCGGTAATGACAAATAAAGAACTGAAAGAAGCTATCGATGAAATCATCGTTGGATACTCAAAATATAAAGAGTTATTCAGGTAAGGAGATGGCAGGCGCCCGTAACGGCTCACTATCACTGCAACCAATTTAAACGATTCCGGCCACGTCTATGTGAGGGTAACGATGCTTGACGCCATACTATCTGCGCTGACGGTTTTACTGAGCGCCAAAGGGTTGTTGTTTGTTTCATTGGGATGTATTTGGGGGCTTATTTTAGGCGCGCTGCCGGGCGTGGGCGGGCCCACGGGGTTAATTTTATTTCTGCCGATCACCTTCGGGATGGATCCCAATGTCGCGATGCTGTTGTACGTAGGGGTAATGGGCGGTTCACCTTTCGGCGGGTCCATCAGCGCCATATTGCTCAACGTGCCCGGGACGCCGATCAACGCGGCCACCTGTTTTGACGGCTACCCGATGGCGCGCAGAGGCGAGGCCGGCAAGGCGCTGGGGATTTCAGCCACGGCTTCCTGCCTGGGCGCATTTTTCAGTTTGATCATTCTGGTCGGTATTCTTCCCATCGCGCGAACCATTATACTTGCCTTTACGCCTCCCGAGTTTTTCATGGTGATTCTGTTCGGCCTGGCTACCGTGGTTATGACGTCAAGGGGCAATATGATAAAAGGGTTCATCTCCGGAGGAATCGGCATCATCTTGTCCCTTGTCGGCTTCTGCAACGTAACCGGCGGGGTCCGCTACAGCCTGGGGACGGAATATTTATGGGATGGAATCGAACTTGTTCCGATTTTTATCGGTGTCTTTGCCGTTTCAGAAGCACTCAGGCTCGCGGTCAGTAAAAGAGAGACCATATCGGAAGAAAGCGTTGTCATAACAAAGTTAGGAGGCGCATGGGAGGGGTTTAAGGAAGTATTCCGGTATAAATGGACATTTATACGCGGGTCTGCCATCGGAACGATCATCGGCATTATTCCGGGCGTCGGCGGGGTGGTGGCAAACTTTCTGTCCTATACTACCGCCATTCAGCTATCCAAGCATCCTGAGACATTTGGACAGGGAAATCCGGAAGGGGTAGTTGCATCGGAATCGGCCAATAATGCCAAAGATGGCGGCGCCCTGGTTCCCACTGTTGTGTTTGGCATTCCGGGCAGCCTGGAGATGGCGATATTGCTGGGCGCCTTTATTCTGCATGGACTGGTTCCGGGGCCGGCCATGCTTAAGGATCATCTGGATTTGGTCTGGATATTGATTTTAGGGTTGGCATTTTCAAATCTGGTTGCGTCCAGCCTGGGTTTCCTGCTGGTCAGATTTCTGGTGCGCATCACCACGGTTAGCGTCAGCTATATTATTCCCACGATTGTGGTTCTCAGCTTTACGGGCGTCTTTGCGATGCGACTGGAACTCTGGGATATTTTGGTTGCCGCTATTTTCGGTCTTGTCGGATACGGGATGCGGCGGCACGGTTTCCCCCTGGTTCCGCTGGTGATCGGATACGTATTGGGGGCCATCGCTGAAAAGTCGTTTCATCAATCGCTGATGGTGGCATACGGCAGCTATTCGATATTTTTTACGCGCCCGATTCCGGTCATACTTTTAGTGCTGACGGTGTTATCCTTGTTTCTGCCGTTTTTTTTATCAAAGCATCAGTCAAAAGGGGACAAGTGAATGGAAAAGCATTCTAGAGAATCCTTATATTTCTACCTATTGCTCTTGTTTTTCATGCTGGCGATCGTCATGATGTCTTTTGCATATGATCCCAAAACCAGGCTGATGCCCTTACTCATCGGTATTCCGACCTTATGTCTGATCGTATTTCAGATCGTGGTGCAATTTAATCCCCGGCTGCAGGGCTTTTTTGAAATCGACCTGTTTCATTCTTCAAGCCTTACGAAATCAAAAACTCAAAAACCGCAAGAAAGGGGAAGTTTATTATTTCACACCGCGTTGATCTTGTTGTATTTCATTCTTATTTTTCTGCTGGGATTTGCTTTGGGCACGTCGCTGTATTTATGTATTTTCTTCAAGACATATGCCAAGCAGTCTTGGGGGAAAGCCGTCGTTTCTTCAGCTATTGCCGGAGGGTTACTCTATCTGATCTTCAACGTCGGGCTGCAATTCAACCTGTTTGAAGGACTGTTATTTGGCGGAAGACCGTAATTATTTAATCATTATTGGTTGATTTGACCATTATGTCGCCGCCATCTCTGCGAATACTCGGACCGATTTTAAATTACCAGTTTCTCCATTTCAGTTTTGCGACATAATGATCCCACATTCGCTTTTTTGATTTTTCGTTGAGTATCTGTGTGGTTATTTTGGAATACAAATCCGTGGGGATATATTCGGGAGTTCCCATCAGCTTGGCCAAAAATTGAATTTTAGCA
>ENA-OSEO01004710-OSEO01004710.1-sediment-metagenome-genome-assembly--contig:-NODE-4710-length-13945-cov-3.492717_pt1 | contig 13945 bp, 12 predicted proteins | sample MGYA00237883_ERZ534232 | MGnify/ENA metagenome assembly ERZ534232 | reverse complement strand
CGAGATGCTACCGTGACTGGAGTTCAGACGTGTGCTCTTCCGATCTAAGCGTATTGCTCGCTGAGGGACAGCATGGAAAAAGCGGTGTTGGTCGCGAGGTAAACCGCAATCCCCATAAAACCCAGCGCCGTGGCAATTGTCATGCGGCCTTTACCGGCTCGCTTGAGGGCGGCGTACAGGCCCAGATACATCAGGCCTACAAGGATGTAGTTGACAATGTCAAAGACATTAAGGGAAGCCAGCCCCAGCAGCCGGTTGCGCAGCAGCAGCGCGAACCAATCACTGACCCCCTCCGGCGAGGGCTGCCCGCTGAACAGCGCGATCTCCGCGGCGATGTTCCTTCTGAAGAGCGCCCCGGCCGTCAGGGCGGCCAATCCACTGGCGCGGTACAGGCTCCGCGGGGCGATATCCGTGGTTTCAACACTTGTTGTCTGGCTCATGGTTTTCGGGTAACCTTTTCACAATCAGGATTCAAAATTTGACGCGCGCGATGTCTCCGCGAAACAAACGCATAAAATCAACCGGTAAAAGGCACCAGTAAACTCCCCTCTCGTGCTATCCATAGTATATTGCTCTGGCGGCTCTGGCGCAAGCCGCCGCGGGCGATTCGCGTTGTATGGGTTCCACGCCGGAATGGCAAATCTTAACGTACATTTGCCGCTTTACTGGCATCCAGCGTATCTGGAGCCAGCGCTGTCTCAATGGGCTGCCAGGAGATTGAAACGTATCTGTATGAGACGCGTTTGGGCAGAACTCCTTTCAAACACACCCCAAACAAGGATCAGAACAGCAGAAAAAGCCAGCCTTTTCGTGAGAAAGATTTTAGTATAATCGAAGGAGACAATCCAATTTAGAACACGATGCACAGGTCCTATCGCCGGCAAAATGGCGCCTCCTGGCACCAGTTGTTAACGGGGAACATTATGAAGTTGAATCTGGAGTCAAAGTATTCCAAAAATATTCTGTTGAACCTATTCGCAATCCTTTCAATGATCGTTTTCGCATGGATCCTGATAAACAGGAATCCGTTTTTAATCCGGCCCGCGAGTGTGGCGGTAAGATATGGATACACCATTGCGGCGCCGTTAGTTTTTGGCTGTTTGCTGGCTGCGTACTATCCAAAAAAGGCCCTTGGGATTGGCACAGCAATGGTCGCGACTTTCATCCTTTTTGGAATGGTGTTAAATGGGCTGTGGGCCAGCGGACAGACTGAATCTGTCATCATCAGCGGGCTGCTTCCATGGAGCGATCCCAGCTCATATTATTCAGACGCGTTAGGGTGGCTGGAGGGTTTTAAGTTTGGGGAGATGTCTGCCATAAGGCCCATTTTCCCGTCTTTTTTATCCCTGTTGTTTGGGTTCACCGGTAAGAATCTCCAATTTTCGATTGCTTTGCTGGTATTCCTTATCGCGCTCTCCAGCTTCATTTTTTCTCAAAAAGTCAAAGAGAGCCTTGGTTTTTTTGCTGCGGCAGTTTCGCTTCTGCTGGTTTTTTTCTACATCCGGAGGATCAGCGGAACAACTTTGTCAGAGAATCTGGGAATTGTGTTTTCTTTGCTTGGATATGCCAATTTACTGATTGGCGCCAAGAAGAAAAGCAGGGGCTATATCCTGTTAGGTGCGTTCCTGGTTTCAATGTCATTGAACACCAGGCCAGGCCCATTTTTTATATTAATTGCGATTATTCTTTGGAGCGGGCTTTTATTCATAGACCAATCCCGAAAATCAAAAAAAGACTTTGTTTTGATGGTGTTTCTCACGGGCTTGGTCGTCGCGTCACCATTTGCCGTGAACACATTCATCCAAAAAACCACAGCAGCTGGTGATACAATCCCTTTCGCGAATTTTTCATACGCGTTTTACGGTCTGGTTTCAGGCGGAGAGGGCTATACCCAGGTTTTTATAGACCATCCTGAACTGCGCTCATTATCTGGAAACAGCCGTCATTTTGCGATCTTTGAATTGACTTTTGAAATGTTCAAAAACAATCCGCTCGGATTTTTCGTGGGTTCCGCAAAACACCTGAAAGATTTTTTGCAACCCTCTACCTGGTACTCGATGTTTGGTTATGTCGGAAACGACTCCGGTTTTCTGGCAACAGCTTCACGGGCGACCCTGGAAGTGTTGAGCGTGTTCACTCTGGCCGCCATTTTTAGACGAAAGCATGACCCCATCCTGCAATTAATTGTGCTGGTGATGATAACCACATTGCTGTCTGTACCGTTTGTTCCTCCCGGTGATGCCCACAAATTAAGACTTTACGCTGCCGCGATTCCAATTATTGCGATGTTACCAGCTGTTGGCTTCATGGAATTGGTAACATTTTTGCCCCCAATAAAGACCTTTACGCTCTCAGATTTTCTGGACAATAAAGAAAATTTTGAATTTCCAGATCCATCAGTATGGGTCACCTCAATGATACTTTGTATCCTAGTGATAACCAGCCCATTTTTATCCCGATCAATCACAGCGTATTCCAGCTTTGCCCCAATTACCTGCCCTGAAGGACAGGAGGCAATCTATTTTGAACATCGACCCGGTTCCTACATCTTCATCTGGCCGGAAGAGGAATTTTTTTTAGACCGGTTACCCAATTTTCATTCAGGCCGATTCAAGCAGTTTTTGCATGGGCTGCCGGATATGGAGCAAATGGCAAACTTCCAAAACATCGAAGCTCCCACAATGCTGTCCAGCACCATTGATATCCGTTCAGGCAAAAATTACTGGGTCATTTTGGACCCGGCCCTTTTACCGGATAAGACCAGCACATTGATGGCTGTGTGCGGGCAAAACGCGGATTACCTTTTTAAAGTAGATGAGGTGATCTACTCCACTGAGAATTATTAACCCGCGGGGCCTCGCGCTGTGGCTGGGCAGCGGCGCCCATCTCAACTACGCTAAAGGTGAGATCTCCCGGCTGGAAGCGCCCTTCCGTCATCCAGGCGAAGGTCATTCCGGGCGAATCCGGTCACATTACAATCCACCAACAGTTCGGTTTCTTTCCCGCGAAAATTGTTATACTGGAAAAGACAAACCATGAAAATTGAAGGAACCTTTAACCTCGATGAATATGATCTGTTCGCTGCCCTGATGGAGAACACGGCCGACAGCATCTATTTTAAGGACCGCCACTGCCGCATTATCCGGGCCAGCCGCAAAATGGCGCTGGCGCTCGGGTTCAGCGACCCTTCCCAGCTCATCGGCAAAACGGATATCGAGCTGTTCGGCGAGGAATTTGGAAAGAGAACCCGCGTGGATGATTTGCGGGTGATGGAGAGCGGGGTGTCCATCGTTGGACTGGTGGAGGAGAACCAAAACAAGAACGGGGAAAAAAACTGGACTTCCACCACCAAACTCCCGCTGTGCGGCCCTACCGGAAAGATTATTGGCCTGATGGGGATCACCCGCGAGATCAACGACCTCAAACAAAAAGAAACCAGACTGGAATACATTGCCACTCACGATCTCCTCACCGCCCTGCCCAACCGCTATCTGTTCTCCGACCGGCTCGAACAGACCATCCGGCGGGCGAAAAGATATCAGACTTCGTTCGCGGTTCTTTATCTGGATATGGACCATTTCAAAAACATCAACGACCGCTACGGGCATGACGCCGGCGACAGATTCCTCAAACAGGTCTCCGCCCTCCTGCTGGAAATCGTCCGCGATTCAGATACCGTCGCCCGCCTGGGCGGCGATGAGTTCGCGATTCTGATCGAGTCCATCCAGGATAAAGAGGAAGCTTGCGCCATCGCCGAAAGGATCATCACCGGCTTTGAGCGTTGGGCCGCTGCCGGTGTCACAGCTTCGATTGGGATCAGCTTTTACCCTCACGACGGCTCGGATCAGCCGACTCTGTTGAAATGTGCCGACCACGCCATGTACCGGGCTAAAGAACAAACCAATGCCTACCGGATGTTTGAACACCATTAAAGCTCCGGGCCGGACTCCGGCGTCGACCGGATTTTCTCTCCCCGGCCCGGCCGCGTTAATCCTGCCATTCCCTCAAACCCCTGGCGCCAGCCATCCCATGCGGCAATCACAAACCTTCAAAAGTTGAGACAAACCATATTTGCCTGCCTCCAATCCCGGTACAATGAGGAATACAATTGGATCCCCATTTCAATCCTTTCCTCTTGTTGCCAGCCTCCACACCGCGCTCACTACCCCAACAATGCCGGAAGGGAGAAAACGGTTCACCCCGGCCGGTTGGGAACCGTCCCCACAGCGGGGATTGAGAAAGGCTGGTATGAAAACAAAACATTTACTGGTTGCTTTAACCACCCTCGGCATTGGCCTGCTGATCGCGGGCTGCGCCCAACCCACGAACACCGCCCCATCCGCGGCCTTGCCGCGGGCCAGCGAGACCGCCGCCCTGCCCCCTGCCACACTCGCCCCCACCGCGCCGCGGCCCACCGCCGCCGCCCCGCTGAAATCCCCCACCGCGCAGCCTACCACCCCGCCCGAAGAGGCCGCGCCCCCACCCAGCCCCACCCCGGAGCAGGCCCCGCCGGCCCCGCAGGCCGCCAAAGACTGCGCCGACACCGCCGCCTTTTTCGGCGACGTCACCATCCCGGACGGCACCGCCTTCAAGCAGAACGAACCTTTTGTCAAAACCTGGCGGGTACGCAACGAAGGCACCTGCGCATGGGGGCCGGATTACGCCCTGGTGTTCTCCGGCGGCGACCCGATGAACGGGCCGCTCTCCAACCCCATGCCCGCCGCCGCGCCCGGAGCGGTGGTAGATGTCTCCGTCAACCTGACCGCGTCCGGCTCCGGCGGCACATTCACCGGATACTGGGAGTTTCAGGACCCCTACGGGCAGCGCTTTGGGGTCAGCAGCGGCGGCACCGACCCGATCTGGGTCAAGATCGGGGTCACCATTTACGATGAGAGCGGCAGCATCAAAGCGGTTGGCGCGCCGCCTGCCGGCACTGCACCCTCCGCCACCTGCTCCCCCCAGCGGGACAGCGCTTCCGAACAGCAAATCCTTGAGAAAATCAACGCGGCCCGCGCCGCCCAGGGACTCAACCCCTTAAAGCTGGATGACCGGCTCTCCGCCGCGGCCTACGCTCACAGCACCGACATGGCCTGCCAGGATTTCATCGACCACGCCGGCAGTGACGGCTCCACCTGGTTCACCCGCATCCAGGCCCAGGGCTACGCTTACGCCTACGCCACCGAGAATATCTACGTCGGCAACCCCGCCTTTGGCGGCACACCCGAAGGCGCCTTCGAATGGTGGATGAACAGCCCCGTCCACCGCGACAACATCCTCAGCACCAAAGTCACCGAGATCGGCATCGGCTATGCCTATTCCGAAAGCAGCACCTACGGCGGCTACTACACCCTCAACTTCGCCCGCCCGTAGTTTACCCACGGCAGATTGAATCAAAACAACCCGTTTTGGCCGGGTTGTTTTCGTATAAAAAAATCATCAGTTCAATCTACCACACCATTTTTTATCGCCGCCGAGCATTCGGGCATGAATCGTATCGCGATTTTACGCTTTTGGTGCGCTTGCGACTCAAACTACTACTTAGAATCTAGTTTTCTAAACCAATTGATCATTTTTGTGGAATTTTGCATTTTTCTTTTTATTCCACTCCACTTGATTGATATATGCTATAGCACCAATAATTAATTCAGGATCTTCTACAATTCTTGCCAAAACACTTTCAGCTTCTTGAACCAGAATTTCTAGTGCTAATGCATAAGCAGATGCTTGATATCTCACGGCAGGATCAGAATGTTTCAGCAGTGGAATAAGTACACCTTCACCCAAACTTCTGTCAGTATCGAACTTCTTTCCTATCCTTACAAGCTTACGATGAAATTTATTCGCGATTCTAGATTTGCCATTATTGATAGCCTCACCCCAAGATATTGCAATTGTTTCAAATTCTCTTTGCAGGTTTTCAATATTACTCATAACAGATACTCCTCTTAAGGAATAATTCCAAATCTTCTAAGTAATCCCATTCCATATTCATATTGAGTTTCAAAGCTTTGCCCTGCAAGCCAATCCCTCACTATTTGAGCCCATAGGTTGCCGTCAACTTTGTCCACACCAATTCTCACTCCCAACCGGGCATTCAAGTTTGAAAATATTATAGCGAATTTGCCGTTTCGCTGTATTGCCAGCGCACCCCAATCTTGTTCCTTCCCCAAAACCCGCCCGGCAAGTTGCGTTTCCCGGATTAATCGAATAAAATAACTCCTATTACCGGATCCAAAACCCGCCCCCGGAGGGCGCCATGAACTACGTCAGTTTTTCTCCCCATTTTCCCCCCAATTATTACCCCTTCTGCGCCAACCTGCGCCGGTTGGGGGTCAACGTCCTCGGCCTGGCCGACGCGCCCTACCACGAGCTGCGCCCCGAGCTGCAATCCGCCCTGACGGAATATTACCACCTTAACAACGCCCACAGCTGCGATGAGAAGGTGCGCGCCCTGGGCTATTTCACCCACCGCTACGGCAAGCTCGACCGGCTGGAATCCCACAACGAATACTGGCTGGAAAGCGACGCCCAACTGCGCACCGACTTCAACATCCCCGGCTATCATATCGAGGATATGGCCCGCGTCAAGCGTAAATCGGAAATGAAAAAGGTCTTCCTCCAGGCCGGCATCCCGGTGGCCCGCGGGCGGGTAGCCCGCGCTCTGCAAGATGCCCTGGCGCTGGCCGCTGAAGTTGGCTTTCCGCTGATCGCCAAGCCGGATTGCGGCGTCGGCGCCAGCCAGACCTATAAGCTCAACGACCGCGCCCAACTGGAGGCCTTCTTCGCCGGCAAACCGCCGGTAGAATACATCTTCGAAGAGTTCATCCAGGGCACCATCGAGACCTTCGACGGGCTGGTGGACCAGGACGGGCAGGTGGTGTTCTCCTCCTCGATGCGCTTCAATAAGGGCATCATGGAGCTGGTCAACGACGGGCTGGATATCTGGTATTACACCCAGCGCGAAATCCCCGCCGATCTGGATGATGCCGGGCGCAAACTGGCGGCCGCCTACCACTTACGCGAGCGCTTCTTCCACTTTGAGTTCTTCCGCCAGCCGGACGGCGGGCTGACCATGCTCGAGGTCAACATGCGCCCGCCCGGCGGGTTGACCACCGACATGTTCAACTACGCCAACGACATCGATATTTACCGCGAGTACGCCAATGTGGTCGTCCACAACACCTTTGAGGCGGCAGTCACCCGGCCCTATTTCTGCGCCTATATCGGCCGGCGCGCCCACAAAGTGTACCGCCACACCCACGCCGAGGCCCTGGCCGCCTTCCCCCGCCAGATCGTCCACCACGAACCGATGAACGGGGTGTTTGCCCCGGCCCTGGGCGATTACGGCTACCTGGCCCGCTCCCCCGAACTGGAAGAGATCACCCGCGTCGCGGGCTACCTTCTCGAAACCACCTGACCCGCGCCGCGCCGCTGAAAGGCAGCCTATGAACATCGAATATCACAAACACTGGAGCCGCAGCCTCAACCAGGATATGGAGCTGAAAGTTTACGGCCACAGCGGCAAGCCCGTGCTGGTTTTCCCAACCATGAACGGCCGCTTTTACGATTACGAGAACAACGGCATGATCGAGGCCGCGCGCTGGTTCATTGAGAACGGCTTTTTCCAGTTCTTCGCCGTGGACAGCGTCGACAGCCAATCGTGGACCAATTCCAGCGCCCACCCCGCCGACCGCGCCCGCCGTCATGTGGATTACGACCGCTGCATCGTCCACGAAGTGACCCCCTGGATCCACCAGCACCAGCAGCAGGAGGAGACACCCCTGCTGGCTACCGGCTGCAGCATGGGCGGCTACCACGCCGGCAATTTCTTTTTCCGCCATCCCGACGTGTTCGACAGCGTGATCGCCCTCAGCGGCATCTTCAGGCTCAATATGTTCATCGGTGATTACGTGGATGACAACGTGTACTTCAACGCTCCCCTGCTTTTCCTCCCCAACCTGGATGACCCCTGGTACCTCGAGAAATACCGCCGCGGCAAGATCATCCTCTGCGCCGGGCAGGGCGCCTGGGAAGATGAGATGCAGTCCGACGCCCGCGCCATGCGGGGTATCTTGCAGGAGAAGCGTATCCCGGCCTGGGTGGACCTGTGGGGCCACGACGTCAACCACGATTGGCCATGGTGGCGCAAGCAGCTGCCTTATTTTCTCTCCAAAATGATGGAGCAGAGTTAGCAGCCAGCGTGCTGTCTGTTGGGTTTCGCGAAAGGCGCTCAACCCGACCAGTTAGAGCTGCATAAGCCAGGTTTTAAAGCACCTTCTGCCGGGATAGCGGAGCAGAGATTCTTCACCCCGTTGGGGTTCAGAATGACAATCCAGCGGCGATGGTTTGAACGCAGCGATCTGTTGGGTTTCGCGAAAGACGCTCAACCCCAGCTGCCCGGATTAATATTTGTAGAAACCCAACATTCCCCAAACACAAAGCAAAAACCGCCCGGTTGGGCGGTTTCAAATTTCTATCAGGCGCGGCGCTTCACTCCAGATAATCGCGCAGCTGGCGCGCCCGGCGCGGGTGGCGCAGGCGGCGCAGGGCCTTGCTCTCGATCTGGCGGATGCGTTCGCGGGTCAGGCCGAACTTCACCCCAACCTCTTCCAGGGTGTACGTGCGGCCGTTCTCCAGCCCAAAGCGCAGCCGCAGGATGCGGGCCTCACGCGGGGGCAGGGTCTCCAGCACACTTTCGATCTTCTCGGTCAGCAGTTTTTTATAGGCGGTCTGCATCGGCGAAGGGGTGATGTTGTCTTCCACAAACATGCCCAGCTCGGCCTCTTCGCCGTCATCATTGATGGGGCTTTCCAGCGAAAGCGGCAGCCACGAAACCCGCAGCATCCAGTCCACCTTGCGCACCGGCTGCTCAAGCGCCTCGGCCAGTTCCTCGGTGGTGGGCTTGCGTCCCAGTTTCTGCTCCAGCTCGTGCGAGGTGCGGTACAGCAGGCGAATGCGGTCTGTCATGTGCACCGGCACGCGGATGGTGCGGCTCTGGTCGGCAATGGCCCGGGTGATCGTCTGGCGGATCCACCAGGTGGCGTAAGTCGAAAACCGGAAGCCGCGCCGGTACTCGTATTTCTTCACCGCCTTCATCAGCCCCAGGTTACCTTCCTGGATCAGGTCCAGAAACGGCACCCCGCGCCCGATGTAACGCTTGGCAATGCTCACCACCAGCCTGGTGTTGGCCTTAATCAGATGATCGCGGGCCGAAAGCCCATCATCAATTACCCGCTGGAGCGCTTCCCGCTTTTCCGGCGTGCAATTGCCATTCAGGTCATCCATTTCTTTGCGGGCCCAACCACCCTGCTCAATGCCTTTGGCAAGCTCGACCTCTTCCTCAACCGAAAGCAGGGGAACCTGGGCCATTTCTTTCATATAGAGACCAACCGTATCACTGGTGGAGACGTGCGTCAAATCCGCCAGAGGATCCATGTCAGTCATTAATGGGTCTTCGAGTTCATCCTCCTTTTCGTCCACATCCCCCACAAAACCCTCTTCGTCCACAATATCCACCCCGCTGTGACGCAGCATCATCACCACCGCGCTCAGCGTTTCAGAATCGGCACTGGCATCGGGATAGACCTCGATCAGATCTTCCGTCGTCAAATAACCATGAATATCCGCCTTTTCCAGCAAGAGCTCCATGATCTCAGTATTTGTCCTGCGCCTACTCAAAGCAGCCAATGAAACCCTCCTCAATATGTCTGCGACCGGACATCAGGCTGTTGGCCTGCTGCTGTCCTTTATGGGTGTTCGATCCGGTCATCAGGTTGAAACGACCGGTCGGGTGGTTGACCTTGTTCGGGTTCTTCGATGTTCAGATGCTCACAGGTATGTTGATTGAGGTCCTCCCCACAGATTGGGCACAGCCCCTTACAATCCGGCTTACACAGAGCGCTGATCGGAATTTCCATCAGGAAATACTCCCTGACCAGCGGCCCCAGATCAATATGGCCATCAAAAGGAACAATAAGATGCGATTCGTCAACATTGCTCTCATTAAACGCGTAAAGCTCTTCAAAGAATATATGGATGGGTTGCAAAAAGCCTGCCAGACAGCGCACACATTCAGATTCAATCTGGGCTGTAAAATCCCCCCGCACCAGCAGACCCTGCTGGGCACGGCTAAAGCGCGCCGTCCCCTCAAATGCCTGTACCTCTAAATCCGGGGGGAAACTCAGGCGCGTCTGTTCAAATTCGAAATCGCGGTATGTTCCAACGGCCTGGCCTAATAAAAAGCCGATGTTTATCCGCAGTGGGTAGCGTTGATTTTGTTTCACAATAAATATTTTTAGAAAACTTATACTATAATGAGATCATTCGAATTATATCACACAGAGCAGTCATAGTCAAGTTTATATGATTTTATTCATAAAAATGGAGTTAATTTCTGTTATGGAAAAATTACTGGTCGCCAGCACAAACCCCGGAAAATTGGTCGAGATTCAAGATCTGATCGGCAGCCTGGGAACCCGGCTGGAACTTCTCCTGCCCGCCGACCTGGGGCTGGATCTGGATGTGGTCGAAGATGGGGAAACCTACGCCGAAAACGCCGCCCTCAAAGCCCGCGCGTACTTCCAGGCCAGCAGGCTGCTCACCCTGGCGGATGATTCGGGGCTGGAGGTGGCCGCCCTGGATGGCAAGCCCGGACTGCATTCCGCCCGCTACGCCCCCCAGCCTGGCGCCACAGATGCCGACCGCCGCGCCTATTTGTTGAAAAACCTGGCCGGGCTGCCCCGCCCCTGGAAAGCCCGTTTCTGCTGCGCGGTGGCCATTGCCGCGCCCGATGGCAGTCTGCGCTTCAGCGAAGGCATCTGCCCCGGAGAGATCATCCCCGAAGAGCGCGGGACAAATGGCTTTGGGTATGACCCCATCTTCCTGCTTCCCAAACTGGGCAAAACCATGGCCGAGCTGAGCATGGCCCAGAAAAACCAGCTCAGCCACCGCGCCCGCGCGGTGCATGCCGCCATCCCCTTGCTGGAGGAAATTCTCCACTCCGCCTGACTTCTCCCGGGTACTCAAAACCAGGTCGTTCTCAACGCCAACAGCCCCAGCGTAACGCTGAGGGCTGTTTCCACTAAGGAGGCTAAGGAATATCTGCTGAGGTTATTTCCCGGCCTACGGGCTGATCAATGGGATATAGCGCACAATGGTGAAGCCGCGCAAAGAGATATACAGATAGCCGCGGTTATCTCTGATCGGGATTTTAGCCCGCGCTTTTTTGCCAAGCTGGTCGGTCGGGGTAAACTGAACCGCGAAGGTGCACTGCTGCCCTTTGACAAAGGTGCCGTTAGAGCAGGTGTCGCTCACCACCTCAAAAAAGGCCGCTTGCTCCCCATCGATCTTGATCAGGCTTTCTGCCTCGTTGGCAACCTGGAGCGGCGCGTCCTGCAGGAAATCAAGGGTAAAGGTGATCCACACCGGCTGCCCCACCGAGGTGTAGAAATCCCCCGAGCTGGGCTGGATGTTCGGGCTGCCAACGTATTCCCCCTGGTCCCGGACATAAACCTGCAGCGAGGTGGTTTGGTCTCCATAATGTTCCGGCCGCAGGTCCGCGTAGCTGGTGAAAGCGGCATACCGCCCCACCCCACTGATCGAGGGCAGCGCCGAGTTGTACCACGGCTGCTCGCCATCAAGGGTTACCGAGACCCGCCAGGTCTGCTTGACGTCAAAATTGCGCACAAACACATCCGGGCAGTTGGTGCGGGTCTGCCCATCAATGGTGAACTCACAGAAGTAGTTGGTATCCCCTTTGATCAGGTTGCTGGCGTAGGAGGTGAAAGCGATCACCTGTCCATTGCTCGACATGGCGGGGGAAAGCGAGTGGAAGTTGCCCTGCACGCCATGCAAGCCGGACGCACGGGATACGATATACATGGAGTGCTTGTTGGTGGCCCCCTCGTTCAGGTTCGGCAGGAGGATGTACAGGAACACATCCACCGCGTTGTTCAAATCCGCCTGATCGTCAAACACGTCCACAAAATTGTTGGCGAAAGATTGAAAAGACACATACACCGCGTCGGCACCCGTTCCGGGCGCGTCCACGAAGGTGATCGACGGGTACCAGGATTCATCGTTTCCAGATACTCCCTGCGCGGTGCCATCTGAATTGACCACCCGCGAGGCCATGTAGATGCGGGTGTCCCATCCGTCAACCGGGGTGTCCCCTGTCCCCGGCAGGTTGTTTGCCAGGCCAAATTCATCAAAAATCCCATCCCCATCCGCGTCCCGGTCCAGCAGGTAAATCTGCGGGAACCCGCCGGTGTTCACCCCGGGCACTAAATTGGTGGCGTAAGATACAAAAGCCACAAAGCGCCCATCGGGAGAGACCGTTGGATGCGTTGAACTGCCGTTAGCCGGCACCCCGGCCGGGGTCTGCGTCAGCAGTTTTGTGGTGGGCGGCGAACCGAAAACCGCGCGGGTGTAAATATGGCGCGTCCCGCTGGTTGTGGCGGGTGAAACCAGATTGGTGGCGTCCGATTCAAACACCACCACCGGCTGCGGCACTGCCAGCATAGAACCGGGCACCCGCGTGTACACCGCCACCCCGGGGTGGACCGTATTGGCAGCGATATGGCCGAGGTGCGGCGAATTGAGGAACTGCGGCAGCACCCCCACATTCCCGGAGTTGCCGTCCGGCTCCTGCTCCGGATCAAAAGCCACCGAGACCGGGTAGATCTGGGGAGCCATCACGAATACCGGATAATTATCATCATTGAAGCCGCGGTCATACAGGAAAACATCCCAAGAAGAGCCGGGGTCGGGCAGGGACATTTCCGCAAAACTGGAAGATCTGGATTGAAAAGCGACGTAGCGCCCGTCCCAATCTTCAATGTCCTTCCACCCCAGGTCGTCCGCCGACCACGAGTTGTACCGCTCGTAATTATCCGGGAACTTGTTAATGACCGGGTAAAGCGAGTTGCCATCCGAGCCAACGGTTATCTCTTTCAGTTGGATGTCACCGTCATTGGTGGTGTCATACAGGAAGATATCGCCATAGCCGTCCGGGTCGCGCTGGCTGCCGGCCAGGTCCGGGTCGTAATCCATCAGGTTGGTGGCGTATGAGTCAAACGCCACCCGTTCGCCCAGATGAGACAAACTGGAGAGCATCGAAGCCCCGTTGCCGTAGTCATCCACCCCAACCGGGCTGCTGATCAATGTGGTCAAATCCAGATACTCTGCCAGGACAGTGTACGTCCCCCAGGTAAGTACCACCAGGGTGATCAAACTCGCCAGGAGTTGGATAGGTTTGCGGTTAAACAGGTGTTTCAGTCCCTTTGCGGACATGTGCCCCTCCAGAAAAGTATCTCAATGCGCGATGTCTGCTGTTTTGAAGTTCGGAATGCTGAAGGCAGAACAAGCGAATAGTATGCCTCCCTATCATTCTAAAGCAAAATCAACCTCCCCGACTTTACAGAGTTGTTAGTTTCACCTGTTCCAGGCCAGATCGAGGCCAGAAGGACCGCTGTGAATATACAATTAACAAATTGAGGAAACAAAAGAGAATAAAATTTCAGGGGGTATCCGTGGTGTATGCAATCTCCCTGCCAGGGTGATGGTTGAAATGGAGTCCGGATGGAATTAAAGTCGGTAAATGGCGCGAATTATCTGGTGATCAGCAAGCTCTTGCAGCGGAATGCCTGGGCCGCGCAATACGAAGCGAATGACGCGCTGGAACAGGGTTTCAGCTCAGACCTGATCCAGTGTGTCGCGAATTATAATCTGTTTAATTTTGGGATTGATGACATGATCGAAGACGTCATTGAGCTGATTTTAGAGGATTGGATTCGGAGTTGACAGAGCGTGTCCTGAACCGAATACTGCGTAGTGGTTGATTCCCTTCAAGCAAAAGGATATTCATTAATCAAACAGGAAGTTCCCTTTACGGGCAGAAAAAATCCCCCCAACCTTTTTGGATTGGGGGATTCTATTGTTTGCGGCA
>ENA-OSEO01004709-OSEO01004709.1-sediment-metagenome-genome-assembly--contig:-NODE-4709-length-13950-cov-3.641966_pt1 | contig 13950 bp, 9 predicted proteins | sample MGYA00237883_ERZ534232 | MGnify/ENA metagenome assembly ERZ534232 | reverse complement strand
TTTTCAGTTGGGTCAAGGTCATGCCGGCTGATACGGCCACGGCCCGTTGCTGACCGTTGTAAGTGTAGTAGAAATAGCCGTTGGTGTCGGTGACCGAGGAGACGGTGTCATCCCCGAATCCGGCGTGGACCACCTTGGCCACTTGAGCTACGCCCACATCCTGACCCTGCTGCTTGTCCGCCGCGAAGACATTCAAGCTAAATTTGTCGTTGTAGATCAGGTCTCCGGCATCGAAGGAGATATATACTCCATCTTCCACCTCATAGGCGGTTCCGCTGTCGGTTACGGTCACGGTGCCGGTGTCGCCGGTGGAGTCGACCCAGCGCAGTATCTCTGGCGTGCTGTCGCCCAGGGTGCCGGCCTGGACCACGGTGAAGGTGTAGGTCTTGTTAACCGAGCCCAGGTAATTGCCGCTGGTGGTGATGGCCGGGCCTTCCCAGTCATCCGCCTCGGCATCGTCTATGTCGTTGGCAAAGGCCCGTACTTCAAAGGTATCGCCGCTTTCTACCGTGCCCGCGCTCAACTGGATGTAGAAACCCTCCTCCACCTCCAGGCTCTGGCCGGCGACGTAGTCCGCCGGAACCTCCACATCCACGGTGCCGCCGGTGGAGCGGGTGGCCTGCAGGGTGAAGGCGTCGGTTCCCACCGTGAAGGGCCCGCCGCCGGTGGTCACCTCAAAGGTGTAGGTCCTTACCTCGGCGTCGGCCTTGTCCCCGGTGAACTGACCGGCCAAAGAAATGCTGGTGGTGCTGGCCCCGGACCAGCCGCTTTGCATCACCACGTCCTGGGAGCTGAAGGATAGGTCGGTGGGGTTGTAGGTGACGATCACCCGTCCGTCGTTACCGCCGGTCTTGCTTTTGAGGACCAGATGATAAGCGCGGGAAGAGGTACCGTCGTTTTCCACCGAGGCCTCCACCACCGTCCCTTGCTGGGCGTTGATCCGGTCGGCCAGGGTGGTGAGCGTGTCGGTGTTCAGGATGCCGGTCACCTCGTAGCTGGTGCCGCCGATGGTGAAGATAAGCGTGCCGCCTGCCCCGCCGACGGCGGTGGTGTCGGCGTCGTCCACGCCCGCCGATTGCATGATATGCTTGACATCGCTTCCCACTTCCACGATGTAGGCGCCGGTAACGGCTGAGCTCGTGCCCGAGGCCGTAACCACCGAGGTGTCACTGCTGCTGCCCTGGCGGATCAAAAACTCGCTTGAGGTGTCCATGGCCCCGGCCGCCTCGCCTATGGCCTTCAGCCGATCGTTCAAGGACGAGATAGCCTCTTGCTTGGCCTCCCACTCGGTCTTCCATGTTTCCAGCCGGTTCATTTGGATGGATTCGAGTTCCACCAACTGGTCCACCACGGAGTCGAAGTCCGTGCCGGAGGCCAGACCGGTGAACGTGATGGACCCGCTGATAGTGTTGAAATAATCGCTATATATGCTGCTTATGGAAGAGGACATTAAACTCCTCACGCTCCGGTTGCGGTTTTCTGCCCCAAAAAATCAAACAAAGATGGAGCAAATAGCGTGCCGGGAAACCACTTCAAGATCGACCAATTTAAATAATTGATATTAATAAATTTTTTAGGCATGATCCTCCTGCGGCCTTTTGTGGCGGGCCCGAGGGGGAAAACTATGCCGCCACAATGCGGCAATTTCGTTATAGTTATCGGCAGAGGCGGGTGAGTCCTTTAATGGTTCGCCCTAAGCCAAAACTAAGGAGGGGAGACGGCCGGATTTGCTCGTCAAAAACCCAGGCCGCGTTGACAGCCGGGCCCAGGGCAAAATATGATCTATAACAATCTAAAACGTTATTAAGCCCTGGGCTGAGGAGAGAGGATCTTGCTGGTAAAAGACATACCCCCTCACCTGCGCAATACGGTGGAGCGCTTGGAACTGCCCATCTACCTGGAACTTGAGGGCAACGAGTGCCGCGCACCGGACAGCCTGGCCCTGGGCGATACCCTCATGCTGCTGGGCCTTTTGCGCAATTACGGCCGGCCCGTGCGCCTGCACCTAAAATCCAAATTCCAAGAGATTCTCACTGGCCATCCCCTGGTGCGGGAGCTGGCCGACCCGCCGCAGGCCCCCCTAAAACTTCAGGTCAAATCCCTGCCCGCCGGCCGTTCCGGCCGCCGTCTAAGCTGGTCTTCCAACACCCTGCACCGGGTGGACCTGCCGGTTTTGCCGGTGGACCAGGTGCGGGCCAACCCGGTTTTCGCCCACAGCCTATACTACGGACTTGAGCGCGTGGACGACCGCCCCGGCCTATTCCTGGATCCCGGCCGGCCGCCGGCCCTGAAGGGCCTTTTGGCCCGGGGAAAGCCCACCCTGGTGCTTTTTCCCGTTAATCCGGGACGGGCCGATTTCGCCTGGCAGGATTCGGCGTGGTGGCTTTCCTTGGCGGGGCGCTTGAAAAAAGAATTTTCCCTGGTGGCCGTGGGTGCACGGGATTACGGCGAGTTCGGCCGGGCGGTGGACGCCTGCCTTAGCCTGGACGACCCCGGCTCCACCATCCTGGACCTGGCCTGGCTGTGCCAAAAGGCCGCGGGTTTTGCCGGCCGGGACGGCGGGCCCGCTCATCTGGCCGCGGCGGTGAACCGCAACGTGCTCGTGGTCTGGGATTCCATGGGTAGCTACCGCTTCTGGGCCAGCCGGACCGCGCACCATGTATTGATGTCCAACCCCTACGGGTTCCGTTACCCCCAGACCCACCGCCTGAGCCTGGCTGAGTTGAAAGCGCACTTTCGCAAGGTAAGCCTGCCAAGGCCGGAGGGCGGATTCCAGGAGGCGGAGCTGCCCGCGGATGGTTACGAGCAAAGGGCGGCCGAGCTGTGCGGCAGCTTGGCCAACTTCGCGGCGGTGGTCCTGGCGGGCCTGGAGGCCGAGGAGGACCGCCAGGGTGTTATGCGCTGGATGGAAAACCCCCAGCTTAAGAGCCAGTTTTACGCGGAAAGCCTTGACTTCGCCTGCCGGGCGCTCACCGGCGGCTGCACGGCCGGGGAAAACTGGGTGGCCCCGGTGACGCCCTGAAATGGCCTGCGACCGTCTTTTTACGCCCCCCCAAGGCATATACATAGGCACCTCGGGCTGGACCTACCCGGACTGGGACGGGGTTTTTTACCCGCCCGGAGTGAAAGGTCCGCAAAGGCTTTCCTACTATGCCGGTCAGTTCAACACGGTGGAGGTGAACGCCACCTTTTACCGCCTGCCTTTCACGAACATGATAAAGGGCTTAAACGCCCGGCTGGGGCCGGATTTTCACTTGGTGGTCAAGGGGGCCATCGGGCAATGACCCACTTTCGCAAGCTCAAGGATATTGACGAGCCTTTGACTGCCTTTTGGGAGCGGGTGGGGGAATTAAAGCGCCTGCGCGTCATATTGTGGCAGCTCCCGCCCTCTGTGAAAAAGGACCTCGGCCTCCTGAATAATTTCCTCAAGGCCCTGCCCACTGACGTACGCCACGCCCTGGAGTTTCGCCATGAGAGCTGGTGGGACGCGGAAACCGCCGAGGTTCTGGCCCGGCATCGGGCGGCCATGGTGGCGCTCAGCCACCCCAAGCTGCCGGATGAAATTTTCCCTACCACCGATTTTTTGTATCTGCGGTTCCACGGCCTGGGCCAAAGGCTTTATCAGTATGATTACGAAGAGTCGGAGCTTGCCACCTGGGCGGAAAGGCTAAGGCCGCTTTTGGCCGAGAGGGAGCTTTTCGCCTTTTTCAACAACGACTATGAGGCCAAGGCTCCTGCCAACGCCCGGCTTTTGCGCGAACTTCTTGCTTAGCCAGCGGGAGTAGTTTTCAGAGGCACTTATCGTCGAAGACGCTGTCCCGGCCCGCCATTTTGCCTGCGTACATGATCTTGTCCACCCGGTCAAGCAGGGTGGCGGTTGTGTCTTCCTTGCGGGCCATGGTAACCCCGATGGAGGCGGTGACCGTAAGAGATTCAGGCTCGGCGGGTACGGCGGAATTTTTTATCAGTATCCGGTAGCGTTCGGCAAGGGACTTCAGGTTTGCTTGGTCCACGTTGCGCAATACCCCTAAAAACTCATCACCGCCCCAACGGCCGATCACATCCGAGGACCGTATATTGTGCAGGATATTTCGGGCCACCATCTTGAGAGTCATATCCCCCGCGTCGTGGCCGTGCTCGTCGTTGATCTTTTTGAAATGGTCGAGGTCGAAAAACATCAGGCCGAAGGGCCAGCCGTATCTTTTTAGCTCGGCCAGCCGCAAGTTCAATTCATGTTCCAGGTAGCGCCGGTTGGGAAGCTCGGTCAGCGTATCCAGCATGGCCAGCCGCTCCGGCTCCGCCAACCGTTGCTTGGTGGCAAGCAAATTAGAGGCGTCGCTGAATATCTCCACCGCACCGATGGTCTCGTTTTTTTCGTCCTGGATGGGAGCCGTCCGCAATAAGACCGGCACCCGGTGCCCGTTTTTATGATGCAGGAAAACCTCGGCCTCCCGGGTTTTACCGTCTTTTATGGTCGCGGCCAGGGGGCACTGGCTCCGACAAAGGCTGAGGCCATTTTAATCAATATGAACCAAGATGTTGTCGCGGCAATGTTTGCCCACGACTTCCTCTTGGGCATAACCGGTTATCCTTTCCGCCGCCTTGTTCCAGAGCAATATCTTGCGGTCTTTATCCGCGAAATAGATACCGTCGTAGGCATTGTCCACCACCTCGCGGTAAAGTTTATATCTTTCCACAGTAAAGACCTCTGAATGGGGTTAGAGAATTTGCGCCTTGCCCAAGTGTTTTCACGGGGCGGCCCCAAGGCGGTCAGGGTCTCGCAGCGGGTACGGACCTGGTTTTGGCAAGGTCTTTAATTGCGCGGCCGGCCCAACTCGGCCGGGTCGATCTTTAAAAGCCTCAAGATCTCAGGAGCCACATCCGTAAGCCGCGCCCGTAGATTTTCGCCCTTAAGCCAGGATAGGCAATAAAATCCCCCGCCCTGGGGCTTTTTGTCTTGGCGGTGATAGCCCCTTTGGCTGAGCACGGCAAAGGCCTTGGGCCTTATAGCGGCCAGGGTGGTTTCCAGCCAGCCGTAGACCTGCTGATAGGCGGCGAAGACGCGGTCTTCGTTTTGGGGGAAACTTTTCTGCATGTGTTCCAGGAAATTGAGACCGATGATCAGGACATCCACGGCCGGGAGGGAAAGAGCGGCGGTGATCTTGGTGCGCTCAAGCTGGGAAAGCAGCGCCTCCTTGGGCCGGCTGTGGTTGAGGGTGTAAGTGTAGGTGTGGTCGTCGAACTCGTTTAACAAAAAGTCCGGCCGGAAGCCGTCGGCCAAAAGGAGAGGGCTCAAGCCGGCGGGTCGGGTGAGGGCCGGCTCCAGTAGGCCGGCCGGATACCCAGCCACCGCCCAGCCGGGAATTTCGGGCGCGGGTCTGCCCAGGGGCGCGGTCATAAGCCCCACGGAAAGGTGCCTTCCGATTATCTCCCACAGGCTGATTACCCTAAGGTCTGACAAGCTTAAAGGTTTTTGCCGGCTCTGTTCGGACGCAATCCCGTGGACCTCCGGCCCCACGCCGGTGTAAAGACTGGCCCAGCCGGCCGAATCCGGGGCCTTTTCTCCGGGCGCGGGCTCCAGAAACTCCCCCCAGGCCCGGTGCAGGCTGAAATAAGCCCCTCCCAGGCGCACCATTTCCGGGGTGAGCCCGCCCACCAAAAATACCGCCAGAATAGGAGGCTTCTGGGCCACCGTGGGCTCGGCCGGGGCCTGGGCCAGGCGCCGCTCGCAGACCTCCAGCCGGGCCTTCAATGCCTTTTCGCCGGAAGGCTCCATGGCCAGATAGCGCCGGAAAACGGCGGCGGCCCCCCGGTAATCTCCCCGGGCGAACAGGATGTCGGCCAAAAGCTTCCAGGAAGCCGGATGAGCCGGATCGGCGTTTAGGCCCTTGGTGAGCCAGGCCTCGGCCTCGGCCGGCCGGCGTGTCTCGTGGCAAGAGCGCCCCAGGGCCAACAAGGCCTCGGCATCGGTGGGAGATATCTCGACGGCCTTCTTCAATTCGGCCTCGGCCCGGGCGTGGTCGCCTTGGCCCTGCATGGCAAGGCCTGCTTGCTTGAATTCCTTGGCCTTGGGCTCTTGGGCCTTGCCCTTGGCCAACTGATGGTAGAGTCCGGCCCATTTCCACTGATGGGGGGAGTCGAGCACCATCTGGCTGAGGCTTAAGGCCAAGGGGGCTTCCGTTGGGGAGAGAAGGCTCTGGATGAGAGCGCGGGCGTTAAATTCCGCATTGCCTTCTTCGATCATTCGCTTGAATGTTTCCTGGGCCTCTTCGCGGCGCCCCAGCAAGGCGGCGGCGGCGCTCCAGCGGTAAAGGGCCTCGCCCAGGTGGTTTACGGTCATATTTTCCATATAGCGGAATCTTTCCGGATGGGCCCTGGCCTCGTCTTGGGCCGCGACAAACTGGCGGGCGGCCGCACAGGTATCCTCCAGCCGCTTTTGCTTGAAGTGGTTGACGGTCAAAAAATAATAAGGATCCGGGTAGATAGGTATTATGGCAATACATTCCTGGGCGTATTTGGTGGCCTCCTCGTCGCGGCCCAGATGGGAGAGGCCGGCCAGGAGAGGATAAAAGGCGCGGGGAAAATCCACGGGGTTGCGGCCTTCCTTTTTGGCCAAGCTTAAGGCCTGCAGGGCATGCTCCACCGCCTGCTCCCGGGATTCGGGCTTGGCCAAAAGGGTCTGGGCCATGTAGGCGTGGGCCGCATAGCTGTCAGGCTCGCTGGAAAGCCAGGCACTCAGCATGGATTCCCGGCGTTTTTGTTTTTGCTCCATGCTCTTGGCGTCCAGATTATATCCATAATGATATAGCCGGATGTCGGAACTCGCGGTCTTGCCCCGGTATATCGGTGTGTTGTGAACGGGGCCTTCGTAATGAAAATAGCCGTCATTCCTAAAGAGCCTGGGGTGGTTGACCATGGTGCGCTGCCCAGAGGGCAAATCGTTGAACAGCTCGAAATGAACACAGCCGATATGGGGCGGAAGATTCGGGGTTATCTCTCTCATCCGGGGTGCGGTCTCTTGGTCCAGTTCCTCGTCGGCGTCCAAAATAAGTATCCATTGGCCCGTGGCATATGAAATTGACTGGTTGCGGTGTTTGGAAAAGTCTTTTTCCCACGGGTGGTTAAATACCTTGGCCCCGTAGCGTTGGGCCACGGCCGGGGTGTCGTCGGTGGAGCCGGTGTCCACCACTATGATTTCATCCACCCAGGGTGCCGCGCTGGCCAAGAGCCGCGGCAGGCGGCCCTCTTCGTTTTTTACCATCATGCAAAGGCTGATGAGAGGCCTGCCTTTTTCTTCCTTGCGGTCCTGCGCGCGGTCGGATTCGGTTGTCTGGTCTTTCAAGTCCGTTTGGTCGGCCGTAGGGTCAATGGGCATTATCGCCTCCTTAAATATAATGCAGATTTCGGTGCGTAGTGACCTGACCAGACCACCTTTCCCGGCCTGGGTTCAGCGAAGTGTCAGCTATTACTCTAAAAAGCTTAGCTTTTTTGATGTTGGCTGTCAATCGCGCATCGCCCGGGCAAGGGCTATTTCGGATTTTTTCCCCGAAAACTTAAAGGATTCCGATCCCTGACAAAACCTCCAGGGACCCTACTAAAGCGCGGGCAAGCGCTCCCAGGCAAGGCAAAGGTCCCCGCCCAAGGCGCATTTCCCCGGAATATAAAATTTTTTTCTTCCCGGTTTCAGAAACCACCCCCCCATGCCGATCAGATATTTGAGCGTCCGGCTCAAGGTGACGACCTTAGGGGCCATATGTGGGCGCCGCTTAAAAGGGAACCAAAAATAAGGGTATCCACCAAAATTGCAGCGCCAGAGGGATCCTGGCGCGCGAAAGCCAAGGAGGGAACGCTATGAGTCTGGTTGTTAACCATAACCTAATGGCCATGAACGCGAGCCGTAACCTGAATACCATTTACGCGCGGTTGTCCACGTCGGTCCAGCGCCTGTCCTCAGGCCTACGGGTCAATTCGGCGGCCGACGACGCGGCCGGCTTGGCCGTCCGTGAGTTGATGCGGGCGGACATCGCGGTGCTTAATCAGGGCGTCCGCAACGCCTCCGACGCCATCAGCATGATTCAGACGGCCGAGGGCGCGATGAGCGTTATCGACGAGAAGCTCATCCGTATGAAGGAGCTGGCCGAGCAGGCGGCCACCGGCACCTACACCACGGCCCAGCGCGAGATCATGGACTCTGAGTATCAAGCCATGGCCGCGGAAATCGACCGTATCGCCACGGCCACCGACTTCAACGGAGTCAAGCTTTTGGACGGGTCCATGGCCGCCCTGCATGCCGGCTCCGGCCTGAAGGTGCACTTCGGTTCGGGTAACGTGGCCGCCGAGGACTATTACTATGTCAGCGTCGGCGACATGCGGGCCACGGTGGGTACCGGGCTTCGGGTGGGCAACTCCGACACCCGCGACACCTGGGTCACCAACTCGCTTAACATGTCCAGCGCGGACGGGCTGTTCGCCGGCAGCGACACCGGCGTATTCGGCATTCAGTACACCTCTGACGGCGGCACCACCTGGAACACCTACGGCTGGGTGACGGTGGACTCCGACGACACCCTGACCAGCATCGTGGAGGAGATCAACCAGGGGCCGGTGTGGACCGCCACCCTGTCGGCGGACGCCAACGCCTCCAGCGTGGGTTTGGAGGGCCAGACGCTGACCATAAACGGCAACGTCTTCACCTTCACCACGACGGAAGCCGCCTCTACGGCCAACACCATCAGCACGGCGAACCTGACCGGCACGGGCACCAGCGTGATCCAGGCCATAATGTACGCCATCAACTCCCAGACCACCCTGGGGGTGAGCACCCTCAACGCCTTGGCCACCTCCAGCGCCAGCGGTCTGACCATCACCATCTTCCACGAGGATTTCGGCACGCCGACTACCAGCACTACCCTGGGTGAGGGTCACGCCTCGCTCACGCTGTCCACCTCCTACACCCAGACCACGGGCAACCCCCTGGGCGCCTCCGCCGTGTGGGAGGATTCCAACGGCTACGAACTGCGCCTGCGCTCGAACCACACGGGCGACAACTACCAGGTCCGCATGTTGAACAGCAACGGCGACATTATAGACTACAGCGCCTCGGGCGTGACCTTGACCACCGGCGGATTGTCCTTGCCCACCACGGATGCCACTTATCTGTCCGACATAGATCTTTTGGACGCGGCCAGCGAGTGGACCCAGGCCGCCAACGGTTCGGGCACCACCAGTTGGGCGGCCAAGGACATCCTCACTCAGTCCGCCGCCCAGCAGGCCCTGGCCGGATTGGATACGGCCATCAACACCAAGGACACCACACGAGCCAATTTGGGCGCCATCTCAAACCGGCTGGAGAACACCATCACCAACCTGCAGATCCAGGCCGAGAACCTGCAGGCCGCCGAGTCGCGCATCAGCGACGTGGATGTGGCCACGGAGATGACTGAGTTCACCCGCAACAACATCCTGGCCCAGGCGGCCGTGGCCATGCTGGCCCAGGCCAACAGCCTGCCCTCCTTGGCTTTGACCCTGTTGGGAGGTTAACCCAGACCTTAGAAAAACGGGCATTTTTTGCCCTATAAAACTGGCCCCGGCCCTAAAAGGCCGGGGCTTTTTTATTAGGGAAAAATATTTTTAAGCGGCCCTCCTTTATTGCCCCAACGCGATTTAGATAATCAACATATTGAAATCACAAATCTATTATGATGGCGGCACCATTCGGAACCGTCCGGGGAAAGAGCCTGGCCGCCAATTTTTTGGGCGATTAAGGCGAAAAAAACAAAAATTGCTTAAGTGAATTTGGCAAAAGCCGATAAGGCCATTGGACACCGCGGAAGAAACCAGGCCGCGAAAGGCAAGGGAGACGCATTGATATTAGGAGGTGCGCCAAAGGGAAGTTGGCGCACGAATGACCAAGGAGGGTAAAAATGAGCTTAGTTGTTAACCATAACCTAATGGCCATGAATGCGGCCCGTAACCTGACTACCATTTACGGGCGGCTTTCAAATTCGGTCCAGCGCCTCTCTTCGGGGATGCGCATCAACTCGGCGGCCGACGACGCCGCCGGTTTGGCCATCCGTGAGTTGATGCGGGCGGACATCGCGACGCTGAACCAGGGCATCCGCAATGCCTCCGACGCCATCAGCATGATTCAGACGGCCGAGGGCGCGATGAGCGTTATCGACGAGAAGCTCATCCGCATGAAGGAGCTGGCCGAGCAGGCGGCCACCGGCACCTACACCACGGCCCAGCGCGAGATCATGGACTCCGAGTATCAGGCCATGGCCGCGGAAATCGACCGTATCGCCAACGCCACCGACTTCAACGGGGTCAAGCTTTTGGACGGGTCCATGGCCGCCCTGCATGCCGGCTCCGGCCTGAAGGTGCACTTCGGCACGGGCAACGAGGCAGCCGAGGACTATTACTATATCAGCGTGGGCGACATGCGGGCCACGGTGGGCACCGGGCTTCGGGTGGGCAACTCGGACACCTATGACACCTGGGACACCACTCATCTCAACATGACTTCGGGAGATTCCCTCTTTGCCAATACCGGAGTATTCGGCCTGCAGTACACGACCGACGGAGGGTCCACCTGGGAAACCTACGGCTGGCTCACCATTGACGCCAACGACACTTTGACCAGTGTGGTGGAAGAGTTCAACACGGGCCCCCAGTACCGCACCACCATAGACTTCACCACCGCCACCAGCGTCAACATCGTGGGCCAGACCCTTACCGTCAACGGCCATGTGTTCACCTTTTCAACGGTTAGTGATTGGGATGCCAGCGCTTCCACCGAAACCACCATCATGATCGGCAACATCAGCGCGGGGGGAGCCGCATCCATCGCTTGGGCGACCGGCGGTACCATCAATTATATATTGGGGACTTTGGGTGGTTTCGATAGCTCCATCAACGCCATCGCCCAGTGGGCTGATGGTAGCGCCACTGTCAATCTCTACCACGAGGAGTTCGGCGCACCCACCAGCAGCACCTCCCTGGGCGCCAGCGACGCCAACATCGATATCGACACCACCTGGACCACCGATATTCAAGATGCGATCACCGCCAAGGCCGCGCTGGCCGATTCCTATGGCTACGAGCTGCAGTTCCGGGCCAATCAAAGCGGCGGCAATTACCAGGTGCGCATGCTGATGGGCGGCGGGGATGCCGTAGAGTACTCGGGCGGCGGGGTCACCCTTCAGGCCATAAGCGGGACCACTTTGCCGGCCACGGTTTTAGGCAGCTGGTACGCTGCACCGACAAACATGTGGAACGCCAGCGACTGGGAGCAGGTGGAAAACGGCTCCGGCAACACCAGTTGGGCGGCCAAGGACATCCTCACCCAGTCCGCCGCCCAGCAGGCCCTGGCCGGGCTGGATTCCGCCATCGGCGACAAGGACCAGGCCCGCGCCAACCTGGGCGCCATGCAGAACCGGCTGGAGAACACCATCACCAACCTGCAGATCCAGGCCGAGAACCTGCAGGCCGCCGAGTCGCGCATCAGCGACGTGGACGTGGCCGAGGAGATGACCGAGTTCACCCGCAACAACATCCTGGCCCAGGCGGCGGTGGCCATGCTGGCCCAGGCCAACAGCCTGCCCTCCTTGGCCTTGACCCTATTGGGCGGTTAACCTAAAAACCGAGCGGATGCAAAAAGCGCCCGTGAAAAAACCGAACCCCCGGCCCGATTCAGGGCCGGGGGTTTTTTAATACCGTAGCGGCATGACCCTTTTCACTAAGCCTGATAACTCTACCCAGCCGAAAAACCAAGGCCGCCGCAGGTGAGCGTTGGCGTTGCGCTCTGCTCCGTCCAGGTCGGCGGGACAATGCTCTTTTGCTGGCGGGCGGTCCGAATGAGCAGGCTTAAGTCAAAGAAGCGCTGATCCAGTTGGGCAATGGAAAGATGCTTGCTGGGGTAGTTGTGGCTTTGGATTCTTCGGTCCTGCCAGTCCTCGAACTCCAGCGGGCGGGGCATGATGCCTTCTTTTATCAGATCCGCGGTGACGGGCAGGCCGGTGAAGGGTATAAGCTTGGACAGATGGATGTCGATGCATTGGGGGATGGATATCAACTCTTTGACCAGGGCATACATTTGGCGATAGTAGGCCGCGTCCTCCCAGGGCAGGCCGGTAATGAAGGCGCTGGTGAAGGCCAGCCCGGCCCGGCGGATGTTTTGCACGGCCGTGGCCATCTGTTCGTCGGTTATGAATTTTTTCAGACGGCGGCGCATCGCTTCGGTGGCCCCTTCCAGGCCCAGATATAGGCACTGAATGCCGGTGCGGCCGAGCTTGCGCAAGAACTCTACGTCCGTCACGTATTCGCTACGAGCTCCCACCCCGCCGGTAAGCAGGGTACCCTCGGCCAAAAGCAGATCGCAGAGTGCGTCCAGAGGACGGGGGTCCTTGAAGTGCTCCAGGCTCAGCAGGCCTGAGCGGCCCAAAAGGCGGTTGCCGGCGGCGATCTCTTTGGCCACCACCTGCGGGTCGCGGTGGCGGAACCGGCTGGCGCGCAGGGGGCAGTAGGTGCAGGCCTGAGGGCAGCCCCGCTGCAAAACTATGGTGGCCTCGCTGAATTTTTCCTGGGGATTGTTTTTGAGGAAAAGCTCCAGTTCGCTTCCCATGTAGGGCAGATGGCTCAGGTCCGGGGCCCAGGTTCTTAGGCCCGTGCTTTGGGGGCAGCCGGCTTCATCCCGGTAGACGATGCCGGTCTTTTCCCCGAATCCGCCCGGACAGCATGGGGAGCCGTGTTCCAGGATAAGCCCCACGGACAATTCTTTCTCATTGGGCAACACCGCATAGTCCAATTCAGGGCAGAGTTTCAAGGCCCGTAGCTCAAAGTCGGCCAGGGACTCGTACATGACCATGATGGCGGGAACATCCGGCCAGATGTTTTTCAGCCGCTTGACCACGGGGGCGGTGACGGTGGTGAAGGACACCCATGGCGCATAGAAAACCGCCGCCCGTGGTTTGCTCACCACGGTTTCCTGGCTGGCACCGTAGCAGGTAACGACGGGGTTGTATCCCCTGCCCCTCAGATAGGCGGCCAAAAGCAGGGCGGCACCGGGGGCCAGGCCCCGGTTGGGTCCCACGCAGCATTCCTCCACATAGTATCCGCTGGGCACCAGGATAAGCACGTCTTTGTTTTCAGATAAAAAGTCCTTGCCCCCTTTCCGCCAGGGGTTGGCCTCCTCCAGGCCCAGGGCCCGGGATTCGGCGGCCTCTCTCCGGGCGGCCATCCGCCGGAACTGGTCGATCAGGGCCTTGATGTCTTGGAGCTCGGAGGCAGGCGCCGAGTCAATTAAATTCTCTAAAATCACGGCGGCCTGGGACCATTGGCCGCATAGGGCCACGGCCTGGGCCAGGTTTTTGACGAACAGCGGCTTATCCCCCTCTTCCAGCTGACGCACCAAATCCAGCTCCCAATAGGCCTCCCGCGGCCGGTCCGCCATGAGCAGCACCGCGCCCAGGTTATTGTGCGCCTGGGGGTCCTTGAACATCTGCTCCACGATTATCCGCACCAGCGCTACCGCCGTGTCCCCGTCCTTGGCCTCCAGGGCAAAAGAGGACATTTTCCTCGCCTCGACCAACACCTCCAGCCGGTTCAGGGGCATGCGCCGCAGCAGGGACGCCGCCTCATTCCCCCGGCCGGATTTTAGCAAATCCCAGGCGCGGGTCAGTTGGCCTGGAATATGTTCGGGGTCTGTCTGGAAACTGTCGCCGGCAGGATCAGAGAACCCGGCCAGGCCAAATCCAGGGGAATCCGGTGAAGTAGGATGGCCCTTGGTGTCTTTCATGCTTAAAACTCCCTTTAGGGGACGAAAATACACTCCTTATTTAGGCTGGAATCTGCCCGGACTGGGGTTATGCAGGCCTCGTGCCAAAGGAATCTTTGGCGTTTTTCAGGGCAAGTTATTGTATTGTTGATTATTTTTGCTGGGGGCCCTTTCTT
>ENA-OSEO01004708-OSEO01004708.1-sediment-metagenome-genome-assembly--contig:-NODE-4708-length-13952-cov-4.000505_pt1 | contig 13952 bp, 12 predicted proteins | sample MGYA00237883_ERZ534232 | MGnify/ENA metagenome assembly ERZ534232 | reverse complement strand
TGGGAGGAGAAATAGAAAATGACTCTATCGGAAGAGGAGAGGTTCTCCTTTGCATAGGCTAGATCCAGGAGTAACTGGGCTCTGCTTGCCGCCTCCGTGCCCCCCGCCGACCCATCGTCGATCCGCAGATGGACCGTCCAGCCCTCCCGGGCCAGTAATTCACTTAAGGCCCTGGCATCATCATCCGTATAATCTAGATTAGTTACTGGGGAGATGTAACCATCGAATTTACTGACACCGTAAAGAAAGGCATAGGTCTTTCCCTCCTCGGGATTCTGGAAGGAACAGGAGGCGGATACAAGGGTCAGCATGACCACAAGGATGGAAAGCAGCGGATGAAGCCGACACAGGGGGGGAGTAAAGGTTTTATTCATTTCCGGTTTCCTTTGCCCTTTTAAACAGCGAGGCTTGAAGCCGGGCACCTAAACCAAAGGCAACGGAGTAGGTCAGATCTCTTCTTAAGAACACCACGATTTCCGGAAGAAGATCCAGTGTTATGGGAGAGTGTGTAATCTCCCCGTATCGAAGAAGGATGGAAAATTTGATGGCAGGAATAAAAAACCACTGATAGGTATAATCATAATTTAAAAGATTGCCGGATAGGCCGCCCCCGAATCCCAGGAAGCCACTCCAGGTTCCAGGAAAGCAGAAAAGATCTAGCCCTGCCTGCAGACCGGAAAATCCGCGGTAGGAGATGTCCTCCCGGAGCACTGATGGTGCTGCCCCGAGCCCGCCGGCATAAATTCCCATTTTCAGGGTAGGAAGATTCAGATCTACACCGGAATTAAAGGTCAGGAGGGTTTGGCTTCCCGGCGGAAGAAGTTCCCCCTGGGAAAGAAGGGCAAAGAGGGTGAATCCATTATGGGAGGAAAGGGAGATCGCCCTGGGTTTACTGGAGAGTGGGAAGAGGGTTGTAAGGGGGATTAAAAAAATTGTAAAGAACAGTATACTTCCTTTAATTTTCATTGTATATAAAAGATGTACACACTTATAGGAAAAATCAAGGGCAGTATGAAAAATACCAGATTACATATATTATTTCTTATCTCGCTTCTCTCCCTCCTCTCCTGCCGGGGGGAGGAAAAACCCTTGGAGATCTCTCTGCCTCCCACACCGGTCCTCTCCGTGCAGAGCACCTGGGCCGTGGTAAAGACAAGTCATGTCCGATTGAGGGAGAAACCGGATGTGGAATCCAAGGCTCTAGCAACCCTCTGGCGAGGGTCGGTGTTGGAGATCATCTCCCGGGAGGCCAGAAAGGTGGTTTTAGAGGAGGAGGAGAATTACTGGTACAGGATTAACTACGACGGACTCTCCGGCTGGGTTTTCGGTTTCAATCTTGATTTTTACGATTCCCGTTCCACTGCGGAAAGGGTCTCCAGGGAGATGAAATAATGGAACGGTTTCTTGAACTCCTCCCGTGGTTTCTGCCACCTCTTTTAGGAGCCTTCATAGGCTATGTAACCAACAGCATTGCCATTGCAATGATCTTTCGGCCCCATAAAAAATATAAATTTCTTGGGATTACGGTTCCCTTTACCCCTGGAATTATCCCCAAACAGCGTTTCGAACTTTCCCAAAGCATTGGGAAGATGGTTTCCCGGGAACTGCTGACAGAAGACGCCGTAAGGAAGCAGACCGGTTCTCCGGGATTCCGGGAGGGGATGCTGAGGGGAATAGAGAGTTCCACGGAACAACTCTTTTCCGCACCTCTGGGGGAACTTCTTAACAGGAGAGAAGGCTCTGCCCGGAACCTAATCGACGGCCCGGCGGGAGAAGAATCCCTCCTCTCTCTTACAGGAAAATCCTTTGTGGAAGGGGAGGGCTTTCCCCTTCTCATTAAGGAAGCGGTTTCAAAAGCCTTGGCCTATGTAGCCGGAATTCCTGTAAACCGCTTTTTCCCCAACCCGGAAAGCCGGCAGAGTGCCGTAACAAAGATTCTGGAGATCCTCTCCTCCCCGGAGCTTTCAGAAAAGGTAAAAACCTGGGTCTGCCAATGGCTGTCCGGCCAAAGAGATAAGAATACCCCTCTCTCTCTCCTGGTTTCGGAGAAGGATCTGGCAAGACTGGTCTCCCTCCTGGACACCCTTTACCCGGGGATTAGGGGAAAGCTTTTCGAGTACCTGGATAAAAAGGAGGTGCGGAAGGATCTGGAGAAAAGAGGAAGAAAGCTTCTCCGTGCTGCCCTGGACAGGTTCAACAGTTTCCAGCGTTTCTTTATTATGGCCGGGCAGTTTGACAGGAATCTTGAGGAAAACATGGGTGCTCTGGTTTCCGACATGATTAAGGCCCTCCAGGAAACAGCGGACAAGGAAGAGACCCTGGAACTGTTAAAGAACAAATCCTTCGATAAGCTTAATCAATTCCGGGAAACAGGGATAGGAGAGATCTGTGAACGTTTTCCCAGGCTGGAAGAAAAGATCTGTACTGTTATAGAATCCTTTTTCCGTTTTCTAAAAAGACCAGGGGTGGGAGAGGCTATAACCTCCGGACTAGGTGGCCTTGACCGTTACCAGGGGGAAACTCTAGGCTCCCTGGCAGAATCCCTTTTTAAGATCCAAGTCCGGGACTGGGAATCCGGGATAAGCTCCTTTATACTAGACCGCCGTAAAACCGGTGGTTTGGGAGAATCCCTCTCTCCCTTTGTGGAGGGTTTCATCCAGAAGAATGCCGAATTAACCCTAGGCAGTTTTTTAGGTTTTACCCAGGAGAAAAAATCGAACCTGGACTTGCTACTCTGTAATATCCTAATAGAATTAATTAATAAGAAAATTCCAGAGATCCTTGAAAGTGTAAATATCCAGGAACTGGTGGTAGACAAGATCGACAGCCTTGATATAGGGAAGATGGAGGGGCTGATTCTAGAGGTTGTGTCGAAGCAATTGAAATGGATAAATATTTTCGGAGGAATTCTGGGGGCTGTAATAGGAATGAGCCAGGTAATATTGAGAATTCTAGGATTTTAACCGGAAGTTGAATGGAAAAAGTTAGTATTGTTTTAGTGGAGGGTTCTAAGGAGGAAGCAGAGATGCTCTCCCTCTTCTGTAAGGAAACGGAATTGCCTCTTCTTCTCTGTAATTCCCCCAAGGAGATGATGGAGGCCTTAAAGAATAGGAATCCTGTTCTCCTCCTCCTTAGCTGCAACAGAAAAAAGGGTTTTCTCTGGGAGCTCTGTAATCTTAGGAAGGAAGACGTGAAAGATCAGGCAAGACAGATTGTCCTTCTGGGAGATTCCATGGAGGAGATCTCCTGCTTTCTGGAAAAGGGGGCAGAGGATTTCATTAAAAGGCCTTTCTCCTTCCAGGAGCTAAAGCTTAGGCTTAAGGCAGCTTTAGTTCGCTTAGCAAACCAGGAGGAACTCCTGCGGGAAAGGGAATTTTTCAAAAAGGCCGTAAAACAGGAGGAGGAATTCTCCTCCAGAATTCTGGACCGACAGCTCGCCCTTAAGGACACCCTTCACTCCATGGCGGATATGAAAAAGAATCTTATTAAATCCAATAAAAAGCTGGAAAAACTGGCTAAGTTCGATCCCCTCTCGGGTCTTCTTAACCGTCAGACCCTGTTCTCCGTTTTGGATATGGAAGTGGAAAGGGCTATCAGAACCGGTAGTCCTCTCTCTGGAATAATGTTGGATCTGGATTATTTCAAAAGGATCAATGATTACTACGGCCACCCGGTGGGGGATTTTGTCATACAGTCCCTGGGGGCCTTGCTCCGTTCCTCCCTAAGAAAGTATGACCAGGCGGGAAGATACGGGGGGGAGGAGTTTTTTATAATCCTTCCAGATACAACCCAGGATCAAGCCTTTTCCTGGGCGGAAAGATTCAGAAAGCATCTGGCCTCCACCACCCTAAAAAAGGCTGAATATTCCTTTTCCATCACCGCCTCCCTGGGTATTGCCCAGTTCAGGGCCGGAGAAACCAGGGAGGACTGGGTTTCCAGGGCAGATAAGGCGATGTATAGAGCAAAGGATGCAGGCAGGAATACCACCATCATCGAGGATCACTGATTCTCGCTTCTGAAGATCCTGATTTTATCCCTTTCAACCCTAAGCCCGCACTCTGTTCCCAGGGGCGGAGGGGCTTTTTTGGAATGGACCCTTACCACCGATCCCCCCACCAGAACCTCGCTTTCAAAATAATGACCCCTGTATTCCCGATATACCAACCTGCCCGAGAAATCGGCAGGAGAACCGGGAGGGAGCAGCTCCGCATCCCAGGGCCGGAAAAAGACTGTTTCCTCCTCCCGCTGCAGGGTGTTGCCCTTCCCCAGAAAGGTAGCTGCAAAGAGGGTCTTGGGATTTCGGAAAATATCCTCCGGTATTCCCGATTCCCTTATCCTCCCCTCCTGCATTATACAGATCCGATCGCCAAGGCCCAGGGCTTCCTCCTGGTCATGGGTAACATAGATGGTTGCCAGGGAGAGTTCTTTCTGAATCCTCTTTATCTCCCTGCGCATACTCTCCCGCAGGGATTCATCCAGGGCGCTTACAGGTTCATCCAGGAGAAGAACCGGGGGCGAGGGGGCCAAGGCTCTTGCCAGGGCAACACGCTGCTTCTCTCCACCGGAAAGTTCCGTTATCCTTCTTTTCCCGTAGCCTTCAAGCCTCACCAGGGCAAGGAGTTCCTCGATTCTTGCCTTAATCCTCCTCTTATCCCACCTTCGGGTTTCAAGTCCATAACCCAGGTTTCCTTCCACTGTAAGATGGGGAAACAGGGCGTAATCCTGAAATACCATACCTATGTTTCTTTTATGGGGAGGTATGGGAAGGAGATCCTCCCCATCCAGAGATAGGGAACCTGAATCTGGTCTTAAAAGGCCACTTATTAGGAGCAGGGTTGTGGATTTTCCGCTCCCCGAAGGGCCGAGAAAGGCTAGAAACTCTCCCCGTTCCAGGGTAAAATCCAAGGACAGGGAAAAGTTAGGCCAGTTTTTCTTTAGTCCCTCCACTTTTAATGCCATATCTATTCCTCCCTTCCCTCGGTTTTCTGGATTATAAAAAAGGCAACTGTGCAAAGAAGGATAAGAATTGTCCCTAAGGCACAGGCCCCGTTAAAATTATAGGCTCCAATCAGTCTGTAAAGGGTAATTGGTATTGTGGAAGCCCTGCCTGATAGAATCAGAAGAGCCCCCTGAAACTCCCCCAGAGAGATTGCAAAGGCAAAGGAAAGACCGGAAATAAGGGAGGGCAGAAGCAGGGGGATCTCCAGGGTTCTAAAGGCGTATCCAGGAGATGCTCCAAGAGTGGCTGCAGCCTTTCGTAAGGAGGGGGTAATGCTCCTTGCTGCACCTGCTACACCCTGGCTTATGAAGGGAAAGGAGAGGATGCTGTGGATCACCCCCAGTAGGAGAAAGGGATTCCCATAGGAGTGTAGGAGAATAAGCCTGGAATAACCCAGCCCTAGCACCAGGGAGGAAACCCCCAGGGGCAGAAGGGAAAGGGGGAGTAGAAAGGGATATCCCCCCTTTCTTGCGGACCAATAACCGCTTAAGGTGCCAAAGAACCCAGCAATCAGACAGGTGATGCTGGCAACTATCAGGCTGTTCAGCAGGGAGGGCAGAATCAACCCCAGGCTGATATTCTTTGTAAAAAAGAGATCCCTGTAGGCCCTAAAGGTGAAACCTGATCCCTTATCCCAACTGGAGGAAGCAAGAAGGGAACGGATTATCACCGATACAAGGGGGGCTAGGATTACCATGACCACTGTAAGGAGGTAGAGAACCAGGAGGGGCTTTACAACCCAGGAACCGCCAGTGTATTCCGAGAACCTCTTTCCGGTGGTCTCGGAAGAGATCCTTCCGGAAGATTTGTTAAGGTATCTTAGGTAGGGTAGAGTGAATCCCAGGGATACCAAAGTAGCCAGAACGGAAAGCCCCCCAGCCAGGGAGAAATTCAGATCCATTCTTGCAAGCCTGTAGATTTCCACCTCCACGGTGGTGAATTTGGGACCTCCCCCGAGCACCAGGATGATGGCAAAGCTGTTGAAGCAGTATAGGAAGGTTAGGAGAGCGCTGGCGGAGAGGGAGGGAACCAGATAGGGGAGGGTCACGCTCCGGAAAAGCTGGAACCGGTTTGCACCAAGAAGCCGGCCTGCCTGAAGGAGACTCTCCGGTTCCCTCTCCCAGGCGGAGGAAACCAAGCGGAGGCAGATGGGGAAATTGTAAAAGGTATGGGCTAGAACAATCGCCCTAAGGGAATAGAGGATTCTTAAGGGAGGTTCCTCCAGGGAGAACAGGAGCATCAAGGCTCTGTTAAGATACCCGGAATTACCGAAGAAGAGTACAAACCCCAGAACCACAAGAATCGAGGGCAGGACAAAGGGAACCGTACAGAGAGCCTTTATAAGCTTCTTTCCGGGAAAGGAGTACCGTGCCATAAAATAGGCTCCCGGAATCCCCAGGAGCAGAGAAAAGAGGGTGCTTAAAAGGGCTTGATAGAAGGTAAAGGCGATTATCCTGCGATAATAGGGGGAGCGCAAAATCTCTGCCAGGGGAAACCCGGGGGATTCCCCAGAACCGAAAAGCCCGGTATACAGGAGAATCCCGTAGGGTACAAAGAAGAACAGGGTTAGATAAAGGAGTACAAGAACCAAAGCCCCGGTTCCCTGGGGCTTTAATAGGCTCCTGCTCCTAACTACCGGGAAAGAAGATCTACCCATTCTTTAATCCAGGAATCGGTGTTGGACTCAATGCTCTCAGGATCAAGGAGAAGCAGCTTTTCCGGAATCGGAGCAATATCGTAGGATTCGGGGAGCTTTACATCCTCTACAACCGGGTACATCCAGTTTGTAAGAGGAAGGATCTCCTGAGCCTCCGGGGAGAGGAGGAAATCTATGAAATCCCTGGCCTCCTCCTTTCTGCTGCTTTTTCTTACCAGGGCAACTCCTTCTATCTGGGCATAGTGGCCTTCCGGGAAAAGGGCTGCCCGGAAATGGTCGGTATCCTCGTATTCTTTATGATACGCAGGACTGGAGGTGTAGCTTAATACCATCGGTGCCTCCCCGGTGGTGAACATACCATACCCCGAATCCCAGCCCTCGGTTACTGTAAGAATCGAGGGTTTGAGTCTTTCCCAATAGGTAAGATAATCCTCCCCAAACCTGGCAACGCTCCAGAGGAGGAAACCTAATCCCGGTGTGCTGGTTCTAGGATCCATTAAAATCAGGGAATTTTTGAACCTGGAATCCGTAAGATCCTCCAGGGAGAGGGGGGGAGAGGTGATTTTACGGGAATCGTAAATTACGGCAAAGAACCCATAATCATAGGGGATAACCGTAAAACTGGGATCAAAGAGGAGTTTTTCCGGAACCTTTTCCAAAGCCTTGGATCTGTAGGCTTCAAAGATCCCTGCCTGGAGAGCTTTGGGGAGAAGATTGTTATCAATCCCGATAACCAGGTCCGCCTTCGGGCTGTTCTTTTCAAGAATCGCCCTGGCAAGAACCTGTCCCGAATCCCCAACAGAAATGAAGTTAACATCCCTTCCCTTCTCTTGCTTATAAAGCTCGGAAAGCCTTGGGGCAGGACCCCATTCGGAAACAAAGGAGTCGTAGGCATAGATTACAAGACTCTCCTTTTTTACAGTTTCCCTGGTGCAGGAAAAGAAAAGCAGGGAAAATACTCCCACCACCAGGATAAAGATAGATTTTAAGGTTTTCATCTCCTTAACCTCCTGTCCGGATAAACAGGAATACAACTAATAGAGTATTCTCTTTTACCGGGATAATAAAAATCTCTGTGTGGGATAGACTGTCAGACTCCCTACGCTGGAATTACCCAGATCAGGTTCCTCGGGTATAATCTCAGGCTTCCCAAAAGGGATAACCACCCCACGACAATTAAAATATACATCCCCCTGATTCTTAAGTCAATTGCCAAGATCCAATTAAAAAAGGGGTAAGATAATTGTAAACCTGCTTCCCTCTCCCGGGCTGCTCTCCACAAAGATCTCTCCGTTATGCAGGAGAAGGATGTGCTTGACAATGGCAAGACCGAGACCCGTGCCTCCGAGATCCCTGCTGCGGGCCTTGTCCACCCTGTAGAATCGTTCAAAGATCCGGGGAAGATCCTTTTCCGGAATACCGCAGCCTTTGTCCTGGATAGTAATTTTTACCTTGTCCCTTTCTTTACAGACACCAAGGGTTACCTCACTCTCCTTAGGGCTGTACTTGATGGCATTATCCAGAAGATTCACTAAGGCCTGTTCCATTAAAACCGGGTTTGCAGGGATTGTAAGGGTGTCATCCTTGGAGCATATAAGGAGGATCTCTTTTCCCTGGGCCTTGCTTGCTACCACCTGAAGGGCGCTGTCTATTATCTCGGAAAGATTGCAGGGTTCTGTCTCCAGTCTTTTTCCTTCCCCCTGTTCAAGCCTGGATAGGATAAGAAGATCCTCGATGATCGCTGCAATCTGATCCACCTGTTTGCCGATGATCTGAAGAAAATGCCTTGCCGTCTCCTTCTCCTCCAGGGCTCCCTCGTAGAGGGTTTCCACAAAGCCTTTTATGGATGTTATAGGGGTTTTTAGCTCGTGGGATACATTGGCCACAAAATCCTTACGGACCTCCTCCAGATGCTTTATCCTGGAAATGTCATGCAACACCAGAAGGATTTTATTCCCCTTTATCCTGGAAAGATGAACCTGAAGATGGGTTTTGGGATATCCCGGGAGTATTATCTCCCTCTCCACTGGTTTCCCACTTGCGAGAACTATCCTTGAAAGGCCTTCCAGTTCCGTATTCCTGAAGGTTTCTAAAAGGCTGTGTTGCACCGCCTTATCGGTCTCTGTATTAAGGAGTCTCAAAGCAGCAGGATTCAATTCCTTTATTATCCCCTGATCATCCAGAAGGATCACCGCATCCACCATGCTGGAAAGGATTGCGGAAAGTTCATCCTTCTGTTCTGTAAGGGCTGACATCTTTTTGCGTAGTTCCTCTGCCATCTTTTCCAGGGTCTGGGAAAAGTCGAGGAATTCCTTTGCCTCATCCTCCAGGCCCTTGTCGGAGAAATCTCCCCCAGCATAAGCTTCCGCCTGAAGGCTCAATCTCTTAAGGGGCCGGAGGATTTTAAGAAAGATCGAATAGCTCCACAGAATTGTAAAGAGGAGGGAAAGAAGAGAGACGGAAAGAAAGGTAATATGCTGAGCTTGAATAATCCTTTCAACTCCCATAAGGGGAAGAGCAGTGCGAAGAATCATCTGAATTTTATCCCCCTCGTATACTGGCAAGGCCAGGTAGAGCATCTCCTTGTTCAGGGTATAACTGAACCGGACGGAAAAGGCAGAATCTCCCAAAAGGGCTCTCTGAAATTCAGGCCTGTCGGAGTGGTTGTTCATGAGGGATATATCCGCCTGGGAGTCTCCTATAACCTTACCATTAGGTAGGATAAGGGTAATCCGGGTTTGGGATTCTCTTCCGATGGTTTTACAGAATCTGTCTGCCTCCTCCGGTTTAGAATAATAAAGGGTGGAAAAGATATTGGAAAGAAGTCCCGCAGTCTGTTCAAGATCGCTCTCTCCCTGGGTGTAAAGGGTTTTGCGGAGATTGGAAGCGGAGTAGAGGGCAAGGGAGATATTTACCAGGATAATAAGGCCAAGAAACACATAAAAATTAAGATATATGGTTTTTCTTACCACTCACTCCTCCTGCATCCTGTAGCCTATTCCCCTTACTGTCTCAAGATGTATGCCCAGATTCCCCAGTTTCCTTCGGAGACCCAGAATTTGAACATCCACCGCCCTTTCGGTTACAGGATAATCTTTGCCCTTTACAGCGCTGATTATCTGGTTCCTGGAAAAGACCCACCCTGGGTTACGGACAAGAAACTCCAGAATGGCAAATTCTGTGGCACTTAAAACCACCGGTTTTCCGGCACAGGTAACTTCATGCTTCTGTGTATCCAGGGTTATGCCATGGATGCTTAGAACCGGTTCCCTGTTTTTGTCTGGTACAGATCTGCTGCGGCGGAGAATTGTTCTTATTCTGGCAACTAGAACCTTGGGGCTGAAGGGTTTTACCATGTAGTCCTCTGCCCCCAGCTCAAGGCCCAAGATTATATCAGAATCCTCCCCCTTGGCTGTAAGCATCAGGATAGGTATATACCTGGTGGTCTCCCCCTGTTTCAGGGTTCTGCAGACCTCTAGACCGTCCATTCCGGGAAGCATGAGGTCAAGAAGGATAAGATCGGGATTATTTCCCCTGGTCTCCCTAAGGGCTTCCTCCCCAGTTCTTGCTGGGATTATTTTATACCCCTCCCTGGATAGATTGTACTGCAGAAGTTCCAGTATGTTTTTATCATCCTCCACTACAAGGATTCTTTCCCCTGCCATGGCTCATTCTCCCTTCCGTTTTCCTAAATATTCAGCTCTACATGCTTTCCTGTGATGTCGTAAACAATCCACTCACAGATGTTTGTGGCATGATCCCCAAGCCTCTCCAGATACCGGCTTATGAACATTAGATTAGCTGATTGTTTTATGTATTTGGGGTTTTCCATCATATAGGTAAAAACCTCCCGGAGTACCTGGTCGTGGAGATTATCGATCTCATCATCCCGTTTGGCTACCTCGGAAGCCAGGAGAGAGTCTCCCTTCATAAAAGCGGTAAGAACATCCCGGATCATCCCTGTACCTATTTCCGCCATCCTGGGTATATCTATCAGGGGTTTCATGTAGACCTCATCTGCCAGCCTTAAAACCGCCTTTGCTATATGCACCGCATGATCCCCCATCCGCTCAAGTTGGGTGACTATCTTAAGAGTGGTTATGATGTGCCGGAGGTCTCCTGCAACAGGCTGTTCCTTTGCTATAAGAAGAGTGCAGCGGTCCTCAATCTCTATCTCTTTGTTGTTTATTTCCTCGTCCCTGTCTATTATTTCCTGGGCAAGAAGGATATCCTGATCAAGAAGGCATTGAATGGCTCTATGAATAGCCTCCTCCACCAGGGTACCCATTTTAATTATCTCCTGATTGAGATCATTTATAGCCTTTATATAGTGAACTCTTGTGGTCATTTATTTTCCCCTGCTTAACCGAATTTTCCAGTTACATAGGCTTCGGTACTGCTATTTTTTGGATTAAAGAAGATCTGTTCCGTGGAACCGGTCTCTTCTATTCTGCCGTTAAGAAAAAAGGCAGTGGTATCCGATATCCTTCCCGCCTGCTGCATATTGTGGGTAACAATTACGATAGTATAGTCCTTTTTTAATTCATCGATAAGGTCTTCTATCCTGGCGGTGGAGATGGGATCCAGGGCCGAGGAGGGCTCATCCATAAGGAGAACCTCCGGCTCCACAGCCAAAACCCTGGCAATGCATAGACGCTGCTGTTGGCCGCCGGAAATCCCCAGGGCTGGTTTATGAAGCCTGTCCTTAATCTCCTCCCAAAGGGCAGCGGATCTGAGACTTTTTTCAACAATCTCATCCAGCCGGGAACGTTGCTTTATCCCATGGATCCTCGGGCCGTAGGCAACATTGTCGTAAACCGAAAGGGGAAAGGGATTAGGTTTTTGAAACACCATGCCGACCTTCTTCCTTATCTCTATTACATCGCAGTCTGGCTTGTAGATATCCTTCCCTTCAAAACAAACCTTTCCGAATATTCTTACTCCGTCGATAAGATCATTCATCCTGTTTAGGACTCTTAAAAAGGTTGATTTCCCGCACCCTGAGGGACCTATCAGGGCTGTTACCCTGTTTCTTTCGATCTCCAGGAACACCTTATCCAGGGCCTGAAAGGTCCCGTAAAAAAGATCTAGAGACTGGACCGAAATTTTGCTGTTACCCAATGAATCCTCCCATTATAGTCCGAATTTCCGGTTTCTTCCCCGGATCAATAGTGTGGTAAGTCCATTTACCAGAAGGATTATAAAGATAAGCACCGCAGCGGTGGCAAAGGATCTTTCAAAGGAGATTGCTTCGGAAAAGAGTAGGTAAAGATGCAGGGACAAAACCCTGGCGGAGGAGGAAGGCCCCCGGACCAGGTCATAGCTGGATCCCAGGGTATAAAGGAGTACCGCCGTCTCCCCAACGGTTCTTCCCAAGGTCAGCAGGATTCCTGTAAGTATTCCACCGGAAGCCGCAGGAAGGGTTACTCTTATAAGGGTCTGCAGTTTTGTAGCCCCCAGGGCAAAGCTGCCTTCCCGGAAGGCGGAGGGAACGGATTTTAAAGCCTCCTCGGTGGTTCTTATCAGGGTTGGCAGAATCATCATTGTAACAGTAAGGGTGCCGGAGAGAAATCCTATACCCATACCAAGGATCTGAACGAAAAAGATATGTCCGAAGATCCCAAAAATAATTGAGGGTATGCCCGCAAGGGTTTCCGTCCCCCTTCTTAGGAGATCAACAAAGGTATTCTGTTTTGCATATTCTATAAGGTAGATAGCTGCGGCAATTCCAAGGGGGGTTGAAAAGAGGAGTGTAAAGAGAATCAGGAAAAGGGTGTTTAAGATTATATAGGAAATTCCTCCCCATTGACCTGATCTTGCAGGAGGCTCCAATAAAAAACTAAAGGTAAGATTCGGCCCGCTCTCCCTTCTAAGAACCTGAACAATTCCAACCTTATCCTCTGGTATATCAAGATAGGGTACAACCGCGACCGATCCGGCCAGAGTAGAAAGAAGATCCATAATACTCTCCCCCTCCCGCACAGGTCTCGGCACCCCCCGCAGGGCGGAAGCTGTAGCTGCGATATCCTCCGACCCTTCCCTGTAAAGCAGGGTTACAGGAAGATCTCTTCCTCCAAGGTCTTTCCAATTGCTTATTTTTCCTGAAAGGAGCTCTTCAAGCTCTTCCTCTGTTATCTCGGATAAGGCACGGTTGTTATAAACCTCCAGGACGGAGGGATGAACCGTCAGGGATCTCTGCCTGAGGGGTATAATCTTCACCCTGCTGTCCTTTGACACCACCTTTTCATATTCCGCAGGGAGAAATCCTAATCCACCCGGGGTTCCGGCAACCCTTTCGAGCATTTCCTCGGGAGTGAGAACCTGGATAAGATGACCAGGAGGCTGATCCGGAAGTAGGTATTCCATCTCTTCTGATTCATCTTTAAATAGGAAGGCTTGAACAGGAAGATCCTGACCTGTATAAAACCCCCAATTCTCCCTTCTCGGTTTTGAATAGAGGGTTACAAGATCGTAGATGGCAAGATCACGGATTTTTACACCCCTGTGGGTTATAAAAAAAATGCCATTACCCTTTTCCGGCCTAAAAACTATCTCCTGCCGGGGTGTAACAGGGTAGGCTTTTACTGTTCTTGTATAGAATCCCTTAACCAGAACATACCCCAGGATCCATACAAGAATAATCAAAGAGAGGGCTGTAAAGAATCTGATTATTCCCAGGGCAATCTTTTCCTCCCTTTTTGCCCTTCTGGTTGCCTTGCTTATACTTGTCATGGCCTTAAAAGCTTCCCGATATTATTTTTAAGGAGTCTCTGGACCAGGAGGTTCAACCCTAAAATGAAGATAAACAGTACCAGAGCTGTGGTAAAAAGGCTTGTCCAGTGATCATCCGCAGCATACTTCATGTCCGTCGCAATATTCATGGTGAGGGTCCTGGTAAGGGAGAGAAGGCCCTTTGGCATGGTAATTGAGTTTCCAGCCACCATAAGTACTGCCATGGTTTCTCCCAGGGAACGTCCAAGACCAAGGATTATTCCTGCAATAATTCCCGATTTGCCTGCGGGCAGACAGGTTTTAATAAGGGTTTGCCAATGGGTGGCACCCAGGGCAAAGGAGGCTTCCTTCAGCTCCCTGGGAACAGCCCTCAGTGTTGCTTCGGTAATGTTGATAATCGTGGGCAGCACCATGATGGCAAGAACCAAGGAAGCGGTAAGTATTCCAAGCCCGGTAGGACTGCCAAAGCATCTCCTTACCCAGGGAGCTATGACAATATAACCAAAGAGCCCAAAGACCACAGAGGGGATACCTGCCAAAAGTTCAACTCCGCTTTTAATAATT
>ENA-OSEO01004705-OSEO01004705.1-sediment-metagenome-genome-assembly--contig:-NODE-4705-length-13960-cov-5.447382_pt1 | contig 13960 bp, 7 predicted proteins | sample MGYA00237883_ERZ534232 | MGnify/ENA metagenome assembly ERZ534232 | reverse complement strand
TACCTCTGGCACAGCTTCTCGATTGATGATGGATCGCGGAACCACGGATGCACGGACGCACACGGACATTCACAGACTCCCACGGACCCACCGAAGAGCGAGCAGCGTCGGTGTCGGTCCGTGCCGGTCGGTGTCGGTCCGTGCGCTTCGCCCTCCGGTGACTCCATCGTCTGGGCCAACCGCGCCGGCGGCAAGACCGAACTGGCCGCGGTCGCCACGCTGCTCGACGCGGTCTTCAAGCCCGACTGCCAGATCCGCATCCTCGGCGGCTCCGGCGAGCAGTCTTCTCGGATGTACGAGTATCTCGCCACCTTCCTGCGAAGCGGATTCGAGGGATGTTTGGCAGGACCGATGCTCAAGGGCAGATGCCGATTCGCCAACGGCTCGACCGTCGAGGTGCTCACGCAGTCGCCCACCAGCGTTCGCGGCACCCACGTCCAGAAGCTCCGTTGCGACGAGGTCGAGCTGTTCGACGAGGATGTCTTCGCGGCCGCCAAGTTCACGACCCTCAGCACCGACACCTGCGTGGGCTCGATGGAGCTGATCAGCACGATGCACCGCCCGTACGGGATCATGCAGCGCGAGGTCGCCGCCGCGAGGAACACGGGGGTGCCGGTCTTCCAGTGGTGCCTCTGGGAGACCATTGAGAGATGCACCGGGCGGACCTGCTCGCAGTGCCCGCTGGCGGGCGACTGCGGCGGACGGGCCCGGCACGCCGGCGGCTACCTCCGGATCGATGACTGCATCGCCCAGATGCGCCGCAGCAGCCGGGCCGCATGGGAGTCGGAGATGCTCTGCCTGAAACCTTCGCTCGAGAACATCGTCTTTGGCGAGTTCGACCCATCGCTCCACGTCCGCCCGGTCGATTACGATCCGAACCTGCCGTTGTACCGCACGCTCGACTTCGGCTTCGTGAATCCCTTCGTGTGTCTCTGGGTCCAGGTGGACGCCGAAGGCGTGGTCCGTGTGATCGACGAATACGTCCGCAGCCGGGCCATGATTGACGTGCATGCCAAGGAGTTGAAGGCTCGCACGCCCTGTCCCGAGGAACAGGTCACTGCCACCTACTGCGACCCGGCGGGCGCCGGCTCCAGCGACATCACCGGCACCAGCGTCGTCCGCGAGCTGCGGAGTCTGGGCATCCCGACCAGGTATCGCCGCAGCACGATCCTCGAAGGCATCGAGTTGATCCGCCGGGCCATCCGCGCCGGCGACGGCACGAGCACTCTGCTGATCTCCCCGCGCTGCCCGCGCCTGATCGAAGCATTGCAGTGCTACCACTATCCGGACAACATCCGTGCTGCGGCCGGGGAGCTACCCTTCAAAGACGGCGTCTACGACCACCCCATCGATGCCCTCCGCTACCTCTTCATCCACGTCAAGCAAACCACCAAAACCGCCGCCCGGCGGTACTGATGGATTCGCCGCGTCTCTGGGGTGCCACTCTTTTTTCGGAGACTGAACCATGAACACAGGATTCATCAAACTCAAACGTTCCAGCGAGACGCTGGAGCTGTTGCATCACCCCAATGCCTTCATCCTGCTGACGGTGATCGCCCTGCGGGCCCGTCGGACGGACGAATTCAATATCCACGACCTCAAGGCGGGCGAAGCCCTCATCGGAGACTGCAAGAAGTACGGCCTGACCCGTGGGCAATATCGCAGGGCTATGAAACATCTCGGACACTGGGGCCTTGCCGCCTTCAAAGCGACCACCCGGGGCACCGTGGCAACCCTTTGTGATACGCGGGTTTACGACATCAACGAAGTCGCAGGGAGCCGGCCGGCGACCAGCACGCGACCAACAGAAGACCAACAAGCGACCACTAACAAGAATGAGAAGAACAAGAAGAGAGAAAAGAAGTGGATCCACTCTGACGGGTGGCACCTCGCGGAACTGCTTCTGAATTCCATTCTGGCGAGGAAAGAGGATTTCCGCCGGCCGGACCTCCGGACGTGGGCCAGCGAGATCGACCGGATGATCCGCCTGGACGGTCGCACGCCCGAACGGATCGAGGCGGTCATCCGCTGGTGTCAGAAAGATCCGTTCTGGTCGCGCAACATCCTGAGCGCCGCCAAGCTGCGAAAGCACTTCGACCGCCTGGAGCTGGAGATGGGTCGGCTTCCCTCGCCCGTGCCGCAAGAGAGCACCCGCGACATGGTCGAGCGGATGGAACGGGAGGGCACGCTGTGAACCGCCCGGAGCAGATGCAGTTCATCGACCGCGAGCTCAAAGGTCTCTGGCCGCAATGGCAGCCCACGGAGGCCGAGGTCCGCGTCTGGCTGTCCGACCTGGCGGCCTTCGACTACGGCGTCGCGCGCACGGCGGCCCAGGCCTGCTTCCGTGAGCAGAGGGCCAACTACCACCGCCCGGTCCTGGGCAAGTTCCTCGCCAAGGCCCGGTCGCTCTCGCCACGGACCGGCGGACGGGCGCATCCCGCGCGGGACGTGGAGACCGATGTCTTCATCGAATGCGTGGAACCCGCGCCGGACCGGCCGCACTGGTTCGGCGTGCGAAAGCCGGTCTACGTCCACCCGCCCTCGAAACAGACTGATCCCGATTACGTCTTTTCCCGCGCCCACGCCCTGCGGACACAGTTCGAGCGCCTCTACGGCGGCCGTTGGGTCATCCGCCGCATCATTCCCATACCCGCCTGATCCGCGACGCCGCCTGCGAAGTTTGGCTCGTAGTGACGCCGTGAGCCGTTGTCTTCTTTGACCTCGAACCCGTCACGAGTGGAAGATATGCCCTAACGGACACACTACAAGCTGGGCTCGACCTTCATCACGCCGAGGTAGGTGAAGTGGTTGCCGTTGTTGTTCTTCGTGGTCGGGGCCAGGCGGATCGTGATCTCGCCCGAAGCGTCGGGCTCGATGCCGGCGACCGTGACGAAGGCCTCGATATTGCCCGCGGCGTTGAGCGCGGCGAAGCCGGAATTCGTGCCTTCGACCGTGTAGCCGGTCTCGCGGTTGTCACTGACGCTCATGCGCGAGGCGTAGAACGTGAAGTCATACGTCTGCCAAGGATCAAGGCCCGTGAGCTTGAAGCTCGGGAAGACGTTGCTCAAGCCGCTGAAGGTCTCGGTGTTGCCGAAGAGCGAGTCACGCGTTGCGTCCGGCGGGAACGACGCCGATGCCAGCGTCCCGTTGGTGTTGGCGCCGTTGAAACGGCTCAGGATCACCAGACTGATCGAGGTCGGGACGTTCTCGGAGGTCACCAGATTCTGGACCCGTGCCCCGACGGTGGCGCCGAGGCTGTCGGTGACGTTGTTCCAGGCGACGACATCGTTCGTCGTGGGCGTGCCGGATGAGCCGAAGTCGAACAGGAGCACCTGCGCGCGGAGCGCACCTTGCATGCTCACCGGGGCGATCTCGTTGCCCGCCAGGTCTCGCACGCCACTGACGTTTACCTCGAAAAGGCTCGTCAGTCGCGTCGCCAGCGCGAGAGTGACGGCCTGCCCGTCGGCATCCAGTTCGACGCCCAGGACCGCATTGTCTCCCGCGTTGACGCGGTAGTTGTCCTTCACGAGGGCGGCATTGGGGTCCAGGCACTCGTCAAACACGAGACGGACATTGAACCCGGTCGTACTCTCCGCCGACAGGAGGGTCGGCGCGTTGACATCGGGCAGGACGTGCAAGATGGCGCCGGCGCTGGCAGCGCTGTACATCGCATTGCTGACTTCGACGGTAAAGACCGCGCCGTCCAGATCGAGCGTCGCCTGGCCGATGGCGTACGTGAGCTCATCGGCGCCGGGGATCGGCTGGCCGTCCTGGAACCACTGGATCGTGTAGGGTGGCGTGCTGTCCACCGCCGCGTGGAAGGTCGCGGGCCGGAACTCCTCGACCGTTTGATCCGCCGGTTCCTCCACGAACACGATCGGCTGCTGCTGCGGGACCTCGTCGACCTGCATCACGCCCAGGTAGGTGAAGTGATAGGAGTTGTTGTTCCGCGCGGAAGGGGCCAGGCTGATCGTGATCTCGCCGGAGGCGTCGGGAACGATCCCGAAAACACTGGCGGTCGCGTCAACATTATTCCCGGCGTCGTAGGCGACGGCCGCGGAGTTCTCACCCGTGACCGCGTAGTCGGTCTCGCGAATGTCGCTGATGCCGAGGCGCGAGCCGTAGAAGGTGAAGTTGTAGGTCCGCTCGCGATCCAAGCCCGTCAGCTTGAAGCTGGGCAGTACGCCGGCAAAGCCGCTCCAGGTTTCCGTGTTGCCGTAGAGCGAGTCTCGCGTCGCGTTGGCGGGAAAGAGCGTGGATTCGAGCGTTCCATTGCGGTTGGGACCACTGCCGTTGAACGGGCGGATCATTCGCAGGCCGACAGCAGTCGACTTGTTGCGCGTGTTGACCACGCCGCGGAGATTGCCCGTGGCCGAGCCGCCGATGGATTCGGTGACGTTGTTCCAGAAGTTCTCAGGATCGTCGGGCGCAGGTCCGTTCTTCGTGGGCGTGTCCGCGCCGCCAAAATCGAAGAGGAAGCTCTGCCCCTTGAGGCCGGACCATTCTTCGAGCATCGCGCCGACGATGGTCTGCCAGAGGGCGTAGCCGGTGGCGTTCATGTGCAGCATGTCTGACCCGAACAGCTCCGGTCGCGGCTGACCCGCGCCGTCGAGCATGGGTGTGAACACGTCGATGAACCACAGGTCGGGCTCCTGGTCGGCCAGAGCCGCCAGGCGCAGGTTCAACTGGCGCATGGGCTCGACGTACGCGACCCGGCTCGGGCTGGGCTTGACCGCGATGAACGCGACGTCCGTCATGGGCAACCGCTCTTTGACCCGCGCCAGGAACTCGACGTATTCCGCGTAGACCTGGTCCACGGACTTGCCGCCGGAGAGGTCGTTGTCGCCTTCGTAGACCAGGACCCGCGCCGGTTGGTACACCGCGACGACGCGGTTGAAGTAGTACAGCAGGTCGCTCATGTAGGAGCCGCCGAACCCGCGATTCATCACTGGGTATTCGGGGAACACGGAGGCGACGTTGGTCCACATGCGAATGCTTGACGAGCCAGTGAACAGGACCGGGTCCGCCGGCGGCGGACTGACGCGGTCCATGCTCTCGAAGGCCTGGATATCCGCCTCGAAACGCGTCGGGTCCTGAGCCCGCGCCTCGAGCGCCGGCAGCAGAACGAGCAGAACCCCCAGTAGACCGAGCAGCAGCTTCTTGCGACCGTGAATCGTCATCAGATCGACCTTTCCTTTTGCGTGGGTTCTTATTGTGCCCACAGGTATCCCCCAGACCATCCATATTGGGCGAGGCGCGCCGCCAACGCGCAGAAGATGCGTGGTTCCAACACTCCGAGCTTCGAACGGGGGATGCGCTACATTGTTCCGTGCCGTCGCAGCCAGCCGACCAGGACCGCGCCGAGGCCTCCGAGCACGAACGCGCCGGGCGCGGGGACGGGACCCGTCACGCCGACCTCTGCCCATCCGCCGAAGCCGAGCGAATAGACACCCGGCCCGAGCGGGTCGAACCAGTGGCTACCGGTAGTCCAATAGTCATCATCGTCGCCATCGGCGATGAACCAATACTCGTGCATGTCCACGAACTCCAGCTCATACCACTCATCGATGTCACGTATCCCATCGCCGTTGTCATCCACCCACTGGTCCAATTCCGCCCAGAGGTAGATCTCGTACCAGGCTTCCTCCAACGGACCGACCGTATCCAGAAGGTCTTCATAGTAATAGCCGGCCCCGACGATGGTGGCAGGCGCCGTGGTTTCAAAATCGATCCACTGTTCCAGGTCGGCGTAGGCCAGGGCGAAGAAATGGCCGGGATCCAGCGTGGCATCCACCTCGAACGTCCCCAGATTCTCAGAGGTCTCGCCTCGCGCGTGAGCGCCCCCGATCGTGGCCTCGGCGGTCACGACAGACGTATTGGGCCAAGTGTCTCCGAGGGGATCGTACTGATCGTCGACTACGGTGCTCCCGTCTTCCGTCGCGTCGGCACAGGCGCCGCTCCAGTAGTAGGGATTGTATGCAGGATCGCCAAAAACCGCCCCCATTCCCCCCATGTCGGCGTACAAGTAGGACGATGCCGCCTGCCCGGCGGTTGCGATCGTCAGGACTGCCAGGACGGCTGCGCACAATGCGCGGGGGCTTTTCATTTCTCTCCTCCCTTGGCTCAGTATCCCACGATCGACACAAATATGTGACCCAGACCAGTTCAGTTTAGTTTAGACCCCTGCCCCGCAAATGTCAAGGCCAAATCACGAAAGGAGCACGGACAAGCGAGTTTGCCCAGGGCACCCGCCCGCCGGATCGGGTGAGCCCGTGTCACCATGGGTTCCGTTGGTCGTAACGCCGCGAGACGCTACTTCTCGTGCCCTGGCGGACCCACCACGGACGGGAGATATGCCCCTGCGGGCATACGGCAGACGAGCCTTGCGCCGGTCTCTGTCGGCACCTGGATCTTGCCGATGCCGATGGGGATGAAATCTCCGCCGTAGGCCTGGCGGAACAGCTCGATGGCCCTCGGGCCGGTGCAATGGCTGGGTCCGGCCTTCCGGATGCCCAGGGCCCTGAATTGCCCGATGATCTCGCGGACCTGGTCGTCCGGCGTATTCACCAAGTGGAATCCCCCCATGACGAAGTACACCTCTTTGCCGAGCATCTCCTTGGCCTTGCGGACGATCGGCACGATGCCCGGATGGGCACAGCCCGTCATCACGACGAGGCCCCGGGTGGTGTCCAGGACGAGCGCCTGCTCGATGATCGCCGTACCCAGGGGGCCGGTCAGGTGGGCGTGCTCGCAGATTTGCTGCGGCCCCTCCGGGATGACGACGCTCGCCCCGCGCGATTTGACGTCCTGAATCAGTTCCGGTGAGGCGGACTTCGGCAGGTACACGGGAATCCCGCTTCGCCGGTCGAGGAATCCCGTCAGGCCGCCCGTGTGGTCGAGATGGTTGTGCGAGATGACGACCAGGTCCACGTCCGACGCGCTGACCTTCAGCTTGTCCATGTTTTCCAGCAGGAGATCACCGCGGGTGCCGGTGTCGAAGAGAGTCGTCTTCTCCAAGCCGGTGATCAGGCAGGAGAACCCCCAATCGGTCCGGCAGTCCTCGCGCAGCGTGTAGTTGTCATAGAGCACGGTGATTCTGACGGATCGCTCGTTCGGTTCGGCTCCGGTTGGGGAGGTCGTCCCGCCACCGGCGCGTCGGACCGCACAAAGCAAGGAGATCGTCAGAAGAACTGTGGTGACGGTCACAATTCGTTGGCATCTGTTGGCGATACGCATGGCTAACCTCTCGATCTCCAGAGCCTCCCAGGGACATGGGCCTGCACGCGCAGGCGAGCAGGGAATCCCTTCCCCGCTGCTGCCAAGTCTTCATTCTATCATCGTGACGGGATAATTGTATCCTGGGAATCGGATCGTCGGTGAGGACTGTGACCGCTCTGCGAGCTGGCGTCGGCGCTCGGGTACAGCGTGGTCGTAGCGCCGATCGCACCGGTCGCGAGCAGACCGCTCAGGAACAGAGTCATCCCCCATGAAAAGCTTCTGCACATAGCGTCACCTCTTCTATCCGCTGCGTTGCGATGTACCCTCCGTGGTTGTCATGGCAAAACGAATGGGACCACCCGGGCGAGCATCCCAACCCGCTCCCAAAGAAACCTCGACAACGTGGACTGATCTACTCGAACCTACTTAGAATTTCGACACTGTGAAGTAATCGAAGTCGACGGGAAGCCTGCTGGTGGAGTCGTAGTCGCCATCCGTGGCGAAGACCCCCACCTGCGGATACTCGAGCATGACCCCTGTGTGTTCGGCTACCTTCGTCCACGTACTCCCATCAGTGCTGTAGGAGCCGATGTAGGTGCTGCCCGACTTGCGAATTCTCAGATACAGTGTCTGCAGGTTGCATTTCACCGCCACGTCCTTGACCGGCTTGCCGTCCTTCTCGTATGTGAACCATATGGTCTGTCGTTGGCTTCCTCTGTATGCCCGCGAGATACGCAGGTAGTGATCCACGCTCTCCTGCACGACGATACCGCCCATCTGATTGAATCTTGACGGCTTCATCGTCAACTTCGTCTCAATCTCAAAGTCAGCGGACCCCGGCGCTCTGACCAGAACGTTGTGCAGGCTGTTGAAATGGGTCCAGTTATCGCCTCTTTGAGTGAAAATGCGCAGACTATCAGCATTGTACTGCATGTTCTGCGACACTTCGTTGTGGCAAGTCCAGCCCGACGTGAGACCTCCGTTGAAGTCGTCCCTGAATATCTGTGTGGCCTGCTGGTCCTCGGCCCCTGTCAGGTCTACGGCCCGCTCCAGTTCCACATAGCGCTCCCTGCTGCCTCCAAACCCACCAGGGAACCAGAAGTAGGGGACCTGTGCCCGGACCCACAGTCTGGTAGCCGAGGAGTCAGTTCGCATGAGCTTGAACGTATAGCGCACCTCTTTCACGTACATCACGTATTCAGCTCCCGGCGGTCCGCCTCTGAGCGTGTCCCAGGCCATCACATGAGTGTCGAAGAAACGATCGTCCGTGAAGTTCGGGTGCTCGACGATGTTGGCGCTTCTCTGAGGACCTGTCGTGTACATAGTCGTATCGCCGTTGCTGCTGAGCTCTGTCGTCAACGTATAATTGGCACTGCTCTGTTGGCTCTGCGTGAGACTGGACAGAATTGCAGACAGGGCATAGACGTCGCCGGCGACCGGAAAGACCTTGCCCAGAAGCCACTCCATAGCCTGCTTGGCTGCCAATGCATCGGGATCGTTTTGGGCCGGAGTGGGCGGTTGGTACATGTAAGTCGTCTGGCTGACCGGTGAGCCGCTTCCACTCCAATTGGTGAAGTCATAGGTGAATGTCAGGACCCCCGGTTCGAAATAGGCCTTATCGTCGTCAGCCGCCAGCATGATCGCACCGGGTTTTGCTTTATCGATGGTCAGGTGGCCGTCCACGTTCGTGAGGGCCACGACCACAGCATACGTATCAGCTTGCCCCGTCTGTGCTGGACCATCCACCTTCCACCTCACCTGGAAGCTCTTGCTGTAGTCAATTGTCGCTACCGATTGCTGCTCCGTGATGCTGGAGTATGCGTCCACGCCCAGTCTTGCCACCGGAATGGTGGTCTGGGCATGTAGGATACCGCTCGTGCATGGGATCAGTAAGGCACTAACGATCAGCGATGACTCCCGATAGAGTTTCATTGTTTGACCTCCTTCTACGGGACTCACAAATGACCGATGTGAGACTCCATTTCCATTCGTGCCAGTGATTGTGTCGCCGAGGATCTGGTGGTTCAGATCAGGGTTCCTCTCTTGTCTTCATAGGCATGGCTCCTACATCGTGTGCTCGTCACGCGGGACAAAAGGGGCGACCTCGGCGAGCATCCTGCACAGCCGAGGTCGCCCTGGTTCCCACAGACCGAGAAGGTCCGTGGGAAGCCCGCCTTCCATGGCAACAACGCATCACCCGTCCATCCGTGGATCGGTTGCTTCCTGCTACCTCCCTCTTCGATGGCTCAGACGGTGTCGGCGCCGCAGAACGGTCGACCGTCGGTGAACTGCCAACGCGCCGCGACCCGGTCAGACTTGATCCGGAGCGTTTGCCCCCTGTCCTGGACCTGCGCGTGCAGGCGAGACTTGCCCGTTGAGCAGGATGCTCTTGAGATCTGATGCTTTGCCGACATGAATCGAGTCCTCCACTCATTCATAAGCATCACTTCCCTTCCGCTTGAGTCATCGCTCGACATGTGCTGCAACGGTGAGACACTGAGGTAGGTTCCTGCCGGCCCGCGCGGAGCCTTGCGCCTCAGACGGCGGGTCCGTCAGGAAGCCCACTCAGGGACGGGACCGAGGCCGGGTGAGAAAAGGACAGCCGCATCGCGACAGGGAGAGGTGTGTATCCGGGGTGAACACGGCGAAGATGCGACTCCAAGGCCTCATAGTGCACCGTTCCATGGGTGACGATTCTATCGTCTTGCCTGCGCGTGTCAACAGATTTTCCGCAGCATGCGGACGAGATTTGTCGAACCGAGACAGGTCGAGAATTGCGGCCGGGCGGCGCAGCGGGTACACTGCGGATTTGAGAACTGCCGGGTGTGTGAGGTTCAGATGAAGATTGCGTTGGGCACGGATCACGCGGGCTACGAGTACAAGGAGCGCATCAAGAAGTACCTGATCGAGAAGGGCCATGAGGTCGTGGACTTCGGGACCCACTCGACCGAGGCGTGCGACTATCCGGACTTCATCTATCCCGCGGCCCGGGCGGTCGGCCAGGGCCAGTGCGACCGGGCCATCGTCATGGGCGGCAGCGGCAACGGTGAGACCATCGTCGCCAACAAGGTCCGCGGCATCCGCTGCGCGGTCGTCTGGAACGAGGAGCTCGCCCGCCTGAGCCGGGCGCACAATGACGCCAACGTCATCTCCATCGGCGCGCGGATGGTTTCTTTCGAACTGGCGCTCAAGATGATCGACATCTGGCTCGCGACCCCGTTCGACGGCGGCCGGCACGCCCAGCGCATCCAGAAGATCACGGAACTCGACCAGTGCTCACTGTAGCCACCGGATCGGCCCGACTTTCTTCTGGCTCATAGGGTGACTTGCGGGTAGGGTTTGTGCGCATTCTGTGCACATGACTACCCCGTTGGGAAGGACATCCGATGAGCACCAGACACGCCGCAATTCTCCTGTTCGTACTGTGTATCGCTCAGACGCCCGCCGCCGGGACGCAGGTCGAGCACCAGTTCCCTCCGATCGAATGGAGCTTCCAAGGCAAACCGATCCCGGAAACACACTGGTCGCCGTGGCTGCCCCTGGGCGTGCAGCAGGTGCTGCGCCTGCAGTTCGGGTTCCGGTTCTCGTCGGGGACGATTGCCGCGAAGTGCCCGGTGAAGCTGACGTTCACGTATGACCCCGCCAATGCCAAGTCCGGGCGCGACCTGCCGATTGCGGTCAAAGCCCAGATGTGCTCGGCGGACTACAACACCTTTGAGAGCGCCTTCGGCATTGCCCTTCCCAACAAGCTCCAGATCGGCTTCTTCGGAGTCACCGGCCTGCCCAGCTTCTTGCCCTGGTGGGACCTGCCCTGGGATTTCTGGGATCTCCTCGGCTCGCTGCCCATCCCGGAGGCCGGCGGCGTCAATGTCCCGGCCATGCTCGAAAGCGCCAAGAACAACATCGGGGTCAACACCGGCTCCACCGACCCATTGCCGCTGGGGACCACGAAGTCCTACCACGATCCGCGGTCGCTGATCTCGTTCGACCTGACGGACCTCGCGGACGAGTACAAGGACGAGCTGGCGCCGGAGATCTTCAACAAGCTCAGCGACGTGCTCGGGGCCGACGACATGGACGACCTGCTGACGATCGTGCAGTTCGCCAAGGACTTCACCAGCCAGGAGCAGGCGGTGGAATTCGTGACGGACCTGTGCGGCGACGCGGTCGAGAAGCTGGCGGAGTTCGCCAGCCTGGCCCTGGAAGGGGATCCCTATTTCTCCGTGGAGGGCGTCCGGCTGAGAGTCCAGGTCCGCTGCTTCATCCCCGGCGGCAAGGGCAGCGGCGTCTACACGCTCTATTTCAGCTCCTCCGGCCAGACGGAGACTCTTACCTTCCGCGATATCACACCCTTCGTGGACACCGGGGACGTGCTGAAGGTCGTCGTGGACGAAATCGCCTATGAATTCCGGCTCCGCCAAGGCCTGACCGCCATCGTGAAGCTCTCGGTGGTGCCGATCAACCTGGACAATGTGGAGAAGGTCGTCTCCTACACGCAGGCGGCGCGGAGCTATACCGAGAGCGATTTCAAGCTGGAGATCCCCCTGTCGAAGTCGGACGACCTGATCCAGGGCCTCCGCGTCCATCCGGGTTATATCTCCGCTTCCGTCAACTGGGCCAGCCCCGGCGTGCCGCTCAAAGGGACGGTGCGAACCTACGACGGGCAGACCCTCGTCAAGACGACCGTCGAGAGCGAGTTCAAGAACGCGCACAACGTGATCGTCACGGACCTGTCGCCGAACAAGACGTATCGGTTCACCGTCGAGTGTCTGACCCCGACGGGACTGACCGTGCAGGGCGGCGAGAAGACCGCGACGACGGTCAGCACCGCCTCCACCCGCAAGGAACAGAACGACATTGCCATCTACGACACGCACAACAATCCGGTCGGCACGTACCGACTGACGAGCGAGTCCGCCACCGCCGACTACACCTACATCGATTTCTCCTGGCAGACCAGCATGGCAGGCTCGACCATGGTGCTGATCTCGCCCTCGTCGGACCTGGCGGCCAACTACCTCGCCTGCGCCAAGAAGATCGACGGCAGCGTCTCCCAGGGCTGGGTGACACGCGACGCCGCAATCGTCCTCGAGACCAGTCACCAGATCCGCATCACCGGGCTCGAGCCGGGCGTCACCTACTACTACAACATCCTGTCCTGGAAATTCGCGGACGATGATCCCACGAAGGACGCCATCGTGGCGGTGGGCAAAGTGGGCCAGATCGCGACGAAGTTCACGGCGCCGCCCGTGGCGAAGGCCAAGGTGCAATGCCAAGGCCAGCCCGCAGCGGACGTCCCGGTCGTGGTGACAAGCCTGGACGATGCCTCCTTTCGCATGACGCTCGTCTCCGACGCCGCGGGCCTGACACCCTTGGTCACGCTGGAGAAAGGCAAGCGGTATAAGTTCTCCGTGAAGGATCACCCGTTCTACCTGGACGCCGATTCGTCGGTTGTGGCGGTCGGGACCAGCGCCTCGGGTCCGTTGTCCGACGTCGTTATTCAGCTTTCCGGCCGGCCCTCGCCCGGCGGGTACGTCTACGATACGCAGGGCCGTCCCCTCAGCGGGGCCACCGTCAAGGTCCTCGGCGGCTCCCCGCGCCAGACCAAGACGGACGCCCAGGGTCATTACAACTTCGCCGGGTTCACGTCCGCCGGCGACGTGGTGATTGAGGCCAGCCAGGCGGGTTACGCGACGCGGCAAACCGCCGGACGGGTCGCGCAGTGCGGCTTGGTGAGGCTGTTCTCCGCTGATAACTGCATCCTGCCCGGTGCCGTGATGGGCCTGGAAATCACCGTCAGGAAGCTCAACGGGGCCCCGATCGACGGGATGACTGTCGCGATCCAAGAAGCGACGACCTCACTTGGCACGGTGACGACGAACGCCCAGGGCAAGGCTGCCTTCTCCCACAACTTCAACGACAACAACGCCGGCACACACGATCTGATCGTCGCGATCCAACCCTCGAGTTCCTCGAAGATTCTGCCGACCAGCACGTCGATCTCCGTGATTGGCGGCGAGCAGCGCCGGATCGAGATCAACTGCCCCGAGGACACGCAGGGCCCGGTGATCGGGCCTCCGGTCGTGACGCGTCCGACTTCGCCCAGCCTGCAGGTGGCCTTCGCCACGAACGAAGACGTGGTCTCGTCGGTCGAAGCCACAGACCCCAAGGGCGTCACGCGGAACTCCCCCTGGACGAAGACGTACGCCCGCACCGGCAGCACGGCCGTCTCCCTCAACGCCGGCGGGGGTGTCTACCGGATGAAGGTCCTCGCGAAGGACCGCCTCGGCAACGCTTCGGAAAGCAGTGTCGTGGAGTACCTGTCCGTCGGCGCCGATCAATGGAACCTGAAGGTCGGCTCGGTGGACAAGACCACGGCGAGCGTCACGTGGAACCGGTATCCCAACGCCGCCGAGTTCAAGAACTACCGGATTGTTCTCGTGCCGCTCAGTCCCGGCACCGGCGCCCCCTTGCAGGCGAGCCGGCGGGAGTTCACGCCGACGGACATCGGCACGACCAGCATCCGGTTTGACGGCCTGAAGCCCGGATTTACGCACCAGGTGATGCTCCAGGCGGATACCGCGGTGGCCACGCTCGCGGCCGAGAGGGCGTCCGCCACCTTCACGACGAAATCGGCGCCGCCGCAGATCCGCAATCTCCAGGTGACGCCCGCGGTGGTCGGACGAGGCCAGAGCCTGAAGGTGACGGCCATGGTCACCGACGCCGATTCGAACATCAAGAA
>ENA-OSEO01004704-OSEO01004704.1-sediment-metagenome-genome-assembly--contig:-NODE-4704-length-13960-cov-7.116113_pt1 | contig 13960 bp, 13 predicted proteins | sample MGYA00237883_ERZ534232 | MGnify/ENA metagenome assembly ERZ534232 | reverse complement strand
TGTTTGGCCTTGATGCTCTCCTGCATCAGGCGCGCGATCTCCTCCAGATCCTCGGGCGTGAGCGGGCGCGGCAGGTCAAAGTCATAGTAAAAACCGTTCTCGATCGCCGGGCCGATGGCGAACTTGGCCTCGGGAAAGAGGCGCTGCACGGCCTCGGCCATCACATGTGAGGCCGAGTGTCTGAGTTCTTCGAGACTGTATGCGGGCATGGCGGGTTCCCCCTTTTGCTTGCTAGCTGACGGTTGCGCTGTTCCCCGGGTCTATGCCCGGGGGCGCAGTAGTGGTGCGGCCCATCGTGATCACACTTTCCAGAAACGACAAAACCCCCGTCGCCATGGGGCGAGAGGGGCTCTCACGCGGTTCCACCCAATTTGCCGGCGCTGCAAAGCAGTGCCGACCTCAAGGTTGCCGGTAACGGGGCGTCCGGGGCTCTATACTCGCGGCTGCCCTGTGGCGACCGTCTTCCAGAGCCGGCTCACAGGGGGTTTTCACCGTGCGGGGGCAAGCGCGGTTCCAGTCTGCGCCACGCTCTCCCTGGACCCCGGGGCCGGTTACTCGTCCTGATCGCAGCCGCTATTCGATTGTGACCACACTATAGCATGCTCACACTCTGATGGCAACAACACAACGCGTCCTGCTCACGCGCTTGCCGCTCTCCTCGCTCCTGTGCTATAGTCGTGCTGTCGTCCCATTGTTAATCGCACGCGATGGAGGTTGTTCACATGCCGTCAGTCAAGGGAACGCAAACCGAAAAGAACCTGCTGGCCGCGTTCGCCGGCGAGTCACAGGCCCGCAATCGTTACACCTTTTTCGCCTCGCAGGCCAAGAAGGAAGGCTACGAGCAGATCTCGGCCATCTTTACCGACACGGCCGCGAACGAAAAAGAGCATGCCGAGATGTTCTTCAAGCAACTTGAGGGTGGCGACGTCGAGATCGTGGCCGCCTACCCCGCCGGGGTGATCGGCGATACCGCCGCCAACCTGGAGGCCGCCGCCGATGGCGAGCGTCTGGAGTGGACCACCCTCTACAAGAACTTTGGCGAGACGGCCAAGGAAGAGGGCTTTCCCAAGATCGCCGTGGTGTTCCAGGAGATCGCCGAGGTCGAGGAGCAGCACGAGGCGCGCTACCGCAAGCTGCTGGACAACGTCCGTCAGGGCAAGGTCTTTCAGCGCGACGAGCCGGTCAAGTGGCGCTGTCGCAACTGCGGCTATGTCCATGAGGGCCCCACGGCGCCCAAGGTCTGTCCCGCCTGCCTGCACGCTCAGGCCTACTATGAGTTGTTTGTAGAGAACTACTAAGCCGGCACGCGCTGCGTCGCCGTCCCGTTTGCATCCGCTCGGCGCTGGTGGTGTATCCGCACCGCCAGCGCCGGTTTGCGTGCCGTGCCAGCGGCGACCCAATTGACCGGCCCCTGTGCCGGTGTTACAGTAAACATCGCAGCACCCAGTAAGGAGTCTCGTGGTTCGCGTTATCGCAGGGAGCGCCAGAGGGCGCAAACTATTCTCAGTGCCTGGCACCGGCACGCGCCCGGTCACCGACCGCGTGAAGGAGTCGCTGTTCGACATCCTGGGCGCCGATGTGGAGGAGAGCACCTGGCTGGATCTCTTCGCCGGCACGGGCAGCATCGGCATCGAGGCCCTCAGCCGCGGAGCGCGGCGCGTGGTGTTCATCGACAAGGCGCGCCAGGCCGTCACCACGATTCGCCGCAACCTGGAGCTGACCGGCTTTGCGGGGAACAGCGAGGTGATCCGCGGCGATGCGCTGCGCTATATCGCGCAGGCCGCGGAGCGGGCGCAGTTCGACTATGTTTACGTCGCGCCGCCGCAATACCAGGAACTCTGGGTCGAGGCACTGCGGGCCCTCGACGAGCGGGCGCTGGATAACCGTTCGCTGTCAGCGCCGTATGGGCAGGTGATCGTGCAGATCCACCCGCGGGAGTATCATCCGGTGGCGCTGCAGACGCTGGCCTTGCAGGACGAGCGCCGCTATGGCAGCACGCTGCTGTTGTTCTATGACCGTATCGAAGATCAGACGGAGGAGCAGGATGCTGCCTCAGGTTAGCCCCGGGGACCGGGTCACGCTGCGCAAGCCGCATCCTTGCGGCTCGTACGACTGGATCGTGACGCGCATCGGCACGGACATCGGGCTCAAGTGCTGTAAGTGCGCGCACCGGGTGATGCTGCCGCGCGGCGAGTTTAACCGCCGGGTCAAGCGCATCGATCCCGCGCCGCGCGATCCTGTTGACACAGAGCAGCGCTGAGCCGGCATGTACACGCTGGACGACACCATCGCCGCTGTCGCGACGCCCCCGGGCGTGGGCGGTATTGCCGTCATCCGCATCAGCGGGCCCGAAGCGCTGGCTATCGCCCGGCGCATCTTTCGCACGGGGCGCGGCACATCGCCGCGGCTCCAGTCCCACCGGCTATACCATGGCTTTGTGGTGAATCCCGACAGCGGCGAGACGGTGGACGAGGTTCTGCTGAGCACCATGCAAGCACCCCACTCGTACACGCGCGAGGACGTGGTCGAGATCAGCGTCCACGGCGGGCCGGTGCCGGTGCGCGAGACGCTGGCGCTCTGCCTGGCCCAGGGGGCGCGCCAGGCCCAGCCAGGGGAGTTTACGCTGCGCGCTTTTCTCAACGGGCGGCTGGACCTGTCCCAGGCGGAGGCGGTGCTGGATGTGATCGCCTCACGCACCACTCAGGCGCTGCGCGTTGCCGAGGCACAGCTCGCAGGCAGCCTCTCGAACGAGATCCGGGAATTGCGCGGGCGCCTCTTGGGCCTCTTTGCCGGGCTGCAGGCGGCGATCGACTTTCCCGAGGATGTCGAGGCCGTAGATATGCAGCCCGAGGTGCAAGCGATCGGCGAGCGCCTTACGTGGCTGCTCGATGAGGCCGAGCGCGGCATGATCTACCGGGACGGGCTGCGCACGGCGATCGTGGGCCGGCCCAATGTGGGCAAGAGCAGCCTGCTGAACGCCCTGCTGCGCACGGACCGGGCCATCGTCACGCCGGTGCCCGGCACCACGCGCGATACGCTGGAGGAGGTGCTGAACCTGCGGGGCGTGCCGCTGCTGCTGGTGGACACGGCGGGCCTGGCGGACACCGACGACCCCGTTGAGCGCATCGGCGTCGAGCGTACGCGGCGGGCGCTGGCACAGGCGGATCTGGCGATCGTCGTCTACGACGGTAGCGTCCTTCCGGCGGAGCAGGACATGGATGTCGCTGCGCTGGCGCGGGGGATCCCTGCTGTGGTCGCGGTGAACAAAAGCGATCTGGGCACGGTCGATGGGTATGCAGAGTTGTTGCCCGAGTCTCCCCACATTCACGTCTCGGCGCTCACGGGGGCGGGCCTCGACACCCTGGAGGAGACACTGCTGGCGGCGGCGCTGGGCGGTGAGGCGCCCGGGCACGACCCCGTGGCCAGCAAGCCGCGTCATCGCGATTTGTTGCGGCGGGCGGCGGCGAGCCTGGAAGACCTGCAGCAGTCGCTGGCCAGGGGAGAGCCGCTGGATCTGCTGGCCATCGATCTCTCCGATGCGATCGCGGCGCTGGGCGAGATCACCGGCGAGCAGGCCAGCGCACAACTGCTGGAGACGATCTTTGCCCGGTTCTGCATCGGCAAGTAGCGGGTGCCTGGCCAACGTGAGGGAATGAGGAGCAGGCTGTGAAACTGGCGATCGTGTTCTCCTGGCTGAATCAGTATGGCGGCGCCGAGCGGGTGCTTGAAGTGGTACACGACATGTACCCCCAGGCCCCGATCTATACCTCGCTGTATCGCCCGTCGGCCCTGCCCGACGCCTACCGCGCCTGGGACATCCGCACCTCCTTTCTGGATCGCATGCCCCTGGCCCGTCGCAAGCACCAGCTCTACCTGCCCTGGTATCCGCTAGCCTTTGAGAGCTTTGACCTGCGCGGCTATGACGCCGTGCTCAGCCTCACCAGCGGCTTTGGCCACGGTGTCATCACCCCCGTCGAGACCGCCCACCTGTGCTATTGCCTGACCCCTGCGCGCTTTCTCTGGAACTATGACGCCTACATCGAGCGCGAGGGGATCGGCCGGCTGGCGCGGCTGGCCCTGCGACCGGCGCTCAAGAGCCTGCGCCAGTGGGACCGGCTGGCCGCGGACCGGGTGGACCAGTTCGTAGCGATCTCGCGCACGGTACAGCGGCGCATCCAAAAGGTCTACCGCCGGGACTCGACCATTATCTACCCGCCGATCGCCACGCGCCTGTCACAGCCGCAGCCGCCCGAGGACTATTACCTGATCGTGTCGCGCCTGATCCCCTACAAGCGCATCGATCTGGCGGTACAGGCCTTTGGCCAGCTGGGCTTGCCGCTCAGGATCATCGGCGACGGCCGCGATCGCCCCATGCTGGAGCGCATGGCAAGGGAGAATGTGCAGTTCCTGGGCTTTGTGGGCAGCGATGCCGAGGTGCGTGATCAGATGGCCCGCTGCCGCGCGCTGATCTTTCCCGGCGAGGAGGACTTTGGCATCACGCCCCTGGAGGCGATGTCGGCCGGGCGCCCGGTGATCGCCTACGCGGCCGGCGGCGCGCTGGACACGGTGATCGAGGGGCGGACGGGGGTCTTTTTCCGCGAGCCCACGCCCGAGTCGCTGGCCGAGGCTGTGCGCCGCTTGGAAGGGATGACCTTTGCCGCGCCGGCCCTGCAGGCGCACGCCGAGCAGTTCAACGAGGCGCGGTTCCAGCGCGAGCTGGATCAGGCGCTGCACGATGCTGTGGCGCTAGTCAGGGCCTAGGCGATCCTGTGGAGCGCTCATAGACAAAGGCCGCGGCAGATCGCCGCGGCCTTTGTGGTGATGCTACTGACACACTTTAGCTGAACCGCTCCCAGCGGCCGTCTCCGTAGAGCACATAGATGCCGCCCCACGGGCTGTAGATCATCAGCCCGTTGGTGAAGGACTGCACGGCGCCATTGAACCCGCGCTCGTCGATGGTCGCCCAGTTGAGAGCGCTGCGCACGCCGTAGGTGTTGCGCCACACCTTGCCGAAACCCCGCTTGGGCTGGTAGTAGCCGGGCGGGGCCACGATGCTGGTGTCCCATTCGGGCTCGGCTGCCGTCCAGGTGTCAGCGACCTGCTGCCAGGTGCCGTTGGCGTTCAAGACATAGATCGTCGTGTTGTCCGATCGCCAGAACATCCGGCCGGCGATAAAGGTCTGCTCGCCCATCCAGATGGTCTTTTCCGTCTCTGTTGCGCATCCCAGCCCCGTCTGCACGCGGGCCACGCTGCTCCAGATGCGGCCAAAGCCCATGGTGGGGATGATGCTGCAGGTTGGCGGTGGGGGCGGCGGTGGCGTTCCACCGCTATCCTTGATAAAGCGCACCGCGTCAAAGGCCATGTACCTGGTCGCGTGGGGCTCGCCGGTAAAGTCGCTCAGGTACACAAACTCCCCGGAGCCTCCGCTAAAGGGAAACGAGCCCAGGCTCACCCACTGGCTGTAGTAGATGTTCTGGTTGACTGTGCGCACATGCTGGGCGCCGTTCAGGTTGACCACATAGTTGGCGCGCGTCGTGGTCGCATACCGTGACGGGATGTAGACCTGCACTTCATAGCTGCCGGGGGTCCCCACATAGGGATACCACTTGCCCCAGTTGTAGACGCCTGATGCGCTATTCTTTGTCCAGTAGAGCCAACCGTTGTAGCCCCACTGCGCACTGCGCCAGGCGCTGGCCGGGCCGCCCCAGATGAACCCGGGGCTGCGATCGTCCACGACAATCGTCGTGCCGGTGGCCGGCGGCGAGGTGCCGCGTGTCCAGGTGAGGTTGACCGCCGCGTTACCGGTGGCCTCGTAGTAGGCCACACGGAAGGTGTGGTAGCCCGGCGCCAGATAGCGGGTGGCGGTGTAGGTGGTGGGCAGGTGGGCGTGCCACTCGTTGATCAGGATCACGTCGTCCACCCAGACGCGAATGCCGTCGTCGGCCCAGGCGCTAAAGGTATAGGTGCCGCCATCCAGCGTCGCAGCACCCGCCCACTGGGCGGAGAAATAGTCCCCCGGGACGCCTGCCCCTGGCGAGCCCAGTCCCCAGTTAAAGTTCAACGCAGCCTCGCCTCGCATCAACACAGGTGAGCCACTGAGACTGGCATTGTTATAGTAGTAGCCTGTCCAGACCGGCGCGGTGTCGGCGGCGACCTGCCCTGGCAACGCCAGCAACCCGCTCAGGATCAGCGCCAACGCGACAATGAGTTGCACTGCTGCACGAGACCAACGGATGAATGCATTTCTCTCGTTCATTCTGTTCACTCCCCTGGGCGAGTTCCTTGCGCCCTGCTCTGTTGCCCCGGAACAAGCCCGTCTGCGCCGCAACAGCATCCTCGGGCTCTCCATCCATTAGGTTAACACGTGCGCACCTCTTGCGCAATAGCACCATCATAGACGCTGTCACGCCGCGGCTGGTTCCCCACAATCTAGTGTCTTTCGCCCTGGTCCTCCTCCGGCTGGCCCCACCAGGCCTCGAAAAAAGCGCGGATGTTCTCCAGGGGATAGCCCTGATTGAATTCCGCCTGGCCGATGACGCCTCCACACCTGTCCCCCAGGGCCAGCTTGACGCGGCTCACGGCTGCACGCACTTCCTCAGGCGTGCCAAAGGGCAGGATGTGCTGCCGGTCCAACTCTCCCCAGAAGGTGATCCGGCCGCGATGACGTTCCCCGATCTCCTCGATGGGCATCGTGAACAACTGAGAGTTGATCGCATCGACGCCGATCTCGATCAGATGCTCATAGAGGGGCAAGATGTAGCCGTCCGAGTGCATCAGCGCGAACTTGCCATGGGCATGCGCCAGCGCGACATAGTCCCGATACAACGGCTTGAAATACGTGACCCACATCTCTGGCGAGATCAAGAGCGCCCGCGCCGAGCCCCAGTCGTCCATGAATGAGACGGCATCCACGTCTGTGCGCACGACATGCTCAAGATGGCGCAGGTAATAGTCGTGGATCATCTCCAGCAGGCGGAACACCTCCGAGACACCCCAGGCGAGGTCCATGTAGACATTCTCGGTGCCCCGCACAAACTGCAGCCGCTCAAAGGGACGCGGGTTCCCCAGGTGGATAAAGCGATCGCTGGCCGCGCAGGTGCGGTTGACGTTCTCAAAGCCGCGCCCGAGCAGGTCCCAGGGCGGCTGCCAGTGATCCAGCTTGCTCCACGCGTCGAGCGCCGGATGCTTGACCTCACCGATCATGCCGGGCTGGATATTCAGCCAGCGGCTACCCCAGGGATCTGTCCACTCCCCCGGCAGGTACAGAGGCGACTCGTCGGTAGGATCCACGAATCCCGACTCCCCGAAATCGCGTGGGTACTGGTCCAGCAGCGCCTGAAGCGCCTTCTCCCTCCCGATAAAGGCCGCGGGCAGCGTCCAGACATCGCGCGCCGGACGGTCTACGCTCTCAAAGCGCAGCGTCCGGATGACACGCTCCCTCGGTGTGATGCCCATTGCCTTGACCTCCGCAGCGCAGAGACACGCCCTTATGTTATCTCTGTCCTGTACCATCATAGCACGTCTGATCCTGTCGCGTCCAGCGCTTTTTGTCGTCTCGATGCCCTTTGACGGGGCCGTGTGATGCGGTATGCTCAAGGACGTAGTGTAGTTCGTCGAGAAGGAGCAAGTAACCTATGGCCCGCTCGCTGTTGATTGTAGAGTCGCCTGCCAAGGCCAGGACCATCAGCCGTTATCTCGGCGAGGGATATCAGGTCAAGGCCTCTGTTGGGCACGTGCGCGACTTGCCGGCCAAGGAACTGGGTGTCGATATTGCGCAGGGCTTTGAGCCCGTTTACCAGGTGTCGCCAGGCAAGGGGGCCGTGCTGGAAGAGATCCGGGCCGCGGCGCGCTCGGCTGAGCGGATCTATCTGGCGACGGACCCCGATCGCGAGGGCGAGGCCATCGCCTGGCATGTGGCCGAGGCGGCCGGTCTCCCCGCACAGAGAACCCGGCGCATCGTCTTTCACCAGGTGACAAGGGACGCGGTGCAGCACGCTCTGACGGAGGCGCGCGACCTGGACCGCGATCTGGTCGACGCCCAACAGGCCCGGCGCGTGCTCGACCGGCTGGTGGGATACCAGGTCAGCCCGCTGCTCAGCAAAGCGATGCGCAGACCGCTCTCCGCCGGCCGCGTGCAGTCGGTTGCTCTGCGGCTGGTGGTGGACCGCGAGCGCGCGATCCGCGCCTTTGTGCCCGTGGAATACTGGTCGCTGGATGTGGACCTGCAGCGGCGCACGCCGGAGCGAGAGGTGTTCCGGGCCCGCCTGTTCAAGATTCGGGGCCAGGATGCCGAACTCAAGGGGCGCCCCGACGTCGACCAGATCCTGGAGGCCATCGAGGGGGCCGAGTACGTCGTACAGGAGATCGAGGTGGGCCAGCGGCGGCGGCGTCCCCAGCCGCCGTTCATCACCAGTACCCTTCAGGCCGCGGCCAGCAGCCGGCTGCACTACAGCCCGCAGCAGACGATGCGGCTGGCGCAACAGCTATACGAGGGCGTCGAAGTGGACGGCGCGCCCGTCGGGTTGATCACCTATATGCGGACGGACTCGACTCAGGTGGCGCCCGAGGCGCAGCAGGAGGCGCGGGCCTATATTCGCGAACGCTTCGGCCCCGACTATCTGCCCGACCGTTCGCCGCAGTACCGCAGCAAATCAGCTCTGGCACAGGAGGCGCATGAGGCGATCCGGCCCACCTCCGTCTTGCGTACGCCGGAGGCCATGCGCAGCGTCCTGGACGTGCGCCAGGCGCGGCTGTACGAGCTCATCTGGCAGCGGTTTGTGGCCAGCCAGATGGTTCCCGCGCTGTATGAAACCATGCGTGTGGATGTGCTCGCCGCCAGGGACTATCTCTTTCGCGCCACGGGCCAGCGGCTGCTCTTTGCCGGCTACCTGGCTGTCTATCGAGACGAGGAGGACGACCAGGAGGAGACGCGGACCCTGCCCCCGCTTGTTCAGGGGGAGATCGTCGACCTGCTGGAGCTGCTCCCTGAGCAGCACTTTACCCAGGCGCCACCGCGCTATACCGAGGCGACGCTGATCAAGGAGCTGGAGGCGAACGGGGTCGGCCGCCCTTCCACCTACGCGAGCATCATCAGCGTCATCGAGAACCGGCAGTACGTGGTCAAGAACAGGCAACAGCTCGCGCCCACCGATCTGGGCATGGTCGTGTGCGATGGTCTCGTCGCGGCCTTTACCGACATCATGGATGTGGGCTATACCGCTGAGATGGAGACGCATCTGGACGAGGTGGCGAGCGGCAAGCTGGGCTATCGCAACATGCTGGAGGGTTTTTACGGGCCTTTCTCGCAGACGCTGGCCGGCGCGCGCCCGGTACTGGACGCTGCCATAGAGGCTTCGCTGGCATCCAACCTCTCGGTTGCGGATGAGGAACTGGTCTGCCCCGAGTGCGGCCGACCGCTGCAGGTCAAGCTCAGTCGCGCCGGACGCTTTCTGGGCTGTACGGGCTACCCCGAGTGCCGGTTCACCCGCGACCTGGACGAGTCAGGCAAGCCGCGCGATACAGAAGATGTCTATGCAGAGGGCGAGGTGTGCGAAAAGTGCGGCGGGCGCATGAAGATCATCACGCGGGGCCGGTCGCGCTTTCTCGGGTGTGAGCACTATCCCGAGTGCAAGAACACGCGCCCCATTCTGAGCGATCGCATCAAACAATTGGCGAATGAGGCGAGTTGCCCGACCTGTGGGCTGACGCCGCTTGTGCCCAAGTCGGGACGCTACGGCGAGTATCTCTACTGCCCCACCTGCGACGCCAACTATTCCCTGCGCAAGCTGGGGCTGACAGGTGGCGCCAGAGGGTCGAGGCCAGGCAGTTCCGCCGCAGAAAAGGTCGACCTGGCGTGTCCGCTGTGTGGCCATCAGGGACTGGAGCGGCGTGAGGGCAAGTACGGGCCGTATTACCGTTGCCCGGCGTGCAAGAAGAATATCTCTGAGAAAAAGATGAATGCGCCGGCAGACACGCCCGCGGCAACCGAGGGCAGACCGCGTTCGAAGAAGGCCCCTGGCGAAAAGAGACCCGGGCGCCGGAAGACCGGGAAGAGCGCCGAAGAGTCCGGCGAGGCATAGCATAAGAGGGCGGCCCATGGGCCGCCCTCTTTGCGATACTGTACCGGTTGACTACTTGACCTGGACGGTGGCGCCGGCCTCTTCGAGCTTGGCCTTGGCAGCCGCGGCGGCGGCCTTGTCCACGCCCTTGAGCACCTCGGAGGGGGCCTCGTCCACAACGGCCTTGGCCTCGCGCAGGCCCAGCGTCGTGAGCTCGCGTACGGCCTTGATGACCTGGATCTTCTGGTCGCCCGCCGCGGTAATCACGACATCGAACTCGGTCTGCTCTTCCTCTTCCTCAGCTGCTGCTGCGGCCACGGGGCCAGCGGCTGCAACGGCCATCGGGGCCGCGGCGCTCACGCCAAACTTTTCCTCGAGGGCCTTGACCAGTTCGGCCAGCTCAAGCACGGTCATGTTGCCGATGGTATCGATCAGTTCTTGCTGCGTCATTCTATGATCCTCCCGTAATTCTCGAACAAAGGGTGTTGGTAACGTACGAACAGGTGTGTGCTGCTCAGGATTCTGAACCCTCGAGCTGCTGCGCCCGCGCGTTCAGTACGTTCATTACGCCGCGGACCATCGCCGCGAGCGTGCCCACGAGGCCGCTGACCGGCGCCTGGATGCCTCCCAGCACGCGGGCCAGGAGCACCTCGCGCGACGGCAGGTCTGCCAGAGACTGGATCTGCTCCACGGTGGCGAGTTTGCCGCCCACGATCCCGCCGACGATCTTCATGCGCTCGTTGCTGGTGCGCGCAAAGTCGTTCAGCGCCTTGGTGGTTGCTGCGATGTCGTCGTAAGCAAAAGCCACCAGACTGGGACCAGTCGTCAGCTCTTCGCTGATCGGCAGGCCCTGTTCCTGCAGCGCCCGTCGCATCAGGCTGTTTTTGACGACGAGAACGTCGCCGCCTGACGCTCGGATCTGCCGGCGAAACGCGGTCATCTGAGCGACATCGATCGCGCTATAGTGCGACCAGATCAGCACCTGGGCTCGCCCTAGCTTTTCTCCGTACTCTCGGACCAGTCGTTCCTTTTCCTGACGTGTTAGAGCCAAGGTATATCACCTCCCTCACAAAAAAAGGTCTTTGCGCCATAGCACGCAAAGACCCGGGAAACCCCTGTGATGTCTCTGCCTCGGCAGGCGTGCTGATTAAGCGATCGACGCACCTGCTGTCTATGGCAAGCAATGGGACAACGTATTCAGTTGCTGACGGACGTTAGGCGGCGCGCATCGAGGATGCAGCCTGTATGTTCAGCGGCAGGCCCGGGCTCATCGTCGCTGTTAGTGTAGCGCTCTTGATGTACTGGCCCTTGGTTGCGGCCGGACGGGCAGCGACTACTGCGTTCATGACGGCCGTCAGGTTCGCCATGAGTTCTTGTTCGCTAAAGCTGGCCTTGCCTAAGGGAATGTGCAGGTTTGCCGTGCGGTCCGTGCGGAACTCGACACGCCCCTGCTTGAGCTCCTGAATAGCTCTGCCGACATCCTCGGCCTGCACCACGGTCCCTGTGCGCGGGTTCGGCATCAAGCCACGCGGACCGAGCACACGACCCAAGCGTCCGACCTTGCCCATAACCTGCGGCGTGGCCACAGTCACATCAAAGTCGATCCAGCCTCCCTGAATGCGCTCGATGAACTCGTCTGTTCCGACATACTCTGCCCCGGCCTCCTGCGCAAGCCTAACGGCTTCGCCTTCGACAAAGGCCATAACCCGTACCTGCTGTCCGGTTCCTGAGGGCAGCATCACCGTGCTGCGCACCTGCTGGTCGGCGTGCCGCGGGTCGACGTTCAGGCGGAGATGCAACTCTACCGTCTCGTTGAACTTGGGGCGAGGCATGCTCTTGAGCACTGCCACGGCCTCTGCCGGATCGTACTCGCGATCCTTGTCAATCAGCTGCTGAGCCTCTAGATACCGCTTACCGTGTCTTGCCATATTTTCCTCCTTGTGGTTCGTGCGGATGATTCAAGCGACCATCCTCCCACCCATACAGGGATTGTTCCCTGAAAACCCACTAATCTTTGATCGTGATGCCCATGCTTCGGGCAGATCCTTCGATCTGCGCCATGGCGCCCTCGACGTCAACAGCGTTAAGATCGGGCATTTTCGCCTCGGCGATCTCGCGCAGTTGCGCCCTGGTGATAGAGGCTACCTTGAGCGTGTTCGGCTCCGACGAGCCCTTACCAACACCCGCGGCCTTGAGCAAAAGATCCTTGGCCGGCGGCGTCTTGGTGATAAAGGAAAAGGACCGGTCCTGATAGATGGTCACTTCAGCCGGGATCACCGTTCCCGCCTGAGCCTGGGTCCGGGCATTGTATTCCTTGCAGAACTGCATGATGTTGACGCCGTGCTGGCCGAGCGCCGGACCTACGGGCGGCGCCGGATTGGCCTTGCCGGCCTGAATCTGCAGCTTGACAATCGCCATGATCTTTTTTGCCATCTCGCTCTACCTCTCCGTGCAGACTGGTCCCTCCGGGCGGGGCAGCCTAGATCTTTTCTACCTGTAAAAAGTCCATCTCGACCGGGGTCTCACGCCCAAAGAAGGAGACCAACACACGGACTTTGCCGCGCTCCGGATAGATCTCGTCCACCACTGCCATGAAATCCGCAAAAGGCCCCTCGACGATGCGCACCGTCTCACCCAGTCGGAAATTGACCTTGATCCGCGGCTGCTCGGCCTCCATGCGCTCGAGGATCTTGCTCACCTCGGACTCTGTGAGCGGAATGGGCCGCGTGCCAGATCCCACAAAGCCGGTGACGCCGGGCGTATTTCGCACAACGTACCACGACTCGTCATCCAGGACCATGTGAACCAGGATATATCCCGGGAACACGCGCTTGCGCGTGGTGCGCTTTTTCCCTTCGCGGATCTCCACCTCTTCTTCGGTGGGCACCACGACCTCAAAGATACTGCCCTGCATGTCCATGGTCTCGATACGCTGCTCGAGGTTTTGCTTGACCTTGTTCTCATACCCCGAGTAGCTATGGACCACATACCACGATCCGGCGGGCTCCTCAGAACTCGCCTCAACCTCAGCATCCTCGTCCTGATCTTCAGGTACGAGGTCTTCGCTGGCCATGTTTTCGGTGGCCACGTCTTCGGTGGCCATGTCTTCCGGATCTAGTGTTGGGTCCATGAACTCGCTCTCTATCATCCTATCGACCCGCTAACCAACGATCAAGGCAAACAGACGGGTAAACAACCAGTCTACCAGCCCCAATGCGGCACTCATCACAAACATCACAGCCAGGACGATGCCCGTCAGCCGGAGGGCAGCCTGTCGCGTCGGCCAGACGACCTTACCGACCTCGGCGCGGACCTCTCTAAAGTAGCGGACGAGACGATTTTCTTTTTTCTCGGGCTGTGCCGCTTGCTTCTTGGCCACGGTTGGACTCTCTTTCCTCTGCAGGGTGATCACTATCACCGGGAGACCCAACCAGAAACACCGTACCCCAGAGCAGGCTACCGTCACTGCGACCTACGGATGTGCCAGAGTGCCTCTGGATACGGTGTCTGGTGATCCTACAGGCAGGCGAGGCAGGAATTGAACCCGCAACCTACGGTTTTGGAGACCGTTGCTCTGCCAATTGAGCTACTCGCCTGCGAAACCTAGCGCTGCTCGCGATGCTCTGTGTGCCTGCGGCAGCGCGGACAATACTTGCTCAATTCGATGCGGCCCGGGTCGTTGCGCCTATTCTTCTCAGTGAGATAGTTGCGCTCTTTACACTCGGTGCAGGCCAGCGTAATGACGATACGATCGGCTCGTTTTGCCATGGCTTATGACGCTACCTTCCATAACCCGGGAGACCAGGCCCCCGAGTTTATTCGATAATCTCTGTGATGGCGCCGGCGCCCACGGTGCGGCCGCCCTCACGAATCGCAAAGCGGGATCCGACTTCCAACGCCAC